>Ga0209793_1000028_pt1 | contig 358384 bp, 333 predicted proteins | sample EBPBio122009_DNA_FD_185863 | JGI IMG/M metagenome (GOLD analysis project Ga0209793, IMG submission 185863) | Wastewater treatment Type I Accumulibacter community from EBPR Bioreactor in Madison, WI, USA - Reactor 1_2/2/2009_ DNA (SPAdes) (version 2) | ecosystem: Engineered > Bioreactor > EBPR...
TCCGATGCGACTCAATGAACTGATAAGCCCGCCGCGTCCGGCTTGGAAGCTTCTTTGAAGACATGGTGATTGCCTCCTGCTGATCGCATGGATGCTAGACCTTGTCCACAGAATGCTGGTAACTCCAGTTGGGAATGACTACTGAGGGGAGCTTCTCACTACCGATCTGCTGTTGTTCGATCCAAGCCAGAAGGCCCTTCGCCGACGACCCGCAACAACTGCTATCTGCGAGCAAGCGGCTCGAGGAAAAACGCAACACTACACGGCACCTGATCAAGGGGGCCGGCGCTCAGGCAAGACGCCATACTGTTCGAAGAACAGGCTGATAGACAACGGCAAAGAAGAAGCCCCACATTTGCGGGGCTTCTTCATTTCAACGGAGCGATTGGACAACCGTCTATAGCGCCTGGATTACGGAACGTTCTCTACAAGTGTCCCCAGATCAAAGCTCCTACTGTAAGAACTGCGACTACTGACAGTAATCGTATCCGATCGGAACTCACGGCCATCCCCACACTCGGCAACGAAGTAGTAGCGCCTGGCCTGTGGGCCAGCAACGACCATCATGGTCGTAGAAAAGTCAGCACTGACATCCCTTCTTGATGATCGCTCACCCGTCTGTGCGGAGACCATGCCAAGCTCGCATTGCTCTCCTGGATCTCCCGCCGATCCTGATATCGGCACCGATCCAGACACCCGAATGATCATGTCTCCGCCGAAAGTCGTGCATCCGGTCGCCGTTAGCGCCCCCACAACAATTGACATCACAATCCTCACTTTTCGCATTCCTCTGCTTTCTTCAGGCATTCTTTGAGCGCCTCAGCATGGCTGTTGGCAAATGAATCGGCAGCATCCTCGAAGCGGTTCCCATCGGCCGATCCATTTCGCATGAACTCTGCTGCATAAGCCGTGCGAGACAATTCACCCGTATTCCACTGCCGCAGCACATGATAGTACTCGTGCAGAACCAAATTGTGATCGGCAAAAAAATCATCGACCGACAAAGAAGGCGGGAGGCGAATTGAGTTTCTTCGCGTTGTCACGAAGTCGTTATTAACTACAGTCTTATTCCTTACATTAACACCTGAAACAGACTGACCAAATATCTGTGACAAACAATCAGCCATAGCGCCTGATACAGGTGCCAAGCCCAACGGATCAATCAGGCTTACAGGATTCCCACCCACATAGCCATACGTATTCAACCCACCAGCTAACCCAATCGGATCCGACTGCGTATACCGCCCGAGCCGCGCATCGTAGTACCGGTTGACGTTGTACCAGAGCCCCGTTTCTTGATCGTAGTACTGCCCCGGGAAGCCGACGTTCAGGCCACCGATACCGTCCAGCGTTACGGTGCGATCAAACGCGTAGTTGCTGGCACGCCACACCACCGCCTTGGCACTGTTGGTCATGATCTCGGGACGACCCAGATGGTCACCATGTACCCAATAAACCTGGCTGCCACGCGTAATGCCAACAAGCTCGCCACCGAACCAAAGGTAGTTGGTCCAAAGATCGTTCTCGTCCCGGTGCTCACTCATCAGGCGACTGCCGGGGCCATACACATACCGATAGTGGCCGTGGCTCGGCGCAGCCTTCGAGACGCGTTCATTGAAGGCGTTGTACCCGTATCCAATGCTTTCCGTAGTACTGCCATTGAAATGCGATGCCGACGTCATGTTGAGGTATGTGCCGTATCCGTAGCTGGCGATGTACCGCCCATGGTCATGCGTCCAAGTAAGATTCCCCAAAGTGTCGTACTGGTACTCAATGGGCCTGCTTGGGGACGTACCGCTGACGTAGGACACTCGATTACTGCTTCCTTCAATCGAATATGCTCCAGCCCCAAAGGTTGAGCCTGAAGCCGAGGTACGATTTCCATTTGCATCGTACGCAAAACCTTGATTGCCGGCTCCGGAAGTCACGCCAGTAAGTCGAAAGATCGCATCGTAACCATAGCTTTGACTCAGAGTCGGACTCACTGAGTTGGTCAGCTGCGAAATCTGACTATCAGCGTCATACCCGTAAGCAATGCTCTGCAAGGCGGCGCCACCGTTGAGAACCGCATTGGCGGTCAGGCGACCATCTAAGTCACGCGGCCTATTCCGCTTCAGTCCATTGCCGAGCGTCGTCTCTACTGCTGGCCCGAACGGTCGATACTTGCTGTCCGAAACGATGAGCGACACATTGCCACCGATGTTCACCGTCATCGTCAGAGGCTTTCCGCTTGCGTATCCGTAGCCGACCGCTATGCCATTTGGATACGTGATGGCATTGAGCCTACCAACGGCGTCGTAGTAGTAATGGGTCCAATAGTCGCTCTGTACGCCGAACGCGGTAGTAAGTTCCCTACGGACACTCAATCGACCATCAGGCTGATAGGCGAAATGAACGGTGCTGCCATTTGCCTCAACGTTGCAGAGCCGACCCTTACCATTCGTGCACCAGTCGTAGCCAAAGCCACGCCCTTCTCCTGCATTGCCGTACCACGTTACTCGACCGAACCCATCGTAGCTGTAAGAAATTGCGCTTCCATTGTTGCGGGTTACGGTGGCTAGCTGACCGTAGGCGTTGTACTGATATGTGGTTGAGCCTGTATCCGGACTGTACTGGGCCCATAGCTGACCAAATCCGTCATAGGCATAGGTCGTGATCTTTCCGCGCGGGTCGGTCACCTTGGTGAGCTGATCGCCCACGTCGTACTCAAAGTACGTAGTTTGGTTAAGCGGATCTTTCGACGAAATCACCCTTCCAAGTGCATCATAGGCGAGTACGGTGTTTCGCCCTTGCGAGTCTTTGACCGTTATTACGTTACCGTTGTAGTCATACGCCAGCCGCTGGTTGTACCCGTAGCTTCCGCGCCTAGCCCGTGGGCGACTCAGCTCGTCGTAATCAGCGTACAGAGCACGCTTAAGGACAGGCGCTTCAACCGTTTCTTCGTACCAAAACGGCTCCATGCATTGCTCAGGCGGCGCGCCGAGTGGCCCATGACACTCAAACATCAGTTGAGCCGTTGGCTCCACAGCCCAATCACTCACCGCTACGATGTCGCTTGCCGCATTGAATGCGTACTCTCGACGCTCCTGAGTTGCCCCGCCAGCAAGCACACCACTTGAATTCATGTACTGCACCGTTGGCCGGAGACCAAAGTCGTACTGATAGTTCATGGTCGTGCCATCGGGCCTGACGATGGAAGCAACCGTTCCATTGGCGTTGTAGTTGTAAGTGGTATCTGCAGGCGTACTTCCGTCCGGATAGGTTCGCTCCCTCACGATGTAGCTGCGAGCGTGATAAAAGTAGTCACGAAGTTCACCATTAGCACCGGTGATGCGCCCAGGCTGACCGAGACCGTTATGCAACGAGTATGACGTCTTGTGTCCGAGGCTGTTCTCTACGGATAGAAGATTCCCAAGACTGTCGTACTTGGTAATGGTGGCATCTGCAGAGCCAGCAAGAGGCCCGTCAATCGTTATGCTGGCGATCATCCCCGCAACACTTACACCACCGGATGTGCCGCCATACTCGGTGTAGCTGTAGTACGTCTCTCTAACCTGGTTCGGCACACCGATTGAGGACAGGTTTGTTACCGCGACACGCCACAATCTACCGCTACCAGCGTATGCATAGTCGGTTCGCGAGACGCCAAGCACGGTAACGCTCACTATGGCGTTTTCTGTGGGATGCCACTCGTACTGGGTAGTCCTCGCCAGCGGCGTACCGTAGGCCTCAATTTTCTGCGTCAGCTGACCTTTAGCGCTGTAGCTGAAGGCGGTGTTGACACCATTGAAATCCGACGTCATCGTCGGATATCCGTTTGCGTCATACTCAGTGAGCGTACTAGCCGCATCGCAATGAAGGCTTGCATGGCCAGACACTGTAATAGGCCGGCCATTCTTGTAAGTGTAGGTCGTCACCTTTCCCAAGGGATTGGTATGCACGGTTGTGAACAGCCCATTAGGACCAGAGCTGTATGAGAACGTGTGCTTCTCCAGTCCGTTGTGTTCGCTACTCGTGGCGTAGCCACTCGCGTTATAAGTGAACTTGGAATAGCGCACTCCATTGAACGATTTTCCCGTGAGCGCCGTAGGATCACCCGAGACTTCATAGTGATATGTGGTCGTCAATGCGGGGGTTGATGTCTGGGCTCGTGCTGCGAGGCGATGAAGGCCAGACCCGAACAGATTGGCGTTATATGAGTAGCCATAGTAGGTGCCCGCCGGATCCCTCACAGCGGTCAGCTGCCCACTCGTCCAGGTGAACTCGACGTAACGCCCAGATGTGTGCGTGACCCGGTAAGGATATGTGCCTCCCGTATAGGTGAACTTCCAACCGATGTTGTAACGATTATTTACCTCGCTGACGTACCCTGCCGATGAGTAGTACTCGCGATCATTGGTTTCGCCATAGAGTAGGAACGAGCCATCAGGCTGCTTTACGATCTTTGAGATGGGGCTCGGCTTGTCTTCATAGAAGACGCCATCACCGGTATTCAACACATATTTGATGGTGCGCCCGTCCGGCCGCCAAGCGTAGATGATGGTATTCGTCCCAATGCCACAAGCTCCTCCACCTGCGCGCGGATAGCAGCCGTTAATTGCTGTCGTACCGAAGGTAAGTTTGTAGTCGAAGTTGGAAATCCAGTGCTTTCCGAACAGCCCGACGCCCTTCCAGTAGTGGTTGTACGTCCTGGACAGGTAAAGGCCAGCCTCGCCTGCAGAGGAGAAATCAGTCTCGGGTTCGATCTTGTTGCCTGTGGCTGGAATGATGGGATTTCCCTCACCCTCATCACAATCGCCCTGCGCGTTACGGTTGTCGATAACTACCGTAGGTGTGGGAACGCGCACTACTCGGCCACCAATACCTCCTATCCCGCCTATTCCTGGAAAGGAGCCCCGGCCAGGACCCCGCACGCCGACGACGACGACGCGCTCTAGATCCGTAGCCGGCTTCTTATCTTCTTCGCGCGGCTTTGGCTTCTTAGCATCTACGTCAGAACTGAATGCCAAGAGCAGCGAAACAACAACGATACCTGTTGCTTGAAGCTTCCTGTTCACTGATTCGCTCCCTTCCGGCCCCTTGCAGGCCAGAGTCCATGCGTCCGCCACCCCGGCGGGACACCCCATGTCGGCGAAGCTACTCCTAGCTGATCCGCCCTGGGAAGTCAGGAACTGAGGTAAGCGTATGTACGTCGCTTCTGACTCCTATGGGGCGAGAAGCCTGTATGGAGTTCATCCACCCTGTACTCCACTTCGGCGCACTCGGGCTAGCGTTCTTAACACCGTTCTAGGACTTCCACTCCTGCTGGCGGACTGCGCAATTCCTGCATCGCGTTGAATGAGTAGCCGGCACCCCACTTGCCGCTAAACGCATTTACCAAAACCTGAACGCACTTGACGCCCGTCACATTCGGGCGGAGGATCGACTTGGGCACCTGAAGCGCGGACCGTATCGATGACGCGGAATCGAGAGGCATTGATGACCTTCGATTCTTCGCTTTGCAATCAACTGCACGTCAACTAGGAGGCGTTCACTGCTGTCGAGCCAAGTTGGGACGATCAAGCTATCTCGGTATCGGGCTTACCCCTGTGGCGATCGTGGTCTCGCTTCTCTGCCGCCGCATCTATCTCCTTCCAATGGTCTGAGTCTTGTGCGCGCGTCTTTCTCCCATGCTCCATAAACTCGCGCGCCAGTTCTAAGTCTTTGGCCAGATCACCATAGTCGCCAAGCGCAGAGGCGGGGCGGGTTGGCGGGTTCACGTAGTGCCAGAAGGCAGGCTCGTCGATCTTCCCGTGAGAAGAGTCGTAGAGTCCTAACGACATACCGATAATTCGCAGCCCCATGTTGCCGGACCTCAAGAGCAGCCGAGGCCCCAGCACGCCGAAGGCCGCAGAGAAGGGGCCAAGGAATACTGCACCTAAGGCTTCGTTCGAGCGTAGAAACGTGGCCTCAAGCTCTGCGGAGCGCTGCCACTCTGTTTGCGAGTGCCCGGTACTACTTCGAATCTCGGACTGTTGGCTCCCGCGCCCCAACGGATCAGCGTCCGAGCAGGTGCCTGCTCGCCCTTTAGGGATGACTAATGTGTCCGCGATGCTCGGATAGCCTTCTAAATGTTGTGAGGGTCTCTTCATGCGGATCACTGGCCAGCCTCCTCAAAGGCAGCGACAAGACGCTCGTCAGGGGCCATACGGGCATTAACCAGCACGCTAAATGTCACCATCAAGTCCGACAGGACCGTCTTCTTGCTAGCGCCGCCGGGTACCTTAGGTGCCAACGCAGACAGTTGGGACCGAGGAAGAGTGGACGAGCCGACACGGACTTCGATCGGGACGCTTAGTTCCCAAACACCTACGGGCGAGCAGTTTGCTAGTGAGCTACCCAGATTCTGGCGAGAATCGAGTAAAGGCGTACCGGTACTCCATGTCGACACATCCCACATCCAAAGCTCTACTGGCTGCCAAGACTTTTCGGGTGGGGGAAGATCGTCTAAGAAGATGTTCTGTCTCGGTGGTATCAACAAGATGTCGGACAACAAGCGAGGTCTAGCTACATTGACAAGATCATCTGCCAGACGATGTACGTTTATGTTGCCTTGCTTGGTCTGGTCAGTGGGCTGAGCTGACGCTTCTGACGCCAGCGCCTTCACCTCAGACCAGTTGTCTTCTAGCAACCACGCTGCACTGATATCTTGCAGCACCATCATGGTCTCCGTCGCAACCCCTATGTCAACGAGCGAGCCGGGATAGAATCCAAAGCGGAATCTAATCGTCTTGTCCATCCCGAGTTCGGATTTGAAATCAGCACCCGCATCCGGTGCGCTATTACTCACCAGAATCGTCTTCGTAATGATCCGCTCGTAGGGTTTTGCCCGATCCACGATGTCCATCGCGATACGCATCCACTTAACCATCGCGAGAACGTGATTCTTGGTGGTGGCAGGTTTGGGAAGCTTGGGAAGCTTTGCGTAATAGAAGATCGACATGCCTTTACGGATAGCGTCCAGGCGCTCATAGCAAGCGCGCACGTTCTCTTTGTACATGTAGCGGTGCAGCTTGACGCGCTGCCCGTAGTTCAAGGCGCTGCCATCCTTGCCATGAAGAACAAGTTTATTCCTCAAGGACGCTTCTATCTCGGCCGTTCGCTGATTCAAGGCTGTCTCGGCGGGGTCCATCGCGGCAGGTTCGTTTCCCTTTCCCTGGCTAGCGAAGTAGCGGATGCGTTGACGTTCGATCTCAGCGTTGAAACCGTTGGTCTTCAGCGCATGCTCAATGTCGAGGGCGCTGAGAATAGCCGTGGTCTCTAGGGAATGTATGCTCTGCCTTTGCACAAGGCAGACCTCCAGAAGCCGTGACGCTGAGTCCAACTGCTCATAAAGCGTATTGGGGGTGTGGTTACCGACTCTTGGTGGTTCCGAGATCAGGAATTCGCGCGTTTCCTCGTCCAACGTGGACTCAAGGATCGGCTGGAGCCAGCTATAGGTGTCAGGGTACGTGGATACTTGCTTGCGTAGGAAGACGATGCATGCCTCCTCATCTTCGCGGGCCGGCAGCCCCCCTAACTCAGCGACCAGATCGTTCACGTGCAATCTCCTTATGCCGTCGGTTGTAAGTGCGTTGATGGGATGTAACGCGGGTGACAGACGTGGGACGCATCTCCATCAAGACCCGCAACGGCCAAGGGGAGGTATTTCGGCCAGCTCCGAGCATCACTTTGTGCGGGCTCCGACGATAGGCTGCTAGTCCGGTACGGAAGTGTCAGTCGTAGAGTCTGCGGGTGAGTTGGCGCGGGTTTGCCCCCTCCCCCGTACGGAGTGTGTCCATCCTATCCTCCACTTCGGCTCGCTCGCGGCAGCGTTCCAAGCGCCGTTCTAGGACTTCCATGCCCCGTAATGCGGATCACCCGCATTGGGGTCAGTCCGGGGAGCGGCGCATCTGTGATGCGTCGTCCCTACAGTTGGATAAGTCCCCTGTCCCCTTACGGATCAAGCATTACCGTGCCCCACCAACGCCTCTGCCCGTCTTAGGTGACATCCCTTAAGCCGGGGCCGATGCATCCTGGTCCCGCAGGCGGGCTGAAGTCCGCTATCACCCCGTACTGGGATACGCCCCAAAGCGCACCAATCGCTCCTTGGCGCACCCCTGCACTTCCATCGACTCGGGCGCATCGAGCAAGACGGAACGACTCAGGTGTTCGCTGGTTGCGCTCTAACGGTCGCCTGCTGCTTTCGCCTCGCCCTGACATGCTGCGTTATCAGCGTACAACTGGTCGTAGCGGATGATCTTGTCGTCCGGCACCTTGTCGATATCGTCACCCATTGACGCGAGTTCCTTGGCGATGGCTTCGCATTGCTCGCGCAGGCCCTTGTCCATCTTCGGCTTTTGCTTGACGGGTTCGCCACCTACGTTACCGACCAAGACCGTGACACCACCACGATGCTGCGAGATCACGGACACGCGATAAGTGAACTGTCGTCCATCGCACCCCACGATGGTCCAGTGCTCCTCATCCCCCTCTTCGCCTTCGGCGCGTACCGAACCCAGCGGCTGCTTGTACTTGCAGTCCGGGTGCTGGAAGTCGTGCCACTGGGCCACGTCGCGCAGGACGTTGGGGATCTGGGCGTTCGGCACGGCAGTGTCACGGTACTCCTGAGCCGACGCGCACAGGGCTACACCTGTGCCAAGCGCCAGACCGACAGCGCACAAACCGAGCCTTGCAGTCGCAATCCAGAACATCGGCATTATCCCCAGCGTTCGTCAGCAGGGAGCGTAGTCAAGGATCGGGTATCTGCCAATGGGGCCTGACAGGCTTTACCCTTTCGGCCGACTCGTTCGTCCATCGTGGGCGAACCAAGCTTCAGGAGCCTATATGCAGTTGATCTACCTCGGTCTTTGCCTTCTTGGTGCTGCCCTGCCCTTGTCCAAGTTCATCCCATGGCTGTCTGCCAACGGGGTCAACGTGCCGCTGTTGCTGCAACAGGCAATAGCAACCCCGATATCAGCGTTCGCTTGGGCTGACGTGCTGGTGTCCGGGATCGCGGTACTGGTCTTCATCGCCGTAGAGGGCCGAAGGCTGACTATGCGCCGCCTATGGATTCCCGCACTGTGCATGCTGGTCGGCCCATCACTGGCATTGCCGGCATTCCTGCTGATGCGGGAACAGCACCTTGCTGTACCTGGGCCGCAATCCGTGCGATTGAACCAAGAGGGGGCGGATTCCGGATCCATCCAATCATCCGGGTAAGCCAGGACGGCGAAAACGTCGCTGTGAATCGCCTCATCTCCACTGGCCATCTCCACACCGTACATTCACGGCAATCACCGAGGTGACCACAAGTAAGGAGCGCATACGGACGAGTTCAAGGCCGAGGCAGCCACAACCAGGTGCTTCGGCAAGCAAAAGCGATTCAACGCGATGTGATGCGCCGGCTCAACTGACCAGTTGCAGCCGCAGTTCCTTCGGCAGGGCGAAGACCATGTTCTCCGGCTCGCCGTCGAGTTCGCTGATGCCGCCGGCGCCGAGGTCGCGCAGGCGCTGGATGACGCCGTCGATCAGCACGTCGGGCGCGGAAGCGCCGGCGGTGACGCCGACGCGCTGCTTGCCTTCGATCCAGCGCGGGTTGATCTCGTGCGCGCCGTCGATCAGGTACGACTCCACGCCATCGCGCTCGGCCAGTTCGCGCAGGCGGTTGGAGTTGGAGCTGTTCGGCGAACCGACCACCAGCACCAGGTCGCACTGCTTGGCGAGGTCGCGCACGGCGTCCTGACGGTTCTGCGTGGCATAGCAGATGTCGTCGTGCTTCGGACCGAGGATGGCGGGGAAGCGCACCTGCAAGGCCTGGATGATGCCGACAGTGTCGTCGACCGACAGTGTGGTCTGGGTGGTGTAGAACAGGTTCCCGGGCTGGCTCACGTCCAGCGTCGCCACGCCGTCGATATCTTCGACCAGGTAGATGTTCCCTACCCCGCCCTCGCGGCTCCACTGACCCATCGTGCCTTCCACTTCCGGATGGCCCGCGTGGCCGATTAGCACCACGTCGCGCCCTGCGCGGCAGTGGCGGGCCACTTCGAAATGCACCTTGGTGACCAGCGGACACGTGGCGTCGAATACCTTCAGCGCACGCCGTTCGGCTTCGTTGCGCACCGCCTTCGACACGCCATGCGCGCTGAAGATCACGGTGGCCCCGTCCGGCACTTCATCGAGTTCTTCCACGAACACCGCGCCCCGCTCCTTCAGGTCGTCGACCACGAAGCGGTTGTGCACGACTTCATGCCGCACGTAGATCGGCGCACCGAGCGTCTCGATGGCGCGCTTGACGATCTCGATGGCGCGGTCGACACCGGCGCAGAAACCACGGGGATTGGCGAGAAGGACGTCCATGGGAGCGATTTTACCGGAGGTGGGACGTCAGAGGGATGAATCAGCGACGGGCCGCCCTTGGCCGTCATCCCGGCGAAAGCCGGGACCCAGCGACGTGGTGCGGGAGACCGGCTGGAGCAGCAAAAGGCACTGGGTCCCGGCTTTCGCCGGGATGACGGCTTGCAAGGTTGGCGGTACGCCCGGGCGCGGTGATGGCATCGGATGTGGAACGGGGTGAGGGCAAACCGCCGCGATGCCTACGTAGGGCGGGCCTTGGCCCGCCGCTCGATGACGCACCGACACGGCGCGCCAAGGCCCGCCCTACGCGGCCTTCTTCTTGCCGTCGAACAGCCCGAACAACGCAATGCCGACGGCCCCGCCGACCACCGCGCAGTCGGCGATGTTGAACGCCGGCCAGTAGTGCTCCCGCCAGTGCCACTGGATGAAGTCGATCACGTGGCCGTGGATCTGCCGGTCGATGACGTTGCCGAGCGCGCCGCCGATCACCAACGCGTACGGCAGCGCCTGGCGCCAGTCGCTTCGCGCGGTACGCGACAGCCAGAAGCCCAACAGGCCGCTGATGCCGACGGCCAGCACCGTGAAGAACCACAACTGCCAACCGCCCGCGTCGGCCAGGAAGCTGAAGGCCGCGCCGGTGTTGTAGGTGCGGTACCAGTTCCAGAAGCCCTCGATCACCGGGATGGCGGTGTATTCCGGCAGCGACGCCAGCACCCAGGCCTTGGTCCACTGGTCCAGCACGATGACGATGACCGACAGCAGCAGCCAGATCAGCGCATTGGGTTTGGGGTGTTTGGTCATTGCATTCCCGTTGGAAAAACCTGTAGGAGGGGCTTTAGCCCCGATGCTTCCCGGTAAACGCGTCGGGGCTAAAGCCCCTCCTGCAAGAGAAGGTCAGAACCAGCGGCGATCCTCACCCGCGCCGTCGATATTCTCGACGCAACGGCCGCACAGTTCCGGATGCGCGGCATGCTGGCCGACATCGGCACGGTGGTGCCAGCAGCGCACGCACTTGGTCTTGGTGGTCGGCGTGGCGAGCACGAAGATCTCGTCGGCACTGACTTCGGACACCGTGACGTCGCCGCTGATGAAGAAGAAACGCAGTTCTTCGGCCAGCGGCTGCCACTTGGCCGCCGTGGCGGCATTCACCGACACGGCGATCTCGGCTTCCAGCGCGGCACCGATCAGGCCGTTGGCGCGCATCGGTTCCAGCACCTTGGCGACCTGCTCGCGCAGCGCCAGCAACTGATCGAAATCGGCGGCGTTGAGCGCGGCGCCTTCCGGCAGCGGCGCCAGGCCGTCGTACCACGTGGCGAACAGCACGTTGCCCGTGCGCTCGCCCGGCAAGTAGCCCCACATTTCATCCGCGGTGAAACTGAGCACCGGCGCGATCCAGCGCACGAACGCTTCGGCGATATGGAACATCGCGCTCTGCGCGCTGCGACGGCCGCGCGAGTCCTCGCGCATCGTGTACAAGCGGTCCTTGGTCACGTCCAGGTACAACGAACCGAGGTCGACGCTGCAGAAGTTCAGCAGCGCCTGCACGATCTCGGCGAAGTCGTACCGGTCGTAGGCCGCCTTGATCTTCTCCTGCACCTCGTAGGCGCGGTGCACGATCCAGCGGTCAAGCGCGACCATGTCGGCCGGCGCCAGCAGGTCGCGCACGGGGTCGAAACCGTTGAGGTTGCTGAGCAGGAAGCGCGCCGTGTTGCGCAACCGGCGGTAGGCATCGGCGTTGCGCTTCAGGATTTCCTGCGACAGCGACATTTCGTTGCTGTAGTCGGCGCTGGCGATCCACAGGCGCAGGATGTCCGCGCCCAGCGTCTTCATGATGTCCTGCGGCTCGATGCCGTTGCCCAGCGACTTCGACATCTTGCGGCCGTGCTCGTCCACCGTGAAGCCGTGGGTGAGGCACTGCCGGTACGGCGCGGCCTTGTCGATCGCCACGCCCGTCAGCAGCGACGACTGGAACCAGCCGCGATGCTGGTCGGAGCCTTCCAGGTAGAGGTCGGCCGGCTTGGGGATGCCGCGCTCCAGCAGCACGGCCTCGTGCGTCACGCCGGAATCGAACCAGACATCGAGGATGTCGGTGATCCTGTCGTAATCCTTCGCTTCGTCGCCCAGCAGTTCGGTGGCGTCCAGCGTGTACCAGACGTCCACGCCGCCCTGCTCCACGCGATCGGCGACGGCGCGCATCAGCTCGACGCTGCGCGGGTGCGGCTCGCCGGTTTCGCGGTGCACGAACAGCGCGATCGGCACGCCCCAGGTGCGTTGGCGGGAGATCGTCCAGTCTGGGCGGCCATCGACCATGCCGGCGATGCGGGCTTCGCCCCACTGCGGAAACCAGCCGACGTGCTTGATGGCCTCGAGCGCATCGGCGCGCAGGTGGGCCTGTTCCATCGAGATGAACCACTGCGGCGTGGCGCGGAACGCGATGGGCGTCTTGTGGCGCCAGCAGTGCGGGTAGCTGTGTTCGAGCTTGCTGAAAGCGAGCAGCGCGCCGCTCTGCTTCAGCACGTCGACGATGGTGTCGTTGGCCTTCCAGATGTGCAGGCCGGCCAGTTCGACGCCATGCGCGGCCGGCGTGGACGGCAGGTACACGCCACGGCCGTCGACCGGATTGAGCTGCGCCGCGGTGTACCTGTCGAGCAGGCCATACTGCTTGCTGACGACGTAGTCTTCCTGGCCATGGCCGGGCGCGGTGTGCACGGCGCCGGTACCGTCTTCGGCCGACACGTGGTCGCCGAGCAGTACAGGGATGTCGCGGGTGTCGTAGAACGGATGTGCGAACAGCGCGCCTTCCAGCGCACTGCCCTTCACCCGGCCGTGCACGACGAGGTCGGTGACGCCGTAGCGTTGCAGTGCGCGCGCGGCCAGCGCATCGGCCAGCACCAGCCAGCGACGCTTGCCGTCGTGCGCGGGGCCTTCGACCAGCGCGTACTCGAGGTCCGCACCGACCGAGATGGCCAGCGAGGCCGGCAGCGTCCACGGCGTGGTGGTCCAGATCGGCAGCGCGACCTCGACATCGGCCGGTACGTCGACACCGAACGCCTTCGCCACCACCTGCGCATCGCGCGCGGCGTAGGCGACGTCCACCGCCGGCGACACCTTGTCGGCGTATTCGATCTCCGCCTCGGCCAGCGCCGAGCCGCAATCGAAGCACCAGTGCACCGGCTTCACGCCACGCGTCAGGTGGCCGTTGGCGACGATCTTCGCCAGCGCGCGGATCTCGTTGGCTTCGAAGCGGAAGTCGAGCGTCTTGTACGGGTTGTCCCAGTCGCCGATCACGCCCAGGCGCTTGAAGTCCTTGCGCTGGATGTCGATCTGCGACTCGGCGTACTCGCGGCACTTCTGCCGGAACTCGACCGCGTCCAGCTTCACGCCGACCTTGCCGAACTTCTTCTCGATGGCGATCTCGATCGGCAGGCCGTGGCAGTCCCAGCCCGGGATGTACGGCGCATCGAAGCCGGCCAGGTACTTCGACTTGACGATGATGTCCTTGAGGATCTTGTTGACCGCGTGGCCCAGGTGGATCGCACCGTTTGCGTAAGGCGGGCCGTCGTGCAGCACGAACAGCGGGCGGCCTTTGGCGTTGTCGCGCAGCTGCGCGTACAGGCCCTGGCTTTCCCAGCGGGCCAGCGTGTCCGGCTCGCGCTTGGGCAGGTCGCCGCGCATCGGGAAATCCGTGGCGGGCAGATGGAGGGTCGCTTTGTAGTCCTGGCTCACGCCGTCGCTCGTCGTTGATGTTCGGAAAGGATCGCGCGCGCGTCGTCGGCGTCGCGGTGCATCTGCACGGTGAGGCTGGGCAGATCGGGGAATTTCAGTTCGTCGCGCAGCTTGGCGACGAATTCGACCTCGAGGTGGCGCCCGTAGAGGTCGCCGGCGAAGTCGAACAGGTGGGCTTCCAGCAGCGGCTCCACGCCATCCACGGTCGGCCGCGTGCCGAAGCTGGAGACCGACGGCCAGGGTCGGTCGCCGACGCCGTGCACCCAGGTGGCATAGATGCCGGACAGCGCGGGCGTCTTCGGGAAACGCAGGTTGGCGGTGGGAAAACCGAGCGTGCGGCCGAGCTGCTTGCCGCGCACGACGCGGCCACCGATGGTGTAGGGCCGGCCGAGCAGTCGCTCGACCGTGGCGAAGTCGCCGGCCTTCAGCGCTTCGCGGATGCGGGTGCTGGACACGCGCTCGCCCTGCGCATGCACGGGATCGATTTCGCTGGCCGTGAAGCCGAGTTCGCCACCCATCGCCTGCAGCAGCGCAAGGTCGCCGCCGCGGCGGTGACCGAAGCGGAACTCGGGGCCGATCCAGACTTCCTTCGCGCGCAGGCGACCTGCCAGCAGCGTGCGGGCGAAGTCCTCGGCGGTCATGGCGGAGAGCTTCGCGTCGAAGCGCAGCAGGCCGACATGGTCGGCGCCCAGATCGAGCAGACCTTGCACCTTGGCCCGCGCCAGGGTCAGGCGCGGCGGCGGGTTGCCCCTGGCGAAGAACTCGCGCGGCAGCGGTTCGAACGTGACCACCACGGCCGGCACGCCCAGCGCGCGGGCACGCGCGACGGCATGCCGCACCAGCGCACGGTGACCCAGGTGCAGGCCATCGAAGGCGCCGATGCAGACCACGCTACCGTGCGGGCACAGAGGCCCGCCATCGACGTCACGGAACAGCCTGCTCATGGATTCCTGTCGGGACGGATGCGCCAGGCGGCGGATCCGGAGTGATGCAAGACCTTGAAGTATAGCCGGCCCAGCCTTTCCTCAATGCCCACGCAGGTCACGCGGCCGGATGCCCTGCAGCCACAGCAGGCCGCCGTACAGCACGCCGCCGGCACCCACCATCACGGCCAGGCGCAGGCCACGCTCCCACCACGCCCATGCGGACCAGTCCGGCCACAGCAGCCGGAACGCCAGCACGGTCAACGTCATCGCCAGCGTGGCCACGCCGATCTGGCGCAGGAAGCGGCCCCAGCCAGGCTGCCGGCGATAGACGCCGGCCTTGCGCAGCAGCCAGGCCAGCTGCAGCGCGTTGACCCAGCCGGCCACGGCGATAGCCAGCGCGAGCAGCGCATGCGCACCGGGTATGGTGGCCAGTGCCTGCGTCCAGCTTCCGCCCGAGGCCTGCAGCGCCGCCTGTCCGGTCGGCGTGGCGTACAGCAGGCCGGCGAACAGGCCGACCGTGCACAGGGCATTGGTCAGCACGGCGACCACGGCCGCCTTCACCGGGGTGCGGGTGTCCTGGCGCGAATAGAACGCCGGCGCCAGCACCTTCACCAGCAGGAAGGCCGGCACGGCAGTGGACTGCGCGATCAGGCTCCAGCTGCTCATCCGCGCGTCCTCAACGGTAAAGCTGCGGTACTGGAACAGCGTCGCCATCAGCGGCTCGGCGCACAGGATCAGGCCGGCACAGGCCGGCAGGCCGATCAACAGGCAGAGCCGGAAGCCCCAGTCGAGCCCCTTCGAATAACCGTCGGGATCGGTCGCAGCATGCCGGCTGGACAGGTGCGGCAGGATCACCGTGCCGATCGCCACGCCGAACATGCCGAGCGGAAACTCCAGCAGGCGGTCGCTGTAATACAGCCAGGTGATGCTGCCGCTGATCAGGAACGAAGCGGCCATCGTGTTGAACAGCAGGTTGAACTGCACCACGGAGGATCCGAACAACGTCGGCACCATCAGCGTCAGGATCTTGCGGACACCGGCATGGGCGAAATCCAGCTTCGGGCGAGGCAGCAGGCCCAGCTTCGCCAGCGCCGGCAACTGGAAGCACAACTGCAGGATGCCGGCCGCGAACACACCCCACGCCAGCGCCTTGACCGACCCGCCCATCAACGGTGCCAGCCCCAATGCCGCAGCGATCATGGCCAGGTTCAACAGCACCGGCGAGAGCGCCGGGACGGCGAACCGCTGGTAGCTGTTGAGGATGCTGCCGACCAGGGAGGCCAACGAAATGAAGAGCGCATACGGGAAGGTGATGCGCAGCATTTCGACGAACAGATCATGCTTGTCGCTGCCGACCTCGAAACCGGGCGCGATGACCCGCGTCAGCCAGGGCGCGGCCAGCAGCACCACTGCCGTGACGACCAGCAGGGCTGCCAGCAAGGTGCCGGTGACCCGGTCGACCAGGTCCTTGACGGCATCCTGCCCGTGTTTTTCCTTGTATTCGGCCAGCACCGGCACGAAGGCCATCGAAAACGAGCCCTCGGCCGACAGCCGCCGCATGAAATTCGGGATACGGAACGCCGCGATGAAGACGTCCATGGCCGGGTTGGCGCCGAAAACGATGGCGTAGACCTGATCCCGGACCAGCCCGGACACCCGGGACAGGAAGGTCATGGAGCTGAAGATGGCGGTGGAACGCAGGAGGCGGTTGCCGCTCATTGCCCCCCCTTTGCCCGGGAACGACCCAGGTTGACGCAACCCATTGAATGCCCCATAATTTCCGGCTCAATTACCCGTCTTCCGTTCACCCCCTGAATTCTCTCAGGTATTCACCAGGAATCCCACCGTGGCCAATATCAAGTCCGCCAAGAAGCGCGCCAAGCAGACCGTCGTGCGCAATGCGCGCAACGCAGGTCAGCGTTCGATGCTGCGCACCGCCGTCAAGAAGGTCCTGAAGGCGCTCGACGCCAATGACGCCGCCGGCGCCCAGGCCGCGTTCGTTTCGGCCCAGCCGATCCTCGACCGCCTGAGCTCGCGCGGCCTGATCCACCGCAACAAGGCTGCCCGCCACAAGAGCCGCCTGAACGCCCGTATCAAGGCCCTGCAAGCGGCCTGATTCACGGCGGCACGCAACGCGAAGACACGGAAACCCGCTGAAAGGCGGGTTTCTTTTTGCCTGCCTGCAGGATGGATGCCGGAAACGGACTGTCGTCTTCGGCAGAAAAAACCCGCCTTCCGGCGGGTTTCTCGTCTCAGCCCTCGCGGGCAGCCTCTTCGGCATCTTCCTTCTGCCGATCGAAGAAGGCCATGACGTCCTTCATGATCGGCCAGGTGCCTTCGCGGGAAATGGCGGACACCTGGTACCACGGCTGCGTCCAGCCGAGGCTGGCGACGATCTCGTCCGCGCGCTCCTTGGCTTCGTCCTCGAACATCAGGTCGGCCTTGTTGAGCACCAGCCAGCGCGGCTTCTGCAGCAGCTCGGGGTCGTGCTTCTCAAGTTCGCGCTCGATGGCGCGGACCTGTTCGACCGGATCGATGCCGTCCACGCCGCCTTCCATCGGCGCCATGTCCACCAGGTGCAGCAGGATGCGCGTGCGCTGCAGGTGGCGCAGGAACGTCGCGCCCAGGCCGGCACCGTCGGCGGCACCCTCGATCAGGCCGGGGATGTCCGCGATCACGAAGCTGCGGTGCGCTTCCACGCTGACCACGCCCAGGTTCGGATACAGCGTGGTGAACGGGTAGTCGGCCACCTTCGGCGTCGCCGCCGACACCGCGCGGATGAAAGTGCTCTTGCCCGCGTTCGGGAAACCGAGCAGGCCAACGTCAGCCAGCAGCTTCAGCTCCAGCTTCAGCAGGCGCTCTTCACCCTCCTCGCCCGGTGTCGCCTTGCGCGGCGCACGGGTGATGGAGCTCTTGAAATGCATGTTGCCGAGGCCGCCCTTGCCGCCCTTGGCCACCAGCAGGCGGTCGCCGTGCTGCGTGAGGTCACCGATGACCTCATCGGTGCTGACGTTGGTCACCACCGTGCCGACCGGCACCGTGATGGTCAGGTCTTCGCCGGCCTTGCCGTACATCTGCCGGCCCATGCCGTTCTCGCCGCGCTGTGCGCGGAACTGCGTCTGGTGGCGGAAATCGACCAGCGTGTTGAGGTTCTCGTCGGCCTGCAGCCAGACGCTGCCACCGTTGCCGCCATCACCGCCGTCAGGACCGCCCAGCGGAATGAACTTCTCGCGGCGGAACCCCACGCAACCGTTGCCGCCATTGCCGGCGCCGACCTGGATTTCTGCTTCGTCTACGAGTTTCATGGAGGCGTGATTCGCGATGGGTGATTCGTGATTGGAAATGCCGTGAAGACCATATGGCTGCGTGCTGCTATCGGTGATTGGGGGCCGAAAGGCGAGGCGCCGAACGCGCTCGCGAATCACTCATTACCAATCACCAATTACGGCTTCACCAACGAAAAGCCCCGCACGCGGCGGGGCCCTTCGCTCGGCGTGTGGGGAAGCCTCAGGCTTCCGCGACCACGCTCACGGTACGACGCTTCTTGGCGCCCTTGACCGAGAACTCGACCTTGCCGTCGACCAGTGCGAACAGCGTGTGGTCGCGACCCAGGCCAACGCCCGGACCCGGATGGAACTGGGTGCCGCGCTGGCGGATGATGATGTTGCCCGCATCGATCGCCTGACCACCAAAGACCTTGACGCCCAGCATCTTCGGATTGGAGTCGCGGCCGTTGCGCGAGGAACCTACGCCCTTTTTATGTGCCATGACTGCTTCTCCTTACTTCGTGATGCCGGTGATTTCGATTTCGGTGTAGTGCTGCCGATGACCCTGGCGCTTCATGTGGTGCTTGCGGCGGCGGAACTTGATGATGCGCACCTTGTCGGCGCGGCCATGGCCGACGACCTTCGCGGTGACGCTGGCGCCCTTCAGGGCGTCGCCCAGGCTGATGGTTTCGCCATCGCCCAGCATCAGGATGTTGTCGAAGGTGATCTCGTTGCCGGCTTCGGCCTCGAGCTTCTCGACGCGGAGCGTCTCGCCCTTCATCACGCGGTATTGCTTACCGCCCGTGACTACGACTGCGTACATGTGGATTCCTTGGTTTCTGTAGTTATTTTCTGGAGCCTGCCCGCCATCGAGGGCGAACAGAAGCGGAATTGTAGTGGATTCATGGAGTTAGGGTCAACCCTACCCCTACTCGTCCCCGGGTCCGCAGCCTCCGCAGCCGACATTCCGGACAGGATTTGTCCGCATCGAAGCGCAGACTGATCCGGATGGTGCCCGTCGGCGGCGCCACTCGCCGGGGCGCTCCATTGTAAATCAATGACTTGAATCGATTCTCGTCGCGGCGTTCTCGGCCTTGCTCCGTTAGGGCGGTGCCCCGTCGATCGACATGACGCCCGACCGATGGCCCCCCATCGAGACTGACCGCCCACCCACCCGACCCCGCTGCTTCGCTGGCATTGGCGCCATTTGCCCCCACCTAGGCAGATCGCTACGCTTCCCTGTTCGCTTTCCGGATCCCCCACCCGATGGCCATGGACTTCATCCGCATCCGCGGAGCCCGTACCCACAACCTCAAGAACATCGATCTCGACCTGCCGCGCGACAAGCTGATCGTGATCACCGGCCTGTCCGGATCCGGCAAGTCGTCGCTGGCGTTTGACACCATCTACGCCGAAGGCCAGCGCCGCTACGTGGAATCGCTGTCGGCGTACGCGCGGCAGTTCCTGTCGGTGATGGAAAAGCCCGACGTCGACCACATCGAAGGCCTGTCACCGGCGATCTCGATCGAACAGAAATCCACCAGCCACAACCCGCGCTCGACCGTCGGCACCATCACCGAGATCTACGACTACCTGCGCCTGCTGTACGCCCGCGTCGGCCTGCCGCGCTGTCCGGATCACGGTTATCCGCTGGAAGCGCAGACGGTCAGCCAGATGGTCGACCAGGTGCTGGCGCTCGACGGCGAGCAACGCTACATGCTGCTGGCGCCGGTGATCCGCGAGCGCAAGGGCGAGCATGCGCAGGTGTTCGACCAGCTGCGCGCGCAGGGTTTCGTGCGCGTGCGCGTGGACGGCGAACTGTACGAGATCGACGCGGTGCCGCCGCTGGCGCTGCGCCAGAAGCACACCATCGAAGCGGTGATCGACCGCTTCCGTCCGCGCGAGGACCTCAAGCAGCGCCTCGCCGAAAGCTTCGAGACCGCGCTGAAGCTGGGCGACGGCATGGCCCAGGTGATGTCGCTGGACCAGCCGGAATCCGCACCGCTGCTGTTCTCATCGAAGTATTCCTGCCCGGTCTGCGATTACTCACTGCCGGAACTGGAACCGCGCCTGTTCTCGTTCAACTCGCCGGTCGGCGCCTGCCCGACGTGCGACGGCCTGGGCGTTGCGCAGTTCTTCGATCCGGCACGCGTCGTCGTGCATCCGGAACTGTCGCTGGCCGCCGGTGCCGTGCGCGGCTGGGATCGCCGCAACGCGTACTACTTCCAGCTGATCGCCTCGCTCGCCAAGCATTACCAGTTCGACACCGATGCGACATGGCAGTCGCTGCCCGAGAAAGTGCAGCAGGCCGTCCTGTATGGCAGCGGCGAGGAGGTGATCACCTTCACCTACCTCACCGAGTCGGGCGGCCGCACGCAGCGCAAGCATCGTTTCGAAGGCATCGTGCCGAACCTGGAGCGCCGCTATCGCGAAACCGAATCGCCCGCCGTGCGCGAGGAGCTGGCCAAGTACATCAGCGACCGTCCCTGCCCCGACTGCCAGGGCGCACGCCTCAACAAGTCCGCGCGCAACGTGTTCGTTGCCGACCGCCCGCTGCCGTCGCTGGTGGTGCTGCCGGTGGATGAAGCGCTGGCGTTCTTCCGCGGCCTCGACCTGCCCGGCTGGCGCGGCGAAATCGCGGCGAAGATCGTCAAGGAGATCGCCGAGCGGCTCGGCTTCCTGGTCGACGTCGGCCTCGACTACCTGACGCTGGAGCGCAAGGCCGACACCCTGTCCGGCGGCGAGGCGCAGCGCATCCGCCTGGCCTCGCAGATCGGTGCCGGCCTGGTCGGCGTAATGTACGTGCTCGACGAGCCGAGCATCGGCCTGCACCAGCGCGACAATGAGCGCCTGCTCGGCACGCTGACGCGCCTGCGCGATCTCGGCAACACGGTGATCGTGGTCGAACACGACGAAGACGCGATCCGACTGGCGGACTACGTGCTGGACATCGGCCCAGGCGCGGGCGTGCACGGCGGCGAGATCGTCGGCCAGGGCACGCTGCAGGACCTGCTGGAGGCGCCGCGTTCGCTGACCGGCCAGTACCTGTCAGGCAAGCGCCAGATCGAAGTGCCGAAAGCGCGCCACAAGGCCAACCCGAAGATGACGCTGCACCTTCGCGGCGCCACCGGCAACAACCTGAAGGACGTGGACCTGGACATCCCGTCCGGACTGTTCACCTGTATTACCGGCGTGTCGGGCTCCGGCAAGTCGACGCTGATCAACGACACGCTGTATTCGCTGGCCGCCAACGAGATCAACGGCGCGTCGCACAAGCCGGCACCGTATCGCGAAGTGACCGGCCTGGACCTGTTCGACAAGGTGGTGGACATCGACCAGTCGCCGATCGGCCGCACGCCGCGCTCCAATCCGGCGACCTACACCGGCCTGTTCACGCCGCTGCGCGAACTGTATGCGCAGGTGCCGGAAGCGCGTGCGCGTGGCTATTCGCCGGGCCGCTTCAGCTTCAACGTGCGTGGCGGCCGCTGCGAGGCCTGCCAGGGCGACGGCATGATCAAGGTCGAGATGCACTTCCTGCCGGACGTGTACGTGCCCTGCGACGTCTGCCACGGCAAGCGCTACAACCGCGAGACGCTGGAGATCCTCTACAAGGGCTACAACATCAACGACGTGCTGGAGATGACGGTCGAGGATGCGCTGACCCTGTTCGAGCCGGTGCCATCGATCTCGCGCAAGCTGGAAACGCTGATGGACGTGGGCCTGAGCTACATCAAGCTGGGCCAGAGCGCGACCACGCTGTCCGGCGGCGAAGCGCAGCGCGTGAAGCTATCGAAGGAACTGTCGCGCCGCGACACCGGCCGTACGCTGTACATCCTCGACGAGCCGACCACCGGCCTGCACTTCCACGACATCGAGCACCTCCTCGCCGTGCTTCACAAGCTGCGCGACGAAGGCAACACCATCGTGGTGATCGAGCACAACCTGGACGTCATCAAGACCGCGGACTGGGTGGTCGACCTGGGGCCGGAAGGCGGTCACCGCGGCGGGCAGATCCTCGCGACGGGCACGCCCGAAGACATCGCGGCGAACGAGGGTTCGCACACGGGCCGCTTCCTTGCCAAGCTGCTGCCGAAGGCGAAGGCACCCAAGCCCACCAAACCCGCGGCCGTCGCCAAGCCCGACGTGCTGCCGCCGCGCAAGTCCGCCACCAAGACCGCCGCCAAGAAGACCTCCAAGACCACGAGCAAGAAGGCCGCACGATGAGCGACAGCCCGGACACCGACCGCAAGCTGCTGGCGAAGATCCCGATCAGCGTGCGCTGGCGCGACATGGACAGCATGGGCCACGTCAACAACGCCAAGTACATCTCGTATCTTGAAGAGGCGCGTGTGCGCTGGATGCTGACCGTGCCGGACGTGTCGATGACCGACCGCATCGCGCCGGTGGTGGCCGCCAACAACATCAACTACAAGCGCCCGCTGACGTGGCCGAACGATGTCGTGGTCGAGCTCTATGTCGACCGCCTCGGTACGAGCAGCGTCACCATCGGCCACCGCATCGTCTCGACCAAGGACGACAGCGTGCTGTATTCGGATGGCAACGTCGTGGTCGTGTGGATGGATACGCAGACGGGACACAGCGCGCCGCTGCCGGCGGCGATACGCGCGGTGTCGGAGTGACCGCAGAGAGCGTTGTGGGAGCGACGTAAGTCGCGAGCTCTTCTTCAGCCTCGGGAAAAGCTCGCGACTTACGTCGCTCCCACGACAGCCGGAATCAGGGCGCGCTCTTTCGCACCTCGAACATGACCGGCAACGTACGGCCATCGGCCAGCTTCAGCGTGATCACCGGCTTCTCCCCTTCGACCAGCGGCTGGTAAGGGCCATGCAGCATCAAATGCAATCCGCCCGGCTTCAACTCGGCGGCCTTGCCTGGCGCAATCGGTAGCGCGGCGATTTCGCGCATGCGGCTGACACCGTTCTCCTCTCGCGTTTCATGCAACGACACATCCTCGAACGCGAGGCTTTCCGCGCCGACGATGCTCACCGGCGCCTTGCATGGATTCTCGATGCGGACAAAGCCGGCCATCATCGGCATGGCGACCGGTGGCAGCCGCACCCACGCCGCCCTGGCGACCGGCAGGCATTCGGCGGCACGGACCGCGCCCACGGACGACAGCAGCAGGACGGACAGGCAGAGCGTTTCGATGCGACGGTTCATGCGCCTATGATACCGGCCTGACTTCACGGAGCGGATGAATGACGGGCCTCATCGAAACCACCGACCACGGCGACATCCGCGAGATCCGGCTGGCGCGCGCGCCGGTCAATGCGCTCAACACCGACCTGTGCCGCGCCCTGATCGACGCACTCAACGCGGCGCTGGACCAGGGCGTGCGCGGCATCGTGCTGGCGGGCAACCCGAAGATCTTCTCGGCCGGCATGGACGTCCCCTACCTGCTGTCGCTCGGCGACAACCGCAACGCGCTGCTTGATGCGTGGCAGGCCTTCTTCGGCGCCGCGCGCACGCTTGCCGAATCGCGCGTGCCGGTCGTGGCCGCAATCACCGGCCACGCGCCTGCGGGCGGCTGCGTGCTGGCGCTGTGCTGCGATTATCGCGTGATGGCGCGCAGCGCGGACCCCGCGCGACCGTTCGCGCTTGGCCTCAACGAAACCCAGGTCGGGCTGGTGGTGCCTGAAGGCATCCAGCGCCTGATGCGTCGCGTGGTCGGCACCTATCGCGCCGAACGCCTGCTGGTGGCGGGCGAAATGGTACCGGCCGAACGCGCCCTCGAGATCGGACTGGTCGACGAGCTTGTCGACCAGGACGCAGTCATCGTGCGCTCCGTCGCCTGGCTGCAGCACCTGCTGCGGCTGCCCCACCATCCGATGCTGCAGACGCGCACGCTCGCCAGGCGCGACCTGATCGAGGCACTGGATCCGTCGCTGATCCAGCTCGAACGCTTCGTCGATGCCTGGCACGCGCCCGATACGCAGGAGGCGTTGCGGGCGCTGGTGGAGAAACTGAAAAAGTAGGCTCGCGCTTCGTCAGTCGCCGCGCGCGACCGGATGCGACGGATCGCCGATCCATTCGCTCCACGAGCCGGGATAGACGCGCGCGCCGTGCAGGCCAGCGTGTTCGAAGGCGAGCAGCAGATGGCACGCCGTCACGCCGGAACCGCACATCAATACGGTGTCCGCGGGAGAGCGGTTTCCCAGAAGAGCGGACAGCTCGGCGCGCAGTTCATCGACCTGCTTGAAGCGAGCGTCACGCAGGTTCTGCGTGAACGGACGATTGAGTGCGCCGGGAACATGACCGGCGACCGGATCGATGGGTTCGACATCGCCGCGGAAGCGCTCGGCGGCACGCGCATCGATGAGCCAGCCGCTATCCGCGCCCAGCCGCGCAAGGATCCCCGGTGCATCGACCCGCTGGCCGACATCGAACTGCGACGGATACGGCGGGACAGGTGCCGGCGTGGAAACCCCAGCGGTTTCTTGCCCACCCGCCGCGCGCCACGCGGCCAGCCCACCATCGAGCACCGCCACGCGCGCATGCCCCAGCAGCCTCAACAGCCACCACAGGCGAGCGGCCGCCATGCTGCCGTCGCCCGCGTCGTAGACCACCACCTGGTGCGACGGCCCGATACCCCACTCGCCCAGCTTGTGGGCGAAGGCAGCGCTGTCCGGCAACGGATGCCGACCTTCGCCGACCTTCGACAGGTCCGAGAGATCGAGATTGAGATCGGCGTACACCGCGCCCGGCAGATGCGATTCGGCGTAGGCCTGGCGGCCCGCATCCGGCGCGGCATTGAGCATCACGAAGCGCGCATCCACCACGCGCAGTGCCGGATCGGGCAACGCCGCAGACAAGGCAGGTGCATCGACGAGGGTCGTCCAGTTCATCCGAGTTGCTCCAGCCGTTGCCGCAGATTGAACAGGATCGCCGCGGTCGCGCCCCAGATGCGTTGACCTGGCCACGCGTACTCCATGACCACGCGCCGGCGGCCGCGATAGTCGACTTCGACACGGCGCAGGTTGTCGGGCGACATCAGGTAGTCGAGCGGGACTTCGAATACGTCGGCCACTTCGTTCGGCTCCGGCACCGGCACGAAGGCCGGATCGATCAGCGCGACAACGGGCACCACGCGGAATCCGCTGATCGTGGTGAAGGGATCGAGGAAGCCCAGTGGCGTCACCTGCGAAGGCGGCAACGCGATCTCTTCACGGCTCTCGCGCAGTGCCGCCGCCACCACATCGGTGTCGGTGGGCTCGATGCGACCTCCGGGGAAGCTCACCTGTCCGCCGTGGTGCCGCAGGCCATCGGTGCGGCGCGTCAGCAGCACCTGCGTGCCTTCCTCCCGCGGCACCAGTCCGGCGAGTACCGCCGCCTCGGCCAGCGGACCGGGGGGCAGCAGGTCGATGAGATCGTCGTGGTTCCAGCCGGCCGCACGCGGCACGGCCGCCAACGGATGCAGCGCGCGCCGCAGTTCTCCACCTTCGCGCAATCGCTGCTCCAGCGGCGCGCGCGCGCGTTCGCGCGCAGGCAGCACGTGCTCCATCACACGCAGGCGTTCGTCATCACTCATCTGCGACCAGCGCGCGATCTCGGAGGTGGTACGGAGGCAGCCCTCGCACAGCCCGTCGTCGTCCAGCGTGCAGACGCCGATGCACGGGCTGAGCACGGCACGGAATGCGGTATTCATGTCATCAGGCACCTGCAGAGGGTAGCGCGGAAGGTCGCCCTACGCCGAAAAGCACTGCGCCGGCACTAGGCCGGCGCAGAGGGAACGTCATGGCGAGTCGCTGGCCCCTGCTTTCGCGGGGATGACGCAAGAACCGAGTCGCTGGATCCCCGCCTGCGCGGGGATGACGCAATGACAAAGGCGTCCGCGCGATGCGCGGACGCGTCATTGCGTCACTTGACGCTGACCAGCTTGATCTCGAAGACGACAGCCACGTTTGGCGGGAAGCCCGTACGCGGATCGGCACCGTAGGCCTTGTCCGGCGGCAGCGCCACTTCCCACTTGGCGCCGGCCGGCATCTGCAGCAGCGCTTCACGCATGGCGGGCATTTCGACGGCACTGACCTTCAGGTCCTTCATCGACTGCGCCGGACGGGCTTCCGCCGGGCGCTGGCCGAACGGATAAGGACCCGACACCAGCAATTCGACCGTGCTGGCCTGGGTGGGCTTCGCACCGGTGCCGTTCTCCAGCACCTTGTAGGCAACGCCGCTGGGCAGGGTCTTCACGCCGGCCTGGCCCTTGAACGTACCGATGAACTGGTCGCTCTTGGTCTTGTTTTCCGCAGCGACCTTGTCGTACTCGGCCTTGGCCTGCTGGGCGCGCGTCTGCTCGCGCTTCTGGAAGGCTTCCAGCGCCGGCTTCAGCTGGTCGGCCGTCAGCGCAGGCTGCTTCTTGCCATACGCATCCTGCAGGCCCTTGACCACGGAATTGATGTCCAGCTGCTCGCCACGTGCGGTCAGCTCGGCAAGGTTGTTGCCGTAGTCGTAACCGAAGTAATAGCTCAGCTTGCCTTTCTCGGACGAAACGTCCTGGGCCAGGGCGCTACCGGCCATGGCGAATGCCGCAACAGCGACCGCAATCGAACGCAACTTCATCAACACACTCTCCGAAGATAGGGCGACGGCGGCATACCGCCTGGAATGGACGCGCTAGGATAGCCGCCGTGGCGCTTAACCGCTACTGACGACAGGCTGCTCTGACCGGGGCGCGTCGGCAGAGTTCCAATTTCACCTAAAATTTACAAATTCCAGCGAAAAACCCATGTCCGAACCCCTTGTGCTCGTCTCCGATGACGCCGGCGTCCGCCGCCTCACGGTCAACCGCCCCGACAAACTGAACGCCCTCAACGCGGCGACGCTGGATGCGTTGCAGGGGGCGTTCGACGACGCGTCGTCCGACGCGGCCGTGCGGGTCGTGGTGTTGACCGGTGCCGGCCCGAAGGCCTTCGTGGCCGGTGCCGACATCGCCGAAATGGCGGACCTGCGTGCGACCGAGGGTCGCGACTTCTCGCTGCGCGGGCAGACACTGATGCGCACCATCGAAACGATGCCCAAGCCGGTCATCGCGATGGTCAATGGCTTCGCGCTGGGCGGCGGCCTGGAACTCGCCATGGGCTGCCACCTGCGCATCGCGGCGGACACCGCCAAGCTGGGCCAGCCGGAAATCAACCTGGGACTGATCCCCGGCTTCGGCGGCAGCCAGCGCCTGCTGCGGCTGGCGGGCCGTTCCGCCACGCTGGAGCTGTGCCTGCTGGGCGCACCGGTTACCGCCGAGCGCGCCCTCCACCTGGGCATCGTCACGCGCGTGGTGCCGGCCGCGGAACTGGAAACGGAAACCCTGAAGGTCGCCACCCAACTGGCCGCGTCGGCGCCGCTTGCCCTGCGTGCGACGCTCGACGTGATCAATATCGGCGGCGAATGCGGCATCGAGGAAGGGCTGCAGTACGAAAGCGCGCAGTTCGGCCTGATGTTCGCGACCGACGACATGCGCGAAGGCACACGCGCGTTCGTCGAGCGCCGCAAACCCGCGTTCACGGGCCGCTGAGGCCCGCGTTCCGCATGCCCGCGATGCCCTGCCCCTGCTGCGACCAGGCGCGCGCGCTGCATGACCAACTCGTGGCCGGCGATGTCGACGGTGCGATCGATGCCGGGCTGATGGCGTTCCAGCCTTGCGCGTGCGCCGACGACCGCGTCGCGGTGGTGGTGCGGGCACAGGAGCGCCTGCGCACGGCATGGGCAGCGCGGGAACGCTATCGGCAACGCGAGGCCCGCATGGTCCGTCGCGCGGCTGAGCGCGATGCCCGCCGGGTGAAGGCCGTCGAGGGCACCGGTACCGTCCAGGCCTCCCGCCCCGTTCTGCCTGCCGGCGCGGCCGCCATCCTGGCCCGCGCGAAAGCCAAGGCTGCTGAGAGGATGAAGCCATGACGCGCGCGCCTCGGCGCAGCGCCACGCTGACCCGCGCCGAAGTCGTGGAGCTGTTTTCCCGGCTGCGCGAACTCAATCCGAAGCCGACCACCGAACTGGACTACAGCACCCCGTTCGAACTGCTGGTGGCGGTGACGCTGTCCGCGCAGGCGACCGACGTCGGCGTCAACAAGGCCACGCGGCGGCTGTTCCCCGTGGCGAATACCCCCGCCGCGATCCTGGCGCTGGGCGAGGAAGGGCTGAAGAAGTACATCTCGACCATCGGCCTGTTCAACGCAAAGGCGAAGAACGTCATCGCCACGTGCCGCATCCTGATCGACGAACACGGCGGTGAAGTGCCGCGCTCGCGCGATGCTCTGGAAGCGCTGCCCGGCGTGGGCCGCAAGACCGCCAACGTGGTGTTGAACACGGCGTTCGGCGAACCCACCATCGCGGTGGACACGCACATCTTCCGCGTCGCCAACCGCACCGGGCTGGCACCCGGCAAGGACGTGCGCACGGTGGAGGACAGGCTGGTGAAGGTGGTGCCGCCGGAGTTCATGCAGGATGCGCACCATTGGCTCATCCTTCACGGACGCTACGTATGCAAGGCACGCAAGCCTGATTGTCCCCAGTGCGTGATCCGCGATATCTGCCGGTTCAAGGAAAAGACCGCCGCCTGACGCGGCCTCAGTGAAGAGGACGCACACACGCCGCTGCGGGCCGGCTCATCCTGCACGGACGCTACGTATGCAAGGCACGCAAGCCTGATTGCCCCCAGTGCGTGATCCGCGATCTCTGCCGGTTCAAGGAAAAGACGACCGCCTGACCCGACGGTCCTTGGCTCCCACACCGCAGCCCTGCCCGTGCGCGCGACCCGCGACCCGCGACCCGCTCGGTTCCAACCACCCGCACTCCCTCTTCCACGGAGCCGTCCGCGATCACGCCGCGCGCCCATGGCGTTGCATCCGCACGCCATGCGTGCCGGACCGGACGCAATGCCGGCCAGGACGTCCACCTCCATCGATGGATGGACCGACCGCCGCTGCTGTCCGGAATGTGATCCGACGTCCGTTCATCCTGTTGAAAGCAGGCGTAGCACGGGGCGTACGCCTGCCTGGACCTTTCAACCACCACCTTGGGCCGCCGCACATGGCGCGCCCGGAGAGCGCACGACGCCATGCCAACGCCTCGACCGCCAGCACGCCCGTATCCATGGACGGTCCGCACCGCGCCAACCCCCGACGGCGTCTGACGGATGTGCGGAATCGCAGGCTTCGCCGGTGCAGTGCAGGGCGTTCCCGACGATCGCCTGGCGTTGCAGCGCATGATCGGCACGCTGCATCACCGCGGGCCGGACGGCAGCGGCACGCATGTGGCGCCGGGGGTGGGGCTGGCGCACGCGAGACTGGCCATCATCGATCTGGCGACCGGCCAGCAGCCGTTGCATGACGGCCACGAAACCGTCTGGACCGTGTTCAACGGCGAGATCTTCAATTACGTCGAATTGCGCGACGAACTGGAGCAGCAGGGCTACCACTTCCGCACCCGCTCCGACACCGAAGTCATCGTCCATCTCTACCACCGCGACGGCGACCGCTTCGTGGAACGGCTCAACGGACAGTTCGCGATCGCGCTGTGGGACACGCAGCGGCGGCGGCTGCTGCTGGCGCGCGACCGCGCCGGCATCCGGCCGCTCTACCACGCCACCCTGCGCGGGCGCGTGTGGTTCGCGTCCGAGGTCAAGGCGTTGCTGGCGGTGCTGCCGGAATGCGCGACGATCAATCCGGACGGCCTGGCGCAGGCCTTCACCTTCTGGGGTCCCTGCGATCCGGACACGCTGTTCACCGGCATCGACAGCCTGCCGCCCGGCCACTTGATGGCGGTCGAGGCGGACGGCACGCGCACCCTCACCCAGTACTGGGACTGGACGTTCCCGCGCGTCGGCGACGCGCCGGCCTTCACCTCCTTCGACGACGCCGTGCACGAGCTGCGCGACCTGCTCGACGATGCCGTGCGCCTGCAGCTGCGCGCGGACGTGCCGGTCGGTGCCTACCTCAGCGGCGGACTGGATTCCTCCGGCATCGTCGCGCTCGCCAAACAGGCCGGGATCGCGGCCGTGCGCACGTTCTCGGTGACGTTCGAAGACGCCGAATTCGACGAACGCGAGCAGCAGCAGGCGATGGTCCGCCATCTCGGCACCGACCACACCACGCTGCACTGCACGCGCCGCGACATCGCCGATGCCTTCCCTGCCCTGATCCGGCACACCGAAGCGCCCGTGCTGCGCACCGCGCCGGTGCCGCTGATGCTGTTGTCCGCCCGCGTGCGGCAGTCCGGCTACAAGGTGGTGCTGACCGGCGAAGGCGCCGACGAAGTGTTCGGCGGCTACGATCTGTTCAAGGAAGCGAAGGTGCGCCGCTTCTGGGCGCGCAATCCCGATTCGCAGTGGCGCCACGCGCTGCTGGGCCGCCTGTACGGCTACCTGAAGCACTCGCCGGTCGGCACGCCCGGGTTTGCCCGCACGTTCTTCGGCCAGGGCATGGAGCACCTGCCGCGACCGGTGTTCGCGCACGTGCCGCGCTGGACGACCTCGCGCCGTGCGCTCGGCTTCCTGACACCGGAGCTGCAGGCACGTACCGCCGCGTTCGATCCGTTCGCGTTCTACGAACGGCGGCTGCCACCGGCGATCCACGAATGGTCGCCGCTGGCGCGCGACCAGTACGTGGAAGCGAAGTCGTTGATGGCCGCCTATCTGCTTTCCTCGCAAGGCGACCGCGTCGCGATGGCCAACTCCATCGAGGGCCGCTTCCCGTTCCTCGACCACCGCCTGATCGAGTTCGCCAACCGCCTGCCGCCGCAATGGAAACTGCGCGGCCTGACCGAGAAGCACATCTTGCGCAAGGCGCTGGCGCCCCTGCTGCCCGCCGAGATCGCCCACCGCACGAAGCAGCCCTACCGGGCGCCGGATGCGAGCAGCTTCTTCAGCGACGGCCGTCCTGCCGACTATGTCGAAGAGCTGCTGTCGTCCGAACGCATCCGCGACGCCGGCTGCTTCGACGCCGGCAAGGTCCGCCTGCTGTTCGACAAGTGCCGCAGCGGCCGCGCCGTCGGCTTCGCCGACAACCAGGCCTTCGTCGGCATCCTGTCGACGATGCTGCTGCACGACGGCTTCATCCGCGATCGCATGTCGCGGACCACCACATTGCCTGCCACCGGAACGGAATGACCATGACCGAAACCGCCATCCGCGAGAAGATCCGCGGCCACATCCTCAACAACCTGATGTTCACCAACGACCAGGCCCGGCTCGCCGACGATGCCTCGCTGCTGGATCTCGGCGTGATCGATTCCACCGGCGTGCTCGAACTGGTGCTGGTCATTGAGGAGAACTTCGCCATGCAGGTGAAGGACTCGGCGATGGTGCCGGAGAATTTCGATTCGGTGGACAGGATCGTGTCGTTCGTCATGCGCTCGAAGGCGGCATGACCGCGACGGCCGAGCAACGGCTGCACACGCTCCGGGCGCACTGGCAGGCCGCGCACGACAAGCCCGAGGAAACGCCGGACAACACCTTGCGGGCGTTGTGGTCCGCCGCTGCGGGGAGGCCGCTGTCGGCCGTCGCCGCCACCCACATCGCGCTTCCCGAACTGGACGCCGACGCGATGCGGCGGCTCGATGCGTTGCTGGAGCAGCGCCTGGCGGGCGTGCCGCTGGCGCACCTGACCGGACGCCAGCATTTCCTGGGCCTGGACCTGCTGGCAGGCCCCGAAGCGCTGATACCGCGCCGCGAAACCGAACTGCTGGGGCGCGCGGCGATCGAACTCGCGCGTGCCGCCGCCTCGCACGACCGGCCCGTGGTCGCGGTCGATGTCTGCACCGGCTCCGGCAACCTGGCGCTGGCGCTGGCGCACCACGTCGACGGCCTGCGCGTGTTCGGCGCCGACCTCAGCGAAGACGCGGTGGCGCTGGCGCGCCGCAATGCGGCGTTGCTCGGCCTGGCCGACCGCGTCGAATTCCGCGCGGGCGACCTGCTCGCACCGTTCGATGACGACACTTTCCACGGCATGGTCGACCTGCTGCTCTGCAACCCTCCCTACATCAGCAGCGGGAAGGTGGAGGCCATGCCCGGCGAAATCTCCGCGCACGAACCCCGGCTGGCCTTCGATGGCGGCCCGCTCGGCGTGTCGCTGCTGGCGCGGCTGATGCAGGACGGCAGCCGCTTCGTCCGCCCCGGTGGCTGGCTCGCGTTCGAAGTCGGGCTGGGCCAGGGAAATGCGATGGCGCGGCGCCTGCGCAACGATGGCGCATGGGACGACGTGCGCGAACTGATGGATGAAGGCGGAGCCGTGCGCGCGTTGCTGGCGCGACGCGCGGACCGCGCAATGGGAGACAACGGGTGAGCGGATTCGGCTGGGATGTACTGGACATCGACTACGAACAGGAAGCCGAGCGCATCTGCGCGCGCCTGCGCGAGACCGTGGCGCAGTCGCTGCGCAGGCGGGGGCTGGTGGTCGCCATATCCGGCGGCATCGACAGTTCGGTGTGCGCCGCGCTGGCCGTGCGCGCGCTGGGCAGCGAGCGGGTGCACTGCCTGATCCTGCCGGAGCGCGACTCCGACCCGGACAGCGCCGCGCGCGCCGATCTGCTGGCCGAAACACTGGGCGTGGGCGTGGAGACCTTCGACATCGCGCCGGCGCTGGAGGCGATCGGCGCCTATGCCGCGCGCGATGCCGCCGTGCGTACCGTGCTGCCCGAGTACAACGACACGTGGAAGATGAAGCTGGCCATCGCCGGCGGCAGCGAGGGCGCGATCAACCGCTTCCGCCTGGTCGCGCAATCGCCCGACGGCACGATGCACGAGCGCGAACTCCGCCTGCACGAGTACCTGACCATCGTGGCCGCCACCAGCTACAAGCAGCGGCTGCGCAAGACCATCGAGTATTTCCACGCCGACCGCCTGCACTACGCGGTACTCGGCACGCCGAACCGGCTGGAATACGACCAGGGCTTCTTCGTCAAGAACGGCGACGGCTCGGCCGACATCAAGCCGATCGCGCACCTCTATAAATCGCAGGTCTACGGCATGGCCCGCCACCTCGGTTTGCCGGAGCGGCTGTGCAACGCGCAGCCGACCACCGACACCTACAGCCTGGAACAGGGCCAGGACGAGTTCTACTTCGCCCTGCCCTACCGCGCGATGGACCTGGCGCTCTGGGGCCTGGAGCACGACGTACCGGCCGCGCAACTCGCGCACGTGCTGGAAACGACGGTGGAACAGGCCGACGCGGTCTACGCCGACATCGTCAGGAAGCGCCGCAGCACCGCGCCGCTGCACCTGCGCCCGGTGCTGCTGGGGTCAGTCTCCGTTGGCGACACCGCGGGTGAACGCACCGCATGAACGTGCAGGTCGCCGACGACAGCCCGTATGCGATCACGGCCGCGGATTTCGTGCGCGATCGGGACGCCGTGGTCGACGTATGGCGGGCCAGTCTGCACGACGGCCAGGCGCGCACGCTGAAACTGGACTGGTTCTACCGGAGCGCGCCGCATGCGGCGCTGCTGCAGGTGCTGGTGCACCGACCCAGCGATGCCATCGTCGGTACGGCAGGCGTCGGCTGGCGGCGGATGCGGCTGGACGGCAATGCATTGCGGGGCGGACTGCTTGCCGACATGGCGGTCATGGCCGGCCATCGCATGCTGGGACCTGCGTTGCTGCTGCAGCGCACGGCCTGCGAGACCGCCCTTCGGGAAGGCGACCTGGTCTACGGCTTCCCCAATCCCAACGCAGTGCCCGTGGTGAAGCGGCTGGGGTATGTCCATGTCGGCGACATGACCACCTACGTGCGTGCCGTGCGCCATGCGTCCTATCTGGCGCGGCGGTTGCCCGCTGCCGTCGCCGGCGTACTGGGCGGTGGCATCGACCGCCTTGTGCGGCTGCGCGACCGTCTCCACCGGTCGAGCGGGCGCCGCCTGCATGCCGAATGGCGCGACACGCCGCATGACACGGTGCACGCGCGCGCATGGTCCACGCCGGGCACGCTGGAAGGCGTGCATGACCGCGAGGCGCTGGAATGGCGATTCGCGCGCTGCCCGCTGGCGAGCTTCCGCTTCCTCTACCTCCGGCGCGAGGGCGACACGCAGCCCTGCGCATGGTTCGTCTGCCAGCAGGACGCCGACACCTTGCGCGTGGTCGACTTCAAGACCGACCCCGCAGGCGACGCTTCGCGCAGCCTGGCCGTGCTCGCGGACATCGCCTACCGGCTGGGCTGCCGCTCGGTCTCGCTGGAGGGCTGCCTGCTCGACGGCGAGAAGGCCTTGCTGCGCAGGCACGGGTTCTTCGCGCGGCAGGGACGGCCGGTATACGCGCGCTGGAAACAGCCTGCTGCGGCGCCGCGTGCGGCGTTCCGGCTGATGCCGTTCGACGAAGACGAATAGTCGCCCGGGCCTGCAACGCGGAAGGGACATGCCGATGGCATGTCCCTTCGCGCACCGCGCCCGCCATGCGGGCCGACCGATGGCTTACCAGCTGAACTGCGTGCGCAGCGCGTACTGGGCGGTCTCGTCGCCGGTGACTTCGTTGTCGCCCTGCGTGTAGTTGAACATGAAGCGCAGGTTCGGATTGACGTAGTAGTTCAGACCGAGGATCCAGCTGGTGACTTCGCGGTTCAGCGTTTCGTTCTCGACGTAGTCGTAGCGGCCGGTCAGTTCCCACAGGCCCTTGTCGGCGACCTTCGGCGAACCGAACACGCCGGTGGCGCCCTTGTACGGCTTGTGGCCGCCGTTGAGCATGAAGCTGCCCTGCACGTAGTAGCTGGTCACGTCCTCGTCGCGGCCCAGCGGCTTGCCGAAGGTGGCGTCGGCGTACTCGGCCTGGAAGAAGGCCGGACCGAACGAGCCGGCGGCTTCCACGGCATACACGTTGATCTCGTTGCGGCTGGCGCCGGTGACCGTGGCGATCACCTGCGACGGACCGCGGCGACCGGCGTAGTTCGAAGTCGAGGTCAGGTCGGCCGATCCCTGGTTGGCATTCTCGTAGCTGTACCAGGCGCCCAGGTGCAGCGTGCTGTTGTCGGTGTTGATCGGCGCCCAGGTGAAGCGGCCGGCCGAGCCGACGCCCTCGTTGCGGGTGGCGGCGGCGCCGCGCAGGTTGAACACGCTGACACCGGCGGTGTAGTTCTCGCCGGCGCGCAGGTAGCCCACGCCCTGCTGGAACTGGCGGCTGGAGAACAGGCCGGTGGCCGACACGAACGGACGTTCCATGGTCAACAGTTCGTTGGAACTGGTCAGCTCTTCCATCGCGCGGTAGGGCTTGAAGTGGCCGATGGTGAACTTGCCGCCCAGCGCGCTCTTGGCGATGTAGGCGTCACGCAGGCCGTCGAGGTTGCTGCCGGCGCCGAAGTCCTGCTCCATCTTGTAGTCCCAGCCATAGGCCTTGCCGGACAGGGTCAGGCGGGCGCGGCGGAATTCGGTGCCGCCGGTGGTGCTGCCCGGATTCAGATCGCGGTCGAAGGCGTAGGTATCGAAGTGGATGCGTCCACCCAGCGAGGCTTCGAACTTGCCGTCGGCCGAGGTGATCTTCATGCCGCCCTTGGTGTCGACCTTCGGCGATCCGGTGTTGAGCTTGTCCAGCTGCGAAGCGGTGTCCAGGTTGACATCGGACTGCGCGTCGGTGCGCTCTTCCAGCTCGGCCACCTTGGCCGACAACGCTTCCAGCTGCGCCTTCAGTTCGGCGATCGTCTGATCGCGGGAGTCGGCGGCGGACGCCGAGAAGCTGGTGCTGCCCATGGCGACGGCGAGCGCGGCGGCCAGGAGGGAATAACGCATGGTGACTCTCCGAGTGGAATGGAAGTGAAGGCGCAGGCTTCGTGGGCGCCTTGCTTCGCTTCCGAGATCACCTTCGGAAATCATTAAGCGCCCGTCAAAGATGCGCTAAAGGATGCGAGTGGAATCTTGCAGTCACATGTGAGTTTCATGACCGCTGTGTGACAGCGATGGTGTATCGCCCCTGCCGCTCGCGTTGGCCGGTGAACCCTTCCATATGGCGCGCTCGCGCGAACGCGGGTCCGGATCGGAGTCGCCCCGCGTGACCAGTGCCACTCATCTTCTTGAGCGCGCGTCCTCTGGCGGGGCGATGCCGGCCAGCGTCACGGGACTGTCGCAATGCCGACACGGGGCTGTCACACAAACGTCGTGCAATGGCCACCCAACGGGCACGCCCCGTCCTTCCACTCTGCCTTCTCCCAGGAGATTTCCGTGCTCAACTCGATCAAATCCCGCGTCGCGCTGCTCGCGCTCGCCTCGGCCTTCTCGGCGCAGGCGTTCGCCGCCGACGTGACCGGCGCCGGCGCGTCGTTCGTGTACCCGGTGATGACCAAGTGGTCCGCCGACTACGCCAAGGCCACCAGCAACCGCGTCAACTACCAGTCGATCGGTTCGGGTGGCGGCATCGCGCAGATCAAGGCCGGCACGGTGGACTTCGGTTCGTCCGACGCCCCGCTGAAGCCGGAAGAACTGGCCAAGTACGGCCTGGCGCAGTTCCCGTCGGTGATCGGCGGCGTGGTGCCGGTGCTGAACGTGGCCGGCCTGAAGCCGGGCCAGCTGAAGCTGGACGGCCCGACCCTGGCCAACATCTTCCTGGGCACCATCAAGACCTGGAACGACCCGGCCATCGCCGCGCTGAACCCGGGCGTGACCCTGCCTGCGCAGCGCATCACCGTGGTCCGCCGTTCGGACGGTTCGGGCACCACCTTCAACTTCGTCAACTACCTGTCCAAGGTCAGCCCGGAGTGGAAGAGCAAGGTCGGTGAAGGCACCACCGTGCAGTGGCCGACCGGCGTGGGCGGCAAGGGCAACGAAGGCGTCGCCGCGTACGTGAAGCAGATCAAGGGCGGCATCGGCTATGTCGAACTGTCCTACGCGCTGCAGAACAAGATGGCCTACGCCAGCCTGAAGAACGCCTCGGGCGCCTTCGTGCAGCCGAGCGAAGAGAGCTTCGCCGCCGCGGCCGCCAGCGCCGAATGGGGCAAGTCGAAGGACTTCTACCTGGTCATGACCAACGCCCCCGGCGCGAACTCCTGGCCGATCACCGCCACCAACTTCATCCTGATGTACAAGGCGCCGAAGAAGGGCAACAAGGACGCGCGTGATTTCTTCCGCTGGGTCTACGCCAATGGCGACGCCCAGGCCAAGTCGCTCGACTACGTGCCGCTGCCGCCGGCGCTGGTGCAGCAGATCGAAACCTACTGGAAGGCGAACCTGAAGTACTGATCGCACCCCGCCGGCACGGTCTCTCCCCGTGCCGGCCCGATGCGGCGTCCCTCCCACGCCGGCGTCACCGGGCGGACCTTCGGGTCCGCCTTTTTGTTGGTCGCGGCGCTGGCAGTCGTCGCATGACGGCACGAGATGGCGATGTCATCACGCTGTAACAAAAACATCATTTCATAGCGTGGATCACACACGACCTGTCTGGAGAGTCCATGCACATCCGCACCGCCCGCCTGGCCACGCTGGCCCTGGCCACCGCCTTCTTCGCTGCGGCCTGCGGCGGCAAGACCGACGCACCAGCTACCACTGCCGGCACCGACGCGGCCCCGACCGCCGCCGCTGGCGCGCAGAAGATCTCCGCCGAACTGACCGGCGCGGGCGCGTCCTTCATCTATCCGCTGATGGCGCGCTGGTCCACCGACTACAACAAGGCCACCGGCGCCAAGATCAACTACCAGTCCATCGGTTCCGGCGGCGGCATCGCGCAGATCAAGGCCGCGACCGTCGACTTCGGTTCGTCCGACAAGCCGCTGTCGCCGGAAGAACTGGCGCAGGCCGGCCTGGCGCAGTTCCCGTCGGTCATCGGCGGCGTGGTCCCGGTGATCAACGTCGAAGGCCTGCAGCCAGGCCAGCTGAAGCTCAGCGGCGCCGTGCTGGCCGACATCTTCCTGCACAGGATCACCACCTGGAACGACCCGGCGATCGTCGCGCTGAATCCCGGCGTCGCCCTGCCCGCCGGCAAGATCAATACCGTGCACCGCTCCGATGGTTCGGGCACCACCTTCAACTTCGTCAACTACCTGTCCAAGGTCAGCCCGAACTGGAAGGCGAAGGTCGGCGAAGGCACCTCGGTCAACTGGCCGGGCGGCGTGGGCGGCAAGGGCAACGAGGGCGTCGCCGCCTACGTGCGCCAGCTGAAGGGTTCGATCGGTTACGTCGAACTGGCGTACGCCGAACAGAACAACATGTCGTACGCGTCGCTGCAGAATGCCGCCGGCCAGTTCGTGAAGCCTACCGCCGAGAATTTCGCCGCCGCGGCCGCGAGCGCCGACTGGGCCAATGCCAAGGACTTCAACCTGGTCATCACCAACGCGCCGGGCGAGCAGGCCTGGCCGATCACCGCGACCAACTTCATCCTGGTCTACAAGCAGCCCAAGGACGCGGCCAAGGCCAAACACACGCTGGCGTTCTTCAAGTGGGCCTACGAACAGGGCCAAGCGCAGGCCAACGAACTGGACTACGTGCCGCTGCCGCCCGAACTCGTCGGCCAGATCGAGCAGTACTGGAGCACCGAGATCAAGCTCTGATCCGTGCACCGACCCGCGGGCCGTCCACGAGGGCGGCCCGCTGTCATCACGCGGTAACCGCAGCACCGTGCACTAGCGCTTCACACGCCAACCGCCCCCTCCCCACTCCCCGGGTTGCATGAACGCCACCGCCCTCCCCGCTTCATTGACGGACGTGCGCACCGCGAAAGACGCGCGCGCCGACACGCTGTTCCGGCTGACGCTGACCGGCGCCGGCCTGTTCGTCCTGTTCTCCCTGATCGCCGCCGCCGTGTCGATGCTGTGGGGCGGCCGCGAAGCCCTGCAGACCTTCGGGCTGGGCTTCTTCACCAGCACCGAGTGGAACGTCGGCACGCGCGAATTCGGTGCCCTGGTGCCGATCTTCGGCACCTTGGTCAGCGCCGGCATCGCCATGCTGATCGCGGTGCCGGTGAGCTTCGGCATCGCCGTGTTCCTGACCGAAGTCGCGCCGGCCTGGATGCGCGGCCCGGTCGGCATGGCCATCGAGCTGCTGGCCGGCATCCCCTCGATCATCTACGGCATGTGGGGCCTGTTCGTGCTGGCGCCGCAGCTGAGCGAACACGTCTATCCGTGGATCAACGACACCCTCGGCCAGTTGCCGCTGGTTGGCGTGCTGCTGTCGGGCCCGCCGCTGGGCATCGGCATGATGACCGCCGGCCTGGTGCTGGCCATCATGGTGATCCCCTTCATCTCGTCGGTGATGCGCGAGGTCTTCCTGACCGTGCCGGGCCGCCTGAAGGAGTCCGCCTATGCACTCGGCTCGACCAAGTGGGAAGTGGTCTGGGACATCGTGCTGCCGTATACCCGCTCCGCGGTGATCGGCGGCGTGTTCCTCGGCCTCGGTCGCGCACTGGGTGAAACGATGGCGGTGACCTTCGTCATCGGCAACGCCTACGCGATCAGCCTGGCGCTGCTGGAACCGGGCACCTCGATCGCGGCGACCATCGCCAACGAATTCGCCGAAGCCACCGACCCGCTGCACAAGGGCTCGCTGCTGCTGCTCGGCTTCACCCTGTTCGTGCTGACCTTCATCGTGCTGGCGATCGCCCGCCTGATGCTGCGCCAGCTCGCCAAGCGGGAGGGCAACTGATGTCCGCTCCGCTCTATACCTGGCGCAAGGTCAAGAATGCCGTCGCGCTGTCGCTGTCCATCGTCGCCGCGCTGTTCGGCCTGATGTGGCTGGTCTGGATCCTCTGGACCACGATCACCAAGGGCATGGGCAGCCTCAACCTGGACCTGTTCACCCAGATGACACCGCCTCCGAACGAGCCGGGCGGCCTGGCTAACGCGCTGTTCGGCAGCGTGGTGATCAGCCTGCTCGCGATCCTGCTGGGTACGCCGATCGGCATCGCCGCCGGCACCTACCTGGCCGAGTACGCCAACAAGCACTGGCTGGGCGAAACCGTCCGCTTCGTCAACGACATCCTGCTGTCGGCCCCGTCCATCGTGCTTGGCCTCTTCATCTACACCGTGATGGTGGCGCAGATGGGCCACTACTCGGCGTGGGCCGGCGCGGTGGCGCTGGCGTTCATCGCCCTGCCGGTGATCGTGCGCACCACCGACGAGATGCTGCGGCTGGTGCCGCAGCAGATGCGCGAGGCCGCGCTGTCGCTGGGCGTGCCGCAGTGGAAGGTCATCACCCAGGTGCTGATGCGCTCGGCGCTGCCGGGCATCGTCACCGGCATCCTGCTGGCGCTGGCGCGCATCAGCGGCGAAACCGCGCCACTGCTGTTCACCGCGTTCAACAACCAGTTCTGGAGCACCGATCTCAACCAGTCCATGGCCAACCTGCCGATGGTGATCTTCCAGTACGCGATGAGCCCCTACGACTCGTGGAACTCGCTGGCCTGGGCCGGTGCCTTCCTCGTCACCGGCATGGTGCTGGTGCTCAGCCTGATTGCGCGAACCATCCTTCTTCGAAACAAGGTGACCCATGAATGACGCCGCCCGCATTGCCGTGGTGACGCCGCAGCGCCACGACGACCTCGCCGCGCCGGCCAGCGTGAAGCTGGCGGCCAAGGGCCTGGACTTCTACTACGGCGATTTCCATGCGCTGAAGAACATCGACCTGGAAATCCCGGAAAAGCGCGTCACCGCGCTGATCGGTCCCTCCGGTTGCGGCAAGTCCACCCTGCTGCGCATCTTCAACCGCATCTACTCGCTGTATCCGAAGCTGCGCGCCACCGGCGACGTGCTGCTGGACGGCGAGAACATCCTCGACGCCAGGTACCCGATGAACCGCCTGCGCAGCAAGGTGGGGATGGTGTTCCAGAAGCCGGTGCCGTTCCCGATGACGATCTTCGAGAACGTCGCCTACGGCATTCGCCACCACGAACGGATGAACAAGGCCGACCTCGATGTGCGCGTCGAACAGGCGCTGCGCCAGGCCGCGCTGTGGGACGAGGCGAAGGACAAGCTGAAGCAGAGCGCACTGGGCCTGTCCGGTGGCCAGCAGCAGCGCCTGTGCATCGCGCGCGCGGTCGCACTGCGCCCCGACGTGATCCTGCTGGACGAGCCGACCTCGGCACTGGACCCCATCTCGACCAGCAAGATCGAACAGCTGATCGAAGAGCTGAAGCACCAGTACACCATCGCCATCGTCACCCACAACATGCAGCAGGCGGCACGCGTCTCCGACTACACCGCCTTCATGTACCTGGGCGAGCTGGTGGAGCACGACGCCACGTCGACGATCTTCTCCAACCCCGGCAAGCAGCAGACCGAGGACTACATCACGGGCAGGTTTGGCTGACCGCCGTGATTCGCAATGTGTGATTGGTGATTCGCAAGAGCGACAACCCCAGCGGCGGCTTGCGCCAATCCCGGATCACGGATCACCAATCACGGCTCCACCCATCACCCATCACCCATCACCCATCACGGTCTCCCCATGAACACCCAACCCAACGACCATATCGTGAAGAGCTACGACGAAGAACAGCGCCGCATCGTGGCCGAGATCGTGCGCATGGGCGAAACCGCCGTCGCCCAGCTGGAGGCCGCGCTGGACGTGGTCGAACGCCGCGACGACAAGGCGGCCCAGCGCATCATCGCCAACGACGAAGCGATCGATGCCATCGAGCACCAGGTCAGCCACGACGTGATGCACCTGGCGCTGCGCGGCCCGATGGCGCGCGACCTGCGCGAGATCCTCGCCGGCCTGCGCATCCCGGCCGACATCGAGCGCATCGGCGACTACGCCGCCAACGTGGCCAAGCGGTCCATCGCCCTCAACGTGTCGCCGCCGATGCCGCACATCACCGGCCTGCGCGCGCTCGGCAAGCTGGCGGCGCGGCAGGTACGCGACGTGCTGGTCGCCTACCAGAACGGCGACGCCGAACAGGCCGTGCAGGTGCGCGAGCGGGATGCCGAACTGGACGCGCACTACACCGCGCTGTTCCGCGAGCTGCTGACGTACATGATGGAAGACCCGCGCAACATCACGCCCTGCACGCACCTGCTGTTCATGGCGAAGAACCTGGAGCGCATCGGCGACCACGCCACCAACATCGCGGAGAACGTGTGGTTCCTGGTGCATGGCGACCAGCCGCTGCCGCCGCGCGACAAGCGCGACGAGACCAGCACCACCGGCGCGGTCTGAGCCGCCTGCGGCACCGCAGCACCCGGAACGCCCCGCCCGCGCGGGGCGTTTCCGTTTCCGGCGCGGTGCATACGAACCGCTAACGTCCGGCGGCTACACTGCCGCCACTTCCCGTGCGGCCCTGCCGCACTCCTCTGGAGAGCACGACGATGTCCAAGACGAACAAGCCCGCCGCCGTTGCCATCGCCCTGGTCGGCGGCCTCGCCCTGACCGGTTCCGCCTTCGCCATGGAGCCGCTGGCGCAGGGCTACCTGCTGGCGGCCGGCGAAGCCGCCAAGGCGGGCGAAGGAAAATGCGGCGAAGGCAAGTGCGGCATGGCCAAGGTCGACACCGACAAGGACGGCAAGGTCTCGCTGGCCGAGTTCACCGCCGCCCATCCCGACAAGGCCGACAAGTTCGCCGAGATCGACACCAACAAGGACGGCTTCATCGACGCCGCCGAGCACAAGGCCCACGCCGGCGCCAAGGGCGCCGAGGGCAAGTGCGGTGAAGGCAAGTGCGGCGAGGGCAAGTGCGGCGCCGACAAGAAGACCGGCGAAACCAAGTAAGCCGATCGAAGCAGGTCCCGGCATCGCGTCGGGACCTGCTTCAGCTTGCGCATGAGTACCACCTTGTCCCTCAACACCGTCGGCCTCGGCCTGCGCCGCGCCCTGCTGGACGAACTGCTCGACGCGCCCGCCGGCACGTTCGACTTCCTTGAGTGCGCCCCGGACAACTGGATCGGCGTGGGCGGTCGCTACGGCGAGGCCCTGCAGACGCTGTCGTCGCGTCATCCGATCACCTGCCACGGCCTGTCGCTGTCGCTGGGCGGCATGGCGCCACTGGACGACACCTTCCTCGCACGCACGCGCCGCTTCCTCGATCGGCATCGCGTCACGCTGTACAGCGAACACCTGAGTTACTGCGCCGACGATGGCCATCTGTACGACCTGATGCCGATCCCGTTCACCGAGGAAGCCATCCACCACGTCGCCGCGCGCATCCGCCAGGTGCAGGACGCACTGGGCCGCCGCATCGCGGTGGAGAACGTCTCCTACTACGCCGCGCCCTACCAGGCGATGGCGGAAGTCGATTTCGTCAGCGCCGTGCTCGACGAGGCGGACTGCGACCTGCTGCTCGACGTCAACAATGTCTACGTCAATGCCATCAACCACGGGTACGATGCCCGCGCCTTCCTGGCACGCATGCCATCGGCACGGATCGCGTCGTACCACATCGCCGGCCATTACGATGAAGCCGACGACCTGAAGGTCGATACGCACGGCGCACCGGTGAAGGACGACGTGTGGTCGCTGCTCGCCGCGGCCTACGCCGCGCACGGCGTGCGGCCCACGCTGCTGGAGCGCGACTTCAATTTCCCGCCGCTGTCCGAACTCGCCGCGGAAGTGCAGCGGATCCGCGATCTGCAGGCCGCGCAGGCCATCGGGCGAACGCAGGCCACCCATGGCTGACGCGCTGCACGACCAGCAGTTCGCACTGTCGCGCCATCTGCGCGATCCGTCGTTGCATCCGCCGCCGCCCGACATCGAAGATCGGCGACTGGCGATCTACCGCGACCTGTTCTTCAACAACATCGAAGGCCTGCTGGCCGGCAACTTCCCGGTGATCCGCAAGACGCTGGGCGACGATGCATGGCGCGCACTCGTGCGCCGGTTCTATGCGGAGCACCGCAGCCAGACGCCCTTGTTCCCGGAAATCGCGCGCGAATTCATCCGCTATCTCGAGTCGCGCGACGACGACGCGCTGCCGCCCTGGCTACGCGAACTCGCGCATTACGAATGGGTGGAACTGGCGCTGCAGATCGCCGAGGACGAGACACCCATGCATGTGCCGGACGGCGACCTGCTGACCGGCGAACCCGTCGTATCGCCCTTCGCCTGGGCGCTCGCTTACCAGTGGCCGGTACATCGCATCGGTCCGGATTTCCGGCCGGACACGCCGCCGGCGGAACCCACCCTGCTGCTGGTCCGGCGCGATGCCGGCCACCAGGTGCGCTTCGCGGCCATCTCGCCACTGGTGTATCGCCTGGTAGAGCTGCTGGGCGAAGGCGGCCGTCAGGGAGCCGACGTGCTGCGCCAGTTAGCCATCGAAGCCAGCGTGGACGATGTGCCCGCATTCGTCGAGCTAGGTGCCGCCATGCTCGTGCGCATGCGCGAAGAAGGCACGGTGCTAGGGACGCGCCCGGGACCGTGATCTCTGTAGGAGCGACGTGAGTCGCGACCGGAAGGCATGAGCGACCTAGCGCGTTGCGAACGAGCGCTGGCAGTTGCTATCGGCTTCTGCCCCCGACACGGATCCTCCAGCCCGTCTCGAGACGTCGGGTTCGCAGTCGCGACTTACGTCGCTCCTACAGGGATTCATGGTCGCGGTTGTGCTTCCAGCCAAGGAAGCGTCCCTGCCCTCTGCTACCCTTTCCCCCATGGAAAACACCGCCGAATCCGCCCGCATCACCCCCATGGCCCACCGCTTCCGTGGTTACCTGCCCGTGGTGGTGGACGTGGAGACGGGCGGCTTCGACTGGAACCGGCATGCGCTGCTGGAACTGGCGGCGGTGCCGCTGGACCTGGACGAGAATGGCCTGCTCGTCTGCGGCGAGACCGCCAGCGTGCACCTGCATCCGGCGCCCGGCACCGAGATCGACCCGAAATCGCTGGAAGTCACCGGCATCGACCTGGGCCATCCGTTCCGCTTCGCCAAGCACGAGAAGGAGGCGCTGGACCATGTGTTCGCGCCGGTACGCGCGGCGGTGAAGAAGCACGGCTGCCAGCGCGCGATCCTGGTCGGTCATAACGCGCATTTCGACCTCAACTTCCTCAACGCCGCGGTCGCGCGCGTGGCGCACAAGCGCAACCCGTTCCATCCCTTCAGCGTGTTCGACACGGTGAGCCTGGCCGGCGTGGCCTACGGCCAGACCGTGCTCGCGCGTGCGGTGCAGGCGGCCGGTTTCGACTGGAATGCCGACGACGCGCACTCGGCCGTGTACGACGCCGAACAGACCGCGCGCCTGTTCTGCAAGATCGTCAACGCATGGCCCAGGCCGCTGGGCTGAACCACAGGCGCGCTAACCCTCGGCGCATCCGGTTGGTTGCGCCGGCATGCGCGAGGTCATCGCGGCACCGGCGGACGCGACGATGATCGCGGCGATCGCCAGCCACTGCGGCTGCGACAGGCGCTCGTGCAGGAACAGCAGGCCGCACAGTGCGGCGATCGCCGGTTCCAGGCTCATCAGCATGCCGAAGGTGCGGGTCGGCATCTTCGTCAGCGCCACCATTTCCAGGCTGTAGGGTATCGCGGTGGACAGCAGCGCCACCGCCAACGCAACAGGCAGCAGTGCGGGCGCCAGCAGCGCGGTGCCGGCATGCGCGACGCCGACGGGCACCGCGACCGCGGCGGCGATGCAGCTGCCGATGGCGACCGTCTGCGGCCCGTGCGCATTGCCCGCCTTCTGGCCGAACACGATGTACATCGCCCAGCACGCGCCAGCGCCCAGCGCATATGCGGCGCCGACGGGATCCAGTGCCTGCGCGCCCTGCTCCGGCACCAGCAGCACCAGACCGATCACCGCCAGCACCACCCACGCCACGTCGCGCAGGTGGCGCGAGCCCAGCAGCGCCACCGCCAGCGGGCCGGTGAATTCGAGTGCGACGGCGATGCCCAGCGGCACGGTCTCCAGCGCCTTGTAGAACAGCAGGTTCATCAGGCCCAGCGCGGCGCCGTAGAACAGCAGCAACGGCCACTGATCACGGGTGACGCGCGCGCGCCACGGCCGGAACACCGCCACCAGGATCAGCGTGGCCAGCGCAAGCCGAAGCGCGGTGGCCCCGGTCGCGCCCACGGCCGGAAACAGGCTCTTCGCCATCGACGCGCCGGCCTGGATGGACAGCATGGCGACGTGCAGCAGCGCGATCGGCTGCCAGTGGAGGGACGCGTGGGAGTTGGGGGACGACATGACCGCGGTACCTGCGTGCGCCTGGCGCGCCACGCTTGAAGGAAGGATGAATTGCGCACTATATTGCGCATACCGAAGCTTACCGGATGCGCAATATAGTGCGCAACCCCTGCCCATGAGTGTGCTGGAACACGTAGCAGAGAATGTCCGTCGCCTGCGGACAGGTGCAGGCCTCAGCCAGCAGGCGTTGGCCGAGGCGGCGGATGTCAGCCGGCGCATGCTCGTCGGCATCGAATCCGGCGACGCCAATGTCAGCCTCAACACCTTGGACCGCATCGCCGAGGCGCTGAAGGTGACGTTCGCGGACCTGGTGAAGCCGCCCGGCGCGCCCGGCCTGGACCGCATCGACGCACTGGCCTGGAGCGGCCGCACGCCGGGATCGCAGGGCGTCCTGCTGGCCACCGCACCCGCCTCACACGATGTCGAACTATGGGCGTGGACGCTGATGCCCGGCGACCGCTACACGTCGGCGGCCGACCCGGCCGGCTGGCACGAGATGTTCTTCGTCATCGCCGGCCATCTGGTGATCGAACTGCCGGATCGCGAACACGTCGTCGCGGCCGGCGACTTCTTCGTGTTCCCCAGCGATCGCGACTACGCCTACCGCAACGATGGCGACACGCCGCTGCGCTTCATCCGCAACGTCGTGCACTGATGCTTGGGCGTCACTTCTTCGGCGGAGCGATGCCGTGCCGCTGCAGGATGTCGCGCACGCGATCCAGCGGAATGGCCTCGACCGTCTCGCCGTTGCCACTGACCGTGGTCGCCATGAACAGCGAGTTGTAGATCGCTTCTTCGACCGCTTCCACGCTCGCCTGGAACACGCCGCTCATCTGTTCGTTGGCCAGTTCCGACGTCTCCAGGCGGGGCGCATCGAAGGCACGCCGGACCGATTCCGCGGTGGAGAACGCGAGGATGTAGTCGCCGCTGCCGTTCGACGCCGAACTGCCGGTGCGGCCCAGGCCCATCATCGCGCGCGAGGCGACACGACGCAGGTTGCGATCACCCAACGGCGCATCGGTGGCGATGACGATGATGATCGAGCCGTCGCCGCGATCGTCGGCCAGGCCACGGCGGCCGTCGGCCTGCATGGCGACGGCCTTCTGGAAGGCGAAGCGGTCCAGTTCGCGCCCGACCGGCGCTCCGGAAACCTGCAGCACGCCGCCGAAATTGCTCTGCACCAGCACGCCGACGGTCCAGCCGCCCAGCGAGGCGGGCAGTTTCCGCGACGAGGTCCCGATACCGCCCTTCCAGCCGAACGCCACCGTGCCGGTGCCGGCGCCGACGCTGCCTTCCTGCACGGCGCCGCCGGATGCGGTCTCCAGCGCACGGCGCACGGCGTCGGCGGTGACCGGGCGCGCGCGGATGTCGTTGAGCCCGCCATCGTTGGTTTCGCCGACCACCACGTTGAGCGAACGCACCTGCTGCATGTCGGGCTTGGCCAGCATCCACTCCGCCATCGCATCGGCGGCCTTCCACACGCACAGCGTGCAGGTCAGCAGGATCGGCGTTTCCAGTTCGCCCAGTTCGTTGACCTGCGTGCTGCCGACGAACTTGCCGAAGCCGTTGCCGACGTGCACCGCCGCCGGCACGCGCGAACGGTAGACATTGCCCGCGTGCGGCAGGATCGCGGTGATGCCGGTGCGCACGGTGTCGCCTTCCTTCAGCGTCACCTGCCCGACGCGCACGCCTGCGACATCGGTGATGGCGTTGTGCGTACCGGTCGCGAAGATGCCGGGAGCGACGCCGAGGTCGCGCGCACGGACGCGCGCTTCGTCCTTCGCGCTGGCGGAAAACGAACACGCCACCAGCGACAGCGCGGCCAGGTGGCGGAAGATCATGCGGCATTCCCTGCTCATGGTGTGCTTCTCCTACTGGCGCTGGCGGACGGCTTCGAACAGCGTGACGCCGGCCGCGACCGAGACGTTGAGGCTTTCGATGTCGCCGGGCATGGGGATCTTCACCAGTCCGTCGCAGTGTTCGCGTGTCAGCCGGCGCAGGCCGTCGGCTTCGCCGCCCAGTGCCAGCGCCACGTTGCCGCGCAGGTCGATGGAATACAGCGAGGCATCCGCTTCGCCCGCCAGGCCGTAGATCCACACGCCGAGTTGCTGCAGGTCGCGCAGGCAGCGCGACAGGTTGGTCACCTGCACGACCGGAATGCGGTCGGCAGCGCCGGCCGAGGTCTTGCGCACGGTGGCGTTGACGCCCACCGACTTGTCCTTGGGAATGATCACGGCGGTGGCGCCGGCGGCGGCCGCACTGCGCAGGCAGGCACCCAGGTTGTGCGGATCCTGCACGCCGTCCAGCACCAGCAGCAGCGCCTTGCCTTCGGCCGCTTCCACCAGACCCTGCAGTTCGTTCTCGTCCCAGGTCGGCGCGGCGGCGTAGCGCGCGGCCACGCCCTGGTGGCGCAGCGAGCCGGCCACGCCGTCCAGCGCCTGCCCGGTGACGCGGCGCACCTCGATGCCCTTGCGGCGCGCGTTCTCTTCGATCTCGGTCAGGCGCGCGTTCTTGCTGCCGCCCTCGACCAGTATCTCGCGCACGTTGTCGGCATCGTTCTCGACGGCCGACGCCACCGCATTGACACCGACGATCCACTGGTTCTGCTTGCTCATGCGCTGTACGGCCGCGTTGGAAAGGCCGGCATTATCGCACCGGTCGGCAGGTCAGCGCGGCGGCCACGCGGTCGTGTCATGGTCCGGATGCTGGAAGGACACCACCCCGGCCAGGAACGCGGCGGCCGCCTCGTCTTCTTCGGTGCGCCGCTGCGGCAGCGACGGCAGGCCGTCCACATACGGCAGCTTGCCTTCGACGCCGTACTGCACCCACGGCGCCAGCCCGGCCGGATCGTCGAAGGCGCCCGCGGCCAGCGCCACACCGTCCGGCGCCTCGTAGGTCAGCGGCGTGCCGCAGTCGGCGCAGAAGCCACGCTGCACGACGTTCGACGACCGGAAGCGCTTCGGCTCCCCGCGCGTCCATTCGAGCGATGCGCCGCGCGTGGAGACCAACGGCGCGTAGTACGCACCGAAGGCCTTCTGGCACATCCGGCAATGGCAGATCGACGCGTCCTTCAACGCACCGGTGATGCGGAAGCGGATCGCGCCGCATTGGCAACCGCCGGTGTGGATTTCGGAAGACATGCTCGCTCCCATCAGGCAAGGGAAAACAAGTAAACCAACGCCGTCATCCCGGTGAAGGCCGGGACCCAGCGACTTTCGTTTTCATCGCGATGACGCCTGTGCTCGGACACTGCGATGGAAGCCAAAGACACTGGGTCCCGGCTTTCGCCGGGATGACGGCCCTGAATCAATACTTCTTCTTCGTGCGCTTCGCCGGCTGGCCGCGTGGCGCAGGCGGCGGCAATCCACCGTCCTTCGTCTTGTCCTCGACCAGGCGGAAATCGATCTTGCGCTCCTCCAGGCTGGCCTTCAGCACGATGATGCGCACGCGGTCACCCAGGCGGTACGACAGGCCACGGCGCTCGCCGGACAGCGTCTTGCGGACCGGGTCGAAGTGGTAGTAGTCCTGCGGCAGCTGGGTCACGTGGACCAGGCCGTTGACCTTGGACTGGTCCAGTTCGACGAACAGGCCGAAGCTGGTGACGCCGCTGATGACGCCATCGAACTGGCCGCCGACGTGCTTTTCCATCCACGCCGCGCGGAAGCGTTCGTCCACTTCGCGCTCGGCTTCATCGGCGCGGCGGGCACGCTCGGAACACTGCAGCGACAGCGCCGCCATCTCGTGGGCCGAGTACAGGAACTTGTCCGGACGGCCCTTGGTGAGTGCGTACTTGATGGCCCGGTGCACCAGCAGGTCCGGGTAGCGGCGGATCGGCGAGGTGAAGTGCGCGTAGGCGTCCAGGGCCAGTCCGAAGTGGCCCGCGTTGTCCGGCGTATACACCGCCAGACTCTGGCTGCGCAGCACCACCGATTCCAGCAGCGCCACATCGGGACGCTCGCGGATCTTCTTCAGCAGCTGGGTGAAGTCGCGAGGCTGGACCTTGCCCCACGGCGGCAGACTCAGCTTGAACTCCTTGAGGAATTCGAGCAGGTCGGCGTACTTGGTTTCCGGTGGACGGTCGTGCACGCGGTACGGCGCAGGAATGTGCGCGCCCAGCAGGTAACGGGCCGCCTGCACGTTGGCCGCGATCATGCACTCCTCGATCAGCTTGTGCGCGTCGTTACGCTGCAGCATGCCCGCCTGGGCGACCTCGCCGCGGTTGTCCAGCTCGAAACGGACTTCGGACGTCTCGAATTCGATCGCGCCGCGCTGCTCGCGTGCCTTGGACAGCAGGCCGTACAGTTCATGCAGCCGTTCGACGTGCGGCAACAGCGCGCCGATCGACTGGCGCGCGTCGGCGTCGTTCTCGCCGACCGCCTTCCACACCTGGTCGTAGGTCAGGCGCGCGTGCGAACGCATCACCGCCTCGTAGAACTTCGACTGGACGACCTCGCCCTCGCCGTTGACCTGCATGTCGCAGACGAAGCACATGCGGTCGACGTTCGGATTCAGCGAGCAGATGCCATTCGACAACGTCTCCGGCAGCATCGGCACGACGTAGCCGGGGAAATACACCGAGGTCGCGCGCTTCTGCGCTTCATCGTCCAGCGGGGTGCCAGGGCGCACGTAATGGGAGACGTCGGCAATGGCCACCACCAGGCGGTAGCCGCTGCGGTTCTTCATCCGCAATCCCTGGCGGTTGCTCTCGCAATACACCGCATCGTCGAAGTCCTTGGCATCGGCACCGTCGATGGTCACCAGCGGCATCGACCGCAGGTCGACGCGGTCGCCGATCATCGACGGCTCCACCACCAGCGGCACCGCGGTGGCTTCGTCCAATACTTCCTGCGGAAATTCATGCGGCAGGTTGTGGCCGTGGATGGCGGCCTCGACCACCAGCGACGGCGTCAGGCTGTCGCCCAGCACGGCGATGACCTTGCCGATGGGCGGACGACGTGCGTCGGGCGCCTGGGTCAGCTCGACGACGACCAGCTGGCCGTCGCGCGCGCCGCCGGTAGCGTCCTGCGGGATCTGCACGTTGCGCTGGATGCGCTTGTCATCGGGCGCCACGTAGGCGATGCCGACTTCGAAACCGAAACGGCCGATCAGGCGGGTGACGCCACGCTCCAGCACGCGCGCGATGCTGCCCTCGCGGCGGCCCCGGCGGTCGATGCCGGTGACGTTGGCCAGCGCGCGGTCGCCGTGCATGACCTTGCGCATTTCATACGGCGGCAGGAACAGGTCGTCGCCGCCGCCAGTATCCGGCCGCAGGAAGCCGAAGCCATCGGGATTGGCGATCACCGTGCCGGCGATCAGGTCGGTCTGCTGGACCGGCGCGAAACCGCCGCGGCGGTTCTGCACCAGTTGTCCGTCGCGGACCATCGCGCCCAGGCGCTTGGACAGCGCATCGAACTGGTCGGGTGCGTCGAGGCCCAATGGCCCGGCGATTTCCTCCGCGGTCTGCGGACCCTCGGCCGCTTCGAGGAAGCCGAGGATGGCTTCGCGGCTGGCGATGGGTTGTTCGTAACGCCGCGCTTCCCGCTGCGCGTGCGGATCCACGAAGCGTGCGCCGGAACGGGATGCCGGGCCGGAACGGCGCGGTGGCGGACCGCCCGCCGGTGGACGCGAAGGCCCGCGCGCCGGCATGTCGGGCATCCAGGGCGGCAGGCTTTTCTTGGCGGGCTTGCCCGATGCCGCCGGCTTGCCGGTCGTACGGGAGGCGGAGGCACCGCCCTGCTTGCTTCCCTTCCCGGCGGGGGTCTTGCCGCCGCCGTGCTGTGTTTTCTTGGTCATGGCGGAATGGTACACCTCGCCTGAACACCGCCATGCGAAGGAACCGTTGACATTCCTCCGTCACCCCCACAAAATGCGCGCCTCGCTTACCTGCCCAGGTGGCGGAATTGGTAGACGCACTAGTTTCAGGTACTAGCGGGTAAAACCGTGGAGGTTCGAGTCCTCTCCTGGGCACCACGCAAAACGAAACCCTCGCGCAAGCGGGGGTTTTTCGTTTTTGGCGTCGGCCAGGCAGGAGAAGAAAGGCCTGCGTCGTCGCGCCTCACGCACCCTCACGCCGGCCCGGATTAGGCTGGCGATACACGCACGACGACGCATCACCCGGGGGGCGCGCATGGAGTTCCAGCAGATCCTGTTCCTCGCCATCCTGGCGATCACCCTGGCTCTGTTCATCAGCGAAAAACTGCGCGTCGACCTGGTGGCCCTGCTGGCGCTGCTCGCACTGACGCTGACCGACATCCTCGGGCCGAAGGAAGCGATGTCCGGTTTCGCCAGCGAGCCGGCGATCATCGTCGCCGCGGTCTTCGTGCTCTCCGCCGGCCTGTCGGCCACCGGCATCACCGAGCGCATCGGCGCGGGCATCGGCCGCGCGGCCGGCGGCAGCGAATGGCGGACGATCGCCGTGGTGATGCCGGCGACCGCGGCACTGGCGGCGTTCTCGCACCACGTGATGGTCACCGCGATGATGCTGCCGATCCTGATGCGCATCGCGCGCGAGCAGAAACTGGCCGCATCGCGCCTGCTGATGCCGATGTCGCTGGCGGCCTCGCTGGGCACGACGCTGACACTGTTCAGTGCGCCCGCGTTCCTGCTGTCGAACGACCTGATCAAACGCGCCGGCCTGCCCGCCCTCGACATCTTCGCCATCACGCCGATCGGTATCGCGCTGGTGCTGCTGGGCACGGTGTACATGCTGCTGGGCCGCTGGCTGGTGCCCAAGCGCGAGGGCGAGTCGCCGCAGGGCGACTACCTCAAACTGGACCGCTACTACACCGAACTGCTGGTCGAAGCCGAGTCGCCCTGGGTCGGCAAGACGCGGGGCGCGTTCGCCGAGGCGTTCGACGGCCGCCTGCAGGTGGTGGACTGGCTGCGCCATGGCATGCGCCGCCGCAACCAGCGCAGCGACAGCCTGCTGGCCGCCGGCGACGTACTGCTGGTGCGCGCGTCGCCGGACGAGATCGCCTCGATCCGCGACGAACCCGGCCTGGCCCTGCATGCGGTGGCGAAGTACGGCGAGAAGCCGGGCGAGCAACCCAAGTCCGAAGCGCTCGGCGAGGAACAACTGGTGCAGGCGGTGGTGGCGCCGCATTCGGAATTCGTCGGGCGCAGCGTCGCCGACATCGATTTCCTGCGGAACCTCGGCGTGGTAGTGGTGGGCCTGTGGCGGCGCGAAGGCTGGCTGCACGGCGAACTGTCGGACATGGTGCTGCAGGAAGGCGACCTGCTGGTGCTGTGGGGCCAGCAACAGCGGCTCGAACCGCTGGCGACGCACCACGGCTTCCTGATGCTGATGCCGTTCGGTGGCCAGGAGAAGCCGCGCCGGCGCGCACCGGTGGCGCTGGCGATCATGGTCGCGGCAGTGGCGGCCGCCGCCACCGAGACTCTGGCCCCGCACATCGCCTTCCTGGCCGGTGCGGTCGCCATGGTGCTGACCCGCTGCGTGGACATCGAACGCGCGTACCAGGAAATCGACGTGCGCATCTTCGTGATGATCGGTGGCGTCATCCCGCTCGGCATCGCGATGGAGAAGACCGGTACCGCCGCGCTGGTCGCCGACCTGCTGCTCAACCACACCGCGCATTGGTCGCCGCTGGTGCTGCTGCTGGTGATGTTCGGTACCGCCGCGCTGCTGACGCAGATCCTGTCCGATGCCGCCACCACCGTGCTGCTGGCGCCGATCGCGCTGGCCCTGGCCGCCGGACTGGGGTTGAACCCGGTGCCGTTCGTGGTCTGCACCGCGATGGGCGCGGTGGCGTCGTTCCTCACCCCGATCGGCCACCACGGCAACCTGCTGATCCTCAATCCGGGGCGGTACACCTTCGGCGATTTCCTGCGCGTCGGCGTGCCCCTCACACTGGCCATCGCCTTCACCACCGCCTGGCTGGCCCGCTGGCTGTGGCTGGACGGCCCGCTGCTGCCCCGTATCGGCGGCTGAGACGGGGCGGCGGGTAGAATGGCCGGGTTTTCCGCCCCGCAGACCGCACGCCCGCAATGACCGAAACGATCCGCCCCACCTTCCACGGCTTCGAACAGATCCCGCTGCGCGAGTACGCCGAGCGCGCCTACCTCGACTACTCGATGTACGTGGTGCTGGACCGCGCCCTGCCCTTCATCGGCGACGGGCTGAAGCCGGTGCAGCGGCGCATCGTCTATTCGATGAGCGAGCTTGGCCTCAATGCGGGCGCCAAGCCGAAGAAGTCCGCGCGCACCGTCGGCGACGTCATCGGCAAGTACCACCCGCACGGCGACAGCGCGTGCTACGAGGCGCTGGTGCTGATGGCGCAGCCGTTCTCGTACCGCTATCCGCTGATCGAAGGCCAGGGCAACTTCGGCTCGCCGGACGACCCGAAGTCGTTCGCCGCGATGCGTTACACCGAATCCAAGCTCACCCCCATCGCCGAAGTATTGCTGGGCGAACTGGGCCAGGGCACGGTGGACTGGACGCCGAACTTCGACGGCACGCTGGAAGAACCCACGTGGCTGCCGGCGCGCCTGCCGCACCTGCTGCTCAACGGCACCACCGGCATCGCGGTCGGCATGGCGACCGACGTGCCACCGCACAACCTCAACGAGATCGTCAGCGCCTGCGTCCGCCTGATCGATGATCCCGACGCAACGGTCGCCGACCTGTGCGAGCACGTGCGTGGCCCGGACTATCCGACCACGGCCGAGATCATCACCGCAGCCTCCGACCTGCGTTCGATGTACGAAACCGGGCATGGCAGCGTCCGTGCCCGAGCCACCTGGCGCAAGGACAACACCAACATCGTCATCGATGCCCTGCCCTACCAGGTGTCGCCGTCCAAGGTGATCGAACAGATCGCCGCCCAGATGCGCGCCAAGAAGCTGCCCTGGCTGGAAGACATCCGCGACGAGTCGGACCACGCCAACCCGGTGCGCGTGGTGCTGATCCCGCGCTCCAACCGCGTGGATGCCGAACAGCTGATGGGCCATCTGTTCGCCACCACCGACCTGGAGAAGAGCTACCGGGTCAACCTCAACATCATCGGGCTGGACGGCCGCCCGCAGGTCAAGAACCTGAAGATGTTCCTGACCGAATGGCTGGCGTTCCGCAGCGACACCGTCACCCGCCGCCTGAAGCACCGGCTGGACAAGGTGGAGCGTCGCCTGCACCTGCTGGAAGGCCTGCTGGTCGCGTTCCTCAACCTGGATGAAGTCATCCGCATCATCCGCACCGAGGACGAGCCGAAGGCCGCGCTGATCGCGCGTTTCCAGCTGAGCGAGGAACAGGCCGACTACATCCTCGACACCAGGCTGAAGCAGCTGGCCCGCCTGGAGGAGATGAAGATCCGCGGCGAGCAGGACGAGCTGCAGGCCGAGCGCGAGAAGATCGCCGGCATCCTCGACTCGAAGGCCAAGCTGAAGAAGCTGATCAAGGACGAGCTGACCGCCGACGCGAAGAAGTTCGGCGACGCGCGCCTGTCGCCGCTGGTGCAGCGCGATGCCGCACAGGCGCTGGACGAAACCGAGCTGGTCGCGAGCGAGCCGATGACGGTGGTGCTGTCGGAGAAGGGCTGGATCCGCGCCGCGAAGGGCCACGATGTGGATGCGTCCACGCTGTCCTACCGTGATGGCGACAGCCTGCTGGGCGCGGTGCGCTCGCGCAGCAACCAGCAGCTGGCGTTCCTGGATTCCGAAGGCCGCAGCTATTCGACCGCCGTGCACACGCTGCCGTCCGCGCGTGGCAATGGCGAGCCGTTGACCGGCCGCTTCTCGCCGGCGGCCGGCGCGTCGTTCCAGGCATTGGCCACCGGCGACAACGATGCGCGCTTCGTGCTGGCGTCGTCGCACGGCTACGGTTTCGTCACCCGTTTCGAGAACCTCACCGGCCGCCAGAAGGCCGGCAAGGCGATGCTCAACCTGACCATCGGCGCGAACGTCCTGCAGCCGGCGCCGGTACCCAACACCGGCACCGACCGCATCGTCGCCGTCACCAGTGCCGGCCACCTGCTCGCGTTCCCGGTCAGCGAACTGCCGGAACTCGACAAGGGCAAAGGCAACAAGATCATCGAGATCCCGAAGGCCAAGCTGGGCACCGAACGCGTGGTCGCGATCGCCGCCGTGTCACCGGGCGCGACGCTGCTGGTCAAGAGCGGCCAGCGCACGATGAGCCTCTCGTTCAAGGACCTGGACGAGTATGTCGGTGCGCGTGCGACGCGCGGCGGGTTGTTGCCGCGCGGGTGGCAGAAGGTGGATGGTCTGGATGTCCAGTGATTCACCAAACGGGCGCGCTGCGGCGCGTTCATCATCGCCACCGCCCGCTTTTCAGGTGGCGCGGCAGAAGGTTGATGGTCTGGATGTCCAGTGATTCGCCAAGCGGACACGCTGCAGCGCGTTCGTGATAGCACCGCTGTTGTAGGAGGGGCTTCAGCCCCGACGCTTTCCACATTTGAAGCGGTCGGGGCTGAAGCCCCTCCTATAGCTGTCCGGCAAGTTCGCTTCCATGTATCTACCGCGAGGACCACACGATGGATGCCGATTTCTGGTTGCAGCGCTGGCAGGAAGGGCAGATCGGCTTCCATCGCCACGACGTGATGCCGCTGCTGCAGAAGCACTGGCCGTCGCTGAAGCTGCCGGAAGGCTCGCGTGTGCTGGTGCCGCTGTGCGGCAAGTCGCTGGACATGCACTGGCTGGCGGCGCAGGGCCACCGCGTGCTGGGCGTGGAGCTGTCGCCGCTGGCGGTGACGCAGTTCTTCGACGAGGCAGGCCTGGCGCCCACGCGTACGACCAGCCGCTATGGCGAACACTTCAGCGCGGGTCCGGTCGAGATCATCCTGGGCGATGCCTTCGGCCTGGATCCGGCCTTGCTGGCGGACGTCGCCGGCGTCTACGACCGTGCGGCGCTGATCGCCCTGCCGCCGGCGCTGCGGCTGCGCTACCGCGAGACGGTGTACGCCGCCCTCCCCGCCGGCTGCCAGGGCCTGCTGATCACCGTGGAATACCCGCAGGACGAGAAGGCCGGGCCGCCATTCTCGGTGGAGCAGGCGGAAGTCGAGGCGCTGTTCGCGGCGCCGTGGCGGCATACGCTGGTGGAGCGGCGCGACATCCTCGACCAGGAGCCGCGCTTCCGCGAGGAAGGGCTGAGCGCGCTGGAGACGGCCGTCTACCGTCTCCGTCGCGGCTGATTATCCGCCGGCGGGTTCGCCGTCCAGCTTGGAGGTCAGGTACAACTCGATGCCGAGGCGCTTGATCAGACCCAACTGCTGTTCCAGCCAGTGCGCGTGGTCTTCCTCGGTGTCCTTCAGCTGGGTCAGCAGGATCTCGCGGCTGACGTAGTCGCCGTGCCGTTCGCACAGCGCCACGCCCTTGGCCAGGTGCTCCCGCACCGCGTACTCGACATCGAGGTCGCGTTGCAGCATCTCTTCCACCGTCTTGCCCGCCACGAACGGCTCCGGACGCATGTCGGGATCGCCTTCCAGGAACAGGATGCGTCGCAGCAGCGCGTCGGCGTGCTCGGTCTCTTCCTGCATCTCGTGGTCGAGGCGGTGGAACAGCGCTTTCAATCCCTGGTCCTCGTAGCGACGCGAATGGATGAAGTACTGGTCGCGCGCCGCCAGCTCGCCGCGCAGCAGGAAATTGAGGTAATCGACGACGTCGGGGTGGCCTTTCATGGGGGCGGCTCCTGGGGCGAGGCGCGCATGATGCCCCATCCTCCCGGGCGATGACCGAATCGGAATCAGTCTCGTTCGTCGCTGCGGCGCGGCAGTGACGGCCATGGCTTCCGTGGAATAATCCGGCCACCCCGCCACCCCCTTACCGCAAGGATTCCGCAATGCTGAAGTGGACCCGGCGCATCGCGCTGCTGCTGTTGGCTCTGGTCGTCGTGGCGTTGCTGGTGGCGTGGTGGTCGATGCGGGGCAGCCTGGCCCGCCTGGACGGCGAGCAGTCGCTTCCTGGTCTTTCGGCACCCGTGACCCTCCAGCGCGACGCGCTCGGCGTGGTGACCATCGATGCCGCCAGCGAGACCGACGCGGTCCGCGCGCTCGGCTTCGTGCATGCGCAGGAACGCTATTTCGAGATGGACCTGATGCGACGCAGTTCCGCAGGCGAGTTGTCGGAACTGTTCGGCTCCATCGCGGTGGACATGGACAAGGCGCGCCGGATGCACCGCATGCGCGCACGCGTGGCGGCGTCCCTCGACGGATTCGCCGGCAACCGCATGCCGCAGCTGCAGGCCTACGCCGACGGCGTCAACGATGGCCTGGGCGCATTGAAAGCGCGCCCCTGGCCGTACCTGCTGCTGCGGCAGTCGCCGCGTCCGTGGGAGGTCGCCGATTCCGCACTGGCCGGCTACGCCATGTACTTCGACTTGCAGGATGCGGACAACGTACGCGAACTGGGCCTGTGGAAGATCCGCCGCCAGGTCCCGTCCGCGCTGTATGCATTGCTGGCCCACGACGGCACCGAATGGGACGCACCGCTGCAGGGCGAGCCGCGCGGCAACGCCGTGCTGCCGACGGCCGACCAGGTCGACCTGCGTACGCTGCCGATGCCGGAGAACGGTACGCACCGGCGCCTCGCCGACAAGGGCACGCCGGGCAGCAACAACTGGGCCGTGGCCGGCGCGCTGACGGCCGACGGCCGCGCCATCGTCGCCGACGACATGCACCTGGGCCTGCGCGCACCGAACATCTGGTTCCGCGTGCGCCTGCGCTATCCGGATCCGCGCGCACCCGGCGGCAAAGTGGACGTCTCCGGCTTCAGCCTGCCCGGCCTGCCGGCGATCATCGTCGGCAGCAACGGTCATGTGGCGTGGGGCTTCACCAACAGCTATGCGGATACGGCGGACTGGTACCCGGTGAAGCCCTGCGGCAAGGGCGAGGCGCCCGATACCTGCGATGCGGTCGAGCATCATGCCGAGACGATCCGCGTCGCCGGCGCCGATGCGGTCACGCTGGACGTGCAGGACACGCGCTACGGACCCATACTCCATGCCGCAAGCGCCACGCAACCCGCGCTTGCGCTGCGATGGGTGGCCCACCAGCCGGGTTCGTTGAACTTCGGGCTGTCGGATTTCGCCACGGCCGGCGATCTGTCCGCCGCACTGTCGGTGGCCCAGCGCACGGCGACCCCGGCGCAGAACCTGGTCATCGCCGACCACAATGGCCGCATCGGCTGGCGCATCCTCGGCCCGTTGCCGTCGCGCGCGGGTTCCTGCGGCCACGCGCTCGAATCCGCGCCCGCCGACGTCACGCCGCAGCCGCCCGCCGGCTGCACACCGTGGTTGATTTCCAGCCAGCTGACGCCGGTACTTACTGCGCCGGCCGACCATCGCCTGTGGACCGCGAACGCGCGGGTGCTGGATGGCGCCGCGCTCGCCCGCGTGGGCGATGGCGGTTACGCCCTGGGCGCACGCGCGAAGCAGATCCGGGACGGCCTGCAGGCAAAGGAACGCTTCACCGAGAACGACCTGCTGGCCATCCAGCTGGATGATCGCGCGCTGTTCCTCGAACGCTGGTGGAGGCTGCTGCAGGACGAAGCGAAACGACAGCCGACAGACTCGTCCATCAACGCGCTCGCCGTCGCCGGCAAGACCTGGGAAGGCGTCGCCAGCGTCGATTCGGTGAGCTACCGGCTGGCACGCGCCTGGCGCCTGGCCGTGCACGCACGCATTGCCGATGGCCTGACCGCACCCGCGCAGGCGGCGCTGGGCGACGACTTCGTGATGCCCGACCTGCCCCAGTTGGAAGGCGTGGTGTGGCCCCTGCTGGAGCAGCGCCCCGCTCACCTGCTGTCGCGCCGCTATGCGACCTGGGACGCGTTGCTGGAAGACGCGGCGAAGGAAGTCCGCGATGATCTGGCCGAACGCGGCCCGTTGAGCGAGCGTCGCTGGGGCGAGCGCAACACCGCGAAGATCTGCCACCCGCTGGCCAACGCCCTGCCCGCGTTCCTCAAGCCCAAGCTGTGCATGCCGGGCGAACCGCTCGCCGGTGACGGCGCCATGCCGCGCGTGCAGGGTCCGGCGTTCGGTGCATCGGAGCGCATGGTGGTCTCACCGGGCCATGAAGCCGACGGCATCATCCACATGCCGGGCGGCCAGAGCGGCCATCCGATGTCGCCGTTCTGGGGCGCCGGGCACGACGATTGGGTGCACGGGCGGCCGACGCCGTTCCTGCCCGGCGCCGCGACCCACACGCTGACGCTGCGTCCGACCAACGCTCAGCCGAGGTAATGCGACGGCACCGGCAGTCCCTGCTGCCGGAAGAAGCTGAGCTGGTCGAAGTAGCCGCGCTGGAACACGATCAGGCCGTCGCGCACATGGAAGAATCCGCAGCCGCGCAGGCCCAGCGGATCGCGCCACTCAAGGATGGCCCATTCGCCATCCTCGAACAGGTTTTCGATGTTGCACACCATCGTGGCGCGACCGAACTCGATACGGAACATCCCTGCAATCGCTTCGCGGCCATGCAGTGCTTCCGTCACCACCTGGTGATTGACCGCATCCTCCGCATACAGCGCCGCCAACCCCCGGATGTCCGCCGCATTGAAGCGGCGGACCCATTCGCGCACCACGTCGGACGGCTTCATGACGGCGATGCGTCCAGTGCCGCGGCATGGACACCCGCCACGGCGCGGCCCGACGGATCGGCCATCTTCGCGAAGCTCGCGTCCCAGGCGATGGCGGCCGGCGACGAGCAGGCGATGGACTTGCCGCCCGGCACCGTCTCGGCGCAGGCCTGCCCCGGATAGTGCTGCTCGAACAGCGTGCGGTAGAAGTACGCCTCCTTGGTCTGCGGCGGGTTGACCGGGAAACGCTTGTCGGCCGCGGCCAGTTCGCGGTCGCTGACCTGGGCCTCGGCATGCGCCTTCAACCCGTCGATCCAGCCATAGCCGACACCATCGCTGAACTGTTCCTTCTGCCGCCACAGGATCGACTCCGGCAGGTAGCCGTCGAAGGCCTCGCGCAGCACGCCCTTCTCCATCCGCTGTGCGCCGGCGCTGCCCTTGTCGATCATCTTGTGCAGCGCGTCCATCTTCATCGCCACGTCGAGGAATTCCACGTCGAGGAACGGCACGCGCGGCTCCACGCCCCAGGCCATCATCGACTTGTTCGCGCGCAGGCAGTCGTAGTTGTGCAGCGCATCCAGCTTGCGCACCAGTTCTTCGTGGAATTCGCGCGCGTTCGGCGCCTTGTGGAAGTACAGGTAGCCGCCAAAGATCTCGTCGCTGCCTTCGCCCGACAGCACCATCTTCACGCCCATTGCCTTGATGCGGCGTGCCAGCAGGTACATCGGCGTCGAGGCGCGGATGGTGGTGACGTCGTAGGTCTCGATGTGGCGGATCACCTCGGGAATGGCATCGAGGCCTTCCTGGAAGGTGTAGGTGAAGCCGTGGTGCACCGTGCCCAGCGCTTTCGCCGCGATCTCGGCCGCCGCCAGGTCGGGCGAGCCTTCCAGCCCGATGGCGAACGAATGCAGGCGCGGCCACCAGGCTTCCGTCGTGTCGTTGTCCTCGATGCGATGACGCGCGTAGCGTGCCGCGACCGCCGCGACCAGCGACGAATCCAGCCCGCCCGACAGCAGCACACCGTAGGGCACATCGGTCATCAACTGGCGGTGCACGGCACGCTCGAAGGCTTCGCGCAATTCGTCCTTCGCCAGTTGCACGCCCTCCACCGCCGCGTAGTCGCGCCACGCCGTGTCGTAGTACTTCCGTAGGGCGGGCCTTGGCCCGCCATCCTCAGCATCCGTCGAGAACTCGTAGTAGTGACCGGGCGGGAACTGCGCCACGTCCGCGCAGATCGGCGCCAGCGCCTTCATCTCCGAGGCCACGCACAGGCGGCCTTCGCGATCATGGCCCCAGTACAGCGGACAGACACCGATGGGATCGCGCGCGATCAGCGCACGTCCCTTTGCCTTGTCCCACAGCGCGAACGCGAAGATGCCGTTGAGGCGGTTGAGGAACGAAGCAGGTTCATCCTCGCGATACAGCGCGTTGATGACCTCGCAGTCCGAGCCGGTCTGGAAGGCGTAGTCCTGCGCCAGTTCCGCCTTCAGCTCGCGGTGGTTGTAGATCTCGCCGTTGACCGCCAGCACCAGTTCGCCGTCGGCCGAACGCAACGGCTGCGAGCCGCCGGCCGGATCTACGATGGCCAGGCGTTCGTGCACGAGGATGGCGCCGTCGTCGTGGTACACGCCGCTCCAGTCGGGGCCGCGGTGGCGTTGCTTCTGCGACAGCTCCAGCGACTGCCGTCGCAGCGCCTGGATGTCGTCGCCGGGCTGCAGCCCGAAGATGCCGAAGATGGAACACATGGGAAAACTCCTGGTGGGATTCGATGGGGGCACCCGGAACGAAAAAACCCGCATCTCGCGATGCGGGTTTCTGGTATCCGGCAGGTCTTTCGTTGCCTAGTCGCAGAGCCGCATCGCCCGCGTCCGATTGTTCGGGCGCAGGTTGTTGCGGTTATTGATGATGGCGGTGCGACTGGGCATGGCGCGACCGTAACCGGTCCCGTCGCAGCTTGGCAACTGTTTCATCCGAAAGCGACGCGGGCCGTGCGGATGTCTCAGGAGGTCCGTCCCGGCAGCATCAGCCGTTCGACCAGCGCCTGGTACAGGCCCGGCAATGCTTCCAGATCCGACACGCGTATGTGCTCGTCGACCTTGTGGATGCTCGCATTGACCGGTCCGACCTCGATGCACTCCGCACCCAGCGGGGCGATGAAACGCGCATCGGACGTGCCGCCCGCCGTGCTCTCTTCCGGTGGCGCGCCGACGAACTCGCCCAGCACCGCGCGCGCGGTGGCGCGCAGATGGCCTTCCGGTGTGTAGAACGGCTCGCCGCCACGCAGCCACTGGATGCTGTAGTCCAGGCCATGCCGGCGGAGGATGCCCTCGATCTCCTGCTCCAGCCGCTCCGCTGTCCAACTGGGATTGAAGCGCAGGTTGAACACGAGCTGCAGCTCGCCCGGAATCACGTTGCTGGCGCCGGTGCCGGCGTTGATGTTGGAGATCTGCAGGCTGGTCGGCGGGAAGGTTTCGTAGCCGTCGTCCCACCGGCGCGCGGCCAGTTCGTCCAGCGCTGGCAATGCCTTGTGGATGGGATTCAGCGCCTTGTGCGGATAGGCCACGTGGCCCTGCACGCCGTGCACGTTCAAGGTGCCGGTCAGCGTGCCGCGACGACCCACGCGCAGCAGGTCACCCAATGCCTCCTTCGAGGAAGGCTCGCCGGTGACGCACCAGTCGATCTTCTGGCCGCGCTCGCGGAACAGCTCGGCGACCTTCTTCACGCCATCGTGCGCAGGACCTTCCTCGTCCGAGGTGACCAGCAGGGCGACCGTGCCGGGATGGTCCGGATGCGCGTCGACGAAGCGTTCCAGCGCGATCGTGCAGGCGGCCACGCTGCACTTCATGTCGGCGGTGCCGCGCCCGTACAGCACGCCATCGCGCACGGTGGGCACGAACGGATCGCTGGTCCAGGCGGACAGCGGACCCGGCGGTACCACGTCGGTATGGCCCAGCAGCACCAGCACCGGCGATCCGCTGCCGTGCGTGGCCCACAGGTTGTCGGTATCGCCGAAGCGCAGGTGTTCGCACTGGAACCCCCACTGCGCCAGCCGCGTCGCCAGCACCTGCTGGCAGCCCGCATCGTCCGGCGTCACCGAATGACGGCGGATCAGTTCGCTGGAGAGTTCGACGACATCGCTCACGCGCCGGCTCCGAACTGCTTCTTGAAGCCGTTGTCGCTGAAGCTCTGCGAAAAGCCCGCCACGCCGCCGACGACGACCGGACGGCGGATCAACTGCGGATACTCCTTCAACAGCAGTTTCCACTCCGCATCGGAGCCGGGCGTCTTGCGGTTCTCCGGCAGCTGCCGCCAGGTCGTCGACGACTTGTTGATCAACGCCTCCCAACCGCCCGCTTTATCCGCCCAGCCCTTCAGCGTCTCCGGCGATTGCCGATTGTCGCGGTAGTCGATGAATTCGTATGCGACACCGAAACGGTCCAGCCACTTCGTCGCTTTCTTGCAGGTGTCGCAGTTCTTCAGGCCATAAAGCGTCGTCATGGGCTCAGTCCGCCAGCCCGCGCAGCAGTTCGTTGACACTGGTCTTGCTGCGCGTCTTCTTGTCGACCTGCTTGACGATCACCGCGCAGTACAGCGAGTGCGAACCGTCGGCGGCCGGCAGCGAACCGGACACCACGACGCTGCCCGGCGGCACGTAGCCGTAGGTGATTTCCTTCGTGGCGCGGTTGTAGATGCGCGTGGACTGGCCGATGAACACGCCCATGCTGATCACGCTGTGATGGCCGACGACCACGCCTTCGACCACCTCCGAACGCGCACCGATGAAGCAATGGTCCTCGATGATGGTCGGGCTGGCCTGCAGCGGTTCCAGCACGCCGCCGATGCCGGCGCCACCCGACAGGTGGCAGTGCTTGCCGATCTGCGCGCACGAACCGACGGTCGCCCAGGTGTCGACCATCGTGCCCTCGCCCACGTAGGCGCCGATGTTGACGAAGCTGGGCATCAGCACGACGTCCTTGCCGAAGTACGTGCCGCGACGGGCGATCGCCCCCGGCACCACGCGCACGCCGAGCTTGCGGAAATCGTTTTCGTCGAACGCACCGAAGCGGGCTTCGACCTTGTCCCAGAACGGCGCGGGATAGGCTTCGACCAGCTCCATCTCGTTGACGCGGAAGTACAGCAGCACGGCTTTCTTCAGCCACTCGTTGACCTTCCAGCCGCCCTTGCCGTCCGGCTCCGCCACGCGCAGCTTGCCGCTCTCCAGGCCTTCGATGGCCAGTTCGACGGCGGTGCGCGTGGAGCCTTCGATCTCTGCCGGCGTCAGTTCGGCACGGCGCTCGAACGCGCTTTCGATGGTGGACTTCAGTTCTTCGTTCTTGCTGGCTTTGCGGGTCATCAAAGGTTCTGCCGGATCGGATCAGGGGGGAGTGTCGAGGCCGGCGCGCAGCGCATCGCGCAGCGCGTCCTGCAATGAGGGGTCGGTGAGCGGCTGGTCGTGCTCGTCGGTGATCTGGAACACGTCCTCCGCACGTTCGCCGAAGGTCGCGATGCGCGCGTCGTGCACGCGCAGTCCCTGCCGGCGCAGCACCTGGGCCACGTCCGACAGCAGGCCGGGGCGGTCGGGCGCGACGAAGCCGAGGACGGTACGGCGCCCGTCCGGCGTGGTGCCCAACTCGATGCGCGGCGCGAAACGGAAATGCTTGAGCTGGCGCGGCACCGCGCGGCGCGACGTGCGTACGCTGTCCAGCGGCCGCGCCAGGGCGATGCCGAGCGTGCGCTGGACGTCTTCGGGGTCGCGCGGCGCATACGTATCGGCCGGCAGCACTTCGAACGTATCGAAGACCGCGCCCTGCGGCCCCACCAGCACGCGCGCCTGGTGGATGGCGAAGCCCATGCGGTCGAGGGTGGCGAGAATGGCGGCGAACAGGCCGTCGCGGTCCGGCGAATGCACGAACACTTCCATCGCGTCCGCATCGTCGGCGATGCGTCGTGCGCGCACCCGCGTCTCGCCCGGCGTGGCGCCGCGGATGGCATGCGTCTGCCACGCCAGCTGTTCGGGACGGAAGCGAAGGAAGCTCTCCTCCGGCATCGTCGTGAACAGCGCGTCCGCCTGCGCCGCCGACAGGCCCTGCAACTCCAGCAGCGCACGCACGCTGCCGCGAGCCTCGTCCAACCGTTCACCCACGGCCACCGGATTCTCCAGGCCCTCGCGCAGCACCCGGCGCGCGGCGAAGTACAGGTCCGCCAGCAGCCGGTCCTTCCACGCATTCCACAGCTTGGGACTGGTGCCGGCGATGTCCGCGCAGGTCAGCAGGTACAGATAGTCGAGGCGCTCGCGGTCCTCCACCAGGGCGGCGAAGGCGTGGATGACGTCCGGATCCGAAATGTCCTGCTTCTGCGCCGTCACCGACATGCGCAGGTGCTGCTCGACCAGCCAGGCCACCAGCGCGCTGTCGGCCTCGCTGAGCGCATGCGCCGCGCAGAACTCGCGCGCATCCACCGCACCCAGTTCCGAATGGTCGCCGCCGCGCCCCTTGGCGATGTCGTGGAACAGGCCCGCCAGCAGCAGCAGTTCCGGCTTGCGCAGGCGCGGCCAGACTTCATGCGCGATGGAAAAGCGCTCGTCGGCACGACCCGCGGCGAACGCCGCGATGTTCCGCAGCACCATCAGCGTGTGCTGGTCGACGGTATAGACATGGAACAGGTCGAACTGCATGCGCCCGGAGACCCGTGCGAACGCCGGGATCCACTGCCCCAGCACGCCCAGGCGCGCCATGCGCGTGAGGGTTTCCACCGCGCGCGGACCGCGCAGCAGGGCCATGAAGGCATCGCGTTGCGCACGCGTGGCGGCGGGATACGCGGACAGCGTCGGCAACGATTCGGCCAACGCACGCGCGGTGCGCGAATGCAAGCCACGGACCTGCGGATGCGCTGCCCACGCTGCGAACAATGCGAACACCTGGCCGACATCGTTCGCCGGCCAGCCACCCTGCCGCGCGGCAAGGTAACCGCGGCGCAGCGAGAACTGCTCGTCCAGCGCCTCGGGCAGCGCTTCGCCGTCGAACTGCTCCTCGAACCGCTGCAGCAGGCGGTCGCTGATCCGCCGCACGATCGCCGCACTGCGGTAGAAGCCCTGCATCATCTTCTCGACGCCGAGGTTTTCGGCGTCGTCGGCAAAGCCCAGCCGCAGTGCCAGCGTCTTCTGGTAGTCGAAGCGCAGGCGCTCCTCGGGCCGTCCGGCCACGCGGTGCAGGCCGTAGCGCAGGCGCCCCAGCGCACGCCGTTCGCGCGCCAGTGCGGCGGCCTCGTCCGGGCCGAGGTGGCCCAGACCCACCAGCGCCTCCAGGTCGCGCACGCCGAACGTGCGCAGCGCCATCCAGCCCAGCGTGTGCAGGTCACGCAGGCCGCCGGGACCTTCCTTGATGTTGGGTTCGAGGTTGTCGGACGTATCGCCGAAGCGCGCGTGGCGGATGCGCAACTCCTCGCGCTTGGCGACGAAGAAGTCGCGCGGCGGCCAGACGCGGGCCGGGCCGATCGCATCGATCAGCAGGCCTTCGTCGACCGGCTCGCCGACGATCAACCGCTCTTCGATCAGCGCGGTCAGCACGCTCTGGTCGGCGGCCGCCGCCGTGCATTCGCCTGCCGAGCGCACGCTGTGGCTGATCGGCAGGCCGGCATCCCACAGCAGCGCGAACAGGCGCGCGACGGCGTCGTGCTGGGCCTGCTGTGCGCCGGGCGACGCCAGCACCAGCACGTCGACGTCGGAATGCGGGAACAGTTCACCGCGGCCGTATCCACCGACCGCGAACAGCGCCATCGGCGCATCCGCCGGGATGCAGCGCGCCCACGCCTCCTTCAGCAAATGGTCGACCGCCCGCGCACGCAGCGCGAGGATGCGGTCCATGCCGTCGTCGTGGTCGAAGCGCTTGTCCAGCCGTGCATCGGTATGGCCCAGCGAGGTACGCGCCGCCGCCGACCAGGCCGCATCATCGGCGGCGTCCGGGCCGATGTCCGGAAGCCGCGTCGCCTGTCCGTTCGCGGCTGCAGGGGTGCTCACAGGTCGTTGTCGTCGCCCGGCACGCGGGTCAGGATCTCGACGCCGTCCTCGATCACCGCGACCGTGTGCTCCCACTGGGCGGACAACTTGCGGTCCTTGGTGACCACGGTCCAGCCGTCCGGCAGCACGCGGGTGTGCCGCGCGCCCTCGTTGATCATCGGTTCGATGGTGAAGGTCATGCCCGGCTTCAGCACCACGCCTTCGCCCGGGCGGCCGTAATGCAGCACCTGCGGTTCGTCGTGGTAGACCTTGCCGATGCCGTGGCCGCAGTACTCGCGCACCACGCTGAAGCGTTCGGCCTCGGCGTACTGCTGGATCGCATGGCCCACGTCACCCAGCGTGGCGCCCGGCTTCACCGCGCGGATGCCACGGAACATGGCCTCGCGGGTGGTGTCCACCAGCCGCTTGGCCATCACCGACGGGGTGCCGACCAGGTACATGCGGCTGGTATCCCCGTGCCAGCCGTCCTTGATGACGGTGACGTCGATATTGACGATGTCGCCGTCCTTCAGCACCTTCCCTTCGCTTGGGATGCCGTGGCAGATGACGTTGTTGACCGAGGTACAGACCGTCGCCGGGAAGCCCTTGTAGCCCACGTTGGCCGGGATGGCCTTCTGCACGTTGACGACATGATCGTGGCAGATGCGGTCCAGTTCGGCGGTGGTCACGCCCGGCTTCACGTGCGGGGCGACCACCTGCAGCACTTCGGCGGCGAGCCGGCCGGCGATGCGCATCTGGGCGAGGTCTTCGGGGGTCTTGAGCTGGATGGCCATTGGCCGATTATCCCCCATTTGGCGCCGCGGCTGAACGGCCCGGCCGCATCGACGCATGCCGCGGCCGTTCCGCCGGTTTGCGACGGTGCGGGAAAGGCCGCTATAATCCCGCGGCTTCGTGCCCGGGTCCGCCCGGCCGGACCGCCCACGTCGGGCGACACCGACGAATCCACACCTGCTGCCCCAACCCGTGCCGGGGTGCCCTTCGCTGAAGGGTTCGGACACGGAAGCCGCAGGGAGGCCCAACCCCGGAACCCCGCCTTCACCGGCGCCGTCCTCCATAGAACCGGACGGTGGGTTCCCCTTCGATGGAGTTATCGCAATGCCCCAAGTCACCATGCGCCAGATGCTGGAAGCCGGCGTCCATTTCGGCCACCAGACCCGCTACTGGAACCCCAAGATGGCGCCGTACATCTTCGGTGCCCGCGGCAAGATCCACATCATCAACCTCGAGAAGACCGTTCCGCTGTTCAACGACGCGATGAACTTCATCTCGGGCGTCGCGCAGAAGCGCGGCACCATCCTGTTCCTGGGCACCAAGCGCAGCGCGCGCGAGTCCATGAAGGAAGAAGCCGAGCGTTGCGGCATGCCGTTCATGACCCAGCGCTGGCTGGGCGGCACGCTGACCAACTTCGCCACCGTGAAGAAGTCGGTCGCCCGCCTGAAGGAACTGGAAGCCGCCGAGACCGACGGCACCTTCGAGAAGCTGGTCAAGCACGAAGTGCTGGGCCTGCGCCGCGAGCGCGAGAAGCTGCTGGCCTCGCTGGGCGGCATCAAGGACATGAACCGCCTGCCGGACGCCCTGTTCGTCATCGACATCGGCCATGAAGACATCGCCATCAAGGAAGCCAAGAAGCTCGGCATCCCGGTGATCGCGGTGGTCGACTCGAACTACGATCCGGCCCTGGTCGACTACGCCATCCCCGGCAACGACGACGCCATCCGCGCGGTGCAGCTGTACGCCCGCGCCGCCGCCGACGCCGTGCTGGAAGGCAAGGCCGCTTCGCCGAACGCCGCCACCGTGCGCGAGGAAGAGTTCGCCGAAGGCGGCGACGACAAGGGCGCCCGTCGCGCCCCGGCCAAGAAGGCCGCCGGCAAGAAGTCCGACGAAGCCGCCGCCGAGTAATCCGGCTGCAACGCCGCCGCGCCATGCTGCGCGGCGGTCCATGTTCTTCCTTCTCCCCTCCGGAGAAGGTGCCCGAAGGGCGGATGAGGGTACGGGAAGCACGCTGGCGCTCGATGCGTCGCGACTCCCCCGGACCCTCACCCCAACCCCTCTCCCGACGGGAGAGGGGCTTTGCCAATCCAAACAGAGGTAATCCCGTGGAAATCACCGCTTCCCTGGTCAAGGAACTGCGCGAGCGCACCGGCGCCGGCATGATGGAGTGCAAGAAGGCGCTCACCGAGAACAACGCCGACATCGACGCCGCGGCCGAGTGGCTGCGCAAGTCGGGCCTGGCCAAGGCCGACAAGAAGGCCGACCGCGTCACCGCCGAAGGCCGCGTGGCCGTGGCGCAGGACGGCGGCAAGGCCGTGCTGGTCGAGATCAACTCCGAGACCGACTTCGTCGCCAAGGACGCCAACTTCATCGCCTTCACCGACGCCATCGCGCTGGCCGCGCTGACCTCGGGCGCCGCCGACGTGGAAGCGCTGAAGAGCGCCAAGCTGGCTTCGGGCGAGACCGTCGAGGAAGCTCGCGCCGCCGCCATCGCCAAGCTGGGCGAGAACATGCAGATCCGTCGCCTGGTCGCTATCGACAGCGCCAACAACGTCGCGGCCTACGTGCACGGCGGCAAGATCGGCGTGCTGGTCGAGGTCAAGGGCGGCGACGCCGACCTGGCCCGCGGCCTGGCGATGCACATCGCCGCGATGAACCCCCCGCACAACAAGGCGGCCGACGTGCCGGCCGAGTTCGTGGCGAAGGAAAAGGAAATCGAGCTGGCCAAGATGTCGGACAAGGACAAGGCCAAGCCGGCCGACATCCTGGAGAAGATCATCTCCGGCAAGATCAACAAGATCGTCAACGAAGTCACCCTGTACGGCCAGCCGTACGTGCTGGACAGCGACAAGTCGGTCGAACAGGTGGTCAAGGCCGCCGGCGCCGACGTGGTCGGCTTCCAGCGCCTGGTGGTCGGCGAAGGCATCGAGAAGGTGGTGGAAGACTACGCCGCCGAAGTGATGAAGCAGGCCGGCCTGGCGTAAGCCAACCGCTCCGCTTCACCGGAAAAGCCGCGGGAAACCGCGGCTTTTTCTTTTCCCGCGATGCGCGTAGCCTGCGTCGTCGCGTCGCACGACCACTCGTCGCCCGCGACTAAAGTTTGCCCAATCTTCGCCGAAACTGTTTACAAAGCTGACATTCGGTCACGCTTTGCTGGCATGCTGCCCGCCACTTTCCTTCAGCGTAGTGCGCACCCGGATGCGTCCCGAACTCGAATCCCAGCTCTCGAACTGCCGCAACCTGCCCAGCCCGCCGGGCGTGGCGTTGCGCATCATCGAGCTTGCGCAGGATCCCGAGGTGGTGATGGCGACGGCGGCCGACGCGATCGGCCTGGATGCGGCGCTCAGCGCACGCATGCTGCGCATCGCCAACTCCCCGCTCTACGCCAGCCGCCGCCGCGTCGAGAACCTCTCGCAGGCGCTCACGGTGCTCGGCCTCAACGCGACCCTGACGCTGGCGCTCGGGTTTTCGCTCGCCCGCTGCGGCAGCGGCAGCCACCCCGCTGCACAGGAGCGCGTCTGGCGCCGCAGCGTCATCGCCGCGCTGGCGTGCCGCCTGCTGGGCCAGCACGCCGGCATGCGCAAGGCCGAGGAACTGATGCTGGCCGGCCTGTTGCAGGACATCGGCATGCTGGCGCTGCTGGACGTGCTGGGCGAAGACTATGCACGACTCGTCGAGCAGGCCGACGACAACGCCGCGCTGCTGGCAGCCGAGCGCGAATGGCTGGGCAGCGACCACGCCGCCGTGGGCGGCTGGCTGGCGCGGCAATGGAACCTGCCGGCCCTGCTGCGGGAAGCCGTCATCGAGAGCGAGTCCCCCGCGTCGGACACCACGTTCAATGCCTGCGTCGCGGTGTCCGGCCATGTCGCCGACATCTGGCTCGCCGGTGCCGACGAAGCACGTACCGAAGCAGCGCATCGGCACGCGGCGCTGCAGGCCGCGACGCGCCTCGGGCTGGACTACGCGACGTTCCTTGCGTTGACCGAGGACATGATCGCCGCCCTCCCGGAGGTCTGCGCCATGTTCGACGTGCCGCCAGCGCCGCCCGCCCGCATCCAGGCCCTGCTGGAGCAGGCGCGCGAACTGCTGGTGGTGCGCAACCTGCGCGAGATCCAGGAAGCGGCTCGCGCGCGCAAGGAAGCCGACGAACACGAAGACCGCGCGCGCCGCCTGGCCGAAGAAGTGCGGCGCGACCCGCTGACCGGCGCCTACAACCGCAGCCAGCTGGAAGAGGTGCTGGAGAAGGAGTTCGACGCCGCCACGCGCCACGGCTGGCCCCTGTCGATCGCCTTCATCGACCTGGACGACTTCAAGCAGGTCAACGACCGCTGGGGCCACCTGGTGGGCGACGACGTGCTGCGCAACTTCGCCAAGGCGTTGATGCGGCACGTGCGCAGCAGCGACATCGTCGCCCGCTACGGCGGCGAGGAATTCCTGGTGGTGTTGCCGGGCATCAACGAAGACGCCGCGGCCCAAGTGGTGCGGCGCATCCTGTCGGAGGTCGCGAGCGTGGCGATGGCGCACGTCAACGGCCAACCACTGCACATCACCTTCTCCGCCGGCCTCGCGACGCAAGGTGCGCTGGAACAGTTCCGCCATGTCGACGATCTGTTGCGTGCGGCGGACGAAGCGCTCTATGGCGCCAAGCGGCAGGGTCGCAACCGGGTTTCGGCAGGGACGGTCGGCACCTGAGTTCCGTCGCGGGAAGCCGCGGCTACTGCCGTACCTGCAGCGCCACTTCCTCGTACGGCTGCACCACCACCCAGCCCTCGCCCGCGAACCGCAGCTGGATGCTTTCACCCGATCCACGGCCCAGCAGCGTGCCGAACGAGATGTCGGTGATGATCTCCGGCGTCAGGCCGCCCGACCACGCCACCGTTGCATTGGGATCGGTGAACACCGGCCCGGTCTGCGCGTTCACCGGCAGCGTCAGCGGCTCGCAATGCGAGGTGATGGCCACGATGCCGTGCCCGCCCAGGCGCACGTTGAACAGCCCGCCGGACAGCATGCCGGCGACCTTGCGCATCATCGTGATGCGGCTCTCGATGCCCGACTCCACCGCCAGCACGTCGTTGCCGTTGACGAAAATGGATTCGCCGGCCAACCGCAGCAGGGTAATCCGCTTGCCGGCGTCGGCCAGGTAGACACGTCCCTGGCCTTCGATCTTCATCAGCTGCATGCCCTCGCCGCTGACCGCTTTCTTCAGCAGGTTGCCCAGGCCCTGCTCCAGCACGCCCTGGCGGGTGAACTTCACCGTGCCCTTGCGCGCGACCATTGCGCCGGCCTTGGCCCAGACCAGACCGTTCAGCCGTACTTCGAGCAGGTGCGGACTTTCCAGTTCGAACGCCTCGGGGCTGGCGTCCTTTTCGCGGGACGAGGCGAGGAATTCCTGCAGCGTGCGCACGCTCATGACCATGCCTTGATGCGGGGCGGACAGGGCCACCATGATAGACGCCACCCTGGAGGACCACATGCCCGTCATCGTCGCTGTTTCCCACGCACTGGACGACGTCCCGCGCGAGCCCGTCGCCGCCGATCGCCTGCTGTCGGGCCATCCGTCGCAGGCAGCGGCCAATGCCTATTCGGCCCCCGACCAACGCTTCCACTGCGGCGTGTGGGAGGGTGAGGCGGGCCAGTGGCGCGTGCGGTACACCGAGCACGAGTTCTGCCACCTGCTGCGTGGACGCGTGCGTCTTCGCGGGGACGACGGCAGCGACGTGCTGCTGGAAGCGGGCCAGAGTTTCGTCGTGCCGGCGGGCTTCACAGGCACGTGGGAAGTGCTGGAAACGGCCCGCAAGCTCTACGCGATCTACGAACCCGGCGACTGAGGGGCGGGCTCTCGGCTAGAATTGCGCTGTTTGCCCCCACGCCGAGACCCCCATGCCCGCACCGCTCATGTATCGCCGCATCCTGCTCAAGCTGTCCGGCGAGGCGCTGATGGGGGCGGAGGACTACGGCATCGATCCGGCCGTCATCACCCGCATCGCCCGCGAGATCATCGAGGCACGCGACGCCGGGGCAGAGGTAGGCCTGGTGATCGGCGGCGGCAACATCTTCCGCGGCGCCGGCCTGGCCGCCGGCGGCATGGACCGCGTGACCGGCGACCAGATGGGCATGCTGGCCACGGTCATCAACGCACTGGCCATGCAGGACGCGCTGGAGAAGCTGGGCGCGAAGTGCCGGGTGATGAGCGCCATCAAGATCAACGACGTGTGCGAGGACTACATCCGCCGCCGCGCCATCCGCCACCTGGAGAAGGGCCGCATCGCGATCTTCGCGGCCGGCACCGGCAACCCGTTCTTCACCACCGACTCCGGCGCTGCCCTGCGCGCGATCGAGATCGGTGCGGACCTGCTGCTGAAGGCGACCAAGGTGGACGGCGTCTACGACAAGGACCCCAGCAAGCACGCCGATGCCGTGCGCTACGACCAGTTGACCTACGACGACGTGATCGCCCGCGACCTGCAGGTGATGGATACCGCCGCCTTCGCCCTGTGCCGCGACAGCGACGTGCCGCTGCGCATCTACGACCTGTCCGTGCCGGGCAATCTGATGCGCATCCTGCGCGGCGAGCACGTCGGCACCCTCGTAAAGGGACGCGGCTGACACACGGCATCGCGGGGTCGCACTGCGACCCGAAGCCGATCCCACATGGCATCGACTCCCCCTCTCCCCGCGGGAGCGGGCACGGGGCGAGGGCGGGCCGCCGCGATGCAACGCCTGCAATCACGGCTGTAATAGTGTTCGCCCCACTCCCGCAGGCACCCTAGCCCGCCATGGGACACGGGCATCATCACGGACACGGGGCGCACGCCCATCCACAGGCATCGGCGACGCGCACGTTCGCGTGGGTCACGCTGATCAACCTCGCCTACACCCTCCTCGAGGCGGGCTACGGTTTCCACACCAATTCGCTGGCACTGCTGTCGGACGCGCTGCACAACTTGGGCGACGTGCTCGGACTGGCGCTGGCCTGGGCTGCCGCCGCACTGGCGGGCCGGCCACCGCGCGGCCGGCACACCTACGGCTGGCGCCGCGCGACCCTGCTGTCTCCGCTGGCCAACGCCATCCTGCTGGTCGTCTTCTCCGGCGCGCTGGGCTGGGAAGCGTTGCGGCGCTTCAGCGCGCCTCCCGAGATTCCCGCCACGCCCGTCATTGTGGTCGCCTCGCTGGGCATCCTGGTCAACCTGGGCGCCGCCTGGCTGGTGAAGGATGGTCATGCGCACGACCTGAACAAGCGCGGTGCCTTCCTGCACCTGATGGCCGATGCCGCCGTGTCGCTGGCTGCCGTGCTGGCCGGCGTGGGCATGGCCACCCTGGGATGGGCGTGGCTGGATCCCGCCACGGCCCTGTTGATCGCGATCGTGGTCGCAGTAGGCTCCTGGGGCCTGCTTCGCGACAGTTTCGACGCCGCGATGGATGCCGTGCCGGGCAGCGTGGACCACGACGATGTCCGCGTGTTCCTGCAGGAACAGCCTGGCGTGTCGGCCGTGCACCACCTGCATATCTGGTCGCTGGGCGCGAACGAGATCGCCCTGACCGCGCACCTGGTACGACCTCGCGAGGACGACCACGATGCCTTCATCGATGCCACGCTGCATGCGCTGGACGACCGGTTCGGCATCAACCACGCCACCTTGCAGATCGAACGGGGCGCCGGCTGCGGCCACGATCTGCACGATGCCGCGCCGCATCATTCGCACTGAACGGTGCACTGGCGGTCGGCAAGGGCCGGCAAACGCCCTATAATCGGTCGTTTACAGGCTTTGCAACGGAAAGGGCGATGCTCAACGACATCAAGAAAGACGCGCAGGCGCGCATGACCAAGAGCATCGAAGCGCTCCGCCACACCCTGGTGAAGGTCCGCACCGGCCGTGCGTCGACTGCCCTGGTCGAGCACCTGAAGGTCAACTACTACGGCTCCGACATGCCGCTGAGCCAGGTGGCCACCGTCTCGATCGCCGATTCCCGCTCGCTGGTCATCACGCCGTGGGAAAAGCAGATGGTCAGCGCCGTCGAAAAGGCCATCCTGGCCTCCGACCTGGGTCTGACCCCGAACACCGCGGGCACCACCATCCGCCTGAACCTGCCCGCCCTCACCGAGGAGCGCCGCAAGGAGCTGTCCAAGGTCGTCCATGGCGAAGGCGAGGACACCAAGGTCGCGATCCGCAACATCCGTCGCGATGCCAACCAGCAGGTCAAGGACCTGCTGAAGGACAAGCAGATCACCGAGGACGAAGAGCGCCGGACCGAAGACGAGATCCAGAAGCTCACCGACAAGTCCATCAAGGACGTCGACGACGTCGTCAAGGCCAAGGAACAGGAACTGATGGCGGTCTGAGGACCGCCATGTCCCCTGCCGTGCCCGTGCCCCGCCACCTGGCCGTCATCATGGACGGCAATGGACGATGGGCGGAGCGCCGGCGTCGCCCACGCGTGATCGGCCATCGCGCCGGCGCGCGCGCGGTGAATGTCTGCATCGACTTCTGCCTCGAGCGCGGCATCGGCGCACTGACCCTGTTCGCGTTTTCCAGCGAGAACTGGGGACGGCCCGAGGAAGAGGTCGGCGCGTTGATGAAGCTGTTCCTCAACGCGCTCGATCGCGAGGTCGACGAACTGCACCGGCGCCAGGTGCGCGTGCGCTTCATCGGCGACCGCACCCGCTTTTCCGCCGACATCCGTGCCCGCATGGATGGGGCCGAGGCGCTGACCCGCGACAATGCACGCCTGCACCTCGTGATCGCCGCCAGTTACGGCGGGCGCCAGGACATCGCGCATGCCGCACGTGCGCTCGCTGCCGAGGTCGCGGCGGGCCGGTTGCGGCCCGAGGACATCGACGAGACCGCACTGGGTGCGCACGTCGCGCTGGCCGACCTGCCGCCGCCCGACCTCTTCATCCGCACCGGCGGCGACCACCGCATCAGCAACTTCCTGCTGTGGCAGCTGGCGTACACCGAACTCTGGTTCACCGACGTGCTGTGGCCCGACCTGGACACCGCGCTGCTGCAGCGCGCGCTGGACGATTTCGCGCAGCGCGAGCGCCGCTTCGGCCTGACCAGCGCACAAGTCGCCGGCAGCGCCACCGAGAGCAGCCCTGCATGAGAGCGAGCATCGCATGAGCGCCACCCGCACCCGTGTCATCGCCGCGCTGGTGATGGCGCCTTTCGCCATCGGCGCGATCCTGCTGCTGCCCACCTCCTGGCTGGCCATGCTGGCCGCGCTTGTGTTCCTGGTGGGCCTGTGGGAGTGGTTCAAGCTCGCCGAGATCGACGACACGCTGCAGCGTACCGTGCTGCTGACCGCCAACCTGCTGGTGATGGTGGCACTGGTGTGGGCATCGCGCGGCTCGGGCGACGCCACCGACCTGGTGCCGCTGCGCCTGATGGCATTGGCCGGCGTGGTCTGGTGGCTGCTGGCGCTGCTGTGGCTGCGCTTCTTCACCTTCGCCTCCGACCACGAGACCTGGGCGCGCGTCTTCAAGCTGGCGGCAGGCACGCTGGCCGTGGTGCCGGCCTGGTGCGCGCTGGGCCTGATCCACTCGTCGCAGCCGAACGGGCACATCTGGCTGTTCGTCGCCCTGGCCATCGTGTGGGCGGCCGACAGCGGCGCCTACTTCGCGGGCCGTCACTTTGGCGGACGCTGGTTCGGCGGCCGCAAGCTGGCGCCCCGGATCAGCCCGAACAAGACACTGGAGGGCCTGCTGGGCGGGCTGGTCGCCGGCATGCTGGTGGCCGCCGCCGGCGCGCTGATGGCCGGCGCGGGTGTCGGACAGCTTGCCGGGGTGCTGATCGTGGCCGTGTTCACCGTGCTCTTCTCGGTGGTCGGCGACCTGTTCGAGAGCCTGCTCAAGCGGCATGTCGGCGCCAAGGATTCGGGCGACCTGATCCCCGGGCATGGCGGCGTGCTGGACCGTATCGATGGCGTGCTGGCGGCCTTGCCGATCTTCGTGCTGGGCAAGGAAATCTTCGGATTCTGAGCATGGCCGTGCATGCCTCCCGCAATGTGGCGGTCCTGGGCGCGACGGGCTCGATCGGCGCGTCGGCGCTGGACGTCATCGCGCGCCATCCGGAGCGCTACCGCGCCAGCGTGCTGGCGGCCGGCGGCAACGTGGACGCGCTGCTGGCCCTGTGTGCGACGCATCGTCCCGACCATGCGGTGATCGCCGACGAAGCCCTGTACGCACGCCTGCGCGACGGCCTGTCCGATGCCGGGCTGGCGACCCGCGCGCACGCCGGCATGGCGGCGCTGGATATGCTGGTCGTCGATCCGGATTGCCACGTCGTGGTGGCAGCGATCGTCGGGGCGGCCGGGCTGGCGTCGACGCTGGCCGCGGCCACCGCCGGCAAGCGCCTGTTGCTGGCCAACAAGGAATCGCTGGTGCTCGCAGGCGAACTGATGATCGCCGCAGCGGATGCCGCAGGCGCGGAAATCATCCCGATCGACAGCGAACACAACGCCATCTTCCAGTGCCTGCGTTCACGACAGGCTCAGGCCCAGGTCAGCCGCATCGTCCTGACCGCGTCGGGCGGGCCCTTCCGGGGCCGCAGCCGCGCCGAACTGGCCCAGGTCACGCGTGAACAGGCCATCGCCCATCCCAAGTGGGTGATGGGTCCGAAAATCTCGGTCGACTCGGCCACGCTCATGAACAAGGGCCTGGAGCTGATCGAAGCGCACCACCTGTTCGGCGTCGGCCGCGACCGGCTGGACGTGCTGGTGCATCCGCAGAGCCTGGTGCATTCGCTGGTGGAATTCGTCGACGGGTCCACGCTGGCTCAGCTCGGCCTGCCGGACATGCGCACCTCGCTCGCGGTGGGTCTGGGCTGGCCCGAACGGATCGATTCCGGCGTGGGCGGGCTGGACCTGCTGAAGCACCCGCGGCTCGACTTCGAGGCTCCGGACCTGGCGGCTTTCCCGTGCCTGCAACTGGCGTGGGAGGCCATGGCGGCTGGCGGCACCGCACCGGCCGTCCTGAATGCCGCGAACGAAGTCGCAGTTTCAGCCTTTCTTCAGGGCCGGATCGGTTTCCTATCCATCCCTGCGCTGGTCGAGGACGCCCTCGCCGCGCTGCCTGCGGTGCCGGCGGATTCGCTGGAGGTCCTGCTGGCAGCGGATGCAGAGGCCCGTCGATTGACCGAACACAACCTCGCAGGCCACCTCTCCGCATGAGCACCGACATCCGATGAGTGACGTGCTGGGCTCAATCTGGTGGATGATCGTGGCGCTGGGCGTACTGGTCACCTTCCACGAATTCGGCCACTACTGGGTGGCGCGCCGGTGCGGCGTGAAGGTGCTGCGCTTCTCCGTGGGCTTCGGCAAGCCGCTGTGGTCGCGCCGCGACCGCAACGGCACCGAGTTCGCCGTTGCGGCCATCCCGCTGGGCGGGTACGTCAAGATGCTGGACGAAGCCGAAGGCGACGTTCCTGCCGCGCAGCTGGACCAGGCCTTCAACCGCAAGTCCGTCTGGCAGCGCATCGCCGTGGTCGCGGCCGGCCCGCTGGCCAACATCCTGCTGTGCGTGATCCTGCTGTGGGCGATGTTCGTGATCGGCAAGCAGGATTACTCGGCCACGCTGGGTAGCGCCTCGGGCCTCGCAGCCGACGCCGGTTTCCAGCGCGGCGACCGGATCATCCGGGTCGGCGATCGCGCGATCGATACCTGGACCGACGCGTCTATCGCGCTGACCAAGGCCGCCATCGACGGCGCAGACCTGCCGGTGGACGTCGAGACGGCCGCGGGAGGGACGGCAACGCGCACCCTGCCGCTGTCGCGGCTGCCAGCCGGATTCGACCAGGAAAACGTGATCGGCCTGAGCGGCCTGGTCTGGCAGCACTGGGTAACCCCGGCCGTCATCGGCAAGGTCGCGCCCGGCTCGGCCGCCGACGGCGTGCTCGAGGCCGGCGACACCGTGACCGCCGTCGACGGCCAGCGGGTGTACGGCTTCGCCGACATCGCGCGCCAGGTCGACGTGCTGGGCAAGCAAGGTAGCGGCGCCATGGTGGAAGTGGACCGCAAGGGCCAGCGCCTTGCGTTCGAACTGACGCCGCGCTGGACGAAGCACCCCGATGCCGGCAAGGGCCACTACTGGGCACTGGGCCTGGCCCCGCCCGATGAGGTCCGGATGCCGGGTTACGACACGCGGCTCCACTTTGGCCCCCTGGCGGCCGTGCCTGCGGCCCTGCGTGAGACCGGCAAACTGACCTCGGACTCGCTGGGCATGATCCGGCGCATGTTGACCGGCGAGGCCTCGCTGAAGAACGTGTCCGGCCCCATCACCATCGCCCAGGTCGCCAATGTCTCGGCCAAACGGGGCGTGGACTGGTTCCTCTGGTTCCTGGCGGCGATGTCCCTGAGCCTGGCCATCATCAACCTGCTGCCCATCCCCGTCTTGGACGGCGGGCACCTGCTGTATTACCTTATCGAATTGGTCAAGGGCAGCCCCTTGAGCGAGCGCCACATGGTGGCCGGACAATATGTGGGCCTGGCCGCACTCGCGGGCCTGATGGGACTGGCGTTCTACAACGACATCCTGCGTCTGATGACGCGTCTGGTGACCTGATGCCCCTGAACTTCCACGGGCCGGCCCGCTCCAAGGTGGCCGCCCTTTCCTTGGCGACACCCCGGACCGCCACCCCGCGGTCCACTCCTGCGTTGCAGGAACCACCCCAACCGGATGTGATGATGACGCGACTGCCTTCCCGCCGCCTGCTTGCCCTCGCCCTGGCTTCGGCCATCGCCATGCCGGCACTGGCCCAGACGACGGAACCCGCTGCCGCGCCCGTGGCCGCCGCGCCGCTGAGCAATGCACCGTTCACCGCGACGGACATCCGTATCGATGGCCTGCAGCGCATCTCGACCGGTACCGCGCTGACCTACCTGCCGATCGAGCGCGGCGACGTCGTCACGCCGACCAATGTGGGCGAGTCCATCCGCGCGCTGTACAAGACCGGTTTCTTCGAGGACGTGAAGCTGGACCGCCAGGGCGACATCCTGGTGGTGACCCTCACCGAACGCCCGGCGATCAACAAGCTGACCCTGACCGGCAACAAGGACATCAAGACCGATGACCTGATGTCGGGCCTGAAGGACATCGGCCTGGCCGAAGGCGAAACCTTCGACCGGCTCAGCCTGGACCGGGTAACGCAGGAACTGGTGCGCCAGTACAACAACCGCGGCAAGTACAACGTCGAGATCACGCCGACCGTCAGCCCGCTGGACCGCAACCGCGTGGACGTCACCATCGCCGTCAAGGAAGGCAAGGCCGCCAAGATCAAGCACGTCAACGTCGTCGGCGCGGAAAAGTTCGCCACCGAAGACCTGCTGGACAACTGGGAATCCAAGGAAACCACCTGGCTGTCGTGGTACCGCCGCGACGACCAGTACTCGAAGGAAAAGCTGTCGGGCGACATGGAGCGCCTGAACTCGTGGTACCTGGATCGCGGCTACGTCGATTTCAACATCGACTCCACGCAGGTATCCATCAGTCCCGACAAGCGCGACATGTTCATCACCGCCGGCATCACCGAAGGCGAGCAGTACAAGATCTCCGACGTCAAGGTCACCGGCGACACGGTGCTGCCCAAGGAAGAGGTCGAGAAGCTGGTGATCGTGAAGCCCGAGCAGACGTTCTCGCGCATCCTGCTGGAAATGACGGCCGACTCGATCACCGCCACGCTGGGCAACATCGGCCACGCGTTCGCGCAGGTCAACCCGATCCCGACCATCGACCGCGACAACCGCACCGTCGCGATCAACCTGCAGGTGGTGCCGGGGCCGCGCGTCAACGTGCGTCGCATCGTGTTCAAGGGCAACACGCGCACGTCCGACGAAGTGCTGCGTCGCGAAATGCGCCAGTTCGAAGGCAGCTGGTTCTCGCAGGTCGCGGTCGACCGTTCGCGCGTGCGCCTGCGCCGCCTCGGCTATTTCGAGACGGTCGACGTCGAAACCACACCGGTCCCCGGCACCAACGACCAGGTCGATGTCGTCTTCAACGTGAAGGAAACGACCTCGGGCAGCTTCGTGTTCGGCCTGGGCTATTCGCAGTTGTCCGGCCTGACCACCTCGATCCAGCTGTCGCAGAACAACTTCCTCGGCGGCGGCAACCGCGTGTCGGTCGAAGCGCAGCGCAGCGACTACCTGCAGCGCTATTCGTTCTCGTATACCAACCCGTTCTTCACCGACGAAGGCATGTCGCTGGGCTACAACCTGTGGTGGCGCGAGTTCGACTACTCGGACTTCAACACCGCGCAATACTCGACCACCAGCGCGGCGGCGCAAGGCATCCTCGGCCTGCCGATCACCGAGAACGACACCGTGTCGCTGCTGTTCGGCGTGGACAGCAACGAGATCCTGACCTTCGGCGGCTCCACGCCCCGGTCCATCGTCGACTACATCGATGCGGTGGGCCAGCGCACGTTCCATGCCTGGCGCACCGAACTCGGCTGGGCGCGCGACACGCGCAACGACTACTTCATGCCCACCGGCGGTACCTACCAGCGCGTGTCGGCCGAAGTGGCGCTGCCCGGCTCCACCGTGCAGTACTACAAGCTCAACTACGAGTTCTCCAAGTACTGGTCGCTCAGTCCCTCGTTCGTGTTGAACACCCGCGCGGAAGTCGGCTACGGCGACAGCTACGGTTCGGACATCTACCGCTACATCTGCCGCGCAACCGGCTCGGATCCTCAGATCCCCGGCCAGGGCACCACCACGCGACCGGCGGCCGATGGCACCTGCGCCGACGGCGGCACGCTCGACAGGACGCTGGTCGCCAGCGGGCTGCCGTTCTTCGAGAACTTCTACGCCGGCGGCACGCGCTCAGTGCGCGGCTTCCGCGACAACACGCTGGGTCCGCGCTCCGAAGTGATCTCGGGCTACCGGGGCCAGCCGCTGGGCGGTTCGTTGAAGACCACCGGCTCGGTCGAGCTGATCTTCCCGAAACTGTTCGACTCCAATGCGGCGCGCGTCTCGGCCTTCTTCGACTTCGGCAACGTGTTCAACGGCGTGGACAACTTCGATGCGGGCGAACTGCGCGCCTCCACCGGTATCGCCCTGCTCTGGCGTGCCCCGGTCGGTCCTATCTCGATCAGCTACTCCTTCCCGATCAAGAAGGAAGAAGGCGACGAACTGGAGCGCCTGCAGTTCACCTTCGGCGGCGCGTTCTGACGGCTGCGGCACGCAAGCCGGATGGCCAGGATGGGGGGCGGAAGCCCCCCTTCTGCTGTCCACCATACGCCACCGTGAAAGCGGTTCGCGCGCGGCAGGGGCTAAACTACACGCCCTATGAATCCTCCTTCCTTCACCTCCGGTGACCTGGCCGAGCGCTTCGCGCTGGAGCTGCGTGGCGATGCGGACCTCCGCATCGACGGCGTGGCCACGCTGGCGCGGGCCGAGCCGGGGCAGCTCGCCTTCCTGGCCAACAGCCGCTACCGCGCCCAGCTGGCGGACAGTCGCGCCAGCCTGGTCGTGCTGCGTGCCGACGACGCCGGCGAGGCTGCGGGCGCCGTGCTGGTGGCGAAGGATCCCTATACCGCCTTCGCGAAAATGGCGGCGTTGTTCGAACGCAAGCCGGCTCGCGAACCCGGCATCCATCCCAGCGCCGTCATCGACCCCAGCGCACGCATCGAGGCCGGCGCCCATGTGGGGCCCTTCGTGGTGGTGGGCGCGCGCAGCGTCGTCGGCGAAGGCAGCGTCATCGGCCCGGGCTGCGTGATCGGCGACGACTGCCTGATCGGCGACGGCTGCGAACTGATCGCCCGCGTCACCCTGGTCACGCGCGTGCGCCTGGGCCAGCGCGTGCTGATCCATCCCGGTGCCGTGATCGGCGCGGACGGCTTCGGCCTGGCGATGGACAGCGGGCACTGGATCAAGGTGCCGCAGCTCGGCGGCGTGATGGTCGGCGACGACTGCGAGATCGGCGCCAACACGACCATCGACCGGGGGGCACTCGACGACACGGTGCTGGAGGAGGACGTCCGCCTCGACAACCAGATCCAGATCGGCCACAACGTCCGCATCGGCGCGCATACCGCAATGGCAGGGTGCAGCGCTGCCGCCGGCAGTGCCCGCATCGGCCGCTACTGCCTGATCGGCGGTGCCGCCGGCGTCCTCGGCCACCTGGAAATCTGCGACCGCGTGGTGGTCACCGCCATGTCGCTGGTGACCAGTTCCATCACCGAACCCGGCGAATATTCCAGCGGCACGCCGCTCACCGACAACCGTACCTGGCGCAAGAACGCCGCCCGCTTCAAGCAACTGGACACCCTCGCACGACGGGTGCTGGCAGCCGACAAGGAATCCTGATGACCCTAGACCTGCAACTACCGATCGACGCCGCCACCATCCGCAAGCTGCTGCCGCATCGTTACCCGTTCCTGCTGGTGGACCGCGTGGTGGAGTTCGAGAAGGACAAGCGCGTGCTGGCCTACAAGAACATCACCCAGAACGAACCCTTCTTCACCGGCCACTTCCCGGATCGCCCGATCATGCCGGGCGTGCTGATCATCGAGGCGCTGGCGCAGGCCGGCGGACTGCTGACTCAGCTGTCCCACCAGGGCGACACCGCGGGCCGCATGTTCTACATGGTGAAGGTCGAGAATGCGCGGTTCACCCGCATGGTGGTGCCCGGCGACCGCCTGGACCTGGACGTCACCCTGAAGCGCCTGATCCGCAACATGGCCTTCTACACCGGCGTGGCCTCGGTCAATGGCGAACAGGTCGCCTGCGCCGACGTGCTGTGCGCCGAGGACACCCGCTGAGATGAGCGCCCCCACCGCCATCCATCCCAGCGCCGTCGTCGATGCCGGCGCGACGCTGGGTGAAGGCGTACGCATCGGTCCGTTCGCCTATGTCGGCCCCGAGGTCGAGATCGGCGACGGCACCGTGATCGGCCCGCACTGCACGATCACCGGCCCGACGCGCATCGGCCGCGACAATCATTTCGTCGGCCATGTGGCCGCCGGCGGCGACCCGCAGGACAAGAAGTTCAAGGGCGAGCGCGTCGAACTGGTGGTCGGCGACCGCAACCAGGTGCGCGAATTCGTCACCCTGAACCGCGGTACCGGCAGCGGCGGCGGCATCACCCGCATCGGCAGCGACAACATGCTGCTGGCCTATACGCACGTGGCGCACGACTGCATCGTCGGCAACCACTGCGTGTTCTCGAACAACTCCACGCTGGCCGGCCACGTCACCATCGAAGACTGGGTGATCATGAGCGGCTTCGCCGGCGTCCACCAGTTCTGCCGTGTCGGCGCGCACGCGTTCATCGGCATGGGCGTGCTGCTGAGCGGCGACGTGCCGCCGTTCACGATGGTCGCGGGCGAGGCCTCCGGCCGGCCGCGCGGCATCAACAGCGAAGGATTGAAGCGTCGCGGTTTCGACGCCGACCGCATCGCCGCCATCAAGCGCGCCTACCGCACGCTGTACGTCGCCGGCCTGCCGCTGGCCGATGCCAAGCAGCAGCTCGCCGAACAGGCCCAGGCCAGCGACGACGTGAAGGCGCTGCTGCACTTCATCGAAAGCGGCGAACGGCCGCTGCAGCGGTGAGTGCCGGGAATCGGGAAGTGGGACTCGGGAATGGTCAAGACGGCTCTTCGTCCGCCCCCCTTGCCCGCTCCCCTTCCTATTCCCCCTTCCCGATTCCCGCCACGCGTGGCGTACGCATCGCGCTGTGCGCCGGCGAAGCGTCGGGCGACGGCCTGGGCGCGGGCCTGATCGCGGCATTGCGCCAACATCATCCCCACGCGGAGTTCGCGGGCATCGGAGGTGATGCGATGCGCGCCGCCGGCTGCGAGACCTGGTTCGACGCGAACGAACTGGCGGTGATGGGCCTGGCCGAAGTGCTGCGCCACCTGCCGCGCCTGTTGCGCCTGCGCAAGGCGTTCCGCCAGCGTGTGCTGGACTGGAAGCCGGACGTCTACGTCGGCATCGACGCACCCGACTTCAACCTCGGCATCGAGCGCTGGCTGAAACAGCGCGGCGTGCGCACCGTGCACTACGTCAGTCCGTCGGTGTGGGCGTGGCGCGAGAGGCGCGCCGAGAAGATCGGCCACAGTGCCGACCGCGTGCTGTGCCTGTTCCCGATGGAACCACCGATCTACGCGAAGCACGGCGTGGATGCGCGCTTCGTCGGTCATCCGATGGCCGACGACATCCCGTTGCAGCCGGATCGTGCGGCGGCCCGCGCCGCACTCGGCCTGCCGACCGATGCACCGATGCTGGCGGTGCTGCCCGGCAGCCGGCTCGGTGAAATCGGGCGGCTGGCGCCGGCTTTTTTCGAAGCGGCGCGCCAGGTGGCCACTCAGATTCCGGACCTGCAGATCGTCGTACCCGCGGCCAACGCAGCGTGTCGGCAAGCACTGGAAGCCCAATTCGCCGCCCACGGCGCCGATGCTGCGTGGCACCTGCTCGACGGACACGCGCGCGAGGCGATGATCGCCAGCGACGTCGTGCTGCTCGCCTCCGGCACCGCGACGCTGGAAGCGATGCTGTGCAAGCGGCCGATGGTGGTCGGCTACCGCATCGCGCCGCTGACCTACCGCATCGTCAAGGGATTGGGCCTGCTGAAGGTCGAACGCTACGCGCTGCCCAACGTGCTGGCAGGCGAAGACATCGCGCCGGAACTGATGCAGGACGACTGCACGCCCGCGCAGCTGTCTGCGGCCGTGCTGCGGTGGTTCCGCGAACCGGGGGCGGTCGCCGGCCTTCAGCCCGTCTACCAGCGGCTGCACGAGCAACTGCGCCAGGACGCATCGGCGAGCGCGGCCGATGCGGTGGCGGAACTGATCAGTCACTCTGTAGGAGCGACGTAAGTCGCGACCGCGAACCATGACAGCCGCTGCTTCATCAGCATCCTCCAGACAACGTCCCTCTGTATCTGTTCATGCGACGAGCGGACTCTCCGTGGATGTCGTTTCCCCTATCGCGACTTACGTCGCTCCTACAGGGTGCATCGTGCGATGACGTCGGCTTCACTGTTTCCCGATCCTGTCGTCCGCCTGATCGCGGGCGTGGATGAAGCGGGCCGCGGCCCCCTGGCCGGACCGGTTGCCGTCGCGGCGGTGATCCTCGACGCATCCCGGCCCATCGCGGGACTCAACGACTCCAAGCAGCTCAGCGAAGCGAAACGCGAAGCGCTGTTCCCGCAGATCCAGGAACGCGCGCTCGCCTGGCACGTGACCTTCGTCGAGCCGGACGAGATCGACCGCCTCAATATCCTGCAGGCGACGATGGAAGGCATGCGCCGTGCGGTCATGGCATTGCAGCCGTTCCCCGAACTGGTCCGCATCGACGGCAACCGCGCGCCGAAGGGGTTGAACTGCATGGCGGAAACGCTGGTCGGTGGCGACGCCATCGAGCCGGCGATCATGGCGGCATCGATCCTGGCGAAAGTGTCACGGGACCGCCTGATGGTGCAACTGCATGCGACGTTCCCGCAGTACGGCTTCGACGTCCACAAGGGCTATCCCACGCCCGCGCATCTTTCGGCACTGACGCAGCACGGTCCGTGCGCGCACCACCGGCGCAGCTTCGCGCCCGTGCGCAAGGCGCTCGACCGGCGCTGACATCGCGCGCGACCACCGCGTGACCATCGGCATGGTGTCCATGGTCACGATGGCTTCCAGCAGGCGCGTGCCTGCGCTCCCACCGGCACCATGGCCCTGCATCCCGCGCGCCATCACGCACGGGAGCCCTCTTCCCCCACGAGGCGCGCCGCCATGACCCAGATGAACACCGCTGTTCCATCCCCTTCCCCCACGCCACACCGTGTCGACGACGCGCGCGTGCAGCTGTTGCGCAGCCTGCTGGCGGATCGCGACTGGTCGCAGGCGTCGACCCTGCGCCAGCGCCTGCTCCAGGCGCTGATGGCCTTGCTCGACCCTGCTCTCCCCTCGCTCGATGAAGCCGCCTGGCTACTGGTCGCCGACGAGACCGCGCGTTACCTGGACTTCCGCCGCCTGCGCGCCATCGAAGCGCAACTACGCGGGTGCGCGCCCGGGGCGCTGCACTTCACCCGCGCCGACTGGGAAGCCGCCCGCACTGCCGAAGCCGCACTGGCGTCGCACCTGCGGCAGGTCCGTTCCAGCAGCTATGCGCCGGAACCTACCCCGATGTTCCGCATCCACTGATCCTCCGGGCGCGTCCCACGTCGTCGCGCCCTACCCCGCCCGAGCCCTCGGGTTTTCCCCTATGCCGCCTTTCCCCGGGCGGCCTTTTTTTGTCCCGTACGGCCCGTTCCGCGACGCCGGAATGTCAAGCCTTGCCCCTCCCCACCCCCGCCGGTACGCTGCCCCGACAGCATTCTGGGCCGGCATGTCTTCCCGTTTCGTCCACCTCCACCTGCACACCGAGTTCTCGCTCGCGGATTCGATCATCCGCGTGCCCGAGAAACCGGACCATGCCGACCCCAGGAAAGCCAAGCAGGCCAACCTGCTGAGCCGGGCGGTGGAACTCGGCATGCCCGCACTGGCGGTGACCGACCGCAACAACCTGTTCGCGCTGGTGAAGTTCTACAAGGCCGCCGAGGGCGTAGGCATCAAGCCCATCGCCGGCGCCGACCTGCTGGTGGCCGACGGCAACGACGCGCCATGGCCGGTGACGCTGCTGTGCCGCGACCGCGAAGGCTACCTGTCGCTGTCGCGCCTGCTGTCGCGCGCATGGATGGAAGGGCATCGCACCGATGGCGTCGCGATCGACCCGGACTGGCTGCGTGCCGACCACCATGGCCTGTTCGCGATCATGGGACGGCAGAGCCTGGCCGGCCGGCTGGCACTGACCGGCCGCCATGACCTGGCCGAACAGCATCTCGCCGACTGGCAGCGCGCGTTCGGCGACGACCTGCACCTGGAACTGACCCGCACGCAGCGCGATGGTGAAGAGGCCTTCAACGCCTTCGCCCTGCATGCCGCCGGGTCGCGCAGCCTGCCGGTGATCGCCAGCAACGACGTGCGCTTCCTGTCGCCGGACGATTTCGACGCGCACGAAGCGCGCGTCTGCATCGCCTCCGGGCGTGTGCTGGACGATCCCAAGCGTCCGCGCGAGTACAGCGCCGAGCAATACATGAAGTCGGCCGAGCAGATGGCCGACCTGTTCGCCGACGTGCCGGACGCGATCGACAACACGCTGGCGCTGGCGCAGCGCTGCAACATCGAGATGCGGCTTGGCACCTACTTCCTGCCCGCCTATCCGGTGCCCGACGACGAGACGCTGGACAGCTGGATCCGCAGCCAGTCGCACGACGGCCTGAAGGCGCGCCTGGACAAGAATCCGCTGGCGCCCGGGCATACCCGCGAGGACTACGAGCAGCGGCTCGACTTCGAGCTGGACACCATCTGCAAGATGGGTTTCCCCGGCTACTTCCTGATCGTGGCCGACTTCATCCAGTGGGGAAAGAACCACGGCATCCCGATCGGTCCCGGCCGTGGCTCGGGTGCCGGCTCGCTGGTGGCGTGGGCGCTGCAGATCACCGACCTGGACCCGTTGCCGTACGGCCTGCTGTTCGAGCGTTTCCTCAACCCGGAACGCGTGTCGATGCCCGACTTCGACATCGACTTCTGCATGGACCGGCGCGACGAGGTGATCGACTACGTCGCGCGCAAGTACGGCCGCGACCGCGTCAGCCAGATCATCACCTACGGCACGATGGCGGCGAAGGCGGTAGTGCGCGACGCCGGTCGCGTGCTCGGCTTTCCGTACGGCCTGGTCGACGGTGTCGCCAAGCTGATCCCCAACATCCTGGGCGTGACGCTGAAGGATGCGATGGGCGAAGGCAACAGCGAGGCGGCCTCGCAGGAACTGATCGACCGTTACCGCGACGAGGATGACGTCCGCGACCTGATCGACCTGGCGCGCCAGCTGGAAGACCTCACCCGCAACGCCGGCAAGCACGCCGGTGGCGTGGTGATCGCGCCGTCGCCGCTCTCCGACTTCTGCCCGCTGTTCGCCGAACACGACGAAGGCGGTCGCGGCAAGAACCCGGTCACCCAGTTCGACAAGGACGACGTGGAAGCCGTCGGCCTGGTGAAGTTCGACTTCCTGGGCCTGCGCACGCTGACGATCATCGACTGGGCGGTGAAGGCGATCAACGTGCGCCATGCGCGCGCCGGCGTGCCGCCGGTCGACATCACCACCATTCCGCTGGACGATGCCAGCGTCTACCGCGACGTGTTCGCCAACGGCAACACCGGCTCGGTGTTCCAGTTCGAATCCACCGGCATGCGCCGCGCGTTGAAGGAAGCCAAGCCCGACCGCTTCGAAGACCTGATCGCGCTCAACGCGCTGTATCGCCCGGGTCCGATGGACATGATCCCGTCGTTCGTCGAGCGCAAGCACGGCCGCGAGGAATTCGAGTATCCCGACCCGCGCACGCGGACCATGCTGGAAGAGACCTACGGCATCATGGTCTACCAGGAGCAGGTCATGCAGATGGCGCAGATCGTCGGCGGCTATTCGCTGGGCGGCGCCGACCTGCTGCGCCGCGCGATGGGCAAGAAGGTGCCGGCCGAAATGGCCAAGCACCGCGAGATCTTCCGCGAGGGTGCCGCCAAGGGCGGCGTGCAGGAGCGCAAGGCCGACGAAATCTTCGACCTGATGGAGAAGTTCGCCGGCTACGGCTTCAACAAGTCGCACGCCGCCGCGTACTCGCTGGTCGCCTACCAGACGGCGTGGCTGAAGAAGCACTATCCGTCCGAGTTCATGGCCGCCACGCTGTCGTCGGACATGGACAAGACCGAGAAGGTGGTCGCCTTCCTTGATGAAGCGCGTGGCCTGGGCCTGAACGTGCTGCCGCCGGACGTGAACCATTCGGACTTCATGTTCGTGGCGACCGACGCGAACACGGTGCGATACGGCCTGGGCGCGGTGAAAGGCGTCGGCCAGGGCGTGTGCGAAAGCATCGCCGAAGCGCGCCGCGAAGGCGGAGCGTTCCGCGACCTGCTCGATTTCTGCAAGCGCGCCGACTCGTCCAAGCTCAACAAGCGCGCACTCGAAGCGCTGATCAATGCCGGCGCGCTGGATGCGCTGGGCCGCAACCGCGCGTCGCTGGCGCTGCAGCTGCCGGAAGTGCTGAAGGCCATCGACCAGATCAGCAAGAACCGCAATGCCGGCATCGTCGACATGTTCGGTTCCAGCAGCGGCGGCGACGACATCCATGTTGAACTGTCCAACACCGATGAATGGCCGCTCATGCAGGTGCTGCACGGCGAGCGCGAGACGCTGGGGCACTACCTCAGCGGCCATCCGATGGACCCGTACCACGACGACCTGCGTTCGCTGGTCGGCAGCGACCTCAGCGAACTCGACCGCATCTGGTCCAGTTCGTCCGGCGGCGACAAGAAAGGCTGGCGCCCCGAGGTCAATGCGATCGTGGCGGGCCAGGTGGTCGGCATCCGCCGCAAGGGCGACAGCCAGGTCTTCGTGCAGTTGGAAGACGGCCGCGGCCGCATCGAATGCAGCGCGTTCTCCGATGCGCTGGCCGAGTTCGGCGCGCTGATGACGCGCGACCGCGTGCTGGTCATCAAGGGCGGCCTGCGCGAGGACGAATTCAGTGGCGGCTACAGCCTGCGCATCCGCCAGGTGTGGGACTACGCCCAGTTGTGCCAGCAGCATGCGCAGCGTCTGCAACTGCGCCTGGACCTGCGCGTACCCGGCCTGTGGGAGCGCGTCGACGCCCTGCTGGCGCGCCATCGCCCCGGCGGCACGCCGCTGCGCCTGGACCTGCTGATGGCGACCCCCGACGCGGCCATCGCCGGCATGCTCGACCTCAACGGCCAGAAGGCGGTGCGCGTGGATGCGGAGCTGCTCGACGCCCTGCGCTCGATGCCCGGCGTGCGCGCGGCCAAGCCCGCGTTCCATCGTCCGTGGGCGAACTGACGCGCCGCGTGCGCGACGCCAAGGCCCTACCCCCCCGTACGTGACCAGCGGACGGCTTCGGCTACACTTCCCCCCTTTCCGGCCCATGGCCCGCAGATGAATCCGAACTACCTCGATTTCGAACAGCCCATCGCCGATCTGGAAGCCAAGATCCAGGATCTGCGCGCCGCCAGCACCGGCCCGGCGGTGAATGTCGATGCCGAGGTCCATGCGTTGCAGGACAAGCTGCGCGTGCGTACCGCACAGATCTTCCGCGACCTGTCGCCGTGGCAGGTCTCGCAGCTGGCCCGCCATCCGGCACGGCCGTACACGCTGGACTACATCAAGGTGTTCTGCGACGAGTTCCAGGAACTGGCCGGCGACCGCGCGTTCGCCGACGATTCCGCCATCGTCGGCGGCCTGGGTCGCATCGATGGCCGCAGCGTGATGATCATCGGCCACCAGAAGGGCCGCGACACCAAGAGCAAGATCGCGCGCAACTTCGGCATGCCGCGCCCCGAGGGCTACCGCAAGGCGCTGCGGCTGATGAAGATGGCCGAGCGCTTCAAGCTGCCGCTGCTGACCTTCATCGACACGCCGGGCGCGTATCCGGGCGTGGGGGCGGAAGAGCGCGGCCAGTCGGAAGCCATCGCGCGCAACCTGATGGAAATGGCCGAACTGAAGATCCCGATCATCTGCACCGTGATCGGCGAAGGCGGCAGCGGCGGCGCGCTGGCGATCGGCGTCGGCGACCGCACGCTGATGCTGGAATACGGCACCTACTCGGTGATCTCGCCCGAAGGCTGCGCGTCGATCCTGTGGAAGGACGCCGCCAAGGCCAAGGACGCGGCGGAACAGCTCGGCCTCACCGCCAAGCGCCTGAGCGCACTGGGCCTGGTCGACAAGGTGGTGCGCGAACCCATCGGCGGCGCGCACCGCAATCCGCGGCAGATGGCCGTGCGCCTGAAGGCCGTGCTGTTGAACGAACTGCACGCGCTGGACCAGCTGCCGGTCGATCAACTGCTGCAGAAGCGCTACGAGCGCCTGCGCGGTTACGGCGCCTACGAAGCCGCGTGAACCGGCACGCCATGGCCTGATCCACGCACGACCATGACGTACCGTCGCGCTCCATGGGGATGGAGCCGGCGCCACATCGCTTTGCAGCAGGGGGAAGCGCAATGAGCGAGTCGATCGACCGCATCAACAGGAAGACCATGACCACCGCATCGGTGGTCACCCACTACGCACGTCCCTGGGAACTGAGCCGGGCGGAACAGGCCACGTTCGACCGGGTGGCCGCGCAGGCCAAGGACCAGCCCATCCTCGACCTTGGCGTGGGCGGCGGACGCACGGTGGAGGCTCTCCGCCGCATCAGCCACGACTACTTGGGCATCGACTACAGCCAGGGCATGGTGGACGCCTGCCGGCAGCGGTTCCCGGACGTCAGGTTCGAACTCGCCGACGCACGCGCACTATCGAACGTTCCCGATGCGTCGATCTTCCTGGCCGTGTTCAGCTGCAACGGCATCGGCATGGTCTCGCATGCCGACCGCCTGCTGATCCTGCGCGAAGTCCAGCGCGTCCTGCGCCCCGGCGGCTTCTTCCTGTTCTCCACCCACAATCGAAACTCACCGGAATTCCGGCGTGGCTTCCTGTTCCCGCCGTTCGACTGGTCGTTCAATCCGTTGCGCCTGGCCGTGCGTTCGCTGCGCTTCACCGGCGAAACCGTACTGCGCTTCCGCAACCGGCGGCAGCATCATCCGCATGAGATCCATACCGAGGACTACTCAGTCATCAACGATGTCTGCCACCACTACAGCACCATGCTGTACTACCTGACGCTGGACAAGCAGCGCGAGCAACTGGTCGACGCCGGCTTCGAAGCCGATGCCGAGGCCTACGGCCTGGATGGCCAGCGCGTCCACGACGGCACGACGGACGACTCGATCGCACTGATCGCACGCAAGCCGACGCTCTCGCCGGGCTGAGGCATGCCGGGGCGCCTCCTGCGCCCACGTGCGATCCGACGCGCCGCCTGGTTCCCCGCTCAGAGCGACTTGAGGAAGTCCACCAGCGCGCGCCGATCCTCGGCGTTCATGGCCTCGAACCGCTGCTTTGCCGCCGTTCCCTGCCCGCCATGCCACAGCACGGCCTCTTCCAGCGTCGCCGCGCGGCCATCGTGCAGGTAGCGCACGTTCGGATCGATCGATGTCGCCAGGCCCAGGCCCCACAGCGGCGGCGTGCGCCATTCGCGTGCGGTGGCGCGGCCTTCGACGTAGGTGTCGGCCAGGTCTGGCCCCATGTCGTGCAACAGCAGGTCGGAGTACGGACGAATGGTCTGGTAGCGCAGCTCGACGAAACGGTGGTGGCCGGTCCGCAGTTCCGGCACATGGCAGGTGCTGCAACGCGCCGCCTCGAACAGCTGCGCACCGCGCTTGACGCGCAACTGGCGCGCACGCGCCTGCGTGTCCTGCTCCAGCGGATTGTCGAAATCGCGGCGCGGCGGCACGCCCAGCAAACTCAGGTAAAGCGTGGTCTGGCGGATGTCGTCCGTCGTCAGTTTCGCGCTGCCGTTGTCGACCTGCGCGCACGCCGTGCCCTGGCTGCCGCGTGCGCATTCCAGCGACGGCATCAGCGGCGAGGTGACGCCCATGTCGGTGTTGAACGCCAGCGAGGCCTGCTGCTCCAGCGTGGCGGCCGCCGCCTTCCAGCCGAAGCGACCCACGCGGCTGGCGCCTGCATCGCGCGCGTCGGCAACGATCTGCAGCCGGCCGGCCACGCCATCGGGATCGCCCTGCTGCGCCAGCGCCAGGCGTTCCAGTTGCTGCTCTGGCACCGCTTCCAGCAGGCCAAGGCCGACCAGCGAAGGCGCAACGCGCACGGACAGGGCGGTCGGCAACGCCAGCGGCTGGCCTGCGCGATCGCGCAGCGCATAGTTCGGCCGGCGCAGCACGTAGCCGGTGCCATCCGCGTAACGGCCGGGACGCTCGGTGTATCCGGCCAGCACCAGCTCGGCTTCGCGCCCATCGATGTTCGCACCCGCCGCGCGATACGTGCCTTGCTGCAGGCGCAGGCCGAAGCGCGCATCGGGCGCCTGCGTACCCGCTCCTGCCACGCCGATGAACACGCCCAGGCGGTCCAGTGGTGCACCGACCACGGGCGAACTGCGTCCGTTCCCGGTATGGCAATCCACGCAGCGGGTCTGCGAAAAACGGGGAGCCGTCTTGCCGGCATGCGCGCTGAAAACGGTGTTGCTCTCTTCCGAATGCCGGCCGCTGGCGAAGGAGGTGTGGATCAGCCGCCGCCCCTCCGCCCAGGGCTGCATGTTGTAGCCGGCGATGTTGTGCGAGGCCTGCTGCAGCATGCGGAACGGTTCGCTGGAGGTGTCCTCGTGCAGCGTCATCCACGGGCCGGCCGACAGCGCGTCCACCGGCATCGCCAGTGAGTCCAGCGGCCGCTGCACGCCATGGCCCGGACCGCGGAACCACGACACGATGCCGTGCGATCCCGCGCGGTACACCAGCGCCTCGGCGTAGTAGTTGAAGCGGCCGATCACGTCAGGATTGCCGGCCAGGAAGATACCCAGCTCGAACTCCACCAGGTCGCCCTTGCGCAGCGGGCGATGGGACTCGTTGGCGGCGGTGCGGATTTCCTTCACCAGCACGAAGGCGTTGCCCGGCGCACCGGCCGGCGGCGTGTAGTTGCCGTTCGGGTCCTGTCCCAGCTGCGCGTAGTTGGCGACCGGCGTCTGCGCCGCCACGCCGCCGGGCAGCACTTTCATCCCGCCATTGTCGGCATACAGCGCCACCGAGGTCGGTTCCAGCGGATCCTCGCTGCGCCGGCCGATGTAGCCATGGCGGAAGTTGGTGCCGTACCAGTAGTGCTGCGGCTTCACTACCACGGTCAGCACGCGCTGCTCGCCCGAGGTGCCGGGCACGGCATCGTCGTAGATCAGGATCTCGTGCGTGCGCCGTTCGAAGTAGTGCGGCGGGAACACCTGGTAGCTGTCGTCGACGATCGGCTCGCGCGCATGCCGGTCGCGCACGCGGCCGCCGACGTGCGTGACCAGCGTGCCGTCGTCCTGCGTGTAGTGGACCGGTGCGGCATCGTCGGGCCACAGCAGCGGCTGGTAGCTTGCCGATGGCGGCACCGGCGGCGGTGGAGGCAGCAACGGCTGCGAACCGTTCTGGCGGATCGGCTGCGGCTCGCCCGCGCCGAGGTGGAACTGCTGGGCGGGCACGGCCGCGCAGGTGAGCTGCTCGACCGAGGCGCCCGCCACGGTCGCTGCGCCGACGATGGCCAGGCACTTGCCGCTGTTGACGTTGACGATGCGGTAGCGATCGCTGGCATCGATGCGCTGCAGGCGGAAGCGCTGCGCGCCGCTGCCGTTGTCCTCCCATTGCTGTACGACGACATGGTCGGCGTTCGACGCGGCAGGAATGTCGGCGGACTTCTGCGTGGCCAGATTGCGCAGCCGGTACTGTCCGGTGGCGGTCTCGATGATGTCGAAGAACTGCCGATGCAGCGTCGCGTCGCAGGTCGACTGCGCCAGCGGCGTGCCGTTGGCGGTGTTGCCGTCGCGGACTTCGATGCACAGGCCGCTCAATGCGCTGGCGATGCGGTAGCGGCCCGGCGGCACGGGATCGACGTTGATGTTCTGCGGCACCGCCTGGGCTTCGGCGGCAACGGCGACTGCCCGCGCACCACCGCTCACGCCTTGCGCGGACGCGGACACAGGACGTGCCCGGCTCCAGAACGGTGCATCGCCCGCCTCGTCGGACGGCGCGGAGCATGCCGCCAGCGACATCACGGCGAGCAGGGACAGCACCGGCGCGCGCAGGCGCCGGACGAACGCGGAGGAATACATCAGGCACCGACTCCGTGGGGGACGCGTGGGGAAAGTCGGCAGCACGCTCGCTTCTTTCCCCGAAGCGGAGGTGCGCCATCCGGTGGCAGGAAGCCGCATGGTCGCAGAGCCGTCCCGCACATGGCTGTGACCGCCACCGCACATTGCTGCGCAGGGCACGCGCATACCGGTCACCTTGCGATGCTGGCGCACGTCGCGCCGATGACGGATGCTTGGCGCTCCGCCACGGCGCCACTTCCTTCGCATGAGCCCACTCCTGCTGCTGACCTATGCCGTACAGATCGCCTGCTGCGTGCACGTGGTGCGCACCGGACGCCCCTTGTACTGGGTCTTCATCCTGCTGGTGTTCCCGTTCCTCTCGGCGATCATCTACGTCATCGCCGAGGTCCTGCCGGACCTGCGCAACAGTCCGTCGGCGCGCCGCACGGTGCGCAATGTCCGCAGCCGCATCGATCCCGACCGCGACCGCCGCGATGCGGCCAAGCTGCTGAAGGCGTCGGATACGCCGGAGAACCGCCGGCGCCTAGCCGAGGAAAGCCTGCGCAGCGGCGACTACGCGCATGCGTCGGAGCTCTACGAGCACGCATTGAAGGGCCTGTACGCGACCGATCCCGACCTGATGCTCGGGCTGGCGAAGGCGCAGTTCGGCCTGGGCGACTCCGCTCGGGCGCGCGCGACGCTGGACGCGCTGATCGCCGCGAATCCCGGCTTCCGTTCCGCGGAAGGCCATCTGCTGTACGCGCGCGCGGTCGAGGACACCGCCGACGCGGCCGCCGCCATCCACGAGTACGAGGCCGTCGTGCAGGGCTATCCGGGCGAAGAAGCCCGCGCCCGCTTCGGCCTGCTGCTGAAGCGCCAGGGCGAACACGCCCGCGCACGCGCCGTGTTCCAGGAAATCCTCGATCGCTCCGACGCGGCGCCGCGCTACTACCAGCGCGAGCAGCGCGACTGGATCGACGTGGCGAAGCGCGAACTCGCGGCGTTGCCGCACACCTGAGCCGCCTCAGTACAACTGGGCGACGACCTTGCCGGTGAGGTCCTCGCGCCGCGTCATCGGCTGGAGCCGGCTGTCGACGCTGTTGTCGCGATTGTCGCCCATCATGAAGTAGTGGCCTTCCGGCACCCGGACCGGCGCGAACGTCAGCGCGTAGTCCGTGCGGACGTTATCTCCCGCCACGTAGGGTTCCTCCAGTGCGGCACCGTCGATGTGCACCGTGCCATCGACGATCCCCAGCGTTTCACCCGGCAGGCCAACGATACGCTGCAGCCACACCTGGCCCTCGTGTTCGGGCACGAACAGCGTGACCACGTCGCCGCGTTGCGGCGCATGCGTCGTGTAATAGCCCGCACGCGTCAGCAGCACCTGCTCCGGCACGATGCCGGGCAACATGCTGGACGAGGGCACGCGGTACAGGCCATGCCCCAGGATGCGCTGGCGTGGGTCCAGCGAACGCGCGCCGAACGGATTGAACGCATACATCGCCAGCGAAGCCGCAGGAATGAGGACGATCGACGCGATGAGCACGCAGACGATGGAGCGACGCAGGCGGGACATGTTTCCTGGTGACAGCCGTGAGGTGGCGGCCAGCTTGCCGCAGATCCGCCTGTTCCGCACCTTTCCGGCCGGGACGTCTCCTTGATCGCAATCAAGGCGGATGCGGCGGAAGGGCGCGATCCTGCCATCGCGGCGTGCTACGCCGCGATGCCGGGAGACGACATGAACCTGCTTTCCCTGCCCTGGTGGTGCCTGCCAACGGCCCTGTTCGTCCTGTCGCTCGCCACGGTGCTTGGCATCAACCGGTGGCGCTTCCACCGCAACGGCGCCAGCCAGCACCTGGTGCTCGGGATGTTCGTATCGGCCTGCTGGATAGCCGCGATGGTCGTGATCCTGCAGCGCGTGCAGTAGCCGGCCGCCTGCGTGGCGCGATCGCCGGCCATCGCGTCATCGACAGGGTCGCCGCACGCCGGATCAGACCCCGTCGATGCCGTGTTGCCGTGACGGTGCGACCGGCTGCATATCAGCGCGCTCGCCGCTAGCATGCACGCATGCTTCGCCCCGACGCCCCTTCGCTCGCCGTGCCGCCGCCACCGCTGGCAGGGCGCGTGTGGGTGGCCTTCAGCGGCGGACTGGATTCGACGGTGCTGCTGCATCGGCTGGCACAGGACCCTGCCGTGCGCAGGCAGGGACTCCGCGCGATCCACGTGCACCACGGACTGCACGCGGACGCCGACGCCTGGGCCGCGCATTGCGAAGCGCAGTGTGTGTCGCGTGGCGTACCGATGCAGGTGCATCGCGTGCGCGTGGACGCGGCGCACGGCGAAGGTGTGGAAGCCGCAGCGCGGCATGCACGCCATGCTGTCTTCATGCAGGCCATGCAGGCGGGCGACATCATCGCGCTCGCCCATCACCGCGACGACCAGGCGGAGACCTTCCTGTTGCGCGCACTGCGCGCGTCCGGTCCCGAGGGTCTGGCCGCGATGCGTCCGTGGCGCGCATTCGGCGCGGGATGGTTGTGGCGACCGTTGCTGGACATGCCCCGTTCCGCGCTGGAGGCGTATGCACGTGCGGCGTCGCTGTCGTGGATCGAGGATCCCAGCAACGCGAGCACCGCCTTCGACCGCAATTTCCTGCGCCACGAGGTACTGCCGCTGTTGCGGGCACGCTGGCCGCATGCGGATGCCGCGTTCGCACGCAGCGCCGCACTGAATGCGGACGCGGCCGGGTTGCTCGCACGACAGGATCGCGAACTGCTCGCCCGCGCGGCCACCGCCGATCCCGCCGCCTTGCAGGTCGGGGCCTTGCGCGACGCGTGCGTCGCCTCGCGTGCACGCGCGCTGCGACACTGGATCGATAGTCTGTCACTGCCTCCGTTGCCTGCCGAAGGGGTGGCCCGGATCGACGCACACCTCCTCGACGCACGGGCGGACGCACACGCCGAGTTCGCCTGGCATGGCGCGATCGTGCGGCGCTGGCGGGGGCTGCTGCATGCCGAGCGCCAGCGCCCGGCGTTGCCGGACGGCTGGCAGGCCGATTGGGACGGCACGGCGCCACTCGCGCTTCCCGATGGCGGCATCGTCAGTCTGGAGGAGCAAGGTGCGCCATTCGAGGTGCCCCTGCGTCTGACCGCGCGGCGCGGCGGCGAGCGGATCGCCCTGCCCGGCCGCGCGCACCGGCATGCGCTGAAGGACGTGCTGCAGTCGCTGGGCATTCCGCCATGGGAGCGACGCCAGCTGCCCCTGCTGTGGCGGGGCGACGCGCTGTGGGCCGCGGGCGACCTGGTCCTGTCGGCCGAGTGCGATGCGTGGCTGCGGGCGCGCGGCGCACGGCTGCGCTGGCAGCGCGGCTGAACGCACCTTGCGTTTGACCTGACCGCGGGCGATCCCCACACTTGCCGCATGGCCAAGAAGACCCCCGCAGACGCATCGCCCGTCGCCCATTTCGAGCAGTCGCTGGACGAACTCGAGCAACTGGTCGAGAAGATGGAACACGGGGACCTGACCCTGGAAGCATCGCTCGCCGCCTACGAGCGCGGCGTCGGCCTGTACCGGCAATGCCAGGCGGCGCTGGAACAGGCCGAACTGCGCGTGCGCCTGCTCAGCGATCCCGAACGGCCGGACACCGGCGACGCGTTCGCGCCCGCACCCGATGGCCGCTGATCCCCGCTTCGCCGCCTGGGCGGCGGGGCTGGAAGACCGTCTCGACCGCGTGCTGCCGCCGGCCCTCGCGGCCCCGCAACGCCTGCATGCCGCCATGCGCCACGCCGTGCTCGGTGGCGGCAAGCGCATGCGCGCGTTGCTCGTCCATGCCAGCGGCACGCTGCTGCAGGCGGACGAGCCGACGCTGCACGCACCTGCCATCGCGGTCGAACTGATCCACGCCTATTCGCTGGTACACGACGACCTGCCGGCGATGGACGACGACGACCTGCGGCGCGGCAAGCCGACGGTGCACGTCGCGTTCGACGAGGCCACCGCCATCCTCGCCGGCGATGCGCTGCAGACGCTGGCCTTCGAACATCTCGCGACCGCGCAGGCCGATCCAGCGTTGCGCGTCGCCTGGCTCGCGACACTGGCGCAGGCGTCCGGTGCCGGCGGCATGTGCGGGGGCCAGGCACTCGACATCGATGCCACCGGCACGCGGCAATCGCTGGACGAGCTGCAGCGGATGCATGCGCTGAAGACCGGCGCCCTGATCCGCGCCGCCGTGCGCATGGGCGCGCTGGCGGGCGGTGCGGATGCCGCTTCGCTCACGCGGCTGGACGATTTCGCCACCGCGCTGGGCCTGGCGTTCCAGGTACGCGACGACATCCTCGACATCGAGGCCAGTTCCGAACAACTCGGCAAGACGGCCGGCAAGGACGTGGCGCAGGCCAAGTCGACCTATCCCGCCCTGCTCGGCATGGACGGCGCGAAGGCGAAGCTCGCTGAGCTGGATGCCCGCATGCGCCAGGCACTGGCGCCCTACGATGACCGCGCCGATGCGCTGCGCGCGCTCGGCGACCTCGCGATCCACCGCTCGCACTGAGCCGGACGCATGAAAAAAGCCCGGCGATGCCGGGCTTTTTCCTTCCCTGCGGCGATCGCTTACTTGATCAGGCGCAGCGCGAACGGGTAACGGTACGACTCGCCATTGTTGGCCTTGATGCCCGCGATGATGCACAGCACCAGGTTGGCGATACCGACCAGCGGCATCAGCAGCAGGCCGATCAGGACGAACGCCAGGATCCACGAGATCACGATCGCGATGAACACCGTGATCTGGAAGTTCAGCGCTTCCTTGGACTGGTCGGTGACGAAACCCTTGGAGGCATCGTCCTTGCTGACCAGCCAGATGATCAGCGCGCCGATGGGGCCGGTGATGATGCCGAGCAGGTGGGCCAGCAGCGCCATGGTGCGCTGGTCCTGCGGTGCATCGCCGACGGTCGGCGGAGGTGGTGCGGTGACGTTGTCGAATTCGCTCATGCGGGATTCCCCAAGGGTGGTAGTAGGGCTGTCGAGTACTGCGGCTCCGCCGCAGACTCCGCTCGCCAAGCATAACGGCAATCCATGGCGCGGCGGGTCACGGACGGTCCCGTGAGGGGTCGTGGCGCTATTCGCCTGCGACTGTCATGCGGCCGACCAGGATCGACCCGACGCCCACGTGGGACCGCCGGTCGACATCGCGGCCCACGGCTTCGATGCCGGCGAAGATGCCCTTGAGGTTGCCGGCAATGGTGATGCCGTCGACCGGATAGGCCAACGCGCCGTCCTCGACCCAGAAGCCGGCCGCACCGCGCGAATAGTCGCCGGTCACGCCGTTCACGCCCTGCCCCATCAGCTCGGTGACCAGCAGGCCCGTGCGCATGCCGCCCAGCAGGTCGTCGAAGCCCCCCGCATTGGCCTTCACCTGCAGATTGTGGACGCCGCCGGCGTTGCCGGTGGTCTGCAGACCGAGCTTGCGCGCCGAATAGCTGCCCAGTACGTAACGCTCCAGCACGCCGTCGCGGATGAGGTGCGAGCGCCTGGTCGCCACGCCCTCCGCATCGAAAGCCGACGAGCGCAGCCCGCGCGGCAGCAGCGGCAGTTCCTCGATGGAGAACCAGTCCGGAAAGATGCGCTGGCCGGCATGGTCGAGCAGGAAGCTGGCCTTCCGGTACAGCGCGCCACCGGAGACCGCACCCAGCAGGTGCCCGACCAGCGAGCGCGCGACATCCGCCGAGAACAGCACGCGGTACTCGCCGGTGGCCAGCGAACGCGGCTGCAGCCGCGATACCGTCCGCTCCGCCGCCTTGCGGCCGATCGATGCTGGATCGTCCAGTTCCAGGTGCGACAACGCGGTGCTGTACCAGCCATCGCGTTGCATGCCGTCGCCCTGACCGGCGATCAGCGCGCAGCCGAGTGTGTGCTGGGTGTCGCGCTCACGGCCGATGAACCCGTGGGAGTTCGCGTAGACCGACAGGCTTTCGCCGCTGCCGACGGACGCGCCATCGGAATTCTCGATGCGCGCATCGGCATCGCGCCCCGCCGCTTCGCAGGCGAGCGCGAGGTCCACGGCGCGGTCCGTGTCGAGTGCCCACGGATGCCAGACGTCCAGATCCGGGAAGTCGTGCGCCATCAGCGCCGCATCGGCGAGGCCGGCCGCATCGTCGTCCTCGGTATAGCGCGCGATCGCGCAGGCCTGCGCCACGGTGGCTTCCAGGCTTTCCTCGCGCAGGTCGGCCGTGCTGGCGCTGCCCTTGCGCTGGCCGAAGTACACCGTGACGCCGATGCCGCGGTCGCGGGTGGACTCGACGGTCTCTACGTCGCCGAGGCGTACGTTGACGTTGAGGCCGGTTTCCTCGCTGCAGCTCACCTCGGCCTGGGTGGCGCCATGCGCACGCGCGCGCTCCAGCAGGCGCTGCGACAGCGCCTCGAGGCGGTCCAGCCGGGCCAGGCTCTCGTCGGGGGATGTCAGGGCGGTGGCGTTCAATGCTTTATCCTTGTGTCCTGTGATCCGCGCCAGGGCGCCGGATCGGCATTTGATCAGGCTTCCGCACGAGGCGGCGGAAGCGAAAGAGAGGCTTCACCATGCGCGGACGCGACCCCGAAACCGGCGAATTCCTTGGCCCCAGCCGCACCCAGCAACGGGGCGAGGCGCTGGAGATCCGCAGCCTGGCCGAAAAGCTGGTGGCGCTGCCGGCCGCGCAACTGGCGCGCCTGCCGATTCCCGAAGACCTGATGCCGCATATCGTCGAGACGCAGCGCATCACCTCGCACATCGCGCACAAGCGCCAGTTGCAGTTCCTCGCCAAGCAGATGCGGCGCGAGGAAGACGAAGTGCTGGAAGCGATCCGCGATGCGATGGACGAGGGCGGCGACGCGGCGCGTCGTGAAACCGCGTTGCTGCATCGTGCCGAGCAGTGGCGCGACCGCTTGCTGACCGATGGCGACCAGGCGCTGGCGGACCTGCTGGACGAATTCCCCACGGCCGACCGGCAGAAGCTGAGGCAGCTGGTGCGCAATGCCCTCGACGAGCGTGCGAAGAACAAGCCTCCGCGCGCGTTCCGCGAGCTGTTCCGCGAAGTGCGCGATGTGTTGTCTGCGGCCGACGTGCGGGACACCGACGAAGACGACGCTCCTTAGCCCCTCTCCCTCCGGGAGAGGGGTTGGGGTGAGGGTACGGCGGAGTCCATGATGCGCATGCCGCGTGGACTCCGCCGCACCCTCATCCGCCCTGCGGGCACCTTCTCCCGATGGGAGAAGGGACAGCCAGGAACGCATCACGCCTTCGTCCCACCTACCGTCAGCCCATCGATCAGCAACGACGGCTGGCCCACGCCGACCGGCACGCTCTGGCCGTCCTTGCCGCAGATGCCGACGCCCTGGTCCAGGGCGAGGTCGTGGCCGACCATCTTCACCTTCTGCATCGTTTCCGGGCCATTGCCGATCAGCGTGGCGCCCTTGACCGGCGCGGTGATGCGGCCGTCCTCGATCAGGTAGGCCTCGGTGGCCGAGAACACGTACTTGCCGCTGGTGATGTCGACCTGGCCGCCGCCGAAATTGACCGCGTACAGACCCTTCTTCACCGAGCGGATCATGTCTTCCGGATCGTCCTGGCCGGCCAGCATGTAGGTGTTGGTCATGCGCGGCATCGGCAGGTGCGCGAACGATTCGCGTCGTCCGTTGCCGGTCGGCGCCATCCCCATGAGACGCGCGTTTAGCGAGTCCTGCATGTAGCCCACCAGCACGCCATCCTCGATCAACGTCGTGCAGCGGGTCGGCATGCCTTCGTCGTCGATGTTGAGCGAACCGCGCCGGCCCGGCAGCGTGCCGTCGTCGACGATGGTGACGCCCTTCGATGCGACCTGCTGACCGATGCGCCCGGCGTAGACGCTGGTGCCCTTGCGGTTGAAGTCGCCTTCCAGCCCGTGGCCGACGGCTTCGTGCAGCAGCACGCCCGGCCAGCCGCTGCCCAGCACCACCGGCATCACGCCGGCAGGCGCATCGATGGCATCGAGGTTCACCAATGCCTGGCGCAACGCTTCGCGCGCGAGGTCATCCGGTTTGCCGTCGGCGAACAGTTCCGCATAGCCGTAGCGACCGCCCATGCCGGCATAGCCCGATTCGCGGCGGCCGTTCTGCTCCACGATCACCTGCACGTTCAACCGCACCAGCGGACGCACGTCGGACGCGAGCACTCCGTCGCTGCGCGCGACCAGTACCGTGTCGATGCCACCGGAGAGGCTGACGGTCACCTGCTGCACGCGCGGGTCGGCCGCACGCAGCAGGCGGTCCACCGCGCGCAACGCCTCGACCTTGGCGTCGTTGCCCATCGCATCGATCGGATCGTCGCTGGCGTACAGCGCGCGTCCGCCGCTGCGCACCAGCGCTCGGGGCGCATGCGCGGCACCGTCGCGGGCGATGGCGCGCGCGGACTTCGAGGCATCGAGCAACGCCTGCGCGTTGATGTCGTCGGAATACGCGAAGCCGGTCTTCTCGCCGGAGATCGCACGCACGCCGACGCCCTGCTCGATGGAATGCGCGCCGTCCTTGACGATGCCGTCCTCGACGGTCCAGCTCTCGCGGCGGGCATGCTGGAAGTACAGGTCGCCGAAATCGATGCCCGGCCCCAGCAACGTGCCGAACGCCCGGTCGAGGCCGGAGGGATCCAGTCCGGCGGGCAGGAGAAGGCGGGTTTCGGCGAGCGAGATCGGCAGGGTCATGGTCATCACAATGGGGGCGGAAGACGGCGGCGGCAAGCGCAGGCGCAGGCGCACGCAGGCGTCACGGCGCGCCGGCGCTGTCGGTGCGGTCTTCGCCGGCACGGGCGCGCGACTGCTCGCGGCCTACCACTTCGACCTTGGGCGACTTCCAGGGGCCGGTGACGCGGTAGGTCTTCGCGCCCATTTCGGCGAGCGGCTTCTTCAGCACCGCGTTGGCCACCGCGCCCACCGCCGCGCCGATGGGGCCAGCGGCCACCGCGCCGACGGCAGTCAGCACGTTGGCGGATTTCGGCTTCACGTCGACGGTCTGGTCGAATTGCTCGGTACGCAGGTCGGTATCGCCGCGGATCAGGATCTCGGCGGCCGGGCCATCAACCAGCAGATCGTCGCTGCGTGCCAGCCCGCCATCGATGCGGATGTCGCCGGCGATGCGGTTGAACGCGAAACCCTTGGAGAAGAAATCGCTGAAATCGAGCATCAGCCGGCGTCGCACTTCGGCCACGCTCAGCAGGCCCAGCACGCGGCCGGCGCCGGGTTCCACTTCGAGCAGGTGGCCGTCGCGCACGGCGAGCGTCACGCGACCTTCGACGGCCGACAGGCGGAACCCGGCAGGGCTGCCCGGCCAGGCAGCGTCTGCGGTGATCTGGCCATGCCCGCCGCCGACGCGATCGCCCAGGCCCAGGTCGTCCAGCAACACGCCGAAATTCTCGCTCTTCACCTCCGCCGCGAACTGCGTGCGCGCCGCGTTGCCCGTACCGGTCCACTGGCCGCGCACATCGATCTGCTGGCTGGGCGAGCGCAACTGCAGTTGTTCGACATGCAGGCCATCGCCCTGCTGGCGGGTGCGCAGCTTGGCGGTACCGAGGCGCGCATCACCGAAGCGCAGGTCGTCGATGTCCAGCGAAAGCGGTGGAACCGCAGCGGGATCGATATCGTCGGTGGTGCTGCGTGCGCCCGCATCGACCGTTGCCGCGATGCCTGCCGGCGCCTTGCGCCAGTGCACGCGCGCCAGCTTGCCGACGACCGGCGCGCCCTTCGCATCGGGTACCAGCAGCGCACCGGACAGCGCCTGGCCATCCAGCGACACCGCCAGCGCCTGTTGCGCGGGTGCCAGTTGCAGGCGCGTGTCCGGGAAGGAGGAACCGATCATCAGCAGGCGCTCCGCCGTGACGTCGATATGGCGCAGCGGAAGGCCATCGCCCTCGCCGCCTCCCTTGGCCACCGCGATCCATTCCATCGCATCCAGCGTCCCGGTGCGGCCGGTCGCCACCAGGCCCGACGCCGGCGGCGCGTCCTTCACCTCCGCGCTCCCCAGCACGACGCGTACACCGGTCTGGCCATTCTGGTTGCGCGCACGCAACGCCAGCACATCACCGAAGGCGACGTCGATTTCGCCACTGCCCATCGGCAGCGGCGCATGCACGGTGGTCGCCAGCGCCGTTGCCGCGGACTTGCGCAACGGCGCGGGCAGCAGCATCGCCGTGCCGACCAGGTCCGATGTCAGGTCGAGCTGCGTCGGCGCCGCGGCTGCGCCTGCCGCGGTACGCGGAATACTCACGCCGACCGTCCATTGCGAACGGCCGTCCATGTACGGTTTCAGCCACGCCATTTCGGGTGCGCGATCGAGCAGGCGGTCGGCGTCCACCACCGCCGACAGGTCGGCTTCGAAGGCCTGGGTGCGATCGCGCGTACCGCTGCCCGCACGCAGGCCCAGCACGCCCGGCAGGCCGTCGTGCACGACCTGCAACGGCCCCGATGCGAATCCGCCATCGTCGTAGCGCGCCTTGCCGCGCACGTCGTCGAACACCAGGTCCCAGCGCGTCTCGGACAACCGCGCGCCCTTCAGGTCTACGCTGCCCGCCAGCTTCCTGCGTGCCTGCTCGTCGGCATGCAGCGGCTGCAGCAGGTCGAACGTCGCCGCCACCGGCCCCTTGGCCTGCAGGTGGTCCAGTGTGTCGCCGTAGGTCTCGTGCAGTGGACTCTGCCGTAGCAGTGCAAGCAGGCGACCGGCATCGGTGTCGGTCCGCGCGGCGATCTTCAGGTCGCCCTCGCCGAAGTCCGCGATGCCCGCCTGGAATGCAGGGATCGCGACATCCGCCAATGTGCCGCGTCCTTTCAGTTCGAACCCGTTGCCGATGAAGGCGATGTCCGCGTCCACGTGTTCCAGCTGCGGCCACTCGGGCTGGAACTTGAACTGCCCCTGCTCGATGTGCGCCACGGCTTCGAAGCGGCCGTCGCGTTGGGTGAACGGCCAGTCGTCCAGGTCGCCGCTGACGATCGCACGCCCCTGGCGCACGGTGCCGCCGATCAGTGCACCATTCAGCCAGTCGACCGCTGCCTTCGGCATCTTGTGGTGGATCCAGAATCCCTTGGCCACCGGCACCGGCGCATCGGCAAGGTCCGCCGCGATATCGATCCATGGCCGCGTGCCGTCGCCCTGGAACCACAGGCCGCCGCGCACGTCGGCCGCGTACTCCTTGCCCTGCACGTGCAGCGCGCTGGTGCCGACGCGCCAGCCATTGCCTTCGCGCCAGCCGAGTACATCGCCCCGCAGGTTCACCTCGTGCACCACCGCGAATCCGCTGGGCCAGTCGAAGCGCATCGCCGCCGCGGGATCCAGCGTCAGCCGGAAGCCGTCGGCATCACCGGCGAAGTCGCCCGCCAACCCGCTGAGTCCCGGTGCATCGCCGACCGCCTTGAACGACATGTCGCGCAGTTGTCCTTCCGCATGCAGCGCGCCATCTTTTCGCCCGGCCATGGTCAGGCGCGCGAGCCGCGCACCCGGCCGCGCCTGCACCAGCCAGCGACGCAGGCCGGAGTCGACCCTGTCGCTGAGCCCCAGCACCGCGAGCAGCGGTGCGGCGTCCACTTCATCGGCCAGCAGTGCGTAACGGTCGCCGCCCGCCAGCACCAGTCCATCCAGCGTCTGCACGGCAGGCGCCGTGCCTACCCGCAGTCGCGGCGCGTCCAGCCGCCAGCCGCCGGCTATCAGCCGCCAGCGCATGCGCGCTTCCATCTGGTCGAACGCGATGTGCATGGGCGCGGTGGAATCCGGCAGCGGTGCACCACGCAGGCCGACCTGGCGCAGGTTCGCATCGGCAGTCACCAGCACCACGCGGTGCCGGCGCAGTTCCGTCCACGCCTGCACGCGACCCTTGCCGCGTTCGGCAACCACGCCGGCATAGCGCAGCAGCGGCGCCCACGCACCGATATCGTCGGCGGCCACATCGAGGTATGCGCGGCCGTCGCCGGCCTTGCGATCGAAATCCACCGCCACGTTCAGCGGCGCGGCATCGGTACGAATCCATGCACGCGTGCCGGCGCGCACGCGATCGCCCTGCACACGCAAACGCAGGTCGATCTTCGGCAGGCGGATGTCCCAGCCCAGCGATGGCGCGACGATGGCGAGCCGGCCGCCGATGACCTGCAGCTCGCCGAGTCCTTCGAGGCTGCGCAACGGGTCCGCATTGGCCTGCTGCTGTCCCGGCAGGCCGCGCACCACCCATTTGCCATCGTCGCCCCGTTGCAGCGTCAGCGACAGGCCGCGCAGGCGCAACTCGGTAAACGAGCGTCCCGGCAGCAGGCCACCGTACATCGACAACAGCACTTCTGCCTGGCCGACGCGCACGCCGGCATCGCCTTCGCCCAGGCGAAGGCCATCGAGCTGCAGCAACGGGCCACGCCGCGTCCACTGCGTCTTCACCGCGTCGAAAGCCACCGGTTGGCCCGCGCGCTCGCTGAGCCATGCGGCGATGCGGTCCGGGTGCCGTTCGGCCAGCGGAAACACCTGGCTGGCCACGCCGAGCACCACGGCCATGCACACCAGTACCACCGCGATGCCATAGAGGGCACCGCGGCGAACCAGGCGCAGGCGACGGCGCAGCGGCGTGGGCATCAGCTCGCTTCGCTCGCGGTGATTCGTGATTCGCGATGAGTGATTCGTGCACGCAGAGCGCGACTCGTGCCTTCGCGAATCACCCATTCCGAATCACGAATCACGGCTTCACAGCAGCACGACATCGAACTGCTCCTGCAGGTACTGCTCGTCCGCCTGGAAACGGATGGACTTGCCGAGGAATTCCTCGAGTTCCGCCACTGCGGTCGATTCCTCGTCGGTGATGCGGGCGACGACCTTCGGCGAGGCGATCACCAGCAGGCGCGCGGCTTCGAACTGGCGCACGGCGCGGGTGATCTCGCGGAAGATCTCGTAGGTGACGGTTTCGGTGGTCTTGATGCTGCCGCGGCCGCTGCATTCCGGGCACGGCTCCGACAACTGGCGCGCCAGGCTTTCGACCGTGCGCTTGCGCGTCATCTCCACCAGGCCCAGTGGCGAGAACTCGTAGACCGTGGTCTTGGCATGGTCCTTCGCCAGCGACTTCTCCAGCGTGCGCAGCACCTGGCGACGGTGCTCGGGATCGTCCATGTCGATGAAGTCGATGATGATGATGCCGCCGAGGTTGCGCAGCCGCAGCTGGCGCGCCACGGCCTGCGCAGCTTCCAGGTTGGTGCGGTAGACCGTTTCCTCCAGGTTGCGCTGGCCGAGGAACGAACCGGTGTTCACGTCGACCGTGGTCATCGCCTCGGTCTGGTCGATCACCAGGTAGCCGCCGGACTTCAGCGGCACCTGCTTGTCCAGCGCGCGGCCGATCTCGTCCTCGACGCCATACAGGTCGAAGATGGGGCGCTCGCCGGCGTACAGTTCGATGCGTTCGGCAAGCACCGGCATGTACTTGGCGACGAAGGCCTGCAGGCGTTCGTGGGTTTCCTTGGAATCGACCTTCACCTTCTCCACGTCCTTGCGGATCAGGTCGCGCACGGCGCGCAACGGCAGGCTGAGGTCTTCGTACAGGATGCTGCACGAGGGCGACTCGCGCCCGCGCCGTTCGACCACGTTCCACACACGCGACAGGTAGGCGATGTCCTCGGCCAGCGCCTCGGCCGGCTGGCCTTCGGCGTTGGTGCGGATGATGTAGCCGTGGCCGCCGTGCAGGCCGGCCAGCTCGGTGACGACCTGCTTGAGACGATGGCGCTCGGCCTCGTCCTCGATGCGCGCCGACACGCCGATCACCTTGGACTGCGGCAGCAGCACCAGGTAGCGCGACGGAATGCTGATCTGCGTGGTCAGCCGGGCGCCCTTGCTGCCGATCGGATCCTTGACCACCTGCACGATGACATCCTGCCCATCGCGCAGCAGGTCCATGATGGGGGCCGCCGGCGGCGTGGGCAGCGGCGTTTCTTCGCCATCGACCACGGCGCCCGGCGACGACCGCACGATGTCGTTGGCGTGCAGGAACGCCGCGCGCTCCAGCCCCACCTCGACGAACGCCGCCTGCATGCCGGGCATCACCCGCTGCACCTTGCCCTTGTAGATGTTGCCGACGACGCCGCGGCGCCAGCCACGCTCGATGTGCAGCTCCTGCAGCATGCCGTTTTCGATCACCGCGACGCGCGTTTCGCGCGGGGTGACGTTGACCAGGATTTCTTCCGACATGGGTCCTTCCTCAGGCTGACGCGGTGGCGGCGGTTGCCGTTGGATGGATACCGAAGTCGCGCAGCAACTTCGAGGTTTCGTACAGCGGCAGGCCCATCACCGCCGAGTAGCTGCCGGCCAGGCGGGTGACGAACTGCTCGGCCCGGCCCTGGATGCCGTAAGCGCCGGCCTTCCCCATCGCCTCGCCACTGGCGACGTAGGCGCCGATATCGTCATCGTGCAGCTCGGCGAACGTGACCTCGGTGACCACCAGCGCCTGCGCTTCCCGCGCGGCGCTGACCACCGAGACAGCGGAGACAGCCTGGTGCGTGCGTCCGGACAGGCGGCGCAGCATGGCGGCCGCATCGGCGGCGTCCACGGGCTTGCCGAAGACCTCGTCCTCCAGGATCACCTCGGTGTCGGCCCCCAGCACCACCGCGCCCGGGGTGGCGACGACTTTCAGCAGGCCGGCGCCCGCCTTCTCGCGGGCGACGCGGCGGACATAATCGGTGGCAGGCTCGTTGGGCTGGCGGTGTTCGGGGATGTCGAGGTCTATCCGGCCGAACGAGAGCCCCAGGCGGGTCAGCAGTTCGGCACGGCGCGGGGATTGGGAGGCCAGATAGAGCATCGCGGAAGAATAACCCGCGGCGCCTGACTGAATGACCGCTGATGCCCGCCGGAACCGGGTAACCCTGCGCCAGATCACGGCGCGTTCATGTCATCGTGAACACCCTTTCGCGTAGACGACCGGGTGCCGCATCACCCCCCACCAAGAATAAGGAGATCCCATGCATCTGCCCCTGCTTCGCCCGCTGCTGCTCGCCATGACCCTGTCCCTCGGAACTACCGTCGCCATGACCAGTCACGCCCAAACCGCCCCCGCGTACGCCATCCCCGCCGACGGCACCCTGCTCAACGTGTCGGCGCAGGCCGAGGCGTCGCGCGTGCCGGACATCGCCACCATCTCCGCCGGCGTCGTCACCCAGGCGGTCGACGGCAATACCGCGATGCGCCAGAACAGCGAGCAGATGGCCAAGGTCGTGGCCGCCATCAAGGCCGCCGGCATTGCCGACAAGGACGTGCAGACCAGCGGCATCAGCCTCAATCCGCAGTACCGCTACGCCGAGAACGAAGCCCCGAAGATCACCGGCTACCAGGCCAACAACACCGTCAGCATCAAGGTCCGCGACATCGCCAAGCTCGGCAAGGTGCTGGATGCACTGGCCGGCGTGGGTGCCAACCAGATCAATGGCCCCAGCTTCGAAATCGACAATCCGGAACCGGTCTATGACGAAGCCCGCCTCGCGGCGCTGAAGAAAGCCCAGGCCCGCGCGGAGACCTATGCGAAGTCGCTGGGACTGAAAGTGCGCCGGATCGTCAGCATCTCCGAAGGCAATGGCGGCTTCCGCCCGATGCCGATGATGGCCATGGCCAAGATGGAAGCCCGCGACGCGAGCGGCGCGCCGCCGGTTTCGCCGGGTGAAACCACGGTCTCGATCAACCTGGACGTGGTGTTCGAACTGGGCAAGTAAGCCCGACCTGACCCATCCCGAGACGGCGCCCTGCGGGGCGCCGTTTTCGTTCCGGAACCGGACCACCGGACTACGCCCAAGGTCGAACCCCGCCCCTCTTGCGGACGCCAACCGCCGGAGTACAGTCTGGGCGTGCGGCGCCGGGACGTTGCAACCCCACTCCTTGCGGCCGAGCGTTGTTCCGTTCACAGCCCTGAAGGAGGTGGATCATGGTTCGCGCACTACCCCACGGTTCCGATACCCGCATCGACATCGGTCGCATCGCCGCCATCGCGGCGGCCATCGCGCTCCACGCCGCCGCCCTGCTCATGCTGCTGATGCCGATGGCGGCACCGACCATCGCTCCGACGGCGAAGCCGAAGCCCATCGTGCACTGGTACGACCGCGAGAAGCCCAAGCCGCTCGATCCCATGCCGGTCGTGCAGGAGCGCAAGATCACGCCCGAGAAAAAACCGGACGCGGTGCAGACGCGTCCCGACGTGGCGAAGCCCCTCGTTGACACCTCGGTGATCGTCGAGGGCGGCACCGAAGCGACCGTCATCGATGCGGTCGAACCCGCCGCGGACCTCGCGGGCCCGATCTCATCCGGCGGCCCGCTGCCGTCCGCAACGTTGGAGTACGTACGCGCCACGTCGCCGCGCTATCCCATCAACGAACTGCGCAACGGCGTGCAGGGCACGGTGATCCTGCGCGTGCTGGTGGACATCGACGGCAAGCCTGCCGACGTGACGGTCGAGACCAGCAGCGGCAACCGCAACCTGGACAAGGCGGCCCTGCAGCACGTCCTGAAGACCTGGCGCTTCAAGCCCGCCATGCAGAACGGGCAGGTGGTGCAGGCCTACGGCCTGGTGCCGATCGCCTTCAGCCTGCAGTGAGGCCGGATGCATGAACGGAAAAAGCCCGCCGTAAAGCGGGCTTTTTCTTGCCGCCGTGCCGCCGATCAAGCGCGATGGTACGGATGGTTGGCCAGCATCGCCGCAGCGCGGTAGACCTGTTCGGCCACCACCAGCCGCACCAGCATGTGCGGCAATGTCAGCGGGCCGAGCGACCACGTCTCGTGCGCGGCGGCCAATACGTCCGGCGCATGGCCTTCGGGGCCACCGATCAGCAACGCGATGTCGCGACCCAGCGTGCGCCAGTGTTCCAGCCGCTGCGCGAGCTGTTCGGAGGAATACGGTTTGCCGGTGACTTCCAGCGCCACGATGTGCGCACTCTTCGGCAATGCCGCCCGCACGCGCTTGCCCTCGTCCTCGATGGCACGCTGAGGATCACGTCCCTTGCCGCGCAGGCCTGGCTCGACTTCCACGAGTTCGAACGGCAGCCAGTGCGACAGGCGCTTCTGGTATTCGGCGAAGCCCTGCGCGACCCAGGTCGGCGCACGCTCGCCGGTGGCGATGAGACGGCATTTCATGGCGGCATGATAGCGAGCGCGGAAACCTGTCCATACACGACAACGGCGCCGGGAAGGCGCCGTCGTACGACCTCGTGGAACCGGTTAGAGTCCCGATTCGTCGGCGGTCTCGACGTCTTCCGGCGGCTGGTCGCCGACGGTCCACAGGCGCTCCAGCGCGTAGAACTCGCGCACGCGCGGCAGCATGACGTGGACGATGACGTCGCCCAGGTCCACCAGCACCCATTCGGCTTCGCGCTCGCCTTCCACGCCCAACGGCATCACGTCGAGCTTCTTGGCGAACCTCACCACTTCGTCGGCGATGGATTTCACGTGGCGGGTCGAGGTACCCGAGGCGATCACCAGGTAGTCGGCAACGCTGGATTTGCCACGCACGTCGATCTCGACGACATCCTTGGCTTTCAGTTCCTGCACCGCGGCATGCACGTTGGCAAGCAGGTCCGGCAGGGCCGGCGGCGGACTGGGGAGGCGGGTCTTGATGACGTGGGCTTGGCTGGACAAAGGCTTGGTGGCTCCGGGAATACGGCGGCGATTATAGCGGACCCGCGTCGGCGGCCCGTGAGGCGTAAAGCCTTTCGTCGGCAATCGCAGCGGCCACCGGGGGCGGGACAAGATGGCGCCAAGGCTCGCAAGCGGCGATGCGGCGGCGGATTTCCGTGGCCGATTCCGGCTGGAGCGGCTGGTTCAGGCGGTACACCCGCCCAGCCGGCGTGTATTCCAGGTCTTCGCGCCGGTCGGTCCAGCGTCCCGCCAGCGCTTCCGCCAACGGAGGCGGCAGGCCGGTATCGAGGGCGCTGCCGGGCCGGTCGGCGACGATGAAATGCGTGAGGTCGAACAGCGCGGTCCACGCACGCCACGTCGGCAGGCCCAACAGGCTGTCCGCACCGATCAGCAAGGCGATGGGAACCGCATCGCCGTGCTCGCCCCGCAACTCCCGCAGCGTGTCGATCGTGTAGGAACGACCGGCGGGGTCGTGCTGCGCGCGCCGGAGTTCGCGCCTGTCGACACACAGCCCGGGGATGTCCTTCACTGCAACATCCAGCAGGTGCGCCCGCTCCGACGCGGTGGCGCCGGGAGGCGCGCGATGCGGCGGGTCCGCGGCCGGCATCAGGTGGACGGGTACACCGAACTCGTCGTGCGCGGCGCGCGCGATCGCCAGGTGCCCGTTATGGAAGGGGTCGAACGTGCCGCCGTAGACAAGCTGCAGCATCGCCGGTCAGGCGACCAGCAGGCGCACGGCCTTCGCATCCGCGATGGCCAGCAGCAGCCGCTCCAGTCCGACCCAGGCATCGCCGTCGCCACGGCCCTTGGCCGTGCGGTCGATCTTCGAGGCCTCGGCGACGAACCGGTCCCAGCGCGCCGGCGCGGCGTGGCGCTGCAGCGCGCGCTTGAACGGCGCCTGCTTCGCCTCCCAGATGCCCTGCGACTTCATCTCTGCGGCCAGGTTGCCGCCGTTCGCCTGCACACGCGCCAGCGTCGCCGTGCGCAGCAGTTCCTTGACGATCATCGGCATCAGCCCGGCGACGACGTCGCCCTCGGCCCGCAGGCCGGCGAGGATGCGCGAGACCTGCGCACCCTGCCCCGCCAGCACCGCGTCGGTCAGGCGGAACACGTCGTAGCGCGCCGCGTTGGCCACCAGCGACTCCATGCGCTCGACGTCCAGCGTCTGGCCATCGCTGAGCAGGGCCAGCTTGTCGATCTCCTGCGCGGCGGCGAGCAGGTTGCCCTCGACGCGGTCCGCCAGCAGTTGCACGGCATCGCGCTGCGCACTCAGGCCCTTGCTGCGCATGCGGCTCTCTATCCAGCCCGGCAATTCATGCGGCTTGATCGCCCATGCCACGGCCAGCACGCCGACGCGCGCGACCGCATCGCTCCACTTGCCTTGATAGGCCTTGCCCCACTCGCCGGAGGTGATCAGCAACACCACGTCCGGCGGCGGATTGGCGCAGAACGCGCTGATGACCTCGGCACCTTCCTTGCCGGGCTTGCCGCCCGGCAGGCGGACTTCCACCAGTCGCCGCGCACTGAACAGACTGGGCGCGTTGAAGCTCGCTTCCAGCTGGCCCCAGTCGAAGTCCCGCCCATCGGCATCGAACACTTCCCGCTCACCGATGCCTTGCGCGCGTGCCTGGGCACGGACGGCATCCGCCGCTTCCAGCACGCGCAGGGTCTCCGGCCCGGCGATCAGGTAGACCGGATGCAGCGGTTCGGACGCGCCGCGCGCGGCCAGCTGTTCCGGCTTGAGTTCCATCAGGGTGCGGCAGTCACCGGACCCGAGCGCACCACGCCGTCGATGCGCCGCAGGATGGAAGCGGCCATTTCGCGACGCAACTCGTCCGCGAGCACTTCGCGCTCGGTGGAGGTACCCGTCGCGTCCTGCGGCGGCGACACGTAGTCCCGCGACAGTTCGACGACCTGCTGCGGCACCAGGTCGGTGCCGTCGGCCCGGGTGAAGGAGAACACCACGGCATAGCGAAGGCTGAATTCCTGTGCGCGCCCGAACTGATCGACCGCAATGGGCAGGTCGCCCCAGCGCTCGGAAACGACGCGCAACGTGGCTACCTGCGCGCCGGATGTCGCCTCCGAGCGCTCCTCGTCGCCGATCTCCGATGCCAGGGTCGCGCCCGCCGCCTGCAGGCCGCGCGACAGGCTGGTCACCAGCGCGCTGTACGACTTCGAGGATGCCGTGACCCGGACCGGGCCGAGATCGGCCGGCAGCGCGATCTTGTTGCGCAGGTGGAAACCGCACCCGGCCAGGAAGACCAGGGCGACGACGAGGGCGGGCAGGCGGAATCGGGTCATGGGTGAAGTCTGGACGAGCCCGTCATGGGCGGCAATAGCGTAGCCGGCCCACAGGTGAACGCGGAGGCAAGGCCCCGCGTCCTCAGCCCGCCACGATGTTGACGATCTTGCCCGGCACCACGATCACCTTGCGGATCGACAACCCTTCGAGGAACTTCGCCGTATTCGGTTCGGCCTTCGCCAGCGATTCGACCAGATCGCGCGGCGCGTCCGCGGCCACGGCGATGGTGCCGCGCAACTTGCCGTTGACCTGCACCGCCAGCGTGACCGAGTCGCGCACCAGCGCGTCCGAATCCACCTGCGGGAAGGCGAGGTCCTCGATCAGCGTTTCCTCGTGGCCCAGCGCCTGCCACAACGCATGGCTCGCATGCGGCGTGATGGGATTGAGCAGCAGCACGGCCGCTTCCAGTGCTTCCTGGCGCACGGCGCGGCCCTGCGCCGTGGCATCGTCGAACTTGCCCAGCGTGTTGGACAGTTCCATCACCGCCGCGATGGCGGTGTTGAAGCTGTGTCGCTTGCCGTAGTCGTTGCCGACCTTGTCGATGGTCTCGTGCGTCTTGCGGCGCACGGCCTTCTGGTCGGCCGTCAGCGCCGCAATGTCCAGCGCTTGCACGCCACCGTCGGCGACATGCTTCTGCACCTGCGTCCACAGCCGGCGCAGGAAGCGCGCCATGCCTTCCACGCCGGCCTCGTTCCACTCCAGCGACTGCTCCGGCGGTGCTGCGAACATCGAGAACAGGCGGACGGTATCCGCGCCGAACTTGTCGACCATCGACTGCGGGTCGACGCCGTTGTTCTTCGACTTCGACATCTTTTCGACCGGACCGATCTTCACCGGCTGGCCATCGGCCTTCAGCGTGGCGCCGACCATGCGCGCCTTGTCGTCGCGCTGGATCTCGACGTCGACCGGATTGATCCAGTCCTTCGAGCCGTCGGCATTGTCGCGATAGAACGTTTCCGCGATCACCATGCCCTGCGTCAGCAGGTTGGTGGCCGGCTCGTCGCTGTCCACCAGCCGCGCGTCGCGCAACAGCTTGTGGTAGAAGCGGAAATACATCAGGTGCAGGATCGCGTGTTCGATGCCGCCGATGTACTGGTCCACCGGCAGCCAGTAGTTGCCACGCTTGTCCACCATGTCCTTCGCGCCCGGCGAGGTATAGCGCGCGTAGTACCAGCTGGACTCCATGAAGGTGTCGAAGGTGTCGGTCTCGCGCTCGGCGGCTGCGCCGCACTGCGGGCACTTGGTCTTGCGCCATTCGGGATCGGCCTTGATCGGCGACTTCACGCCGTCGAGGGTGACGTTCTCGGGCAGCACGACAGGCAGATCCGAATCCGGCACCGGCACCGCGCCGCAGGCGTCGCAGTAGATCACCGGGATCGGGCAGCCCCAATAGCGCTGGCGGCTCACGCCCCAGTCGCGCAGGCGGTAGTTCACCCGGCGCTGGCCCTGGCCCTTGCGCTCGAAACGCTCGGCCAGCGCTTCGAAGGCGCCACGGTAATCCAGGCCATCGAACTCGCCCGAGTTGACCAGTTCCAGGTCACCGCGCGTCTTGTCGCCGTACCAGTCATGCCAGGTGGTGGCGTCGTAGGTCTTCTCGGCGTCGTTCTTAGGCGACTTCAGCGCGATCACCTGCTGGATCGGCAGCGAGTACTTGGTGGCGAATTCGAAATCGCGCTGGTCGTGGCCGGGCACGGCCATTACCGCGCCCGTGCCGTAGCCCATCAATACGAAGTTGGCGACCCACACCGGCACCTTGTCGCCGGTGACCGGATGGACGGCGCGCAGGCCGGTATCCATGCCGCGCTTTTCCTGCGTCTCCAGTTCTGCCTCGGACACGCCGCCGTGCTTCAGCTGTTCCAGGAACGTCGCCAGCGCGGGATTCGACGCGGCCGCCTTCAGCGCCAACGGGTGTTCGCCGGCGATCGACACGAAGGTCACGCCCATCAGCGTGTCCGGACGCGTGGTGAATACGGTCAGGGGGTCATGGCCTTCCACGGCGAACTGGATCTCCAGGCCTTCCGACCGGCCGATCCAGTTGCGCTGCATGGTCTTGACCGCGTCGGGCCAGCCCGGCAGGTCGTCCAGGCCGTCCAGCAGTTCCTGCGCGTAGTCGGTGATGCGCAGGAACCACTGCGGGATCTCGCGCTTCTCGACCAGCGCACCGCTGCGCCAGCCGCGGCCGTCGATCACCTGCTCGTTGGCCAGCACGGTCTGGTCGACCGGGTCCCAGTTCACCACCGAATTCTTGCGGTAGGCCAGTCCCTTGCGCAGCAGGCGCGTGAACATGCGCTGCTCGTGCACGTAGTAGTCCGGGCGGCAGGTGGCGAACTCGCGCGACCAGTCGATCGCGTAGCCCAGCGACTTCAGCTGGGTGCGCATGTGCTCGATGTTGGCGTAGGTCCACTTGGCCGGCGCGGTCCTGTTCTTGATCGCCGCGTTCTCGGCCGGCAGGCCGAACGCATCCCAGCCCATCGGCTGCAGCACGTTGTGGCCGGTCATGCGCTTGTAGCGGCTGATCACGTCGCCGATGGTGTAGTTGCGCACGTGGCCCATGTGCAGCGCGCCCGACGGGTACGGCAGCATCGACAGGCAGTAGTACTTGGGCTTGTCCGACCGTTCGTCGACCTCGAAGGCACGCGCCTGGTCCCAGAATGCCTGGGCGGCGGTTTCGACGGATTTCGGATCGTAGACGGCGGGTTCGGCTGTGGACATGGCGGGCGGCGGCTCGGTGCTGCAACGGCAAAGCCGCAAAGGGTACCGCAGCGCACCATGCCCCGCCACGCCAGCGGGTAGCATGGCGGGGTCGAAACGGGGATTCCAGATGACCAAGACCTTGCTTGCCGTTGCCCTGGCTGCCGCCAGCCTGTCCGTCCACGCGGCCGATTCCGCAGCGCCTTCCACGCTGGCCCTGCACTGCGAGCGCCTGTTCGACGCCCGCAGCGGCAAGGTGCTGGGCGAGCACACGGTGCTGGTGCGCGACGGCAGGATCGCCGAGGTCATCCCAGGCCGCGCCAAGCTGGCCGATGCGGACTCCATCGTCCTGGCCGACCACACCTGCACCCCCGGCTGGACCGACCTGCACGTGCACCTGGGCAGCGAATCCAGCCCGCAGAGCTATTCCGAAGGCTTTCGCCTGGATCCGGTGGACTACGCCTTCCGCTCCGTGGGTTACGCCGAGAAGACGCTGATGGCCGGCTTCACCAGCGTGCGCGACCTGGGCGGCGAAGTGGCGCCGCACCTGCGCGACGCGGTCAACCAGGGGATGGTGAAGGGGCCGCGCATCTTCGCCGCCGGCAAGTCCATCGCCACCACCGGAGGCCATGCCGACCCGACCAACGGCTTCAACGACCGGTTGTCGCACCTGCTCGGCCCGCCCGGCCCGACCGACGGCGTCATCAACTCGCCGGAGGAAGCCCGCCAGGCGGTGCGCCAGCGCTACAAGGACGGCAGCGACGTCATCAAGATCACCGCTACCGGCGGCGTGCTGAGCTACGCCAAGTCCGGCGATGCGCCGCAGTTCGTGGTCGACGAGGTGAAGGCCGTCGTCGACACCGCACGCGACTACGGCTTCCGCGTGGCCGCGCACGCGCACGGCAAGGAAGGCATGCGTCGCGCCATCGTCGGCGGCGTGACCAGCATCGAGCACGGCACCTACATGGACGACGAGATCATGCGGCTGATGAAGCAGCACGGCACCTGGTACGTACCGACCATCTACGCCGGCCGCTTCGTGGCGGAGAAGGCCAAGATCGACGGCTACTTCCCGCCGGTCGTGCGCCCGAAGGCCCAGCGCATCGGCGCACTGATCCAGGAGACCGCCGGCAAGGCCTATCGCAACGGCGTGAAGATCGCCTTCGGCACCGACATGGGCGTGGGTCCGCACGGCGACAACGCACGCGAGTTCCTTTACATGGTGGAAGCCGGTATTCCCGCCGCTGTGGCGCTGCAGGCCGCGACCATCCGCGCCGCGGAGGTGCTGGGCGTGGACGACCAGGGCGTGATCGAAGTGGGCAAGCGTGCCGACATCGTCGCGGTGCCGGGCGACCCGGTCGCCGACATCAACGCGGCCCTGAAGGTCGACTTCGTGATGAAGGACGGCCAGGTGTATCGCCAACCGTAAGCGGACCGGACCGCAGAGCCGAGTTCGCTCGGCTGCTGCGGGCGTCGGATCGTCGTTTGCGTGTCGGCAAGCAGCGGAGCACGCTCCGCGCTACGTGCCGGAACGATGCGAAGCGACGCACAGCCACGCCAGCCACGCCGCGTAGCCCAGCCGCTGCGCGATGCCCGCCGGCATCAGCGCCACCGCCAGCAAGGCGACGAACAACACCAGCAACGCCGCCACGACACTGGCCCTCGCCAGCATGCGCCACGGCGGGCGACCGCGCAGGCCGAGCGCGACCAGCAGCGCCCCCGGCACGAACGCCACCCACCACAACATCCACGCGGTGGCATGCAGGCTGCTGGCCTGGTTGTCGAGGTCCGCGGTATCCAGCGGCAACAGGCCCATGCCGACGAAACCCAGTGCCGACAACAGGACCAGTTGCGCGCCCACGCGCAGCGGCCACCCTGCGTCGTCCGGCAAACGGCGCCGCAGGTGCAACGAAGCCGACGCCGCCAGCACGCCTGTCAGCAGGAATCCGAACACATTGAACCCAAGCGCGTGCGGCACGTCCTTCGCGCCCAGCACCGCCACCGGATGCCAGACCTGCGAATAGCCGGACAAGGCCGCGCCGAAGCCGATCACGGCCGCGATGAACGCGACCAAGGCCAATGGTCCACTCCATTGCCATGCCCTGCTCATGCGTCCCCCCACCGGAACACCTCGTCGATACCCACCCCGAATGCCCGCGCGATACGGAACGCCAGTTCCAGCGACGGCGCGTAGCGTCCCGCCTCCAGCGCGATGATGGTCTGCCGGGTCACCCCGCAGGCATCGGCCAATGCCTGCTGGGTCATCTCGCCACGCTCGAAGCGCAGCCGCCGGATCTCGTTCGCGATCGGCGTCCCGGTCATCGGCGGTCCCACCAGTACATCACCGCCGTCGCCGCGTATTCGCACAGCCAGCCCCACATCAGCGCGAACACCAGCAGGTTGGCGATCATGAAGTGCGACGCCCACGCCAGCCGGTCCGCCGGCGAGAACGCCAGCATCACCGCCAGCCCGATCACGACGAACGTCAGCCCGCCCCGGCCCCAGCCCGCAGCCTGCTTCTCGATCTCGCGGTCCCGCTCGTCCTCCTGCACCCGCCCCTTCCAGCGCTTGCCGAGCACGCCGACGAGCACACTCCATGCGACCAGCAGCAGTACCAGGTTGCGTCCCACCGCGCGTGCGCCGTGGTTGTCCCAGGCGGGGCCATCGGCGAATACGTGCACCTTGGCGAGGAAATAGCCGGTCGCCGCCAGCATGAAGGCCACGCCCACCCAGGCTTTCCACTCGCCGGGCGACAGGCCGCGCTCCACCTCACCGGGCGGCGTTTGCGAGACCGCGAACAGGGAAACCCAGGCCACCGTCACCAGCAGTGCCGTGCCCCCTTTGCCCAGATCCACCCCCAACAGGACGTCGGGGCCGGCCAGCAGCGCCCAGAACGCCAGCATCGCGCCAACCAGCAGGACCCACCACTTCATACGCCGCAGCCACATTGACGTCACTCCTGCCAGACAATATGTCCGCTTTAGATTACATTCTGGCGTGACGATGTCAAATCCTTTTTACATATCCTTGTATCCTGCCGGCTGCGACACCATGTGAACGCCACGTCCCCGCCCCAAGAGTGACCCGATGAGCGATCTGCCCCACGTGTTCGATGCCACCACCGAAACCTTCGAAGCCGACGTGCTGCGCAAGTCGATGGAAGTGCCGGTGCTCGTCGACTTCTGGGCCACGTGGTGCGGGCCGTGCAAGACGCTGGGGCCGATCCTCGAAAAGCTGGCGGGCGACTACAACGGCGCGTTCCTGCTGGCCAAGGTCGACGTCGACAAGGAACAGCAGATCGCGGCCGCGTTCCAGATCCGTTCGGTCCCTACCGTCTTCCTGGTCAAGGACGGGCAGATCGTGGACGGGTTCCCGGGTGCGCTGCCGGAAGGCCAGCTGCGCGAGTTCCTGGCCTCGCACGGCGTGCAGCCGGCCGAGGGCGCGGACGCCGCCGTCGATGAAGTGCCGCTCGATCCGCAGGCACAGGTCGCCGCGCTGCGCGAGGCCATCGCCGCCGAACCCGACGAGGACGAACTGAAGCTGGACCTTGTCCTCGCGCTGCTGAAGACCGGCGATGCGCCCGAAGCCGAGCGGCTGCTCGATGCCCTGCCCGCCAACCTCGCCACCGACGACCGTGCGGTCAAGGCGCGCGCCCGGCTGGGCTTCGCAGCCGCCCTCAAGGACGCCCCGGCGCCGGACGCCCTCCGCGCTGCCGTCGCCGCGAACGCCGACGACCTGCGCGCCCGCCATCTGCTCGGCGTACATGCGCTGGTCGCCGGCGACTCCGAAGCGGCGCTCGAGCAGTTCCTGGAGATGCTCAAGCGCGATCGCGCCCATGAGGACGGCCTGGCGCGCAAGAGCCTGATCGACGCCTTCCGGGTGATCGAGGACGACGCGCTGGTCAGCCAGTACCGCAGGAAGATGTCCTCCCTGCTGTTCTGATCCGCGAATACTCCTCCGTCCTCACCGAACCCGGCAGTCCCGCATGAAACCCGGCACCCTGCGGCACATCTTCAATGTGTGGCCGCCCTTCCTGCTCAGTGGCATCCACGTCACCGAGATGGCACCGGACTGGAGCTTCGCGCGCGTCGAACTGCGCATGCGCCCCTGGAACCGCAACTACGTCGGCACCCATTTCGGCGGCAGCCTGTTCGCCATGACCGATCCGTTCTGGATGATCCTGGCCAAGGAACGCCTGGGCAGCGAGTACTACGTCTGGGACAAGGCCGCCGAGATCGAGTTCGTGAAGCCCGGCAAGGGCACACTGCACGCCGAGTTCCGCCTGGATCAACGCGTGCTCGACGAGATCCGCACCGAGGCCGCCGATGGCCAGAAGTACCTGCGCTGGATGCCGGCCGACGTCTTCAACGCCCAGAACGAAGTCGTCGCCCGCGTGCGCAAGCAGATCTATGTGCGACTGAAGCCGGAAGCTCGCCGGCCGCGCTGATCACAGGGCCGGCAGGTCCGCCCGGTTTGCAGGCAGGGGCAGCGCGAACACACTGCCCTGCCTGTCGTTGAACAGGTCGATCTCCAGCCCGCCACCGTCGGTACCGACACGGATCCTGCGGCCGCCCGGATGCGCGCGCTGCCATTCGTCGAGCCGTTCCTTCAACGGACGCGCATCGTTGCGTTGCCCGCGCAACGCCCGCCAGGCCGACACGCCACGCAGCCGGGCCTCCGCATCCTGGAAGCGCTCCGCATAGCCCGCCAGCGAAGGCGCGGCGATGTTGTCGAGAATGCAGCCGGTCGCGTTCGCGATGCAGGAGAACGTCCATCCTCCGGACAACGGCGCGTGCTTGCCGAGCGGCGTATCCGCCTGGACGAGCGCGTCGGCCTGCGGTCCACAGAACCAGGCGTGGCGACGTGCGCCGCGCGCCATCGTCTTGCGCTGGTCGAGGACGAGATCCGCCATGAACCTGCGATGCCACGGCTGTTTGTCGACATTCAATGCGCTGAAGCCCTCCAGCAGATAGCGCCCTTCGCCGATCATGGTGGGGCAGATACCGGCGACCATCGCGCCATCCGCGTCGAACGCCCCCGCGCATTCGCCCGGCAATTGGTAATCGGCAGGGAGGTCCGCCAGCATGTCGACGAACAGTCGTGCGGACATATCCATCAGCGCCGTCCCCACCACGCCACCAATCAGCATGTCACCGCTGGCGACCAGCTTGCGGGCGATCGACGCATTCCGGCAGACGCCACGCAGGCCTTCCTCGCGCTCTCCGCGCGCGAACGCGTACGCATGCAGGGTCTGCGTCTGGAACAGCGGGCTGTAGGCGGGCAGCGGCGTGTCCGGCCGTGCCGGAAACGGATTGCGGAAATAATCGTAGGCGTCCAGCGCGGCGACCCGCGCCGCGAGCGGCTTCCGGATCGCCACGGCAGGCACGAGGGCCTCCATGCGATCGCGGACGTGGCGCAGGCAATGCGCCTCCCGGCCGCTGCAGAGCACATCAGCACCACCTTCGGCATCGATCCGCGGGTACGCATCGAGCGCGGAGGCAGGGGACGGTTCCACACCCGCTCCAGCCCGGATCGGCTGCGACCGGAAGCGCTCGACCTCCAGGACCAGCAAGCGCTCGGCCTCCGCCACGGGAACGTCGTACTGCAACGACCACAGCGCCGCAAAGCCGTTGCGACCTTCCATCGACCGGGGCGCCTCGATCAGGGCCAGCGCCTCGGCATCCTCCGCCGGGATCGGCATCAGCCGGCTGATGGTGTACAGGGACACCGCGACCACCACCGTACCGAACACGACCAACCCGAACCACCTGAAGAAGCCGCTCATTCCATTCCCCCTGCAACAGCGTCCTGCCGACGACTATATAGCCGGGACTGCGCGGCGGCCTACAATATCGCCATGCCCCCCGACCATCCCGCGCACCGCGTATCGGTGCAGAAGCTCTTCATCACCGGCCTGCTGACCCTGCTGCCGATCTGGCTGACCTGGGTCGTCATCAAGTTCGTGTTCGTGCTGCTGTCCGGCATCAGCAAGCCGTGGGTGGAGCCGCTGTCGCACCAGATCGCGGCCTCGTTCCCGCAGTCGCTGGGCTGGTTCAACGGCCTGTGGGTGCAGAACACCATCGCGATGGTCGCCACGCTGTTCGTCATCGTCGCCGTGGGCGCGCTGACGCGGCGCGTGATCGGGCAGCGGCTGCTGCGCTGGTTCGAGGCGCTGATCGCGCGCGTGCCCTTGGCGAACGTCATCTACACCAGCGCGCGCAAGCTGCTGGACATGCTGGAGACCAAGCCCGGCAGCACGCAGCGCGTGGTGCTGATCGACTTCCCGCACCGGGACATGAAGTCGGTCGGCCTGGTGACGCGTGTGATCCGCGAGGAGGGCAGCGGCCGCGAGCTCGCGGCCGTCTACGTGCCTACCACGCCGAATCCGACCTCCGGCTACCTGGAGATCGTGCCGGTCGAACTGCTGACACCGACCGACTGGACGGTGGACCAGGCGATGAGCTTCATCATTTCCGGCGGCGCCGTGGCACCGGAGACGATGCCCTTCACCCGCGCAAGGGATCGCTGACCGATGGACGCACCGCGCACGCTGGACGACCGCGCGGTCCGCCTCTTCATCGTGCTGGCGGCGGTGTTCTGCGCCAACGCGGTGATGGCCGAGTTCATCGGCGTCAAGATCTTCGCGCTGGAAGACACGCTGGGCGTCGCGCCGCTGGAATGGAACCTGTTCGGCCAGGCGGGCTCGCTGAGTTTCACCGCCGGCACGCTGCTGTGGCCGTTCGTCTTCATCCTGACCGACACCATCAACGAATTTTTCGGCAAGCGCGGCGTGCGTTTCATTTCGTGGCTGGCGGTGGCGCTGATCGTCTACGGCTTTCTCTTCGCCTTCGCCGCCATCGCGCTGGCGCCAGCCGGCTGGTGGGTGGAGGCGGCGCAGTCGCAGGGCGTGCCGGACTACCAGAAGGCCTTCGCCGCCATCTTCGGCCAGGGCATGTGGACCATCGCCGGGTCGGTCGTCGCGTTCCTCGCAGGCCAGTTGATCGACGTGTCCGTCTTCCATCGCATCCGCAACGCCACCGGCGAGCGCTGGGTGTGGCTGCGGGCGACCGGCTCGACCGCGATCTCGCAACTGGTGGACAGCTTCGTGGTGATCTACATCGCCTTCGTGCTGGGTCCGCAGAAGTGGCCGACGTCGCTGTTCCTCGCGGTCAGCACCGTCAACTACGCCTACAAGATGCTGGCCGCGATCGCGCTGATCCCGCTGCTCTACCTCATGCGCCACGGCATCCGCCGCTACCTGGGTCACGAACGGGAGCGGCAGTTGCGCGCCGAGGCTGCGGTTGACTGAAACGATGCGCCACGCGGTGCCGGCCTCGGGAGAACACGATGAAAACGGCCTGGTTATTGGGAGTCCTGCTGATGACGACGGGTGAATCGGGCGCCGCCACGCGCGACGCCACCATCGACGGGTGGATGCGCGACTACACCGGCCAGGTGCCCGGCGCGTCGGTGCTGGTACTGAAGGACGGCGCGCCCGCATTCCGGCGCAGCTACGGCATGGCCGATCTCGAGGCCGGCATCGCCGCGTCACCGAAGACCAACTATCGCCTTGCGTCGGTCAGCAAGCAGTTCACCGCCGCCAGTGTCCTGCTGCTGGCCGAGGACGGCGCCCTGACGGTCGATGACCCGCTGCGACGCTGGTTGCCGTCGCTGCCGGCCGCTGCGGATGGCATCACGCTGCGGCACCTGCTCAGCCACACCTCCGGCCTGATCGACTACGAAGACCTGCTACCCGCGGACCAGGTCCGGCAGGTGCATGACGCCGACGTGCTGCGCCTGCTCGAACGCGAGGACCGCCTGTATTTTCCGCCCGGCAGCGACTACCGCTACAGCAACAGCGGCTATGCATTGCTGGCGCTGGTGGTGGAACGCGCCTCGGGCCGGAACTTCGCGGCGTTTCTGCAGGCGCGGATCTTCGGACCGCTCGGCATGGCGGCAACGCTGGCGCGCGAGGACGACGGTCCCGCGGTCAAGGACCGTGCCTTCGGTTACAGCCGCATCGACGGCCAGTGGCAGCGCACCGACCAGAGCACCACCAGCGCAGTGCTTGGCGACGGCGGCATCTATTCGTCCCTGGATGACCTGGCGCGCTGGGACGCCGCGCTGTACGACGACCGCCTGCTGTCGGCAGCGTCGCGTGCGCAGGCATTCGCTCCCGCCACCGCGACCACCGAACCGGACGTCGCGCACTACGGCTTCGGCTGGCGCCTGCAGGGGCGCATGCAATGGCATTCCGGCGAGAGCATCGGCTTCCGCAACGTCCTGCTGCGCTTCCCTGCGCAGCGGTTGACCGTGGTCGTGCTGAGCAACCGCGACGACCCCGAACCGTACCGGTTGGCGCGGCGCATCGCCGGCCTGTGGGATGCGGTGCCGTAAGCACGCCTACGGCCCGATGTGATTTGACGAGAAAACCGTTCGCCGCCGGCCAGTCCGCCCATCGGGACGCTTATAATTGTGACCGATTCAACACTTCGTAGTGGCAGGCGCAGGAGCGGGTGATGCAGAAGCGGGCACTCCAGGGAACGGGATGGCTGGGATGGGGACTGGCGATCCTGCTGCTCGTGTCGTGGTCGGCCCAGGCGCAGGAGTGGGTCTACCGTGTCCGACCCGGCGATACGTTGTGGGACGTGACCGGCGCCTATCTCAAGCCGTCGGTCCCCTGGCAGCGACTGCAGGAACACAACCGCATCACCAACCCTTACCAGTTGCCGCCCGGCAGCACGTTGCGGATTCCGTTGGAGTGGCTGGACCGCCAGCCCGCGAACGCCAGGATCATCGCGCTGCAGGGCGATGCCACCGCGCGCTCGGCCGCAGGCCATGACGCACCGGTCACGCCCGGCATGTCCCTCGCCAGCGGCGTGATGCTGAAGACCGCGCCGACGGCGTCGCTCAGCCTGCAGTTCGCCGATGGTTCCCGCCTGCTGTTGCTCGGCGACAGCGAGCTGGTGCTCGACCGGCTGACCCGCTTCGGCCGCTCGGGCATGGTCGATACACGCTTGCGCCTGCAGCGCGGCAGGATCGGCAATGACGTGCGCCGCCTGCGTGGGCCGGCGGCGAATTTCATCATCGACACCCCTACCGCATCGTCGGCGGTGCGCGGTACCCGGTTCCGTGTCGAAGCCGGCGACGGCCACACCCAGACCGAAGTGCTGGAAGGTCGCGTGGCGATGCACGCCCCCCGCCAGCGCGGCGCGCTGTTGCGCCCGGGCTACGGCGCCGTCGTGGCCGCCGGGCAGTCGGCCGTCACTCCGGTCACGCTGCTGCCCGCACCCGACCTCTCGTGCATCGCGCCGCTGTCGCAGAGCGCCCGTCCCGAGCTGGCCTGGCCTGCCGTGGAGTCGGCTCGGCAGTACCGCATCCAGGTGAGCGCGATGCGCACGTTCGACAGCCTGCTCGTGGATGCCGAAAGCGACATGCCTGCCTACACCCTGCCAGCGCTCGACGCGGGCCTGTATTTCATCCGCGTGCGTGCGATCGCGGCGAACGGGCTGGAAGGTCGCGATGCCGTCACCGAGCTGGGGATAGACGATCAGCCGGCACCGCCCTATTCGATCGCGCCTGCCGCAGCCAGCGTGGTGCGTACGCCGGAAGTCGTGCTGCGCTGGACGCAGGCGCCCGGCGCCACGGCATACGACTACGAGGTTGCCGGTACCGCCGGATTCGCGCAGCCCGTCGCGCATGCGCGGGTCGATGGCGCGGCAACGGCCCGCCTGCCCGGTCCGTTGCCGCCCGGCGAATACGCCTGGCGGATCCGCAGCGTGGACGGTGCCGGCAAGGCCGGTCCCTTCGGCGACCGGCTGGCGTTCACCGTGCGTCCGGTGGCGGAGGTGACCGGGATCGACGGCTCGGCCGCCGCCGGCAACACCCGCGAGGTGACGTTCCGCTGGCCTGCGGGCCAGCCCGGCCAGCGCTACCGCTTCCAGATGTCGCGCACGCCCGACTTCAGCACGCCGCAGGTCGACCAGGTTGTCGATGAGGCGCAGATCACCCTGCCCCGCCTGCGCGCCGGCACGTGGTACCTGCGTGCGCAGACCATCGACGTGGACGGCTTCGAGGGACCGCTCCCGGCTCCGCAGATCGTCGAAGTCCCCTGCCGCTGGTGCCGGATTGGCGCCGGAGCGGGCGCATTGCTCATACTGCTGGCCCTGTGAGCAACGCCGCGCCCTCTTTCAAATGGAAACCCCGCCTGCTGACGGCGGTGGGCGCGGCTGCCCTCGCGATCCTGGTGACGCTGTCGGGCATCACCGCGCCGCTCGACGCGTGGATCTACGACCGCCTGGTGCTGGGCGCCGCGCCCGACGCCGATCCCCGCATCGTGGTGGTCGACATCGACCAGAAAAGCCTGGCCGAACTCGGCCGCTGGCCGTGGTCGCGGCGTACGCACGCGCAACTGGTCGACCGCCTGCGCCTGACCGACGTGAAGGGCATCGCATTCAACGTGCTGCTGTCGGAGCCGGCCTTGTTCGACCCGGAAGGCGATGCGCTGCTGGCCCGTGCGATCAGCCGCAGCGGCCGCGTCGTGCTGCCGGTGCTGGCCGAACCCGTCCAGCTCAACGGCTCCACCGTGGAGCTGATGCCGATCCCCGAGTTCGCCGCATCGGCGGCGTCGCTGGGCCATGCGGAGATGGCGCTGGACGACGACGGCGTGGCGCGCAGCGCCTACCTGCGCGCCGGGCTCGGTTCGCCGCACTGGCCCGCGCTGGCGCTGGCGCTCCTGCAGCTGGACCAGGCCGCGGGTGCCGGCACCGACCTGCCCGGTCGCCGCCTGGTGACCACCGGCCTGGAACCGGTCTCGCCCTTTGAATGGGTGCGCGACCATGAAGTTCTGGTCCCCTTCACTTCGCCACCCAATGCCTTCCGCCACGTGTCGTACACCGACGTCCTCAACCAGCGCATCCCGGCCTCGCTGCTGCGCGGCAACTGGATCCTCGTGGGCGTCAGCGCGACCGGCATGGGGCCGCTGGCCCGCGCACCCGGGCAGGCGCCGACTGCCGGCATGAGCGGCACCGACTACCAGGCCAACCTGCTGAACATGCTGCTGAAGCGCGCGTCGATCACACCGATGTCCGAAGGATGGCTGGCCTTGCTGGCCGCAGTGCTGGCGGCGCTGCCGCTGCTGCTGTCGCGGTTGCCCGGCCTGCGCCGCATCTGGCGCCCGACCGTGCTGACGATGGCCGGCACGCTGGTGCTGTCCGTGCTGCTGCTGCGTTATGGCCACGTCTGGTTCTCGCCGGCTCCCGCGATGATTGTCCTGGCACTGGGCGCCTCGCTGTGGATCTACAGGCTGCTGCGACGCACCCACCGCCAGGCGCAGTCGGATGCGCTCACCGGGCTGGCCAACCGCAGCCGCTTCGATCACGCACTGGACCAGGAACTGCGCATCGCGCGCCGCAGTGGCCAGCCGCTGTCCCTGCTGGTGATGGACATCGACCACTTCAAGCAGCTCAACGACACTCGCGGTCACGCCGCCGGCGACGCCGCGCTGAAGTCGCTCGGCCGCATCCTCCGCAGCCGCGCGCGACGTCCGCGCGACCTGGTCGCCCGCCTCGGTGGCGACGAGTTCGCGGTGCTGCTGCCGGAAACCTCCGCGCAGGCGGCGGCGACCATCGCGACGACCATCCACGTGGACCTGGCCCACCACGGGCGCAAACCGCATGGCGCGAATACCAGTGCGCCGCCTCCCTTCACCGCCAGTGTCGGCATCCATACCTATGTGAGCGGGGACGATGCGGGGCCGGAAGATGTCTTCGATCGCGCCGACGCCGCGCTCTACCGCGCCAAGCAGGCGGGGCGGAACCGCAGCTTCAGCCATACCGGCGAACACGAGCCGGCCGGGTCCTCTGCCCCGCGGATGTAGCGCCGCCGCCCCCCGGCTGCGGATGCGGCTGCCCGTTCACGGGCGCCGCCGGGACCAGGCACACAGTGCGAAGTTCCCGCGACCGTCCATGACCTTAGACACACCTACCCTCACCCCGACAGGCGTAGAGTCCGGCCACGCCCCCGCCTCGGGGGTTCCTTTTTTCCATTGCCCTGTCCAGGGCCGGAGTAACCCGTGATCGCCCGCAAACCCCAGATCCTGATGCTGTCCGTCGCCGTGGCCGCCGCGCTGGCCGCCTGCGCCAAGAAGGAAGAAGCCGCGCCGGCCGACGCCGCCACCGCCCAGGCGCCCGCCGCGCTGGAGCTGAAGCTGGACGAGAGCGCCCTGCCGGGCGTGAACCGCTTCCAGATCGGCGACCTGGACACCACCAAGAACGCCTGTACCGACTTCGCCGGCTACGCCAATGGCAAGTGGCTGGCCGCCAATGCGATCCCCAGCGACCGCACCAGCTGGGGCGCCTTCGAGATGCTGGCCGAACGCTCCACCGCCGTGCAGAAGCAGCTGGCCGAACAGGCCGCCGCAATGCCGGGCGCCACGGGCGTCGAGAAGATCGTCGGTGACCTGTGGGCCACCGGCATGGACGAAGCCAAGGCCAACGCGCAGGGCATCGAGCCGATCGCCCCCGAGCTGAAGACCATCGACGGCCTGCAGGACAAGGACGCCATCGTGGCGTACCTCAACAGCAGCGCCGCGAAGGGCCAGGCGTTCCTGTTCGGCTTCGGCGCCGAAGCCGATTTCCAGAAGCCCGACACCAACATGGCCTACGCCTTCCAGGGTGGCCTGGGCCTGCCGGACAAGAACTTCTACTTCGATGCCGACAAGAAGAAGATCCGCGAGGACTACGTTGCGCACATGGCCAAGGTGCTGGAGCTGTCCGGCGTCGCCGCGGCCGATGCGCAGAAGCAGGCCGGCGACATCATGGCGTTCGAGACGCGCCTGGCGAAGGTGTCCAAGTCGCGCGAGGAGATGTCCCGCGACGTGTCGATCTACTACAACCCGGTGACGCTGGCCGATGCCGACAAGCTGACGCCGAACTTCTCGTGGACGAAGTTCTTCGAGTCGCAGGGCGTCGTGCCGCAGGAGAAGTTCTCGCTGGCCGTGCCCGCGTTCCACCAGGAAGTCAGCAAGATGCTGGGCGATACCGATGCCGCAGCATGGCGGGCCTACCTGCGCTTCCACACCATCGATGGCGCCGCGCCGTACCTGAGCGACGCGTTCGCCAACGAGAACTTCAATTTCTACAACAAGACGTTGCGCGGCCAGAAGGAAATCCAACCGCGCTGGAAGCGCGTGCTGGGCACCATCGAGGACCAGAGCGGCGAAGCCCTCGGCCAGATGTACGTCAAGGTGGCATTCACGCCGGAATCCAAGGCGAAGATGGAAACGCTGGTCGCCAACCTCGGCACCGCGCTGAAGGCCCGCATCCAGAACCTGGCGTGGATGAGCGACGACACCAAGGCCAAGGCCATGGAGAAGCAGGCCGCATTCACCACCAAGATCGGCTACCCCGACAAGTGGCGCGACTGGTCCGGCCTGTCCACCGGTCGCGACAGCTACTACGGCAACGTGCAGGCCGCCACCGAGTTCAACTACAAGTGGAACCTGGGCAAGATCGGCAAGCCGGTGGACCGCACCGAATGGGGCATGCCGCCGCAGATGGTCAACGCGTACTACAACCCGCTGCAGAACGAGATCGTGTTCCCGGCCGCCATCCTGCAGCCGCCGTTCTTCGACCCGAACGCCACGGATGAGATGAACTACGGCGGCATCGGCGCGGTGATCGGCCACGAGATGACCCACGGCTACGACGACCAGGGCAGCCGCTTCGGGGCCACCGGCAAGTTCGAGAACTGGTGGACGCCGGCCGATGCCAAGGGTTTCTCCTCGCGCACGGACAAGCTGATCGCGCAGTTCAACGGCTACCGCACCGACGCAGGCCAGGCCATCAACGGCAAGCACACGCTGGGCGAGAACATCGCCGACCTCGGTGGCCTGGCCACGGCCTACGACGCGATGAAGGCCGCGGCGGGCGACACGCCCGATCCCAAGACCGACGGCCTGACCCGCGACCAGCGCTTCTTCCTCAACTGGGCCACCGTGTGGCGCCGCAACTTCACCCCGGAAGAGCTGAAGAACCGCATCGCCACCGACGAACACGCCCCGGCGCAGTTCCGTGCCATCGGCGCACCGTCGAACCTGCCGACCTTCGCGGCCGCGTTCTCCTGCAAGGCCGGCGACGCGATGGTGCGTGCCGGCGACCAGCAGGTCGTGATCTGGTAACCGCATACTCCACGTCGTGAAGTGGAAAGGCCCGGCATGCCCGGGCCTTTCTTTTTCCGGGAGCGACGACGGAGCTGTGACGCGCGCCCGCAAAACCCGCCACCCGGCGCGGGATTCCCCCTGCGGACCTGCAGGCCGTCACCGGCAGCCTTGCTAGAATCGCCCGACCCCTGAACTCCCGGATGTTCCTGATGCCCAGCCCGCGCCACGCTCTCGGCCGCCCCACCCTGATCGCCTTCGCCCTCCTCATTGCCCTGGGCGCCCCGGATGCCGAAGCGCAGCGCAAGAAGCGCGCCCCCGCTGCACCGGCCGTCAGCGCGCAATGCGCGGATTTCTACACCGCCACCAACGCGGACTGGCTGAAGAAGAACCCCGTCTCGGCTGGAGAAGGCGCGGTAAGCCTGCTTGGCGAGTTCCGCGAGCGCACGCTGGAACAGCAGCGCACCCTGCTCGACGGCGCGATGAAGGCACCGCAGGGCAACGTGCAGAAGCTGCTGGGCGACTTCTGGGCCAGCGGTCTGGACGAAGCCGCGGTCGAGACCGATGGTTCCAAGCCGATCGCGCCGCTGCTCGACCGCATCAACGCCATCAAGAAGCCGAAGGACGTCGCGCCGGCCATCGCCGCGCTGCACCAGGTCGGCGTGCCAGTGGCGTTCAACTTCAGCCCCGACGTGGACCTGCAGGCACTGGACCGCCACATCGGCTATTTCATGCAGGGCGGCCTTGGCCTGCCGGACCCGGCCTACTACACCCGCACCGACGCCGACACGCGCGAGCTGCTGGGCCGCTACCGCACCTACGTGAAGCAGGTGCTGGCGCTGACCGGTACGCCGGCAGCGAAACTGGATGCCGAGTCCGCGCTGGTCATCGACGTGGAAACCAGGCTGGCGCAGGTATCCAAGCCGCTGGTCGACCTGCGCAGCCCCTTCGCCAACTACGCACCGGTGCCGACCAAGGACCTGGGCAAGCAATACCGCAACCTGCAGCTCGATGCCTTCCTCAAGGCGCAGGGCGTCAGCGACGACACGGTGTCGATGGCCGATCCCGAGCTATTCAAGCGCCTGGACAGCCTGGTCGGCTCGCTCAAGCCCGACCAGTGGAAGGCCTACCTGCGCTGGCGCGTGGGCGACGCGATGGCGCCGTACCTGGCCAAGCCGTTCCGCGATGCCGAGTTCGATTTCCGCGGCCGCGTGCTGCGTGGTGAAGCCGCGCCGGCGCCGCGCTGGCAGCAGGTGCTGGACGCGATCAACCTCGCCGCCGGCCCGATGCTCGGCAAGGAATACGCCGAGCGCTATGTGCCGGCCGAGCACAAGCGCCGCGCCGAGCAGATCGCCGGCCAGGTGCGCGACGCACTGGGCCGCGGCATCGAGCGCAACACCTGGCTCAGCGAGGCCGCCAAGACCGAAGCCAAGGCCAAGCTGGACAAGCTGAAGATCGAAGTCGGCACGCCCAGGCGCGATCTCGACTACAGCGTGCAGCCGATGGGCCGCGGCAGCTTCGGCAGCAATATGCTGATCGCGTCCACCTGGCGCCATCGCGAAGAGATGAAGCGCATCGGCAAGGGCAACGCCGACCGTCGCTGGGACGTGCTGCCGCAGCAGCCCGCGCTGGCCTACGATCTGGCGCAGAACCGGCTGATCGTCACCGCCGCCGTGCTGCAGGAAGAGATCTTCGACGCGAAGCAGCCGGCTGCCGTGCAGTACGGCGCGTTCGGTGCGCTGGTCGGCCACGAACTGAGCCGCGGCTTCGACGTGAAGGGCCGCATGGTCGACGCCAAGGGCCAGCTGCGCGACTGGTGGACGCCGGCCGATGTCGCCGCGTGGAACGCGCTGGGCGACAAGGTGGTCGCGCAGTACAACGCCTACGCCTTCCCGGACCTGAAGAACGTCAAGGTCAACGGGGCACTGACGCGCGACGAGAACCTGGCCGACCTGGCCGGCGTGGAACTGGCGTGGGACGCCTTCGCCACTGCCGAGCCGCAGGCCAACGCCGCCACGAAGCAATCCTTCTACAAGGCCTGGGCCACGCTGTGGGCGCAGAACCTGTCGGAGACCGAAGCCGCACAGCGGGCCGCCGTCGACGTGCACGCACCCGGCCAGTGGCGCACCAACGGTCCGCTGACCCAGCAGCCCTCGTTCGCCCAGGCCTTCACCTGCAAGGCCGGCCAGCCGATGCAGGCGAAGGAAGCGGATCAGGTGCGCATCTGGCGCTGAGCTCCGCACCTGCTGCATGAAAAAACGGCGCGGGATTCCGCGCCGTTTTTCTTTGTCCTGCAGATTCTTTCTACTTGACGCTGCGCAGGTGCGGCGGTTTCGGCTTGCGCGGCCCCCTGCCGAACGGAGGCTGGCCACGCCAGTAGCGGATCATCAGCCAGCCGACCACCATGCCGCCGAGATGCGCGAAGTGCGCCACACCCGGCTGCAGGCCAGTGAAGCCGAGCACCAGGGCGAGCAGCGCGTAGAAGATGACCAGCGTGCGCGCCTTGATCTCCATCGGCAACGGAAACACGATCATGCGGTTGTTCGGAAACAGCATGCCGTAACCCAGCAACAGGCCGAACACGCCACCCGATGCGCCCAATGTCGGGTACGGCAGCGCACCAGCCGACACCATCCACCAGCCCACGGCGAGTTGCAGTAGACCGGCACCGGCAATACACACCAGGAAGTACGTCAGGAAACGCTTCGCCCCCCACGTCTGCTCCAGCGAGGACCCGAACATGTAGAGCGCCAGCATGTTGAAGCCGAGATGCGCGAACCCGCTGGTGTCGTGCAGGAAGCCATACGTCAGCAACTGCCACGGCATGAACCCGTGGCCGATGGGCCACAGCGCGAACCACGCTTCCAATGTCCCGCCCAGCATGAGCTGCAGCAGATAGACGGCGACGTTGGCGATCAGCAGATTGCGGGTGACGGGGAGAAGTGGGGGAAACATGGCAATCCTCGAAACGGTCGCTTCACATCATAAGCGGACGGCATCAACGCGCGCCCGGCCCCCACAACGCCGCATCCAGATCGTCTTCCTTGCGCGGGCGCTTCACGCGTCCGTTTTCCACCTTCACGCCTTCCGCGCGCAGGCGCTGGCTTTGCTCGCGGAACGCCTTGGAACCTTCCGGGAACGCGATGCGGCCATCGGAGCGCAGTACACGATGCCACGGCAGCGCCGGATCGTCGTTCTGGCTGAGGATGCGCGCCGTCAGCCGCGCGCGGCCCGGCAGCCCTGCGCGATGCGCCACTTCGCCATAGCCCGCGACCTGACCGTGCGGTATCGCACGGATTGCGGCAAGGATGCGATCTTCGGGAGACTTGGCGCTCATGCGGGATTAGCATAGCGGCATCGGCAACAGGGGGAGCTTCCCATGCACAACTTCGAGCAGGTCCGCGGCCATCTGAATTCCTCCGGCTACAAGGTGACCATGCACGACCCGTACGTCGCCTGCGTGGAGCTGTCGCTGGGCAACGGCAAGCGGCACCAGGCCATCTACCTGTCCGAACTCGGCAACGACGACGAGCGCGGCTACCTGCGCGTGAGCACGGTGATCGCACCGATGACCGGCATCGACGCACGCCGTGCGCTGACGTTCAACTGGCAGAGCAGCGTGGGCTACCTGGCGATCGGCGAACTGGATGGCGTGCCCTACCTGCAGCTGTGCGAAAACCGTCCTTACGAAAGCCTCAGCCCGGCCGAAGTGGACCGGCTGGTGCTGGAAATCGGTGGCCTTGGCGACAGCATGGAGCGTGCGCTGTCTGCCGAGGGCGATCTGCTGTAGGAGCCGTGATAGGGGATTGGGGATTGGGGATTGGGGATTGGGGATTCGCAAGAGCGGCGCTATCGAATCCCTCAAGAACTCGATTCCAGACAAAAAGAAGGGCGGGTCAACGACCCGCCCTTTGCTTTGGCTTCTACCAATCAGGAATCACCCGTCACGAATCACGGCCTTCAAGCCCAGCCGATCGATTCCAGCAGGCGCAGCAGGCCGTAGGCGATGCCGCCGGCGGCGGGAATCGTCAGCACCCACGCCCACAGGATGCGTTCGATCACGCTGAACTTCAGCGCGCGCGGATTCTTCGCGAAGCCCACGCCCATGATGGCGGTGGAAATGCTGTGCGTGGTCGACACCGGCATGCCGAAGTGCGCAGCGACGGTGAGGATGGTGGCCGAACTGGTTTCCGCCGCGAAGCCATTGATGGGGTGCAGCTTCACCATCTTGTGGCCCAGCGTCTTGATGATCTTCCAGCCGCCCGACGCGGTACCCAGCGCCATCACGATGGCGCAGGTGATCACGATCCACATCGCGATGTCCTGCTCGCCCGCCGCGCCCGGATGCAGGAAGGCCAGCCAGCCCGGCAGGTCGTCCAGCGCACCGCTGGCCTCGGCACCGAACAGCGTCAGCGCGATGATGCCCATGGTCTTCTGCGCATCGTTGTGTCCGTGCGCGTACCCCATGTAGGCGGCCGACAGGATCTGCGCCTTGCCGAAGAACTTGTTGACGAAATACGGGCGCGCCAGGCGTCCCAGCCAGCCTCCGGCGCGCGACAGCAGTGCGATCAGGCCCCACAGCGCCACCATCACCAGGATGCCGAGCACGAAGCCCGCCACCGGCGAGGTGATCATCGGCAGCACGACCTTCCACAGGATGCCCTTGTTGTGGGTCCAGTCGCCCAGCGATTCGGACCAGATCAGCGCGGCCCAGTCGTTGTGGGCGGCGGCCAGCGCAGCGCCGCAGAGTCCGCCGATCAGCGCGTGCGAGGACGACGACGGCAGGCCTTTCCACCACGTGATCAGGTTCCACACGATGCCGCCGAGCAGCGCGCACAGGATGACCTGCGAAGTCACCTGCACCACGTCGGTATTCACCAGGCCCGAGGCGATCGTCTTGGCCACCGCGGTGCCCATCAGCGCGCCGACCAGGTTCATGCCGGCCGCCAGCATCACTGCCTGGCCGGGCGACAGCACCTTGGTGGCGACGACGGTCGCAATGGAGTTGGCGGTGTCGTGGAAGCCGTTGATGAACTCGAAGACGAGTGCGGCCAGGATCACCACCAGCACGAGGGTAAGCATGATGGAAACCCGTCAGCTGTTCTTGAGGACGATCTGGTACGCCACCACGCCGGCCTCGCGGCAGCGGTCGATGGCCTTCTCCAGGATCTCGAAGAACTCCTTCAGCAGGAACATCTGCAAGTGGTCCAGGCGGCCGGAATAGATGTCGCGGTACAGCTCCAGCATCAACCGGTCGGCCTCGTTCTCGATCGCGCGCAGCTTCTCGTTGAGCGAAGTCATGCGATCGATGTTCATCTTCTTGATCTCGTGGACCATGTCGACCACCACGCTCGCCGCCTGTTCCAGCATCGCCGCGCGTGGCGCGAAATCGATGCCGTCCAGGTGCTGGATGGCCAGCGAATAGCGGTCGGCGAACTTCTCGACCTGCTTGGGGATCTTGTACAGCGCCGAGCCGAGCGCCTCGATGTCCTCGCGCTCGATCGGGGTGATGAAGCTGTCCACCAGCGCCTTGCCGATCTTGTCCGAGGCCGCGCGCTCGCGCAGGCGCGCCAGCTTGAAGGCATCGAGCGCCGGCTGGCGGTCGGTCGCCTTCATCATGGCGTGCAGGGCCTTGGTGCTGTCGTGGGCGGCTTGGGCGGCCTCGTCCAACAGCGTGTAGAACTGCTGGCCGGAGCCGAAGATCGTCTGGAGGGAGAACATCGGGCGGTCCCACCGTCACGGGATGGACGGCTTCAGGAGCGGAATTATGACCGTTCCGTGACTATTCCGGACAGCCCGGGCAGCCAGAGCGCCCCCCGACCGCCCCGCATTGGCCGAATGTCTTGTTCAGCTTCGCGTCTCCGCCCGCCGGCCGTTTGCTAAACTCGCCCGGCGCCCCCGGGTGCACCCTATGGACGACGACCCTACTTCCCCCCACTGTCCCCCGCGACAGACTCCGCCCGCCTTGCCGGCCCTCCCCGCTTTGAACGGAGGCTCCCGTGCTTGAGCTGATCATCGTTTTCGCCCTGGTGCTGTTGAACGGCTTCTTCGCCATGTCCGAGATGTCGGTCATGACCTCGCGCAAGAGCCGCCTGAAACAGATGGCCCAGACCAGCCATCGCGCGCAACGTGCGCTGGATCTGTCGGAGAAGCCCGAGAACTTCCTCTCCACCGTCCAGATCGGCATCACCCTGATCGGCGTGTTGACCGGTACGTTCGGTGGCGACGCCATCGGCAGCGCCATCGGCGGCTGGCTCGCCTCCACCATTCCCGCCTCCGCGCCCTACGCGGCCAAGATCGGCGTGGGCGTGGCGGTCGCGCTGATCACTTACCTGACCCTGATCTTCGGCGAACTGGTGCCGAAGCGCCTCGCGATCACGCGCCCGGAAACCATTGCCGGTTTCGTGTCCGTGCCGATGGGCTGGCTGGCCAAGATCACCGCGCCCGCCGTGGCCATGCTCGCCCTCAGCACGCGGCTGGTGCTTCGCGTCTTCGGACTGGCCGACGACAACAAGGAAGCGGTCACCGAAGAGGAAATCCGCATGCTCGTGTCCGAAGGGCACGAGGCCGGCGTGATCGACGCCGACGAACGCAACATGATGAACCGCGTGCTGCGGCTCGGCGACCGCACCGCCGACAGCCTGATGACGCCGCGCAAGAGGATCGTCTGGCTGGATGCGGCGGCACCGTACGACGACAACCTGCGGACGATGCACGACGCCGCGTTCTCGCGCTTCCCGGTGTACCGCGGCAGCGACCAGGACGTGGTCGGGGTACTGGAAGTGAAATCGCTGCTGGACCGCTTCGGCATCTCCAAGCCCGACCTGTTCGTGAAACTGCGCGAACCCCTGTTCGTGTCCGAATCCACCCACGCGATGAAGCTGCTGGAGATCTTCCGCGAGGAACAGCAGTCGCAGGCGCTGGTCGTCGACGAGTACGGCGAGATCCAGGGCCTGGTGACGCTGAGCGACCTGATGGGCGCCGTGGTCGGTCGCCTGCAGGCGAGCGAGAACACCGAAGACGCGCCGCTGGTCGTGGTGCGCGACGACGGCTCGCTGCTGGTGGACGGCTCGCTGCCCAACGACGACCTGCGCGAACTGCTCGGCGGCATGGCACTGCCCGATGACGACGAATACAACACCGTCGCCGGGCTGATGATCGAGCGCTTCGGCCGTATCCCGCATGTAGGCGAACATCTGGATTGGGCAGGCTGGCGCTTCGAAGTGGTCGACCTGGACGGTGCCCGCATCGACAAGCTGCTGCTGCAGAGGCTGCCCGAGACCGACGAAGACCTGGCGGTCTGACATGCCCTCCGACGACGCGCCGCAACACACCAGCACGGCCACGCTGCTCGACGGCTTCGCCGCCGGCGACCCGGACGAGATCCTGCGCCTGGGCGACCTGCTGAAGGATTTCGGCCCCGCCGCCTTCGGCATGCTGCTCTTCATCGGCGTGCTGCCGGCCTTCATCCCGGTGCCCGGCGTCGGCGGCGCGATCGGCGGCCCGATGGTGATCCTGGTCGGCGTGCAACTGCTGCTGGGCCTGCGTAAGGTCTGGCTGCCTGCCTTCCTTGCCAGGCGTGGCCCGCATCGCAGCGCGATGATCCGCTTCCGCCAACGCATGGCGCCGTGGCTGCGTCGCCTGGAGAAGCTGGTACGCCCCCGCATGGGCGGCTTTGTCGACAACCGCATCGCGCTGAGCTTCACCGGCCTGCTGCTGGTCCTGCTGGGCATCCTGCTGGCGCTGCCCATCCCGTTCACCAACTACGTGTTCGGCTTTCTCCTGCTGCTGTTCGCGTTGGCGCTGCTCGAACGCGACGGCGCGCTGCTGCTGGTGGCATGGGCGATAGGCAGCATCGCCGTCGTGGTGTTCGGCTTCCTGTCCGGCAACCTGGTCGAAGCGACGGGCGCGCTGATCGCGAAGTGGTTCTGAGCCTGAGGGGTCTTACCCTGTAGGAGCGACGTGAGTCGCGACCGCATGCCCCGAAAGCACGGATGCACTGCCGACAGCCCAGCCTGTTGCCGCCGCATCAGCTGCATGCCAGGACACACGGGTGTTTCATTGCAGCGGTCGCGACTCACGTCGCTCCTACATCCGCACCACGCCCTTCAAGCCACCAGCTGCGCGAACTCGGCCGCGCTGACCGGGTAGCCCAGCCAGTAGCCCTGCGCCAGGTCGCATCCGCGTTCGCGCAGCAGGTTGAACTGGCCTTCCTTCTCCACGCCTTCGGCGACGACGGTGATGCCGAGCGAGTGCGCCATCGCGATGATCGCCGTGGTCAGCGCCAGGTCGTCCGGGTCGCGCAGCATGTCGGCGATGAAACTGCGGTCGATCTTGACGCCATCCACCGGCACGCGGCGCAGGTGGCTCAGGCCCGAGAAGCCGGTACCGAAATCGTCCAGCCATACCTTCACGCCGGTGCGGTGCAACGTCGCCAGCAATGCGCTGGCATGCGCTTCGTCGCTGATGACGGCCGTCTCGGTGAGTTCCAGGTGCAGGCGCGACGCGGCCAGGCCGGTGTCGCGCAGGCATTCGGCCACCACGTCCGGCAGGTCGCCGTTGCGCAGCTGGCGCGGCGATACGTTGACCGACACGAACAGCGGATCCATCGCCTCGCGGTCCGCACCCCAGCGCGCGGCGGCGGTGCAGGCGGCGCGCAGCACGCGCGGACCGATGCTCTCGATCAACCCGCTCTGCTCGGCCACGTCGATGAACACCGACGGCGCGACCATGCCGAGTTCCGGATGCTGCCAGCGCAGCAGCGCTTCGGCGCCGACGATGCGGCTGTCGGCCATGCGGAACACCGGCTGGTACATCAGGCTCAGTTCGCCGCGCTCCCAGGCGCCGCGCAGTTCCTGCTCCATGCGCACGCGGCGCTCGACCGCCTGGTCCATCGCACGGCTGTAGAAGCGGTAGCAGTTCTTGCCCGCCACCTTGGCCTGGTACATCGCGATGTCGCCGTTCTTCATCAGCGCGGTGGCACCGGACGCGTCTTCCGGGAACAGGGTGATGCCGATCGACGTGCCGAGGAACACCTGGCGGTCCTGCACCACGATCGGGCGCCCCAGCTCCGCCACCAGCTTTTCGGCCAGGCGCGTGGCGCTGCCCCGCACGTCGCCGTCCTGGATCAGGATGACGAATTCGTCGCCGCCGAAACGCGCCAGCAGCGCGTCGTCGCCGCCCATCAGCTCCACCGCATCCCGGATGCGGTGCGCGAACTGCTGCAGCACTTCATCACCGGCTTCGTGGCCCAGCGTGTCGTTGACGCGCTTGAAGTCGTCGATGTCGGCGAACAGCAGCGCCAGCTGGCGGCCGGCGCCGCGCAGCATCATCAGGCGGTGGTCCAGGCTCTCGCGGAACGCAAGCCGGTTGGTCAATCCGGTCAGCGAATCGGTGTAGGCCATGCGCCGCACGTCGCGGTCGTGCCGCGCGATGCTGTCGCTCATCGTGCCGAAGGCCCGGACCAGCTCGCCCACTTCGTCCTGGCGTGCGCTGGCCATGCGCTCGCCGTTGTAGTTGCCCACCTCGATGTCGTGCGCCGCGCGTGCCAGCTGCCGGATCGGCCTGACCAGCGTGCGTTGCGCGTACAGCATGATCGCCACGCAGGCCGCCACCAGCGCCGCCAGCAGCAGCGCGATCCAGCCGAGATGGCGGGCACCGAGTTCGTTGAGGCGCGCGCGCGCGGCGTTGATCGCCTTCTCTTCGTAGGCGCGCACCGAGGCCACGGAATAGCCCACGCGCACGCCACCGATGCGCTCGCTGCCGATCATGATCGGCTCGGACACATCCACGATCTGCGCCGACCACTGCGTGTGCATGCTGCGCGCGTTCACCGCTTCGTAGGCCAGCGGATCGGTCATCGTCTGTCCGTACACCGCGATGTCGGCGGTGCCGTCGTGGATGATCCGGCCCTGGTTGTCGTACACCAGCACGTAGCTGACGTCCGGCTCCTTCTGCGCCGAGCGCACGATGCTGCCGATCGTGTCCAGGTCGAAGTAGTACAGCGGGTTGGCGAGCGCATCGCCCAGCTGGTCGACGGTCGCTTCGCCATGCCGGCGCAGGCTGTCCTCGACCATGCCATGCATGGCCTCGCGCCCGAGGTCCGCGACTTCCTGCTGCATCACCTTCTGCCGGTGCAGCAACGTGCCCAGCAGCGCGATCACTACCGCCAGCATCAGGGCCATGGCCGCGAGGAAGCGCGCCTGCAGTCCGAACCGCATGGCCTTCATTCGACCTGCTCCCTGACGCGGGTCACGCCGCGACGCAGGTTGTCCAGCGCCTGCTGCGATGCCGGATCCACGGGCAGGAAGCGGGTCGTGCGGAAGAACACCTTCAGTGCGTCACGCGCAGCCGGATCGCCGGCCGCCTCCAGCAGCACCTCGCGCAGGCGCGCCTCGATCCTGGGGTCGAGATCGCCGCGGACCATCTCCAGTGCACGCGGGAAATCCTGGGTTTCGTGGATCACGCGGAAATCGCGGCGGAACGCAGGCGGAATGCGACGTACGTCTTCCCAGTCCAGGTTGCTGACCACGCCGGCGTCGACCAGGCGCTTGTGCACCCACGCGGCGATGTTGAGTTCGGAGCGCGCGAATACATAGCCCACCGCATCGGCGGACGGACGGTCCATCGGCGACAGCAGGATCTCCATCCGCTGGCCCGCCTCCAGCAGCGCCACGGACGGCGCGAAGTATGCGCTGGTCGAGGCGGTGTTCTGGAACGCCACGGTGCGCCCCTTCAGGTCCGCCAGGCGTTCCAGGCCGCTGTCGCGCCGGACGAAGAACACGCCGTGGTAGCGGCTGACGCCGCCGCGCTCGGTGAGCAACAGGGGACGCGCGCCGGCGCGTTCCTGCAGCCGCATGCCCGTTCCGGCGGTCTCGGTCACCCAGTCCACGCGGCCGCGGCGCAGGTAACTGGTCATCTGCTGCGCATCGCGCGCCATCAGGATGCGGCCTTCGGTGATGCCGACGTCGCGCATCCGCGGGACCACATAGTCCAGCAGCGGCTTGAGTTGTTCGTAATGCGCCTTGGGATCGTCGCTGATCCGCCCCAGGACGAGGACGCGTTCGTCGCCGGCGGCGCTGGCCGGGGCGACGGTGGCGGGAAGCAGTGCAGCGCCGATCGCGACCAGCACCAGGCGGAACCAGGTTGTACGCAACGATAGGCGCCCGCCAGAACGATGGCGGCAGCCTATCGGAAAACGGGAGTTCAAGACAGTGATCCGGCCCCGCCGCCCGCCAGTCGCGCCATGCGCTGGGCGTCGGCGAGGATGCCGCGCAGCAGGCGGACTTCCTGCTCGTTCAGGTCGGCCTTTGCGAACAGCCGCCGCAGCTTGCGCATCGCCGAATCCGGCGCACGTCCCTTGTGGAAGTCGATGGCGTCCAGCGTGTCGCCCAGCTGGGTGAAGAACCCTTCCAGGTGCGCGTGGCTGGCGGGGACCTCGTCGGGATGCACCGGCACCGGTTCGGCCACGGGCACCCCGTCCAGCAAGGCGATCCGCAGTTCGTACGCCAGTACCTGCACGGCCGCCGCCAGATTCAGCGAGCTGTACTCGGGGTTGGCGGGGATGTGCACGGCCGCGTGGCACAGCTGCAGCTCCTCATTGCTCAGGCCGGTGCGCTCGCGGCCGAACACCAGCGCCACCTCGCCGCCCGCCGCAGCCCGGCCTATCGCCAGCGCAGCCGCCTGCCGGGGCGCGTGCTCCTCCAACTGGACACGACGGCTGCGCGCCGTGCATCCGAGCACGAGATGGCAATCGGCCACGGCGTCGGCCAGCGTATCCACGACCAGGGCATCGCCCAGCAGGTCGTCGGCACCGGCGGCGCGGCGGTAGGCCTCGTCGGCGGGGTAGTCCTCGGGCGCCACCAGGACCAGGCGTGCCAGCCCCATGGTTTTCAGCGCGCGTGCGGCTGCGCCGATGTTGCCCGGGTGCTGCGTGCCGACCAGCACCACGCGCAGGCGGGCGGCAGCGCCGGGGGAAACGGAGTCCGCGAAGGCGGCACCGTGCGGGGAAAGAGGCGTATTCATGGGGTCGAATGGTAAACTGCGCGGGCCGGTCTCCGCGCCGTGCCGCTCTTTTCCACTTGTTCGCCCCGCCCTACGCCTGTCCGAGGTCCGTTCGCATGCAGAAGCCCGTTGTCACCGTCATGACCAAGGCCGCCCGCCTCGCAGGCAACGTGCTGTTGCGGAGCATCAACAAGCTGGATGCGCTGAACGTGGTGCAGAAGGAGCGGATGGACTATGCGAGCGAAGTCGACGCCGACGCCGAGAAGGTCATCATCAAGGAACTGCGCCGCGCCTACCCGGACTACGGGTTCGTCGGCGAGGAAAGCGGCGCCCAGATCAACGGCCGCTACACCTTCGTGATCGACCCGCTGGACGGCACCAGCAACTACCTGCGCGGTTTCCCGCACTACTGCGTGTCCATCGCGCTGGTGGACAACGGCGAGCCGACCGATGCCGTCATCTTCGACCCGCTGCGCAACGACCTGTTCACCGCCAGCCGCGGCGCGGGCGCACAGCTCAACGAACGCCGCATCCGCGTGGCGGACCGCAAGGACCTGGCCGGCACCATCATCACCACCGGCTTCCCGCCGCGCGAGCGCGCCCGCGCCGGCGCGCAGCTGGAATGCGTGCGCGAGCTGCTGGTGCACGCGGAAGACATCCGCCGCACCGGTTCGGCCGCGCTCGACCTGGCCTACGTCGCCTGTGGCCGTTCCGATGCCTACTTCGAAGCCGGCGTGAAGGACTGGGACATCGCTGCCGGCGTGCTGCTGGTGCGCGAGGCCGGTGGCAAGGTCTGCGATTTCCGTGGCGCCGCGCTCGGCAAGATCGACGGCCGCACCGCCCTGCCCCGCCAGATCGTCGCCGGCAACCTCAAGGTGGCCGAGGCGCTGCAGAAGACCATCGTGTCTTCGGGTTACGCGGCGGCGTTCAACGGTTGATCGCCTGCTTGCGCCTGTAGGAGCGACGTGAGTCGCGACCGGAAGCCGGAACACACGGGAGCGGTCGGCCGCAAGCGCAGCCTGGCCTGATCAACCGTCGCCAGGCCATTTGATCCTGTCGACCTGGCCGTTGCGGTCGCGACTCACGTCGCTCCTACAGAAATGACGCTCAAGAAAAAGGCCACGCAATGCGTGGCCTTTCTGTACGTACCCAGGGAACGAGGCGCTTACGGACGGCGCGCCAGCAGCGCATCGTCCTTCGCCTTCGGCATCAGGTCCTGCTTGGTGACCGTCAGGAAGCCCAGCGTCAGCAGCGGGCAGGCCACGAAGATCGACGAGACGGTACCCAGCACGATGCCGATCATCTGCGACAACGCCATGCCTTCCAGCGAGCCGCCACCGTACAGGTACAGGGCGAACACGGTGAGGAACGCGACGAACGAGGTGATGATCGTGCGCGACAGCGTCTGGTTGATCGAGCGGTTCAGGATTTCCATCGGCTCGGCGCGCAGGTTGCGGAAGTTCTCGCGCACGCGGTCGAACACCACGATCTTGTCGTTGATCGAGAAGCCCATCACCGACAGCAGGCCGGCCAGGATGGTCAGGTCGAACTCGATGCCGCTGAAGGCGAAGAAGCCGGCCACGATCAACACGTCCGCCAGGGTGGTGACGATCGCCGAGACGGCGAACTTCCACTCGAAGCGCACGGCGATGTAGATCAGGAAGCCCACCACCACGAACAGCAGCGTGTACAGGCCGTTGAGCGCGAGTTCCTTGCCGACCTGCGGACCGACGAACTCGCTGCGCATCACCGTCGCGGTGTTGCCCTCGCTGGACGCCAGGCGCAGCACGTCCTGCGCGGTGCGGTTGCTGGCCTCGGCGCCTTCCGCCGTACCGGCGTCCTCGCGCGGCTGCAGGCGCACCAGCAGGTCGCTGCCGGTGCCGAAAGTCTGCACCTGCGCGCTGCCATAGCCGCCGGTTTCCAGGCGCTGGCGCACGTTGTCCACGTTCGGCGGCGTCTGGAAACGCAGCTCGACCACGGTGCCGCCGGTGAAGTCCAGCGCGAAGTTGAAGCTCTTGAACGCGATGGCGCCGATCGCGGCGACGGCCAGCAGCGTCGCGACGCCGATGGATATCCAGCGCACGCGCATGAAGTTGAAGTTGGTGGTGTTCGGAATCAGCCGCAACGGGAAAAGGCTCATCTTCTGTCTCCCGTCAGATGGCGATGGACTTGATCTTGCGGCGACCGCCGTAGATCAGGGTGGCGATGCCGCGCGATACGGTGACCGCGGTGAACACGGAGGTCAGGATGCCGATGACCATCGTCACCGCGAACCCCTTCAGCGGACCGGTGCCGAACGCGTACAGCGCCACGCCGGCCAGCAGCGCGGTCATGTTGGAGTCGAAGATGGTGCCCGACGCCTTGTCGTAACCGGTCGCGATGGCGGCCTGTGGCGGAACCCCCGCCCGCAGCTCCTCGCGTATGCGCTCGTTGATCAGCACGTTGGCGTCGACCGACATGCCGATGGTCAGCGCCAGGCCGGCGAAGCCCGGCAGCGTCATGGTGGCGCCGAACAGCGACATCACCGCCACCACCATCACCAGGTTCAGCAGCAGCGCCACGCAGGTGATCAGGCCGAACATGCGGTAGTAGACCAGGAAGAACGCCAGTGCGAAGACGAAGGAGTACACCACCGCCTTGGTGCCGCGCGCGACGTTCTCGGCACCCAGGCTGGGGCCCACGACGCGTTCTTCGATGAAGTCCATCGGCGCAGCCAGCGAACCGGCACGCAGCAGCTTGGCCAGGTTGTCGGCTTCGGTCTTCTCCAGGCCGGTGGTCTGGAAGTTCTTGCCGAACACGCCGGCGATACGGGTCGGCGACAGCGCTTCCTCGCGCACGCGCACGCTGCGCACTTCCTTGCCGTCGACCACGGTCACGGTCGGCACGCGCTCGATGTAGACCACCGACATCAGCTTGCCGACGTTGGCGCTGGTGTAGTCGAACATGCGCTGGCCGGCGATGTTGTTGAGGGTCACGTCGACCGCCGGCAGGCCGTTGTTGTCCGTACCGACGCGCGCGTTGACCATCTCGTCGCCCGAGGCCAGCACGCGCTTGTTGAGCAGCACCGGACCGGCGTTGTCGCGCAGCTGGTAGACCTTGGCTTCCGGCGGGATGCGGCCGCTGGCGACGGCATCGGCCGCATTGCCGTCGACCACGGCGCGGAACTCCAGCGTGGCGGTCGCGCCGATCAGGCGCTTGGCTTCGGCCGTGTCCTGCACGCCCGGCAGCTGCACGACGACACGGTCGTTGCCCTGGCGCTGGATGATCGGCTCGGCCACGCCGATCTCGTTGATGCGGTTGCGCAGCGTGGTCAGGTTCTGCTCGATCGCCTCGCTGGCGATCTGCTCCAGTTCGGCCTGCGGCAGGCCGATGGTGATCTGCTGGCCTGCGGCCTGGTAACTCAGGCCCGACCCCGCGGCCAGCGCGCCGGCATTGGCGCCACGCGCGCTCAGGGTCTGCGCCAGCGCCTGCTGGGCGGCAGCCACGTCCTCGCCGTCCGCCAGCGTGACCACGATGCTGTTGTTGGGACGGCGCTCGACGGCGGTGTAGCGGATGCGCTTGTCGCGCAGGGTGACGCGGGTGTCTTCCAGGTAGCCATCGACGCGCTTGTCCAGCGCCGCCTTCTGGTCCACCTGCAACACGAAGTGCACGCCGCCCTGCAGGTCCAGGCCCTGCACCATCGGGCGCGCGCCGAAGTTGGCCATCCAGTCCGGCACGGTGGACGCCAGACTCAGGGCGACCAGGTAGTCCTCGCCCAGCGCCTTGCGCAACGCGTCGTTGGCGGCGGTCTGCGCCTCGAGGCTCGGCAGGCGCACGAGCATGCTGGTGGCCTCGGTATCGACCTCCTTCGCCTGCACGCCCGCGTCCTTCAGCGCGGCGTCGACGCGACCGCGCAGCGCGGCATCGACGGCGAAGCCGCGGTTGGCGGTGATCTGGACGGAGGGATCCTGCGGATACAGGTTGGGCAGCGCGTACAGCGCGCTCGCCAACACGACGATCAGGATCAGGACGTATTTCCAGCGTGGGAATTCAAGCATCGTGGCGACCCGCGCAGGCCCTTCCCGGGCATGCGCTCAACAGTGGTTCGGAAACAGCGGGATCCGGCCCGCCACGCGGGCGGCAGGCCGGAGCGGGCGGATCAGGCGGACTTCAGCGTGCCCTTCGGCAGCACGTTGCCCACCGCGGCCTTCTGCACGCGCACGCGCACGTTGTCGGCCACTTCCAGCGTGACGAAGTTGTCGCCGATGTCGGTGACGGTGCCGGCGATGCCGCCCGAGGTGATGACTTCATCGCCCTTGGACAGCTTGTCCAGCATGGAGCGGTGCTCCTTGGCGCGCTTCATCTGCGGGCGGATCATCAGGAAGTACATGATGGCGATCAGGGCGATCGGCATCAGCAGGCCGAAGCCGCCCATGCCCTGCGCCGGTGCGGCCTGGGCGATCACGGGGGCAACGAAGAAATCAAGCAGATTCATGGACTTGTCCATTCGGTATGAAAAGCAGCCGGGGATTATGCCACGCGTCGGGAAGCCCCGCCCGGGCCACCCCACGGCCCGGACCGGAAAAGACCGCTCCGGACCGATTTGGTTCCCCTGGTCGGCAAACCTGGCCCGCGCGCCGGTAACACGCGGAGCGGCGCTCGCTCCATGCCCTTCGTCCCGGCATCGGATGCCTGCCGCCCTGCGGAGCCGGGCGAACCCGGCTCCACGACATGGCGAAGATCAGCCCGGCGTGTCCATGCCCCGGGCCGCATAGAAAGCCGCCCGGAAGTCCTCGAACCGCCCTTCCGCGATGGCCGCACGCATCTGCGCCATCACCTGCTGGTAGTACCAGAGGTTGTGCAGGGTACCCAGCATCGGCGCCAGCATCTCGTTGCAGCGGTCCAGGTGGCGCAGGTAGCTGCGGGTGAATCCGTTGCGGCACGCGTAGCAGCCGCAGCCCGGCTCGATCAGCTGCAGGTCGTGCTCGTACTTCGCATTGCGGATGCGCACCGTGCCGGTCGAGGTGAAGAAGTGGCCGTTGCGCGCGTTGCGGGTCGGCATGACGCAGTCGAACATGTCCACGCCGCGCGCCACCGCTTCCACCAGGTCTTCCGGCCGGCCCACGCCCATCAGGTAGCGCGGCTGGTCCGCAGGCAGCTGCGGGCAGGTGTGTTCGAGCGTGAGGTTGCGCTCCTGCTCGGTCTCGCCGACCGCGAGGCCGCCGATCGCATAGCCGTCGAAGCCGATCGCCTTCAACCCATCCGCCGACCGCGACCGCAGGTCGTGGTGCACGCCGCCCTGCACGATGCCGAACAGCGCCGCGTCGTTGCCTTCGTGGGCGCGTTTCGAGCGTTCGGCCCAGCGCAGCGACAGCTCCATGGAACGTTCGATCACCCGCGGGTGCACCGGCTTGCCGTCGACGTTCACCGGCGGGCATTCGTCGAAGATCATGACGATGTCCGAACCCAGCACGCGCTGGATGTTCATGCTCTCCTCGGGGCCGAGGAACACCTTGCTGCCGTCGACCGGCGAAGCGAACGTCACGCCCTGCTCGGTGATCTTGCGCCGGTGCGCGAGCGAGAACACCTGGAAACCGCCGGAGTCGGTGAGGATCGGCTTGTCCCAGCGCGCGAAACCGTGCAGCCCGCCGTGCGCGCCGATCACGTCCAGGCCAGGCCGCAGGTACAGGTGGAAGGTATTGCCGAGGATGATCTCGGCACCGAGATCCTCGACGTGTTCGGGCAGGATGCCCTTCACCGAGCCATACGTACCCACCGGCATGAACGCCGGCGTTTCGATGGTGCCGCGCGGGAACGTCAGCCGGCCACGACGAGCAGCGCCGTCGGTGGTCAGCAGGTCGAAGGACATGCGACTCATGCGCACGGCTCCATCTCACCGAAAGCAGGCTTTTGCCCGTCATCCCGGCGCAGGCCGGGACCCAGTGTCTTCGGCAAGGGGAAAGCGAACGTCGCTGGGTCCCGGCCTGCGCCGGGATGACGGTAGAGGGAAAGTGGCAGGCTCATTGCCCGTGCTCCGGAAACAGCAGCATCGCGTCCCCATACGAAAAGAACCGGTACTGCTCGCGCACCGCGTGCGCATAGGCGGACATGACCCGGTCCTTGCCGGCGAACGCACTGACCAGCATCAGCAGCGTGCTTTCCGGCAGGTGGAAGTTGGTGACCATCGCGTCGACGCTGCGGATGCGGTAGCCGGGGAAGATGAAGATCTGCGTCTCACCGGCGAACGGCTGCAGCTCGCCGTCCCGCATCGCCGACTCCAGCGCGCGCACGACGGTGGTACCCACTGCGATGGCACGGCCGCCGCGCGCGCGCGCGCCACGCACCTGCTCGACCAGCGCCGGCCCGACATTGAGCCACTCGCTGTGCATGTGGTGTTCGAGGATGTTGTCCACGCGCACCGGCTGGAAGGTGCCGGCGCCGACGTGCAGCGTCACGTGGCCGAATTCCACGCCACGGTCGCGCAGCGTCGCCAGCAGCGCGTCGTCGAAATGCAGGCCGGCGGTCGGCGCCGCCACCGCACCCAGCTCGCGTGCGAACACGGTCTGGTAGCGCTCGTCGTCGTCCTGCCCCGGCGCTCGCTGGATATACGGCGGCAACGGCAGGCGACCGGCCTTCTGCAGCCAGCTTTCCAGTGCGCCGGGCACATGGAAGCGCAACTGGTAGAACTCGCCGTCGCGCCCGACCACCTCCGCTTCGCCGCCGGCATCCAGCTGGATGCGGCTGCCCGGTTTCGGCGACTTGCTGGCGCCGATCTGCGCGCGCGCCGCGTTTTCCGGCAGCAGGCGCTCGATCAGGATCTCCACCCGTCCACCGCTCTCTTTCTGGCCGAACAGGCGCGCGGGGATCACGCGGGTGTCGTTGAACACCAGCAGGTCGCCGGGCTGCAGCCATTCGGGCAGGTCGCGCACGTGCCGGTCCGCGAACGGCGCATCGCCCGGCGGCACCACCAGCAGGCGGCTGGCGGAACGCTCCGGCAGCGGCGCCTGGGCGATCAGCGCCTCGGGCAGGTCGAAATGGAAATCGGACTTCTTCACGGTCGAGGCCTTGCGGGGGCGTGCATTGTACGGGAGCCTGCCCGGACGCCCCGTCGTCAGCGTTCGAACTTGGTCGACAGCACGATCGACGAGGTGGTGCGCTCCACGCCTTCGAGGGCGCCGATGCGGTCGGTCAGCAGATCCATGTCGCCGACGGTGGGTACCGCGCCGATGGCGATCAGGTCGTGGCCGCCACTGACCGAATGCAGCACCCGCAATTCCGGCATCGCGCGCAGCGCCGCGACCACCGAGGTCATCTGCTTCGGGTGCACGGCGATCATGATGTGCGCGCGCAGGTGGCTGCGGTCGTATTCGTCGTGCACGCGCACGGTGTAACCGCTGATCACGCCTTCGCGTTCCAGCCGCTCGATGCGGCTCTGCACCGTGGTCCGCGACAGGCTCAGGCGACGCGCGATCTGGGCGGTGGACGCCCTCGCGTTCTCACGGAGCATTGAGAGCAGTTGCTGGTCGGCGTCGGTGAGCTTCATTGAGTGGGATTGTTTGGACGAGCTTCGTCGAATCGACGAAATATCCTCTAAATCCGCGCAGTTCACAACTGTCAAATGACGAATTATTCCCGATAATACGGGTTTACCGCTTGCCGCCGGAGGATTTCCATGGCCCTGACCGACCACCTTGCCCCGCTCCGCGCCCACAGGGGACAGCGCCTCACCGTCGGCCTGGACGACGCCTCCGTCGAACGCCTCGCCAAGGGCCACCCCGACCTGGTCGCCGCCATCGAAGCCGCCGCCGCCGAGCACGCCCGCTTGCAGGACGAGTTCGCCGAGCTGTTCGACCTGGACGAAGCCGAGCAGCTGCGCGCGGTGCAGGCCGGCTACGTCAATTTCTACGCCGACGACGCCATCAACCCGTACATCGCCCTCGCCGGTCGCGGGCCGTGGGTGGTCACGCTCAATGGCGCGGTGCTCTACGACGCCGGCGGCTACGGCATGCTCGGCTTCGGCCATACCCCCGCCGCCGTGCTGGACGCGATGGCCCGCCCGCAGGTGATGGCCAACATCATGACGCCCAGCCTGTCGCAGCTGCGCTTCGACCGCGCCCTGCGCAACGAGATCGGCCACACCCGCGGCGGCTGCCCGTTCGCCAAGTTCCTGTGCCTGAATTCCGGTTCCGAATCCGTCGGCCTGGCCGCGCGCATCGCCGACATCAACAGCAAGCTGATGACCGATCCGGACGGTCGCCATGCCGGCCGCACCATCAAGCGCATCGTGGTGAAGGGCAGCTTCCACGGCCGCACCGAACGCCCGGCGCTGTATTCGGATTCCTCGCGCAAGTCCTACCAGCAGCACCTGGCGAGCTACCGCGGCGAGGATTCGGTCATCGCCATCCCGCCCTACGACGTGGACGCGCTGAAGCAGGCGTTCGCCGATGCCGACGCCAAGGGCTGGTTCGTCGAGGCCGTATTCCTGGAGCCGGTGATGGGCGAAGGCGATCCGGGCCGCTCGGTGCCGCCGGCGTTCTACGCCGCCGCGCGCGAACTGACCCGCAGCCACGGCAGCCTGTTCCTGGTGGACTCCATCCAGGCCGGCCTGCGTGCGCACGGCGTGCTGTCGATCGTCGACTACCCGGGCTTCGAAGGCCTGGACGCGCCGGACATGGAGACCTACTCCAAGGCGCTCAACGCCGCGCAGTACCCGCTGTCGGTGCTGGCGGTGAACGAGCGCGCCGCCGGCCTGTACCGCAAGGGCGTGTACGGCAACACCATGACCACCAACCCGCGCGCGCTGGACGTGGCCTGCGCCACCCTGGCCCAGCTGACCCCGCAGGTGCGCGAGAACATCCGCAAGCGTGGCGTCGAAGCGGTGCAGAAGCTGCAGCAGCTGCAGGCGGAACTCGGCGGCCTGATCACCAACGTGCAGGGCACCGGCCTGCTGTTCTCGTGCGAGCTGTCGCCAGCGTTCAAGTGCTACGGCACCGGTTCCACCGAGGAATGGCTACGCCAGCAGGGTCTGAACGTCATCCACGGCGGTGCGAACTCGCTGCGCTTCACCCCGCACTTCGCGATGGACGGTGAAGAGCTGGACCTGCTGGTCGGCATGGTCGGCAAGGCGCTGCGCGAAGGTCCGCGGATCAGTCAGGCTGCGGCGGCCTGAGCCTCGCGGTCCGTATGACGAAGAAGGCGAGCCTCGGCTCGCTTTTTTCTTTTCCGTAGGGCGGGCCTTGGCCCGCCGTCTGGATTTCGCCGGTGGGCCAAGGCCCACCCTACGGTTGTGCAGTGAAGCGCTCGAGCGATGCCTGGATCAGCGCCTTCGCTTCCTTCGCATCGCCATAGCCATCGAGCTGCACCGGATTGCGGCCCTTCGGCAGGTCCTTGTAGACGCGGAAGAACGCCTCGATGCGCTGGCGCTCGATCTCCGGCAGATCGGCCAGGTCGCGGATGTTGGCGTAGGTCGGATCGACCTTGTCGGCGGGTACGCCGATGATCTTCTCGTCGCGCTGGCCGTCGTCGAGCATGCGCAGCACGCCGATGGGACGGAATTTCACCAGCACGCCCGGATGCAGCGGTTCGCGCGTCAGCACCAGCGCGTCGAGCGGATCGCCGTCGCCGGCCAGCGTGCGCGGCATGGAGCCGTAGTTGGCGGGATACGCCACCGGCATCGACTGGAAGCGGTCCACGTAGACCAGCCCTTCGTCGTTGATCTCGTACTTGGTGAAGCTGCCGGCGGGAATCTCCACCGCCAGCAGGACTTCGTCCGGCGCCGCTTTCGGTTGCTGCGCCAGAAACGGATGGCGGATGTGGGCCTCACGGGCCAGCGCGCTCGCGGCAAACAAGAGAAGCAGTACTCCGACAGAAAAATGTTTCATGGTCACTCCGGTAGAGCGGAGCTTGCTCCACTGCGCTTGAATGGATGGGTGATGCATCAGGGAATCTCTGAACAACTCGCCTTTCGCTCGTCATTCCCGCGAATGCGGGAACCCAGTGTCTTTGCTTCCAATGGCTTGAATCGCTGGATCCCCGCCTGCGCGGGGACGACGGCAATTACTCGGCGCTCCTTTCGCATCAATGAGCGGAGCAGGCTCGGCTCTGCGGCATCGATCATTCCCAGCACCGGTCGGCGCGACCCTTGAGGGTTTCGGCACGCGTGCAGGCGCGTTCGTCGATGCGACCTTCCGTGCGCTCGACCAGTTGCTTGCCCTTCTCCCCGTCGTCGACGAGATCGAAGGCATCGTACAGACGTCCCGTCGCGGTACGCGCTTCGTAACGCAGACGCGGACCGTCGAAACGCAGTACCTGGAACAGTTGGGTGTCCTCTGCGACCGGCCGCATCGTCTTGCGTGCTTCGTCCGAGAGCCGGTACTGCTTGGCGCCGGTGACCGAAACCACGAATACCGGCGGTGGCGCCTTCAGGCGGCCATAGACATGGTCGTGCCCCTGCAGCACCAGGTCGACCTTGTGCCGACGGATCACCGGCAACAGGTGCTGGCGCAACGGCACGTTGTCGCGTCCCTCGCGCGGCGAGAAGAACGGCTGGTGCGTCAGCACGATGCTCCAGCGGTGCGGATTGGACGCCAGCGCCCGGTCCAGCCACGCGGCCTGCGCTTTCGCCGTGCCGAGATCGAGCGCCGAGGTGCCATCGATCACGACCACGCGCACGTCCTGGTAGTCGAACCAGTACGTCGTCCGTTTCGCCTGCGCCACGCCGTTGCCCGGCAGCGCGAACGTCACCGGCCAATGCGCACCCAGCACGCGACGCTCCTGCGGGGTGTCCTCGAACTCCTCGAAGTACTCATGGTTGCCCGGTGCCGGCGCGACGACCAGCGAGGTCGGCAGCACCTCGTTCGCTTCGAACCACTCGCCCCACTCGTTGTCGTCTTCGCCATCGCCGCCACTGACCAGGTCGCCGGCGTAAAGCGCCAGCCGTGCGTCAGGCGCGTGGCGCATCGCTTCGCGCACCACGCGCGTGGTGAGGCTGACGTTCTTGTTCTGCGTATCGCCGAAGTACAGCAGGGTCAGCGGTCCTGGTGTCGCGGCCGCCGTACGCGTGTGGCGCCACGCGCTCCAGGTGCGGTCGCCCTGCACGCGCCATGCATACAGCGTGTCAGGCTGCAGGCCATCGACGTCGGCACGGTGATGGTGCGCACTGCCGTTCTCGGTCTTCAGCACGGTGCTGGCGGCGGTGATCCTGCGCGGTTCGCCCATGTCCGGCGAATCACCGGCCACGACGATCTCCAGCAGCGGCGCCTCGACCTTCGCGTCCGTGCGCCACGCCACGGCGAAACCGGTGCCCGCATCCTGCGCCGGGGAGGCCACGATGCGATCCGGAAATCCCGTCGGCGCATAGCGCAGCACACCTTCCGGCACGCGCGTGTTCGGCTCCGGCGGACGCGCCGCCGCGTCCTGTGCGCTTGCCCCCGCGCAGGCGCCCAGCAGCAGCACGATCAGCAGGCATTGCCGCATCATTCGGCCCTGGCTCATGGGGTCTGGCACGCCGGCAGTTGCAGCGCCTTGGCGATGTCGCGCCAATCGAACGCCACGACGCCCTGGTCGTCGTGCACGGCGTACAGCACGCCCTCGGGGAAGCGCTCCGACGTGGACGCGTCCAGCCAGATGCCATCGGTATTGGCAACCTGCGCGCCGGTCACCGCGCCGGTGTGCGCCAGTGTCCTGCGGTCGAACAGGTGGAACACCGTGCGGCCCTTGCCCTGCTCGGTGGTCAGCCACCAACCGCTGCCGTCGCCGCAGGTCTTCAGCATGATGCCTTCGGACTGCGCCTTGAACACATCGCGGCCGATGGTCTTGCCGGCGTACTTGCCCGCCAGGTCGTAGACCTTCAACTCGTTCGCGTAGGTCTCGTCTTCCTCGGCGATCAGCAGGCGATCATTGGCCGGATCGCCCCAGATCGACTCGACCACGCGCAGCGCACCGTCGGCCGTGGCGTCACCGAAGCTGCCGACGGCCTTCGCCGCCAGCGCATCGCCATGTCGCGCGACCTCGAAGCGCCACACGCGCCTGTCCAGCTGGTCGAGCGGCGGCAGGATGTCGTCGCCCTTCGCGTCCTCGCCCGCCATGTAGGCATCGGTGACGTAGACCTGGTAGCCCTCGCCGGTCCTGTTGACCCACAGGCCATAGGGCTTCTGCAACTGCTCGGCGGCGAAGCTGAGCACCGGCGTGAAATCCGGCAAAGACAGCACCTGCACACGATGGTTGTCGCGCTCGACCACGAACACCAGGTCATCGACCACCGCGATGCCGTTCGGTCGCTTGAACTGGCCCGCACCTTCGCCCGCTGTGCCGACGTCGCGCAGATGTGCCCCGGTCTGGCCGTCGTAGACCACCAGCTTGTCGGTCGCCTTCGCGGTGGCGATCAGCCAGCGCTTGCCGTCGGCGTTCGTCCACGAGGCCGGCGAGTCGATGTTGTCGGCCGGCGTCATCGGCGTCAGGAAGGCTTCCTTGATCACCGGAATGTCGCGCGCGTCGGGCGTCGTCGCAGCGCGCGACGCCTTCTCGTCGGAATCGCGCATGTCTGCGGCAGGCACAGCGGATTTTCCGGTGCAACCAGTGATCAGCAGGCTGGCGATCAAGGCGGGGAACAGCAGGCGGGCTTGGATCATCGTTGTTTCCTTGGAAGTTCGGCGACGCGTGAACGGACGACGGTCCGCCGAGGTAGTGTCGACGGACCGCACGCAGCCGTCAGAAGCGCAGCTTGACGCCGGCCGTGTAGGTACGGCCGTACAGTTCGTTCTGCAGCGTGTTGGACGGCGAACCGTGGTACAGCTCCAGCGGCTCGTCCAGCAGGTTGGAGGCTTCGAAGTAGAAGCCCCACTGGTCGCTGACCTTGTAGTCCAGGCTGAAGTCGAGCTGGGTGTTCGCTGCCACCCAGATATCGAAATCGCTGTCGCTGGCATCCACCTCGTCGAGGTACTCACTGCGGCGAACGGCTGCGATGCGCGTGCTCAGGCCACCCTTCTCGTAACCGATGTGCGCGCTGTACAGGCGGTCCGAGGCGTTCGGCAGGGTGAAGCTGCGGCCGTTGATTCCGTATTCGGTGTCCAGCCAGGTCGCACTGAAACCCAGTAGCAGGCCGCTGTCGAAGTGCTGCTGCCAGTTCAGTTCGGCACCATATACCGTCGCCTTGTCGCCGTTGACCGGCATGGTCACATCGAAACCCTGGTAGTCCGGATTGTCGCGCGTGGTCATGTCGACGATGTAGTCGTCGATGTTCTTGTAGAACAGGCCGGCCGAGACGATGCCGGTCTCGCCCAGGTAGCGCTCGATCGAGATGTCGACGTTGCGCGATGTGTACGGATCCAGCTCGGAATTGCCCAGCTCGACTTCTTCTTCGTCGCGGTTGATGCGAGTGCGCGGCGAGATGCTGCCGAACGACGGACGCGCGATGGTGGTGGTGTAGGCGCTACGCAGCACCCAGTCGCCCATGTCGTAACGCAGGTGCAGGCCCGGCAGCACGCTGGTGTAACTGCTGGAAACATCGCGGGTGGTGATGGCGCGGATCGTCTCCTCGTCTTCCAGGTCGACGACGTTGCCGGTGGCCTCGAACTCGGTGCGCTCGACGCGGGCGCCGGCGATAACGCGCAGCTTGTCGAAGTCCATCGTCGCCATCAGGTAGCCGGCCAGGATGTCCTCGCTCGCCGTGTAGTCTTCGATCAGCGAAACCTCGGTGTTGGCCGCCACGTCGCGCGGACGCGCGGTGTAATCGGACAGATGATCGCGCAGGTAGCGGTTCATGGCGCGCGAACTGATGCCGTCGCCCATGTTGCCGTGCGTGTAGCGCGGCGAACCGGTAGTCCAGCTACCCAGGTTGGGGTCCGGTCCCCGGCGCAGCTCGGCCTCGTCGATATCCACGTCGCGGTCGCGCCAGCGACCCAGCAGACCGGTCTTCCAGGTGACGGTGTCGCCGACGAAGGTGAAGTTCACCTGCGCGCTGTGCTCCTTGTCGTCCACCCACTTCGGTGCGATGACGAAGCGGTTGAACGCATAGTTGTCGTTGTCCAGCCAGCCGCCCGACGGATTGTCGGAGATCGTGTAGCGCGGGATCGGGCACGACGCATCCATCAGGATGGAGACGTCGTCGTCGCCCTCGTATTCGAAGCGCGCTTCCACTTCGTCTTCCACGCGCTCGCGCGTCTTGGTGAAGCCGAGCTTGTAGTCGACAACGGAGCCGGCGCCGAAGCGGTTCTCGCCGCCCGCACTGATCGTGAAGGTGTCTTCTTCCTTGGTGCGGAAGCGGACGCGACGGCTGAAATCGCCCGGATCGATGCCGTCGACGGTGTAGGTGCCGTCTGCGTTGACGCTGATGTCGCCCTCGCCCACCGGGATGATGCTGTTCTGGCGCGTCTCAGCGTCGGTGAAGTCGGTGTACAACGTGCGCAGGTAATAGCTGTTGCCTTCGCTGGGGCGCCAGTCGAGGTTGAGGTTCACGCCCGTGCGCTCGCGGTTGATGCTGTACTTGCGCTGCTGGACCTCGATCGGGGTCAGTCCGTCGCGCTCATCCTGCTTGTCGTACTCGACTTCGATGTTGTCGGACTCGTAGTTGCGGTCCTGGTAGCTCAGGCCCAGCGCCAGGCCGAAGGTGCCGTCGGCGAAGAGATCGCTGTAGTTGAATGAGGCCTTGGGACTGGTCTCGCCGCTCAGGTTCTGGTGGCTCATCTCGGCCTTGGCGCGGATGCTCCGGCCGTCGCGGTCGAACGCCGAGGCGGATTCCACCACGATGGCGCCGCCGATGGCGTCGCCCGGCATGTCCGGCGTCGGCGCCTTCACCACGGTCAGGCGCTCGGTGGAATCGGAGGGAATGACGTCCAGCGGCGCGGCGCGGCTGGCGTCTTCCGGCGTGCCGATGGCGACGCCGTCCACACTGACGCTGTTGAAGGCGGCATCCAGGCCACGCACGACGACGAAGCGGCCTTCGCCCTGGTCGCGGGTCGCGCTGACACCCGGCAGGCGCGATAGCGACTCGCCAACGTTCTTGTCCGGGTACTGGCCCATCGCATCGGAGGACACCGTGTCCTGGATGGCGTCGGCACCACGCTTGAAGTCGATCGCGCGCATCTGCTGTTCCAGCTGCGGGCGCACCTCGATGCGGTCAAGCGTGGTGGCGTCGGCGCTGCCGTCGGGTGACGTGGCGGATGAGGACTGTGCGTGCGCGTTCGACGCATGGCTGGCCATCGCCAGCGCAAGCACGACGGCGACGTGGAGCGGATGTTTGGACGACATGGGGGAGTCCCGGAGGATGTGAATACCGGGTGCAGACCTTATGTCCGCGATCTTTCACTGGCATGACAGTCCCATCGACATTGGTCGCATGCGCGATGCGCAGGTGACACCGCCGTGACGTCATATTTCGGTCACACTATCCGCATCGCCGTCATCGCCTCCGCCCGCCCATGAAAACCGTCGAAGTCCGCCATCCCCTCGTGCAGCACAAGATCGGCCTGCTGCGCAACGCCGGCCTCAACACCAAGGATTTCCGCGAACTGGTCACCGAACTCGGCACCCTGCTCGCGTACGAAGCAACGGCCGACCTCGAACTGACGACCGAAACGATGGCCGGCTGGGCCGGGCCGGTGGAGGTGAAGAAGATCGGCGGTGCCAAGATCACGCTGGTGCCGATCCTGCGTGCCGGCCTGGGCATGCTGCCGGGCGTGCTGGCGCTGATCCCCACCGCGCGCGTCAGCGTGGTCGGCCTGCAACGCGACGAAGAGACGCTGCAGCCGGTGCCGTACTTCGAAAAACTGACCGGGCGGCTGGAGGAGCGCGACGCGTTGATCCTCGATCCGATGCTGGCCACGGGCGGCACGCTGATCGCCACCATCGACATGCTCAAGCGCGCCGGCGCGAAACGGATCAAGGGCATCTTCCTGGTCGCCGCGCCGGAGGGCTTGAAGGCACTGGAAGCGGCGCACCCCGACGTCGAGGTCTACACCGCCGCCATCGACGGGCGCCTCAACGACAAGGGCTACATTCTGCCCGGCCTGGGCGATGCCGGCGACCGCATATTCGGCACGCGGATCGGCTGAAACTTCGCCTGTCCTAGCGAAATTCTTGTCGTGGGAGCGACGTAAGTCGCGAAGACATCGTCCTGTCGCGACTTACGTCGCTCCCACGGCTTCGGAGGTCACGCCGCCAACGGGCGCGCCTGCAGGTCAGCCACCTCGTGGGCGACACCGAACTTGCCCTTCTCGTCGCGGGTCACCTGCGCCAGTGCGCAGCCCGGATCATGGGTGAAGAACAGGCGGACGTTGCGCGCCAGCTTGTCTTCGAGGAACGCCCGCTTCTCGTCGATCAGCAGTTCCGCGTTGCGGTCGTAACCCATGGTGATCGGCACGTGCACCCACGACCGGCCGGGGATCAGGTCGGCGCAGAACACCACGCCACCGTGCGCCTGCCCGCCCACGCGTTCCGGTCCGACGATCTCCGCCAGCATCAGGCCCGGCGTGTGGCCGTCGCTGAGGCTGAAACGCACGGATTCGCCAAGCGCCACCGAATGTTCGCCGGTGACCAGTTCCAGCCGCCCGCTCGCTTCCAGCAAGGGTTGCAGTTCGGGAATGAAGCTGGCGCGGTCGCGCGGATGCGGCGTCAATGCTCGCTGCCAGTGCTCGGCACCGACGACGAACGTGGCGTTGGGGAACAGAAGCGTCGCCGCCATGCCCTCCTGCCACGGCGCCAGCAGGCCGCCGGCGTGGTCGAAGTGCAGGTGGCTGAGCACCACCACATCGATGTCCTCGTGCGAGAAGCCCGCCGCCTGCAGCGAGTCGAGCAGCACATGGCGGTCTTCCTGCACGCCGAAACGCGCCCGCATCTTCGGCTCGAAGAAGGCGCCGATGCCGGTCTCGAACAGGACGGTCTTGCCGTTCAGTGGCTGCGCGAGCAGCGCGCGGCAGGCCAGTTCGATGCGGTTCTCCGCATCCGGCGGCGACCACTTCTCCCACATGGCGCGCGGCGCGTTGCCGAACATCGCGCCCCCATCGAGTTTCTGGGAATTGCCCAGCAGGGACCAGAGTTTCATGGGGCGATTCTACGCCTGCGCGCTCACCTGTAGGAGCGACGTAAGTCGCGACCGCCATCCTTGGGTCACGCTTGCGGTCGGATCAGGCGGCAATCCGATCAATACGCACTATCGTTGCTTCGTGTACCGGACTTTTCCGGTCGCGACTTACGTCGCTCCTACAGGAGTACAGCGCCCTATTCAGGGCTTCGCGGTTGTTTCGACGACCTTGGCCGCACCGACGTCGTTGCGTGGATCGCTGCCGCCATGCAGGGTGTTGGTGGTCTTGTCCCACTCCACCGTCTGCAGGTTGCCCCAGACATGGCTGGAGCCACGGCCACCCTGTGCGGTGTTACCCGCGACCTTGAACTTGTGGCCCATGGCTTCCAGCGCCTGCTGCGACGCGGGCGTCAGCGCGTCGGTTTCCATCTCGATCAGGTCCGGCATCCACTGGTGGTGGAAGCGCGGCAGCGCGGCGACCGCCTGCGGATCGAGGCCCGCGTCGTAGCCCAGCACGCCCAGCAGCACCATGGTGATGATGCGGCTGCCACCCGGGGTACCCAGTACCGCCACCTTGTCCGGCGATTCCAGGAAGGTCGGCGTCATCGAACTGAGCATGCGCTTGCCCGGCTTGGGCGCGTTGGCGTCGTAGCCCATCACGCCAAAGGCGTTGGGCGTGCCAGGCTTCAGCGCGAAATCGTCCATCTCGTTGTTCAACAGCACACCGGTACCGGGCGGCACCAGGCCCGAGCCGTACAGCAGGTTGACGGTCTGCGTGCCGGCGACGCGATTGCCTTCGGCATCGATGATGGAGAAGTGCGTGGTTTCCTCGTCTTCCAGCGGCGTCTGCTGGCCCGACAGCAGGTCGCTCGGCGTGGCCTTGTGCGGATTGATCGTCGCACGCAGGCCGGCCGCGTAGTACGGGCTGGTCAGCGTCTTCATCGGGATCTCGACGAAATCCGGATCGCCGAGATAGAAGGTGCGGTCGCGGAACGCGCGGCGCATTGCTTCGACGATCAGGTGCGTGCGCTGCGCTTCGTCGAGCTTGTTCAGATCGTAGGCATCGAGGATCTGCAGCATCTGCGTCAGCGCCACGCCGCCGGACGACGGCGGCGGTGCCGTCGTCACCTGCCAGTCGTTGTACTTGAACGTCAGCGGTTCGCGCTCGCGCACGGTGTACCCGGCCAGTTCCTTCGCCGTCCACTGCCCGCCTTCGGCCTTCACGCCGGCCAGCAGCAGCTTGGCGGTCTCGCCGCGGTAGAAACCATCGAAGCCCTGCGCGGCGAGACGCTCAAGCGTGCGCGCCAGATCGGGTTGTTTGAAGACATCGCCCTCCTTGATCGGCTGGCCGTTGGCCAGGAACACGGCGCGCGTGCCCTTGTAGCGCTCCATCACGTCGCGACGCGCCTGGTAGCCGCGCGCCATGCGTGCATAGACCGGAAAACCGTCGCGCGCCGTGCGGATCGCCGGCGCCAGCGACGTTTTCAGTGGCAGCCTGCCGTACTTCTCCGCCACGTGGACGAAGGCAGCGGGCAGGCCGGGGATGCCGGCAGCCCACGGGCCGTTCTCGGCTCGGTCGCGGTTGAAGTCGCCATTTGGCAACAAATACTTGTCGGGCGTCGACGCGGCCGGCGCGGTCTCGCGCGCATCGATGAAGACATCCTTGCCGGTGTTGCCGTCATGCAGCAGGAAGAAGCCGCCACCGCCGAGGCCCGAACTGATCGGTTCCACCACCGACAGCGTCGACGACACCGCGATGGCCGCGTCGAACGCGTTGCCGCCCTGCGCGATGACGTCCAAGCCCGCCTGCGTGGCGAGCGCGTGCGCGCTGGCAATGGCGGTACCGGGCGGATGGGAGGGAATGTTGGGACGGACGACGTCGGCAGCCAGCGCGGCAGGCGCGAAGGCGACGACGAACAACAGGGCGGACAGACGGCGATGGATCACGACTTCTCCTGAAACGGACACCGGGAGGAAGCGCGTGCGTAGCCTGGCGATCAGCCGGCCTGCAGCCTCAGCATCTTCGCCAGCAGCGCTTCGTGGGTCTCAGGATACGCCGGATCGGGGTCGATGCACTCGACCGGGCACACGACGACACATTGCGGTTCGTCATGATGGCCGACGCATTCGGTGCAGCGCGCCGGATCGATCACGTAGATCGTCTCGCCCATCGAGATGGCCTGGTTGGGACAGGCCGGCTCGCAGACATCGCAGTTGACGCAGAGTTCGTTGATCTTGAGGGACATCTTGTTCCGTCATTCCCGCGAAGGCGGGAAGCTAGCGACTTTCATCTTGGCATTCGTCGGCAGCACTCAATTCGATGCCCGGTCGCTGCAGGCTGGCTGCGGCGCGCGACTGAAAGTCACTGGATCCCCGCCTGCGTGGGGATGATCTTCCGGCAGAGGCGTGGCCGCCGTGCGGCGGCCACGCGCCGGAAGGTCACTTGGCTTCGACGAACACGTATTCGGCGCTGCTCGGTGCAACGGCGGCCTTCACCCGCTCGCTGTCCTCGGCCTTGCCGATGAACAGCACGCGCACGCCCTTGAATGCGTCCGTCTCGACGCCTTCGAACGCGGCCACGGCCAGGTCGGCGACCTTGGCGCTGTTCGGCGAGCCGAACGCGATCAGGTTGCCGCTGCTCACGCCACGGGCAACCGCACCCTTGGCCTGGTCCAGCTGGCGGCCGTACTTGGCCTCGAACTCCGGATCCGTCTCGGCCGGCAGGTAGTACACGTACGGCGTATTGGTGATCGTGCCCATGTTGGCGTCGACCACCTTGCTCAGGTATTCCTTCCACGGGCCGTCTTCGTTCGTGGTCGGCGCGACCAGCGCGACTTCGGCCGGCTCGGCCGGGGCGTCATCCTGCTTCTTGCACGCCGCGAACGGCAGCACGAGGCAGGCGGTGAGCATGATGCGGCTTGCGAACTTCTTCATGGGTATTCCCCCTCTTGGTAAAACGGTTGTCGGAATCGTGGCGCTCAGGCGCCCTGCTTGTTGTTCTGCCACTGCGCCTTCAGCGCTGCGGTCACGGCCGGCGGGACGAAGCCGGAGACATCGCCGCCCAGTCGCGCGATCTCGCGCACCAGCGACGAGGAAATGAAGCCGTACTGCTCGGCAGGGGTCAGGAACAGCGTCTCGACCTCCGGGATCAGGTGGCGGTTCATGCTGGCCAGCTGGAACTCGTATTCGAAGTCGGACACCGCGCGCAGGCCGCGCAGCAGTACGCCGCCGCCGACGTCCTTGACGAAGTGCGCGAGCAGGCCGTCGAAGCCCTGTACTTCCACATGCGGATGCTTCGCCACCGCATCGCGGGCCAGCGCGACGCGCTGGGCCAGCGGCAGCGCCGGGCCTTTGCCAGGGCTTTCCGCCACCCCGATGATCACGCGCTCGAACAGCGGCGCAGCGCGGTCGATCAGGTCGATATGGCCATTGGTGATGGGGTCGAACGTGCCGGGGTACACGGCCGTCCGGTTGCGCGCCACAGTCATTCAGTCGTCGCCGGCGGATCGTCGGGCCGAAGTGTAACAGTGGCGTGATGGCCCGGGGCGCGATACAGGGCATAGCGGACCTCGCGCGTGCGCCCCTCGCGGTGCAACGCCCAGGACGGCGGGACATCCGGCGGGAGATCCGTCGGCGATTCCACGTAGACCCAGGCCCCGGGGGCGAGGCGCGGCAGCAGGCCCTCCAGCGCCTTCGCCCACAGGCCATCGGCGAAGGGCGGGTCCAGGAAGACCAGGTCGAAGGCGTTGCGGCAACCGTCGATCCACGCCAGCGCATCGGCCGCGTGCACCTCGGCCTGCGCGGACAGCCTGGTCACCGCCTCGCGCAGCGTTGCGGCGAGGCCCGGGTCGCGTTCCACCAGCACGGCCCGTGCGGCCCCACGCGACAGCGCCTCCAGCCCCAGCACGCCGGTCCCCGCGAACAGGTCCAGCACGCGCGCGCCCGGCAACGCCGGCGTCAGCCAGTTGAACAGGGTCTCGCGCACCCGGTCGCTGCTGGGGCGCAGGCCCGGGCGGTCCGGCACGGCCAGCTTCGTGCCACGCCAGCGTCCGCCGATGATCCGCACATGGCCGGTCCCGCGGATGGCGGGAGCGGACGCGGGAGGATGGCGGCGAGAGCTGCGGGACATCGGCAGGGCGGCAACGGAAGGCCCCGCATGATACGTCCCCGTCCTTGTGCGCGCCCCGGTAGCCCGTACATGCCGCAATGACCCGTACATGCCGCAATGAAGAGCGCGCCGCAACGCGCTGGCACGGTGATCGCCCGACGCGGACCCTGTTGCTGCGGTCGGGGCTGAAGCCCCTCCTGCAGGGCGTACGGTTGAGAAAGCCGCCCCCGACCCATACACCGGGAGGCATTGGCCGCCGCCCGCGGCCCGCACACCGATTCCATGGAGCACGACCGCGATGACCGTTGAGAGCCGCAAAGAAACCCTGGGCTTCCAGACCGAGGTGAAGCAGCTGCTGCAGCTGATGATCCACTCGCTGTATTCGAACAAGGAGATCTTCCTGCGCGAGCTGGTCTCCAACGCCGCCGACGCCGCCGACAAGCTGCGCTTCGAGGCATTGAAGGAACCCGGGCTGCTGGAAGAGGATCCCACCCTGCGCATCCGCGTCGGCTTCGACGCCGCCGCGCGCACGGTGACCATCGACGACAACGGCATCGGCATGAGCCGCGACGAGGCCATCGCCCACCTCGGCACCATCGCCAGATCCGGCACCGGCGAGTTCCTGCGCGCCCTGTCCGGCGACCAGAAGAAGGACGCCAACCTGATCGGCCAGTTCGGCGTGGGCTTCTACAGCGCCTTCATCGTGGCCGACCGCGTGGACGTATTCAGCCGTCGCGCCGGGCTGCCGGCCAGCGAGGGCGTGCACTGGTCCAGCGCCGGCGAAGGCGATTTCGAAGTCGCCACCGTCGACAAGCCCGAGCGCGGCACCCGCGTCGTGCTGCACCTGAAGGAAGGCGAGGAAGGCTTCGCCGATGGATGGAAGTTGCGCGGCATCATCAAGAAGTATTCCGACCATGTCGGCCTGCCGATCGAGATGCCGAAGGAACAGCACGGCGAAGAGACGCCGACTGCCGTCGAGTGGGAAGCCGTCAACAAGGCCAGCGCACTGTGGACGCGCGCCAAGTCCGAGATCAAGGACGAGGAATACACCGAGTTCTACAAGCACATCGCCCACGATTTCACCGACCCGGCGGCGTGGAGCCACAACAAGGTCGAAGGCAAGCTGGAATACACCTCGCTGCTGTACGTCCCCGGCCGCGCACCGTTCGACCTGTACCACCGCGACGGTGCCAAGGGCCTGAAACTGTACGTGCAGCGCGTCTTCATCATGGACCAGGCCGAACAGTTCCTGCCGCTGTACCTGCGCTTCCTGCGCGGCGTGGTGGATTCGTCCGACCTGTCGCTCAACGTTTCGCGCGAGATCCTGCAGTCCGGCCCGGTGGTCGACTCGATGCGCTCGGCGCTGACCAAGCGCGCACTCGACATGCTGGAGAAGCTGGCCAAGGACAGACCCGAGGACTACAAGGCGTTCTGGAGCAACTTCGGCCAGGTATTGAAGGAAGGCCCCGCCGAGGACTACGCCAACCGCGAGAAGATCGCCGGCCTGCTGCGCTTCGCCTCCACGCACGATGCCTCCGGCGCGCCCAGCGTGTCGCTGGTCGACTACGTGGGCCGCCTGCAGGAAGGCCAGGACAAGCTGTACTTCCTGACCGGCGAGTCGCATGCGCAGATCAAGGACAGTCCGCACCTGGAGATCTTCCGCAAGAAGGGTATCGAGGTGCTGCTGCTCACCGACCGCATGGACGAATGGCTGATGGGCTACCTGACCGAGTTCGACGGCAAATCCTTCGTCGATGTCGCCCGCGGCGACCTGGACCTGGGCGCGCTGGACAGCGAGGACGACAAAAAGGCGCAGGAAGAAACCGCCAAGGCAAAGGAAGCCCTCGCCGGCCGCATCAAGACCGTGCTCGGCCTGGACGTGGCCGACGTGCGCGTCTCGCACCGCCTGACCGACTCGCCCGCCATCCTCGCCATCGGCCAGGGCGACCTGGGCCTGCAGATGCGCCAGTTGCTGGAAGCCAGCGGCCAGCAGGTGCCGGAGAGCAAGCCGGTGTTCGAGTTCAACCCGGAGCATCCGCTGATCGCCAAGCTGGATGCCGAAAGCGATGCGAACCGCTTCAACAACCTGACCCGGGTGCTGTTCGACCAGGCAGCGCTGGCTGCCGGCGAAAGCCTCAAGGATCCGGCCGGTTACGTGAAGCGCCTCAATGCGCTGCTGCTGGAGTTGTCGGCGTAATCGAAAGTCGCGCGCTCCCAGCTACTCCCCTCTCTCCGTGGAACGGGGAGAGGGTGCCGAAGGCGGGTGAGGGGCGAACGGAGGCAGTCCGCTCAGAAAGCCTTGATAGGCGCCGGACGCGCCCTTCTTCAGGCCGCAGCGTGCGACTGGGAAAAAAGCGCCCCTCATCCGCCCCCGTATCAAGTACGGGGCAGGCTCTTCGGGCACCTTCTCCCCGCTGCGCAGGGAGAAGGACGTCAAGCACTGACATCCAGCAACCCGCCCAGTGTCTCGTCCGCCACCTTCAGCACGAACAGGTTGGCGCCGGCCATCGCCTTGTAGGTCAGCATCGCGGCCACGTCCTCAAGCGGCGCGGCCGGATCGGCCTGCGCGTCGACCACCGTCGCGGATACGCCCCCCGCCCCCTCGGCCGACAGCGCTAACGACTGCCGCGTGGCGTCGGGCGTGGCCAGGTTGGCGAGGTTGTGCGCGGCAGCCTGCAAGCCGATCGAGGCGGCGCGCAGGCCCGAGGTCGCGATGCCGGTAATGGCGTTCATGCTTGGATTCCGGGTTTTCCGCCCTCGATATCGGCCGCCGCCGGCCCCACTTGAGTCCTGTGCCCGGGCGTCCGACGGCCGGGTGGTAGCATGTCGCCCTCTTCGAGACCCCCCCCTGCAATGATCGGTTTTTTCCGCCGCAAGAAGCCCCAGGACGGCCCGGACGCCGCCCAGACCCGCCCCAGCACCGAAGAGCTCGCCGCCGCCTTCCCGCGCGCGCCGTCGGAGCCGTTGCCGGCGGATGCCGCCCCCCCCTCTGCCCCATCTGCGATGGAGAAGGTGCTGCAGGCGCATGAGGGGGAAAATCCGCTCGTCGTAAAGGCTGAAGCTGCCCCACTCGCCCCCTCGCCCCAGCCCTCTCCCCCACAGGCGGTCGAGAGGGTGCAGGACGCCGAAGCCGATGCCGCGCCCGCCGCTGCGGCCGGCAAGTCCGGCTGGCGCGACCGCCTGCGCCGCACCAGCGCCGCGCTGGGCTTGGCCGGTCTGTTCACGCGCAATCCGCGCCTGGACGACGACCTGCTGGATGAAATCGAAACCGCGCTGTTGACCGCCGACGTCGGCGTACCGGCGACCACCGCGCTCATCGAAGACCTGCGCAAGCGCATGAAGGAACGCGAATTCGCCGACGCGCAGGCGCTACTGAGGGCGCTGCGCGTGGACCTGATCGCGCTGATCGCGCCGGTCGCGAAGCCGCTCGTCATCGATGCAACCCGCAAACCCTTCGTCGTGCTGACGGTCGGCGTCAACGGCGTCGGCAAGACCACCACCATCGGCAAGCTGGCGCGCCGCTTCAAGCAGGACGGCCACAGCCTGATGCTGGCCGCCGGCGACACGTTCCGCGCCGCCGCCGTCGCACAGCTGCAGACCTGGGGCGAACGCAATGGCGTTCCCGTGGTCGCACAGGGCCAGGATGCGGATGCGGCCTCGGTCGCGTTCGACGCGCTGCAGTCGGCCAAGTCGCGCGGTATCGACGTGCTGATCGCCGACACCGCTGGCCGCCTGCACACGCAGACCGGCCTGATGAACGAACTGGGAAAGATCCGCCGCGTGCTCGGCAAGATCGACGAAAACGCGCCGCACGAAGTGCTGATGGTCATCGACGGCACCACCGGCCAGAACGCGCTCTCGCAGTTGCGGCAGTTCCATGCCGCGGTCGGCGTCACCGGCCTGGTGGTCACCAAGCTGGATGGCACGGCCAAGGGCGGTGTGCTGTTCGCGCTGGCACGCGAGTTCGGCATCCCGATCCGCTACGCCGGCATCGGCGAGCGCGTGGAAGACCTGCGCGTGTTCGATGCGGAGTCCTTCGTCGATGCACTGTTGCCGGAAGCGCTGGGTGGCGGCTGACATCAGCTCCATGGCGGTTGTGGGAGCGACGTCAGTCGCGATCGACCACCGCGGCGGCGTCATCGCGACTGACGTCGCTCCCACAGACCGTCCGGCGTGAGCAGCACCGCTCCCTTCGCGCAGCGTTTGCTGACGTGGTTCGACCGCCATGGCCGCCATGACCTGCCATGGCAGCATCCGCGCACGCCCTACCGCGTGTGGCTGTCCGAGATCATGTTGCAGCAGACGCAGGTCGCCACGGCGACGCCGTATTTCCTGCGCTTCGTCGAGCGCTTCCCCACCCTGCCCGATCTCGCCGCCGCGTCGACCGATGACGTAATGGCACACTGGGCCGGACTGGGCTACTACGCCCGTGCCCGCAACCTGCATGCTGCCGCGAAGGCCTGCGTCGCCGACCACGGTGGCCAACTGCCGCGCGATGTCGATGCGCTGCACGCGTTGCCCGGCATCGGCCGCAGCACGGCCGGCGCGATCCTGTCGCAGGCGTGGAACGACCGTTTCCCCATCCTCGACGGCAACGTCAAGCGCGTGCTGACGCGTTTCCACGGCATCGCCGGCTGGCCCGCGCTGCCTGCAGTGGAAAAGCAGCTGTGGGCGCTGGCCGAAACGCACCTGCGTCAGGTGCCCGATGGCCGGCTCGCCGACTACACGCAGGCGCAGATGGATTTCGGCGCCACGCTGTGCACGCGCGCGAAACCGGCCTGCGTGGTGTGTCCCGTGCAGGAAGACTGCGTGGCGCGTCGCGACGGACTCACTGGCGTGCTGCCCACGCCCAAGCCGTCGAAGGTGCTGCCGGAACGCGAAGCCGTCGCACTATGGCTGGAGAACGCCGACGACGAGATCCTGCTGCAACGGCGTCCGGAGACCGGCATCTGGGCCTCGTTGTGGACGCTGCCACAAGCCGACACCGACGCCGGCATGCGCGACTGGTTCGCCCGCGAAATGAAGGGCGATTACGACGCCGCCGAAGAGCTTCCGTTGATCGTGCACACGTTCAGCCACTATCGCCTGCACCTGCAACCGTTGCGGCTGCGCAAGGTCGCCCTGCGCGACGCGGTGCGCGACAATGACGGCCTGCGCTGGGTGGCGCGCTGCGATCTTGCCGCGCTGGGCCTGCCGGCGCCGATCCGCAAACTGCTCTTTGCCATCACCCCCGCCCAGGCGGGAAGCGCTCCACGACGGCCGCATGGCCGGTAATCCACTGACCTACAACAGGACTTCCACGATGTCGCGCACCGTCTTCTGCCAGTACGAACAACGCGATACGGAAGGACTCGACTTCGTGCCCTATCCCGGCGACCTGGGCAAGCGCATCTACGCGAACATCGGCAAGCCCGCCTGGGCGGCATGGCTGGCGCACCAGACCATGCTGATCAACGAAAACCGGCTGTCGCCGCGCGATCCCAAGCACCGCGCCTTCCTGGAAACGGAACTGGAGAAATTCCTGTTCGGCGGCGGTGCGGACAAGCCGGCCGGTTACGTGCCCTCGCCGTAGACCGGGCCGGCGTCACCCTCAACTTTTCGCGTCGCGCTCCACCGCGGCGGCTTCGCGCAGTTCCTTCTGGCTGGCCCGCAGCGCCTTCACGTCGAGCGGACGGATGGTCTGGATGCGGCAGGGGATCTTGATGCTGGCGGTACCCGCGCCCAGTGGCACCACGTCGTCGAAGCGCGCGGATACGCGGCTGCCGAACTGGGTGATGCGGATGGCCATGGCGTAGTCGAGGTCCTGGCAGGGACCGGACAACTCGAGCAGATAGCCTTCGCTGGGCTTGGTCCAGACCGCCAGCGCGCCGTCGCCGAGGGGCGTCCAGCCGTTGAGGCGGCCGAAGTACTGGAAATCCTTGACGGGCTCGCCGGCATGACCGCGGTAGAAGGCGAGTTTTTCGGCGTCGGTCTGCTTGCCGGCGGTGGCACAGCCGGCCAAGGCGGTGGCAGCCAGCAGGGCAAGGGGAATCAGGCGTTTCATGGGGAACTCCGGTTCGGTGTGATGGGGCACTCTCTCCGCCGGCCCATGATGCGCCCGTCACCGATGACGGACAGGGCGTCGTGGACGGGCATTCAGCCGAGGGTGCAGCTTGCCTTCCCTTGCCCCGATCCGTATCATCTGCGGCCTTCGCACCGGCTTGCCGACCCGCGAAAGATCCTGGCCTGGTAGCTCAGTTGGTAGAGCAGCGGATTGAAAATCCGCGTGTCGGTGGTTCGAATCCGCCCCGGGCCACCATATCGTTCACGAAAGGCCTGCAGCGATGCAGGCCTTTTTCGTTCCTGCATCCCTGCCCTGCCAGGCAGCCTCCGCGCGCTCCTTCGACAACCCCGGTGCCCTCCAATGCCTGACCCCATCCGCCTGGCCAAGCGTGTTGCCGAACTCACCGGCTGTTCGCGCGCAGAGGCCGAGCACTACATCGAAGGCGGCTGGGTCACCGTGGACGGCGAGACGATCGAAGCGCCACAGCATCCCGTCACCGACGAGCGCGTGGAGATCGACCCGGCCGCCGAACTCACCGCCAGCGAGCCCGCCACGCTGCTGCTCCACAAGCCGGAAGGCATCGCCTGGCAGGACGCGGCACCGTTGGCCGTACCGGCCACGCGCATGGTGGAAGACGACAGCGGCGTGCGTCCGCTGAAGCGCCACCTGCAACGCCTGACCCCGCTGATGCCGCTGGACACCGACGCCAGCGGTCTGATGGTGCTCAGCCAGGATGGCCGCGTGTGGCGGCGCCTGACCGAGGACCATGCGCAGATCGAACAGGAGTTCGTGGTCGAGATCCGCGGCACCACCGACCCCTACACGCTCAGCCGCATCGGCCACGTGACCACCTATCAGGGCCGGGGCCTCGCTCCTTGCAAGGTGAGCTGGCAGAACGAGGTCCGGTTGCGCTTCGCGATCAAGGACGTGCAACCGGGCGAATTGCGCCACCGCTGCCGCGAAGGCGGACTGGACGTGGTGTCGATCCGCCGCCTCCGCATCGGTCGCATCGCACTGGCGAAAGTGCCGGTCGGGCAATGGCGCTACCTGCCGGCCGGCGCGCGCTTCTAGATCGCCCCGTTTTCCGAGGCGCACGCGGCATTCGTGCTCCCTCTTCCCGATCGTCCGGCCGCGCGTTTCACATCGTGGTAGAGCCGCGCCTCGTAGGCTGCGCCGATCCCCACCTTCCGAAAAGCACGCATGCGACCGCTCATCCTGGCGCCCGTCCTCCTGCTGGCCGCCTGCGGCGGCAATGGCCTTGTGCGTGGCGAAGGCGCACCGGCATGCGCCAGCGTGGCCGCCAAGCAGCGCGCGGCGGAGAACGTGGACAAGGACTACGAAGACATCCGGCAGCGCACCGTTGCGTCGCCGACCGAGAAGAACCAGCGGAAACTCGCGGCCGCTGCAATCGAATCCGCTGCCGCTACCGCCTCGCTCGATGCGGCGCAGGCCGCGCAGACGGCTGGCCGCTGTCCACAGGGCTAGGCGCGCGGCGCCGTGCCGACGATGCCTGCTGCTTGCGGCGGTATCTCGTCGCCTGCCCTCGGCACTGCGTCACGGGATGCAGGCTGCGGACGACAAGGCGCCTCGCACACACGTTGCCATTCCGTCGACGCCGACACGGGTTCGCAGCTGGGCAGGCGATGATCGAGGCCTTTGCCATGGCCATGGAGCCACGTCGCCAATACGATGACGGCGAGGACGCACCACCCGAGGATGGATCGGGAATTTGCATCTAGCGGCATGATGGGAACTCGTTGGGGCGTGCGGCGCCGAAGGCGGACACATGCAGTGCCGGTAGGACGTTGCTATCTGATATCGCCACGCGCGCAGGTATCCGGACAGCCGCCACGCAAAGGACGAGGTGCCGGGCAGTGCTTGCGGAATTCCGCGCCCATCGACGCAAGCCGAATCCGTCGCGCCCTGATATCGGCCAACGTTGGCACCGCCAGGGCTGCAGTGCGGCTGGAATGCCGGCGCTCACCATCGACCGGCATCCACTCGGCAGCGGGATCCTGCATGCCAGCGCGGACCCGCGCCCGGATCCGCCATCCAGGCCTGCGCGAGGGCTTCGTCACCCCCGTCGCCGTCCTGGAGCGCAGCCGCGCCGAACTGCCCGGAAGGCTATCGCCAGTGGAGGCAGGTCTTCGACGACGGCCACGCAAACTTGCGGGATCAACCTGGCGGCGACCCTGGATCTGGTCGAAGGAATGCTGGCGAAGCGCGACACGGTAACGGACATCGACCGACGCGACGTCGCGTCACGGCGTCACCGGTCGCGGGCGGGGTTTCGGAATGTCCGCCTTCGGAGCGCGGCCGGACCCGATCATCGCGACGGCACGCATTTCCACCACGGCACCGGGTGCGAGCAGCGCGCTGGTACCGACCGCGCTCCACGCGGGGTAATGCGAGGGGAAGTATTCGTGGTGGATGGGCGCGAAACGGGCGAATTCGTCCTGGAAACTCTTCGGATCGGTCGGGCCGGTGTGGAAGGTGGTCAGTTCCACCACGTCGGCGTAGGTCGCGCCGGCCTCGGCGAGTTGCCTGCCCAGCACCACGAACATGCGCCGCACTTTTTCTTCGTACGTACCGTCACCCGCTGCGGGAATGCCGGAGACGATGACCATGTCGCCCACCTTCACCACCGGCGTGTAGTGCCAGTCGTGGTACGCGGCCTCATGGCCGGGATTGGCGAAATGCTCGCGCGTGGGCGTGTCCTGCGCATGGACGGTGGACGCGGCGACGCATAGCAGCAGGCAGGACGTCAGGCGGATCATGGGTGGGGCACTCCGGGCCGGGAACCGCAGTCTTGCGCCGGGCACCCCGCCGGCCATGTCCCATCCGTCACGCCACCGCGACGTCGCTGATGGCCGGCAGTCGCTCGCACGGAGCGACAGCGCGTCTTGACGTCCTCTCTACGGACCGTGCTGCAAGGTCGCTCCATCCCCTCCCGGAGACGCGACGTGGACATCGTCATGAAGACGGCAGCGCTTGCCCTTCCCGACCATTTCGCCTGGCATCGCACGGACGCCGGCCATGACCTGTGCGTGGGCGGGATGACCGTCGCCCAGGTGCACGGCCAACAGGACGAGTTCGTGCTGCGGATCCTGGTGGACATGGGCGACATCGCCCCGTTCGACATGGCCATCCGTTGCGAAGAACGCGCAGTCGCCTGGGTCACGCAGTGGGCCTGCCAGCGCGCGGGACTGCTGGACCGCTACGCCACCCGGCAGCGCACGAGCGCAGGGGACAGCGCCCCCGTGCTGGCATTGGCGGCAGCCTGAGCATCGCTACGCGCTTCGACTGAGGGCGAAACCATATCGCTGAGTTGGCCCGACACCGACAAGCCACGTCATGCAGCGATACTCGCGGGACACCCGAAAAGAAAAGGCCACCGGACAGGAGAATTGCCCGATGGCCAGGGGGACGCGCGCCGGCCTCTCTCCGGCGCGCATCGCACTCAGTGGCCGCTGCCGGCGGCCAGCTTGTCCAGATCAATACCCTGCTTGCGCAGCGTGCGCGTCGCGGCGATGGCGTAGAACGCCAGGTAGGCAAAGCACACCACGCCTACGATGAAGCTGTAGTGGATGCCGACCTTGTCGGCCAGCGCACCCTGCGCCCAGCTGACGATGCCACCGCCCATGATCATCATGATCAGCAGGCTGCTGCCCTGGTTGGTCTTGTTGCCCAGGCCGGTGATGGCCAGCGCGAAGATGCACGGCCACATGGTGCTGCAGAACAGGCCCACGCTGATGAACGCAATGACGCTGGTCATGCCGGTGGTGAACATGCCGATCAGCTGCGCGGCGATGCCGCAGATGGCGAAGTACAGCAGCATGCGCGCCGGGTTGCCCTTGCTGGCGAGCGTGGCCAGGATCATCAGTACGATGACCGCGGCGTAGCCGAAGAACTGCGAGGGATCGTGGCCGGTGATCGCGTTGACCGCCAGGAACACGCCGAACGCGAGGTACGGCAGGATCAACATCAGCATCTTCTTCGCACCGGCGCCGACGTCGAACGCGCCCGCCGCGCCGCTCCAGCGGCCGATCATCAGGCTGGCCCAGTACAGCGACACGAACGGCGCGATCAACGCGGTCTCGATGCCCAGGCCGCCCTTCTCCACCGGCAGCTCCAGGTAGGCAGGCAGGTTGTCGATGGTCGAGACCTCGACACCGACGTACAGGAAGATGGCGATCATGCCCAGCACCAGCTGGGGATACGACAGCGCGGACTTCTTGTGGATCAGCTTGCTGCTGTCCTGCGCTTCGTTTTCAGACAGTTTTTCCAGGTCGATGTGGTTGGGCACCGAAGAAAACTTCAGGAAGATCGCGACCAGGATGAAGGCGGCGCCCAGCACCAGGTAGGGCGTCTTGACGCTTTCGATGCTCGCTTCGGTGTTGCCCGAAGTGACGCTGCCGAAGATCGCCACACTGACCAGCAGCGGACCGATGGTGGTACCGAAGTTGTTGATGCCGCCGGCCATCGTCAACCGCTGCGCACCCGTCTTGGGATCACCCATCACGATGGCCAGTGGGTTGGCCGCAATCTGCTGCAGCGAGAAACCGAGGCCCACGATGAACAGTCCCGACAGCATCAGGTTGAACGAACCAGTGTTGGCGGCCGGATAGAACAGCAACGCACCCAGCGCGGAAATCACCAGGCCCACGCAGATGCCGTTCTTGTAGCCGATCTTGTTGAGCACGTCCTGGCCCATCGCCTTCGAGATGGCGACATAGATCAACGAGCCCACGGTATAGGCCACATAGAACGCCAGCGCGACGTACATGCTCTGCGCCTGCGTCAGGTCGAACGCCTTCTTGAACACCGGGATCAGGATGCCGTTGCTGGCCGCAACGAAACCCCAGAAGAAGAACACGGTGATCAGCACGCTGAACTGCGACCATCGGGTGGGTTGGGTGGTCATGGATTGGTATGCCTGCTGGTATGGGATCCGGACGGAACGGCCAGCCTACGGAGCCGCCGCGCGATTGCAACTTGCACTGCGTCAGCGCCCCGCAGGGAAACTGCGGGGCGCCGGGTGGACCACCTTACTGCGCGCACTTCACCGCATCCGGCGCGTCGGCTGCACCGGCCACCACCTGGATGTTGGTGAAGGCGGCGGCGAAGGGCGCATCGGCGGTGATGCTGAAGGGCGTATCCACGCCGCTCAGGTCCGCACCCAGCTTGCCGAAGCAAGCCAGGGGAACCTTCACCGTCTGCTTCCTGCCGACGGCGTCGCCGGAGAAGGTGGCAGTGAGGTCGAGACTGGCGCCGCAGTTCGCGCCGCAGCCGACGGTGAACTGCACCGGCCTGGTCGGCGCCTGCTTGACGATCACGTCGAACTGCACGGCACCGCGCGCCGTCGCCATCGAAGTAAGGTTGTTCTTCGACGGGTTGCGGGCGAAGAAACGCGCCGGCGCGAGCCACGTCACTTCCTTGGCATCCTGCTGCGTGTTGACCTGCACGGTGGCGACCTGCAGCGCGGGCTTGGCCTGCGGCCAGCGCTGAGTGTTGTTCATGTCCGGGCCAACGGCCTGCGCTTCGCTGCCTGCTGCCATTTGCAGGGTGAAAGGCGCGATGTCGGACTGGTTGAACACGCCCATCGCCGTGGCTTCACCGCAGCTCGCGGCGTTGTCTTCCGGCAGCTTGCCGACGTTGCTGCTGTCGCCGTAGCGCAGGCCGGTATCCAGCGCGAACTGCGGCGTGCTGTCGGCCTTCGGACAGGCGACGGCCGGCCACGGGAACGTCAGCTTGCCGCGGAAGTCGTGCGCTGGCTTGCCTTCCGCATCCGCGACCAGCACGTCGGTGACGCCCTTGCCCTCCGTGCCCGGCAGCCATGCGGCGACGAAGCTGTTGGACAGATTGATCAGGTCGTTGGCGTACAACGCACGGCCGGACAGGAACACGGTGACGACCGGCTTGCCGGTGGCGGCGGCCGCCTTGAGCGTGGCCAGGTCTTCCGGATGGCGACGGCTGTGCGCCATCGTGTCGGACGGCACGATGTCGCCATTGGTTTCCGCGTACGGCGTTTCGCCGATGGCGGCGACGATGACGTCGTAGCTGGCGGGATCCACGCCTTCGGCACTGTCGCGCAGCACAACGTTCGCGTCGCCAAGCTGCTCGCGCAGGCCGGCGGCGATGCTGTCGGCATTCGGGAAGTCGGCGTTGGTGTTGTCGGTGCCCTGCCAGGTCAACGACCACCCGCCGGTCTGGTTGGAGATGCTGTCGGCGCTCTTGCCGACCAGCAGCACGCGCTGGCCCCGCTTCAGCGGCAGCGCGCCGCCGTCGTTCTTCAGGAGTACCAGCGACTCGCGTGCGGCACGACGGGCGAGGTCACGGTGCACCAGCGAATCCAGCTTGCCTGCATGCTGGCTGGCCGACGGCTTGTGCTGCCACAGGCCGGCGCGCAGCTTGACGCGCAGGATGCGGGTGACGGCGTCGTCGATGCGCGCCTGCGGGATCTCGCCCGACTTCACCTGCGCAATGGTGTTGCTGATGAAGGTCTTCCACTTGTCCGGAACCATCACCATGTCGATGCCGGCGTTGATGGCCTGCGGGCAACTGTCGTCGCTGCAGCCGGTGACCTGGCCGATGCCGTTCCAGTCGGAGACGACGAAACCGTCGAAGCCCATCTTCTCCTTCAGCGCGACCGTCAGCAGGTCGCGCGTGCCGTGCATCTTGCCGTAGTCCTTGCCGGCAGCGACGTCGTCCCAGCTGTTGAACGACGCCATCACCGTCTGCACACCGGCCTCGATGGCGCCGTAGTACCCCTGGCCGTGGATGTTGATCATCTGCGACTGGGTGATCGTGGCGTTCCCCTGGTCCTTGCCGCCGTCGGTGGCGCCGTCGCCGATGAAGTGCTTGGCGGTGGCGACGACGTTGCCGTCCTTGTCGAGCAGGCCCTGCATGCCCTTGACGTAGGCGGCCGCGTATTCGCGGATCAGTGCCGGCTGCGAGGAATAGCTTTCGTAGGTGCGGCCCCAGCGCGCGTCCTGTGCGACGGCGACGGTGGGCGCGAACGTCCACGTGACGCCGGTGGCGCGCGTGGACTGGCCGGTGGCTTCGGCGATGCGCTCGATCAGTTCGACGTCGTGCGCGGCACCCAGGCCGATGTTGTGCGGGAAGATCGTCGCACCGTAGACGTTGCTGTGGCCGTGCACGGCATCCGTGCCCCAGATCACCGGCACCGGGATCTTGGCGTCAGTGGACATCGACGCGTCGTAGTAGGCGTCGGCCAGCTTGACCCAATCCTCGACCTTGGCGTGCTTGTTCATCGCCGGCCAGGAGCCGCCGCCATTGAGCACGGAGCCGATGTAGTACCTGCGCACGTCGTCCGGTCCGATCGACTTGATCTCCGGCTGCACCATCTGACCGATCTTCTGCTCCAGCGTCATGCTGGCGAGGATTTCGGCGGCGCGTGCCTCGACGGCAGGATCCTGCGCGAAGCTGCTCTTCAGCGCCGGCCAGTCCTTCAGTTCTGCCGCATCGTTCGCGGCTGCGCCGGCGGGTTTCTGTTCGGGTTCCTTCTGGGCACTACACGACAGGCAGGCCAGCAGACTGGCCCCCAGCAGGGTCACTCGGATCGGATTCACTCGCTTCTCCCTAGATGGCGGCGCGCACAACATCCCCGACAGGATCCGCGCCTTGATGAAAATCGGACGGGACGCGGGGCCAGGCCCCGCATCCCGTCAGGTACTGCGGTTATCGACGATCGGCTTCGATCACAGCTTGTAGCGGAAGCCGAGCATGTACTGGCGGCCGTATTCGGTGTACTCCTCGGGGAAGAACAGGTCCGGATGCGTGCCGGAACTGACTTCGGTACGGAAGGGTTCGTTGTTGACGTTGTTCACCTGGAACAGGATCGACAGTCCCGACAGCCGGCTGGATTCCGGGAAGTCGTAGCCCAGTTGCAGGTCGACGGTACGCTCGCTGAGCGTGTAACGGTACACGCGCTGCCCGAACAGACTGCTGTATTCGCCGCGGTACTTGTCGCGATAGCGCTGGCTGACACGCGCCGAGAAGCCATGCTTTTCGTAGTAAAGCGTGGCATTGGCGACAATCTTCGAGAGGCCGGGGAACGTGTCGGTGCTGGACCCCTGGTCGGGACCATCGGGATCGATCGACGACTCCGTGTACGACGCGTTCACCAGCAGGCCGAACCCATCCAGCGACGGATTGATCAGGTCGCCTCCGAGTGCGGTGCTGACCTCCACGCCGCGCATGTAACCTCCGGTGCCGTTGGCCGGCGTGGAGAACGTACCCCAGTCCGATTCGGGCGGACCGGCAGGAGAAACCGGGTAATCGTAGCCTGCGAAGTTCCAAGGGATCTCGCGGGTGTAGACGTACGAATCCAGGTTCTTGTAGAAGCCGGCCAGGGCCACGTAACTGGCGGTACCGAAATACTTTTCGATCGAGAGATCGATCGCATTTGCACGATACGGTTCCAACGTGGGGTTACCGCCGCTTCCAGACCATCGACGGGGACCGGTACTGCCATCCGACAACCCGACACTGGCGTAGGCGCCCATGTCGTTGATGCGCGGACGCATCAGCTCCTTGGCCATGCCGAAACGCACATTCCAGCCGTTGCCGAAATCCAGCACCAGATTCAGGCTGGGCAGGATATCGCCGTACGACGCACCCGCCGAACCGATATGCATGCCGGTCGGATCGAAGTAGACGCCCTGGGATGTCTGCTCGGTGCGGATGTACTGGACGCCGGCGTTGCCGCGCAGGCGCACGGCATCCGTGATGTCCATGTCCAGGTTGGCCTTGAAGTAGAAGGTCTTGATCTGCTCTTCGGTGATCGCGTCCTTCTGCAGGTCGTTGTTGTCCTCGTTCAGGGCGACATCGTAGTAACGGGACAGCAGAGCACGAGGATTGAACGTCAGCACGCGACCCATTCCAGCGAAGCCGAGATCGGTCGGCGTCAGCAGCAGCGACGGATCGACCAGGGTGGGCGAGCGATCATTCCGCAGGAGGCCGAAGTACACGTCAGCGCTCTTGCTCTTGGTTCGCTTGCTGTAGTTGAAGCCCGCATCCCAGCTACGAAGAAAATCGGATGACTCGACCGCACGATTGACGGAAAGCCGGAAGGCCTTCAACTCGTCCTTCTGCCGCGAGTCCTCGAGGCGTGCTTCGCGTCCGTAACTTTGTGGGTCGCTCAGGTACACGGCGTTCGGATTGGACAGGTCAGGCAACCCGTAGTTGGCATAGCCCGGCGACAACGGGATGCGGAAATCCGCGCTCACGCCACCCAGCATGCCCGCGTAGGCTTCCAGCTTCGACTCCTCGATTTCAGCGCGCGAATAACTCGCATCGGCCGCCAGGGTCCACGCCCCCAACTTGAACTCGTTGTTCCAGCCGAACGAGTCGAGCTTGGACTCGCGCCGATTGTCGTCGTTGCGCACCAGGGGCTGGATGCCGCTCAAGGTACCACTGGTGACGACCGGCGTGCCGTGGTAATCCGTCGTGCCGACGTTGGAGTAGTCCGCAGCCCCGCCGTTCCACCACGGATCGTTGGTCCACATCACGCCACGCATCCACTCGCCCTGCTTGAACTTGGAATGGTAGGCATCCACCACGCTGTGCCAGGTGTCGTTGGGTTTGAATTCCAGCACTGCCATCACGCCGTCGCGCGTCATGTCGCGTGACTTCACCCAAGCCTCGGCACCCTGCAGCGCGATCGCATCGGCCGGCTTGCCATCCTGCGGAGTGCCCCACAGGTCGGTATTCGCCCACCACCATGACTTGTAATGTTTTTCCTGGAAGGGGGAATTCATTCGCGCCACGCCGATGGCGAGGCCAACCGTATCGTTGGCGAACTGATCGATGTAGGACGCTGCAACGCGGTAGCCCTTGTCGTCGCCGCCCGCAGTCAGGTCGCCCAGCGAATTGGACTCGCCCTGACCGCTGAACACGATCCGGCGCTCGCTGAAATCCAGCGGACGTACTGTCTGCATGTTCACGGTACCGGACAGGCCCTGTCCGACCAGCGAAGCGTCCGGCGTCTTGTACACGGTCACGCCGCTGACCAACTCGGCCGGGTACTGGTCGAACTCGACGCCGCGGTTGTCGCCGGTCGTGACCTGCTCGCGGCCGTTCAGCAGGGTGCCGGCGAACTGCTCCGACATGCCGCGGATGTGGATCACCTGCGCGCGTCCATCGACACGCTGCATGGTCAGGCCAGGCAGGCGCGAAATCGAGTCGGCAATGCTGATGTCGGGCAGTTTCCCGATGTCTTCGGCGGAGATGGCCTCGACGATGGACGTGGATTCGTTCTTGGTCTCCACCGCGCTGGCGATGGCGGCCCGGATGCCGGTCACCTTGACGGTATCGAGCGTCTCGACGGACGGTTCGGCCGAAGCCGCTGCCTGCTGCGCGCTTGCGACGACAGGTAGCGCCAATGCCAGGCAGCATGCGACGGCCAGATGCTGCCTGCGCGGTGTGCGACGCGAAGATGCGTTCGCAATGTGATTCGAGTACTTCATCTGGTCCCTCTCCGACCGGTGTTGACAGCGCTGTCATATAGAAGCTTCAATGCACTGTCAACAAATTCCTAACGATCGACGCCTGTCAGCGCGTGCAGGATCGGATCTGCGTGATGCAAGGACGTTGGCGCTGAATTATTCGCTGCATTGCAGCACCCGCTTTGCGTGGATTCCGGGAGGGATTCGCGAGTCCCCCGCGAGAGGAATCCACCATGACGCAGCAACTGATTCGACCACTACAAACCAGCCTGCTGTTGGCGTCGTTGGCGCTTGTGCTTCCGCTCAAGGCGCAGGATGTCGCGGCATGGATCACCACCGCAGACCACAAGACCGCGCTGGCAGCATCGGCGCCTGCGAGGTTCATCGCCGACGACGGCACCGAGACGCAACGCATCCTCGTCGACGACACGCGCCGCTTCCAGGAGATCGTCGGCTTCGGCGCATCGCTGACCGACTCCTCCGCCTGGCTGATCCAGCACAAGCTGGATCCCGAGCAACGCGATGGGCTACTGAAGGAACTGTTCGGCCGGGAAAACGGCGGGCTGGGCCTGAGCTTTTCCCGCCTGACCATCGGCGCATCGGATTTTTCGCGCCACCACTACAGTCTCGACGATACGCCGGACGGCAAGCCGGACCCCGAACTCGCTCACTTCAGCATCGACGAGAATCGCGGTGACGTGATTCCGGTTGCGCGCGCGATGCTCGCCATCAATCCGCAACTGAAGATCATGGCCTCGCCATGGAGTGCGCCTGGCTGGATGAAGGACAGCAACAGCCTGATCCAGGGCACGTTGCTGCCGAAGTATTACGACGCGTTCTCGCGCTATCTGCTGAAGTACGTGGATGCATATGCCGCCGAGGGCGTGCCGGTATTCGCGCTGACCGTGCAGAACGAGCCGGACTACGAACCGAAGGACTATCCCGGCATGCGCCTCAATGCGCCGGCCCGTGCGCGGCTCATCAGCGACCACCTCGGTCCGATGATCGCGGCGCGCGGGGACGGTCCACTGATCTTCGATTGGGACCACAACTGGGACAAGCCGGAGGAACCACTGGGCGTGCTGGCCGATGCCAAAGCCAATCCGTACGTCGCAGCCGTGGCGTGGCACTGCTATGGCGGCGATGTCGCCGCGCAATCGCCCGTGCATGACGCCTTCCCCGACAAGGACGCCTACATGACCGAGTGTTCGGGCGGCGATTGGGAGCCGGTGCGCAGCGGCGGCCTGCCACTGCAGATGAAGAACATCATCATCCGCAGCGCGCGCCACTGGGCGCGCGGCGCATTGTTCTGGAACCTGGCATTGGACGAGAACAACGGCCCCTATGCCGGTGGCTGCGACACCTGCCGCGGCGTGGTGACCATCGACTCGCGCACGGGCACCGTCACCCGCACCGACGAGTACTACGCGCTCGCGCATGCCAGCCGGTTCGTGCGACCCGGCGCGCACCGGATCGCGTCGAGCGAGGCGATCGGCGATCTGGACAACGTCGCCTTCCGCAATGCCGACGATGGCTCGCTGGTGCTGCTGGTCGCCAACTCCGCAACGCAGCGGCGCAGGTTCAGCGTTGGACACGGCGAACGCGCCTTCCACTACACGCTGCCGGCGCGCAGCGTCGCCACCTTCGTGTGGAATCCTGACGCGATGCAGCACGACTGACCGGCGGACAGCAGACGCCCGGCCCGCCATACGCCGTAGTATCCTGCCGCCTCCCCTCCTGGAGCAGCGGCATGATGCGACGTACTTCCCTGCTGGCACTGCTGGCGGCGACGGCCCTGCTGGCCGGTTGCGGCGACGGCGTGGTCCGCCGCGTCTCCGATCCCGCCGTGAGCGTGCAGCAGTTGACGGTGAAGGCCGACGGCCAGTGGGCCGTGGACCTGCGGCTGCAGAACTACAGCAGCATCCCGATGCGCTTCGACACCGTGGAAGTCGACGTGCAGGTGGGCGATCAGGAGGCCGGCAAGCTGCGCGCGACGCCCGGCCTGTCGGTCGGCCCGGAATCGGCGGACGTCGTTACCGTGGCCTTCTCACCCAGCAGCGCCGGTCGCATCGTGGTGGCCGACGCGCTCGCCGGCCGTCGCACCCTGCCGTACACACTGAAGGGCAGCGCCGGAGCCACGCCGCAGGACGCCAAGCTGCGTACTTTCGACATCGATACCCGCAACACCCTCAATCCCGTCCCCGGCCTGGATGGCGTGCTGCGCTGAGCACCGCCTTCCCCTCATCCGCGATTCCGAGAACCTGCATGCCCGCGTCCTACAAAGCTCCCCTCACCGATCTCCGCTTCGCCCTGTACGACGTGCTGGGCGTGGAGCCGCTGTTCCAGCGCCTCGGCTACACCGACGCGACCCGCGACATCCTCGATGCAGTCCTTGATGAAGCGGCGCGCTTCTCGGAAACCGTCCTCGCACCGCTGAACAGCGTCGGCGATGAAGTCGGCAGCCAGCTCGACAGGACGACCGGCGAGGTCACCACGCCGCCGGGTTTCAAGGCGGCGTACACGCAGTTCGTGGAGGGTGGCTGGACCGGGCTGACCGCCTCGCCCGAGCTCGGCGGTCAGGGCCTGCCGCACACGATGGGCGTGCCGCTCAACGAACTCGTCAATGCCAGCAACCTGGCCTGGGGCAACTTCCCGCTGCTGTCGCACGGCGCGGTGGAAGCGCTCAAGCATCACGGCGAACCCTGGCAGCAGGAGGTCTTCCTCAAGCCGCTCGTCGAAGGCCGCTGGACCGGCACCATGTGCCTGACCGAACCGCATTGCGGCACCGACCTCGGCCTGCTGAAGACGAAGGCCGAACCGAATGCCGACGGCAGCTATGCCATCACCGGCACCAAGATCTTCATCACCGCCGGCGAGCACGACCTGACCGACAACATCGTGCACCTGGTGCTGGCGAAGCTGCCGGATGCACCGGTGGGCGCGAAGGGCATTTCGCTGTTCGTCACCCCGAAGTTCAAGGTCGCGCAGGACGGCACCGTGGGCGAACGCAACGCAGTGGCGTGCGGCTCGATCGAACACAAGATGGGCATCAAGGCGTCCGTCACCTGCGTGATGAATTTCGACGGCGCGCAGGGCTATCTGGTCGGCCAGCCGCACAAGGGCTTGCAGGCGATGTTCACCATGATGAACACCGCGCGCCTCGGCGTCGGCCTGCAGGGCATCGGACTGAGCGAGCGCGCTTACCAGAACGCGCTTGCCTACTCGCGCGAGCGTCTGCAGACGCGCTCGCTGAGCGGCGCCAGGTTTCCCGAAAAACCCGCCGATCCGATCATCGTTCACCCCGATGTGCGCCGCATGCTGTTGACGGTGAAATCGCTGGTAGAGGGCAGCCGCCTGCTGGCGCTGCATGCCGGCACACTGATCGATATCGCCAACCACGCCGGGGATCCCGCCGAACGCGAGCGCGCCGACACGCTGGTGAGCTTCCTCACGCCGATCTCAAAGGCGTGCCAGACCGAGTGGGGCATCGAGAACACGTACCACGCGCTGCAGTGTTTCGGCGGCCACGGTTACATCCACGAGCACGGCATGGAACAGCTGGCGCGCGATGCCCGCATCACCACGCTGTACGAAGGCACCACCGGCATCCAGGCGCTCGACCTGATGGGGCGCAAGACCGCAGCCACGCAGGCCGCCGGCCTCAAGTTGTTCCTCGCCGACGTGCATGCCTTCGTCCAGCAGCACAGGAACGACGCGTCGCTGACCGAATTCATCGATCCGCTGCAGCAGAAGGCAGCCGAATGGGCCGGACTGACGAAGAACATCCTGCAGCGGGCCGCAACGAATCCCGAGGAGATCGGCGCAGCCAGCACCGACTACCTGTTCTACTCGGGCTACGTGGTGCTGGCCTACTGGTGGGCACGCAGCGTGGCCGCCGCCGATGCGTCGACGCACGGCGATGCCTTCAAGCAGGCCAAGCGCGAAACCGCACGCTTCTACTTCGCCCGCATCCTGCCGCGCACCTTGGCCCATGCCGCCGCGATCGAGTCCGGAGCGGACACGCTGATGGCGATGGACGACGCGCGCTTCGGCGAATGATCCGATGCAGGAGGAGCGCGGCTGCCGCGCTCCTCCGACGAAAAGCCGCACCGGATACACATTTCGTCAACATTTGGGTATAACCTGCTTCTCCATGGAAGCAGACAGAGCTCAGCTTCACCTGGTCCAGACCGGTTCCCTATCCACGCCGGTCCCGTCGCCGTCGCCGTCGTCCCCCCGTCCCCATCCTGCCGCCCTGCGACTGCTGTCGCTGGATGCGCATGGCCGCGTGCTGGACTGGATCAACTGGCAGGACGCCACATGCCTCTACGCTCGCGGCGCCGTTGCATGGACACTCGGTGACCCGTGCCTGCATGTGCACGGCGGCCTTTCGCGGCTGACCGGCGAACAGAGCCTGATCGAACTGCATCCCATCGTGGCCTCGCGCGGCCATGCTCGGGCGCATGCGCTTTCGCCCACGCCGACATTGACGAACACCGCATTGTTCGCCCGCGACGCCCACCTGTGCCTGTACTGCGGCCACGAATACTCGCGCCCGCACCTGACGCGCGACCACGTGCTGCCGCTCTCCAAGGGCGGCAGGGACATCTGGGAAAACGTCGTGACGGCGTGCTTCCACTGCAACTCGCGCAAGAGCAACCGCACCCCGCAGCAGGCGCACATGCCGTTGCTGGCGGTGCCGTACCGGCCCAGCTGGATTGAGCACCTGATCCTGTCGAACCGCAACATCCTGGCCGACCAGATGGCTTTCCTGAAGGCTCAACTGCCGAAGAAGTCCAAGCTCTCGGCATGATTCATTGCCAGGATGCTCCGCCCGCGCTTGCGCGCGTGCGTTCGCTGACGCGCGATCTGCCACTGGCAGATCGCAGGCGCGTCCGCTCACCCTGGCCGACCAGATGGCTTTCCTGAAGGCTCAGCTGCCGAAGAAGTCCAAGCTCTCGGCGTGATTCATTGCCAGGATGCCCCGCCCGCGCTTGCGCGCGTGCGTTCGCTGACGCGCGATCTGCCACTGGCAGATCGCAAGCGCGTCCGCTCACCCTGGCCGACCAGATGGCTTTCCTGAAGGCTCGGCTGCCGAAGAAGCCCAAACTCTCGGCGTGATGTCCGCTCCGGGCGGGCGCGGCCCTTCCTGAACCACCCAGGCCCGGCGGCCCACGCCGGCTTCACCCGTTTGCTTGCCCCGCTTCACATCGGGGGAGGACAATAACGGCTCAGAAGAAGCCTGCTGCCGATGATCGCCCCCGACCGCTATCCCCGCCTCTCTCGCATCCACGTCCCGGCCGACCTGCGCCAGTTCGACGAATCCGAACTGCCTGCGATCGCCGAGGAGTTGCGGAGCTACCTGATCGAGTCGGTCGGCAAGAGCGGCGGGCATTTCGGTGCGGGCCTGGGGGTGATCGAACTGACCGTCGCACTGCACTACCTGTTCGAGACGCCACGCGACCGGCTGGTGTGGGATGTCGGCCACCAGACTTACCCGCACAAGATCCTCACCGGTCGCCGCGACACCATCCACACGGTGAAGCAGAAGGACGGCGTGGCGCCATTCCCGAAGCGCGAGGAAAGCGAGTACGACACGTTCGGCGTCGGACATTCGTCCACCTCCATCTCCGCCGCGCTCGGCATGGCCATCGCGCTCGCGCAGCAGGGCGACGACCGCAAGGTGGTGGCGGTGATCGGCGATGGCGCGATGACGGCCGGCATGGCGTTCGAGGCGCTGAACCATGCCGGCGGCATGGAGCCGGAACCCAACCTGCTGGTGATCCTCAACGACAACCAGATGTCGATCTCCGAGAACGTCGGCGGCTTGACCAAGATGCTGGGGCGGCTGAGCAGCAGCCGCACGCTCAATGCGCTGCGCGAAGGCGGCAAGAAGCTGCTGGGCGACAAGAAGAAGCCGCCAGCACGCTTCATGCGCCGCTGGGAAGAGCACTGGAAGGGCATGTTCGTGCCGTCCACGCTGTTCGAGCAGATGGGCTTCCACTACACCGGCCCGATCGACGGCCATGATGTCGAAGCGCTGGTCGGCGCGCTGAAGACATTGAAGACGCTCAAGGGTCCGCAACTGCTGCATATCCTGACCACCAAGGGCAAGGGTTACGAACTCGCCGAAGGCGACCAGATCGGCTACCACGCCGTCGGCCCGTTCGATCCGGAGAAAGGCCTGGTCAGCAAGGGGGGCGCGAAGAAGCCCACCTACACCGACGTGTTCGGCGAGTGGCTGTGCGACATGGCGGCGGTCGAGCCGAAGCTGCTCGGCATCACCCCGGCGATGCGCGAAGGTTCCGGCCTGGTGCGCTTCAGCAAGGAATATCCGGACCGCTACTTCGACGTCGCCATCGCCGAGCAGCATGCGGTGACGCTGGCCGCCGGCATGGCCTGCGAAGGCAGCAAGCCGGTCGTGGCCATCTATTCCACGTTCCTGCAACGCGGTTACGACCAGCTGGTGCACGACGTCGCCATCCAGAAGCTCGATGTGCTGTTCGCGATCGACCGCGGCGGCGTGGTCGGGCCGGATGGCGCCACGCACGCCGGCAACCTGGACCTGAGCTACCTGCGCTGCGTGCCGCACATGGTGGTGATGGCACCGGCGGACGAGAACGAGTGCCGGCAGATGTTGAGCACCGGCTACCACTTCGGCGGCCCCGCTGCCGTGCGCTATCCGCGTGGCACCGGCCCCGGGGTCGCATTGCAGGGCACGCTGGACACGCTGCCGATCGGCAAGGCCGACCTGCGCATGCGCGGCAATCGCGTGGCGCTGCTTGCTTTCGGTTCCACTGTCGCCGCCGCCGAATTGGTCGGCCGCGAACTGGGCCTGAGCGTGGTGAACATGCGCTTCGTGAAACCGCTGGACCGCGACCTGCTGCTCGACCTGGCGAAGACGCACCAGGGGTTCGTCACCATCGAGGACAACGTGGTGATGGGCGGCGCCGGCTCGGGCGTGGCCGAATTGCTCAACGCCGACGGCATTTCGCTGCCAGTGCTGCACCTGGGCTTGCCGGACGAGTTCCAGCACCACGCCAGCCGCGAGGACCTGCTGGCCGAAGCCGGCATCGATGCGGCCGGCATCCGTGCCAGCGTGCTGAAGCGCTGGCCTGCGCTGGCGGCCACGCAGCCACCGATGACCGCGGCGGGCTGAATCGGCGATCCATGCGCCGGATCACTCCGGCGCTTCCACTTCGTATCCCTTCGCCTGCAATGCCGCCAGGTAGCCGTCCGGCCTGACCAGTTGCCAGACCGGCACCGTGGCGAAGGTGATCCGGTTCTTCTGCAGCGCCCCCTCCACGACCTCCATCCACCGCGCCTGCATGCGCGCTTCGATGTCGGCAATGCCGCGCTTGCGCGCCGTCTCGGTGTTGAACCACGCTACGGCGCAGGCCTGCAGCCAGTCCTGGCGCGAACCGGAGCGCAGCGCCGGCCAGTCACCGACCACCCATGCATTGGCGCGCGCTGCGACGTGCGGAAGGTCGCGCTCTATGACGTCCATGGTCTTGGCGAAGCACACCAGATCTTCGGGCTTGAGGGTCTCCTTGCGGAAATCCGCGAGCGCCTCGCGCGGATCCTCCAGCTTGACCTTCAACAGGGTAGGCGTGCGTTTCATCTTGCGCTGCTTCAGCACGGCATCGATGACCGGCTCGATTACGCCACCCTCGCGCAGGCCGGCATCCGACAAGGCTTCCACATAGAGCTGGTAGGCCGCGATCAGCGGGCGCTTCTTTTCGATGCCGCCGTCGCGTGGCGCGTAACGCTGCTTCAGCACACTCCAGCGGGCATAGAGGTCGGCGGGCAGGATATCCTGCAGCCTCTGACCGTCCTGGTTCCTGGATGCCTTCAAGGCAGACGGCAGCAGCGTCAGCCCGCGGAAGAAACCGACGTCGGCATCGACCATGATGCCCGGAGAGGCCAGGACTTCGTCGGCGAGTTGCAGCACCTGGTCGACCTCATTCGAACGCCAGGTGATCTTCTTCGGCAACGGCGACTGGGTGCCCAGGATGTAGAGCAGGTGTTCGCCACGCCGCACTTTCCATAGCCCGGGACCCGTCTGGACACCGGCAACGACCACGGCATCCATGTCGACCACACCGTCTTCGACGGTCGCCTGCGCCGGCTCGCTCTCCGGTATCGCCTGCGCACCCGTCGGACCCGACCAGGCCAGCAGCGACAGCCACAGCATCCCGAGAGACAAACGCATTCCGGCGACTCCAGTGCGGAAGAATCGCGAGAGTGTGCCCGTGGAGCGAGGGAGCGGCGTGCGACTGCGCGCAGTCGTGGGGGAATCCGTTCAGGCCACCTTGCCGCCCGCTTCGCGCAATGTGCGTGCGTCGTCGCTGCCGCTCTGCATCAGCTCGAACCCCTTCCAGCTGAAGCCTGGGGACACCGAGCAATCGACCAGCGTGAAGTCGCCCAGCGAGCGTGCGCTCTGCCAGACGCCGGCCGGCACCACCTGGTTCGATTGGCCGCCACGGGCGGAGGTGTCCAGTTGCACCCGCGTGAGCGTGCGCTGTTCCGGATCGAACATCGACAGCTCCATGGGACTGCCGTCGTGCCAGTCCCAGACCTCGGTCGCGTCGACCCGGTGCCAGCGGGTCACCACGGCTTCCGGCAGCAGGAACTTGATCGCGGTGAGTGTGGGCCGCTCGATCCCGTTGACCTCGGTGCGTTTGGCCGACTCGTACACGCGGCGGAAAAAGCCACCTTCGGGGTGCGGTGACAGCTGCAGGTCGCGGATCAACGCTTCTGTCACGGGATTCATGGGATTTCCTGCTGGCGACGGCCGGGATGGGTCGCCGCCGGCAGCGCGCGACGACGGACACAAAAAAGCCCGCGCTCGCGCGCAGGCTTGATGTCGAACCGCGATTGGTCGGGACGGCCGGATTTGAACCGACGACCCTCTGCCCCCCAGGCAGATGCGCTACCAGGCTGCGCTACGCCCCGAATCTCGCGGATCGGCCCGCCTTTCGACGGGCCGCGCATTATAGCCGGAATTCTTCGGCGACTCCCACCAGGAGCGCCGCCGGAGGTCACCGGCGCAGCAACTGGAGGATTTCCTCCAGTTCCATGCGCACCTGGCGCACGATCTGCGCGCTCATCGCGGACTCCTGCTTGGCACCCTCGCCTTCCAGGCGCAAACGCGCACCGCCGATGGTGTAGCCCTGCTCGTACAGCAGGCCGCGGATCTGGCGCACCATCAGTACGTCATGGCGCTGGTAGTAGCGACGGTTGCCGCGGCGCTTGGCCGGTTCCAGGCTGGGGAACTCGGTTTCCCAGTACCGCAGCACGTGCGGCTTCACGTCGCACAGTTCGCTCACCTCACCGATGGTGAAGTAGCGCTTGGCCGGAATCGGCGGAAGCTCGCGGTTACTGCCCGGATCCAGCATAGGTTTCCACCCGCTCCTTGAGTTTCTGTCCCGGCCTGAAGGTCACCACCGTCCGCGCCGAGATCGGGATTTCCTCGCCCGTCTTCGGATTGCGGCCCGGGCGCTGGTTCTTGCGCCGCAGGTCGAAATTGCCGAAGCCGGACAGCTTCACCTGACGGCCCTGTTCAAGGGCTTCGCGCAGCACGTCGAAGTACGCGTCGACGAATTCCTTCGCCTCGCGCTTGTTCAGGCCGACCTCGTCGAACAGACGCTCGGCCATCTCCGCCTTCGTCAATGCCATGGATACTGCGTCCCCATTGCGGCCGTCGCCGGCCCAGCCACTGCCCTCATACCGTTCATCCGCGGATCTTCGCGCCGTGCGCGCTGTCGATCGCGGTCACGACGGCGGCCACCACCTGCGCCACGTCGCCCTCAGCGAGAGTGCGTGAGTTGTCCTGCAAAATCAAGCCCATAGCGAGACTCTTTTGACCGGATTCGACGCCCTGTCCGACATAACGGTCGAACAGCTGCACGTCCCGCAACAGCGGCCCCGCAGCGGCCTTCACCGTGGCGACGAGATCCGCCCACGACACCTGCTCGGCAACGACGAATGCGAGGTCGCGGCGGACGGACGGATAGCGGGATTGTTCGGTGGCACGCGGCAGCGGCCGGACGCTCAATGGCGCGAGGTCCAGTTCGAACGCGATCACGTCGGCATCCAGGTCGAGCTGGCGCTGGAGACGCGGATGCAACTGCCCGATCCAGCCGATGCGGATCCCATCGCGGTACACGTCCGCCGACCGGCCGGGATGGCCATGGGCGGCCTGGGAAGGACGGAACTCGAGCGATGCACCTGCCAGGGCGGCGACACTTTCCAGGTCGCCCTTGAGGTCATGGAAATCGACCTTGCGCGACGGCAAGCCCCATTGCTCGGCAACCGCCTCGCCGGTGATCGCGGCGGCGATGCGCAGCGACTCGACGGGCGCATCACCCGCCTGCGCCGACGCATGGAACACGTTGCCGATCTCGAACAGGCGTACGCGACCCGCCTGGCGCGCGGCGTTGCGCTGCAGGGCAGCCACGATGCCCGGCAGCAGTTGCGTGCGCATGATCGCCAGTTCGGCGCTGAGCGGGTTCGCCAGCGGCACGGCACCTTCGGCGGCACCCCACTGCGCGAGCCATTGGGCGTCGACGAACGCGAAGTTGACCGTTTCGAAATAATCGCGCGCCGCCAGCTGCCGGCGTACGGCGCCGGGCTCGACACGGGTCTCGCTCGGCGAGGCAATGCGGATCGCGCCACCCGGCAGCGTGGTGGGCACGCGGTCGTAGCCGTGGATGCGCGCGAGTTCCTCGATCAGGTCTTCCTCGATGGCGATATCGAAGCGCCGGCTGGGCGCGACCACGCTCCAGCCCTCGGCGACGGCGGACGCCTGCAGGCCCAGCGCGCGCAGGATGCGCTCGATCTCGGCGTCCGGAATGTCGACCCCCAGCACACGGGCGATCCGCGCGCGGCGCAGCAGGATGGCGATGGGCTTCGGGAGGTGTTCGAGGTGTTCCGCCACCGTGGTGGGGCCAGGCGTTCCGCCGGCGACATCGAGGATCAGGCGGGTGGCGTACTCCACGGCGATACGCGGCAACTCGGGATCGACGCCACGCTCGAAGCGATGGCCGGCATCGGTGTGCAGGCCCAGCTTGCGGCTGCGGCCGATGATGGCCGACGGAATCCAGTGCGCTGCCTCGAGGAAGACGGTGGTCGTGGTGTCCGTGACGCGCGTGTCGAGGCCACCCATGATGCCGCCGAGGGCGACGGCGCGTTCGCCACGGCCGCCTCGACTGTCGGACACCACCAGGAAATCACTGTCCAGCGCGACGGTACGGCCATCCAGCAACGTGGCCCGCTCGCCGGCGCGGGCATCGCGCACGACGACCGGTCCTTCCAGCATGTCGCGGTCGAATGCGTGCATCGGCTGACCCAGCTCCAGCATCACGTACTGGGTGACGTCCACCAGGAAACTGATCGGTCGCACGCCGCTGCGGCGCAGCCGCTCCGCCATCCAGACGGGGGTAGCCGCACGCGCGTCGACACCTTCGATGACGCGGCCGGCGAAACGCGGCACCTTCGCCCCCGCGTCCAGCACGACTTCCATGGCCGCCGTGCCCTGCGCCGGCACGGCCGTGGAGTCCAGCGGCTTCACTTCGCTGCCCAGCGACGCCGCGACGTCATAGGCGATGCCGCGCACGCTGAAGCAATCGGCACGGTTCGGCGTCAGCTTGATCTCGATGCTGGCGTCCGGCAGTTGCAGATAGTCGGCGACGGGCGTGCCGACCGGCGCGTCGGACGGCAGTTCCAGCAGGCCGGACGCATCGGCATCGATGCCGAGTTCCTTGGCCGAGCACAGCATGCCGTTGGATTCGACGCCGCGCAGCTTGGCGGCCTTGATGGCGATGCCGCCGACGTTCGCGCCCACCATCGCCAGCGGCGCCAGCAGGCCCGGGCGCGCATTCGGCGCGCCGCAGACGATCTGCAGCAGCGCGCCCTGCCCTGCATCGACCTGGCACACCTGCAGGCGGTCGGCCTCGGGATGCCTGGCGCATTCGACGATGCGCGCCACGACCACGTTCGCCAGACCATCGCCCAGCGCCGTGACCTCTTCGACCTCCAGGCCGATGGCGGTCAGCGTGGCGGACAGTTCGTCGCGGGTGGCCTGGGTAGGGACGTGGCTGCGCAGCCAGTTTTCAGAGAATTTCATGGTTCGTGATCCGTAGGGCGGGCCCGGGCCCGCCATTGCCATGTATCAGGTGTCGAGATGCCGGAACAGCAGCGGGCGTGGGTACGCCTACGCGAACTGCTTCAGGAACCGCACGTCGTTCTCGAAGAACGCACGCAGATCGTTGACACCGTAACGGAGCATCGCGAAGCGCTCCACGCCGAGGCCGAAGGCGAAGCCGGTGTAGCGCTCCGGATCGATGCCGCAGTTGCGCAGCACGTTCGGATGCACCATGCCGCAGCCCAGCACTTCCAGCCAGCGCGTGCTGCCGTCGGGCTGCTGCCAGGCGATATCGACTTCCGCGCCTGGTTCGACGAACGGGAAGTAGCTGGGGCGGAAGCGCATCTCGAAATCGCGCTCGAAGAACGCGCGCACGAACTCCGCGAGCGTCCCCTTCAGATCGGCGAACGTGGAGTGCTCGTCGACCAGCAGGCCTTCGACCTGATGGAACATCGGCGAATGGGTCTGGTCGCTGTCGCTGCGGTAGACCTTGCCGGCCGCGATCATGCGCAGCGGCGGCTGGTGGGCGTCCATGTAGCGCACCTGCACCCCGGAGGTATGCGTGCGCAGCAGGCGACCGTCGCCGAAGTAGAACGTGTCGTGCATGGCGCGCGCAGGGTGGTGCGGCGGGAAGTTCAGCGCTTCGAAGTTATGCTGGTCGTCCTCGATCTCGGGACCGTCGGCCAGTTCGTAGCCGAGTCGGCCAAAGATGTCGGCGATGCGTTCCAGGGTGCGGCTGATCGGATGCAGACCACCCCGCGCGCCGTTGCGGCCCGGCAACGTGATGTCGATGGTTTCGCCAGCCAGGCGCGCATCGAGGGCGGCGTCCTCCAGCACGGACTTGCGCATCGACAAGGCTTCACCAATGGCGTCGCGCGCACGGTTGATGGCCTCGCCCGCCGCCTTGCGCTGGTCGGCGGGCAACGTGCCCAGCTGCTTCAGCTGCGTGGTGATGCTGCCGCTCTTGCCGAGCAGCGCGACGCGCAGCTGCTCCACCACGTCGGGCGACTGCGCGGCGGCGATGTCGGCCAGCGCTTGTGTGGACAGGGATTCGATTTCGCTCATTGGAGGTCCATGAGTGGGTGTCTTCTCGTGGGAGCGACGTGAGTCGCGATGGGCCGACCGGGCACTTCATCGCGACTCACGTCGCTCCTACAGGAACAAGAACCACAAAAAACAATGGGGAAGGACTCGCGCCCTTCCCCACGTGTTCCCGGCGATGGACTGCCGGAGTGCTTTACGGTGGAGACGCGGCTTACGCCGCGAGTGCGCCCTTCGCCTTTTCAGCCAGGGCCGCAAAGCCGACCGCATCATGCACGGCGATGTCCGCCAGCACCTTGCGATCCAGCGTGATGCCGGACTTCAGCAGGCCATTCATGAAACGGCTGTAGCTGAGGCCGTTCAGGCGGGCAGCCGCGTTGATACGCGTGATCCACAGCGAACGGAAATTGCGCTTCTTCTGCTTGCGGCCGATGTAGGCGTACTGACCCGCCTTGATCACCGCCTGCTTGGCGACGCGGAATACCTTGCGACGGGCGTTGTAGTAGCCCTTGGCGAGGTGGAGGACTTTCTTGTGACGGCGACGCGCCGTCACGCCACGCTTAACTCGTGCCATGTCTCAGTCCTCAGAGGTAGGGAAGCATGCGGTTCAAACGGCCGCTGTCTTCGGCGCGAATGATGTTCGTCGCACGAAGGCCGCGCTTACGCTTGGTCGCTTTCTTGGTGAGGATGTGGCTACGGTTGGCGTGGCCAGCCTTGAACTTGCCGGAGGCGGTCTTGCGAAAACGCTTCGCCGCCGCCCGGTGGGTCTTGATCTTGGGCATTGCTATGTCCTTGACGGGGTTATGTCACTGATCCGGGCGCCACGTTCGTGGTCTTTCCATCCGTGCCCATATCGGCTTGTAAGTCGTTGATTCCGTAACGGAACCTGCGACGGGTCCATCGACTGCGAACAGTCTCCCGGCGTACCGGGCCGCGTATTATGCCCGCTGCCGATTTCTCTTGCAAATCCGGCCACTTAGGCCTGGCTTGGACCGGAGTGCGGAAAAGCGGAAGGCGCCTTGCGGCGCCTTCCCCTCACCCTTTGCCCTCTCCCCGCACGCGGGGCGAGGGGAACAGTAGGCGTCAGCGGCCAAGCCGCTGACTTCACTTCTTTTTGGGGGCGATCATCATGACCATCTGACGGCCTTCCAGACGCGGACGGGACTCGATGACGATCTCGTCGCCCAGCTCGGCCTCGATGCGCGCGGCCATTTCGCGACCCAGTTCCTGGTGGCTCATTTCGCGGCCACGGAAGCGGATGTTGACCTTGACCTTGTCGCCTTCTTCCAGGAAGCGGCGGATGTTGCGCATCTTGATCTGGTAGTCGCCCTCGTCGGTAACGGGGCGGAACTTGAGTTCCTTGATCTCGACCTGCTTGGTCTTCTTCTTGGCCTCGTTCGCCTTCTTCTGCGCTTCGAACTTGAACTTGCCGAAGTCCATGATCTTGCAGACAGGCGGCTCGGCATTGGGCTGGATCTCGACCAGATCGAGACCCTCTTCTTCCGCCTTGGCCAAGGCTTCGTCGCGCGTGAGCACGCCGATCATCTCGCCGTCGGAACCGATCACGCGCACGCGCGGAACGCGGATTTCGAGGTTCTTTCGGTTTTGCTTGTTGTCAGGAATGCTGATGTTGCAGTCTCCAGGGAGGGGTGCGCCGGCCCGCGAAGGACGGACCGGAACCAATTATTGCGCGGCGTGCTCGTTACGCAAACGTTCGGCGAAGGCAGCGACGGACATGCTGCCGAGATCTTCCCCTGAACGCGTGCGCACGGCGATGGCGCCATTCTCCTTCTCGCGGTCGCCGACCACCAGCAGGTATGGCACCCGCTGCAGCGTGTGCTCGCGAATCTTATAACCGATCTTCTCGTTCCGCAAATCGGAAGCCACCCGGAAGCCTTGATTTGCAAGGGTTTTCCGGACCTCGGCCACATAATCGGCCTGGGCGTCGGTGATATTCATCACCACGGCCTGCTGGGGGGCCAGCCAGGACGGGAATGCACCAGCATGGTGCTCGATCAGGATGCCGATGAAGCGTTCCATCGACCCCACGATGGCCCGATGCAGCATGACCGGGTGCTGGCGCTGGCTGTTCTCGTCCACGTACTCCGCGCCCAGTCGGCCCGGCATCATGAAATCGACCTGCATCGTCCCCAGCTGCCAGGTCCGGCCGATCGCGTCCTTCAGGTGGTACTCGATCTTCGGCCCGTAGAAGGCGCCCTCGCCCGGCAGCTCTTGCCATTCCACCCCACAGCTGCGCAGGGCGGCACGCAGGGCGGCTTCGGCCTTGTCCCAGGTGGCGTCATCGCCCAGGCGCGACTCCGGTCGCAGGGCGATCTTGATCTGGATGTCCTCGAACCCGAAGTCCGAGTACACCTTCAGCGCCTGCTGGTGGAACGCGGTGACCTCGGCCTCGATCTGGTCTTCCGTGCAGAAGATGTGGCCGTCGTCCTGGGTGAAGCCGCGCACGCGCAGGATGCCGTGCAGCGCGCCCGACGGCTCGTTGCGGTGGCAGGCGCCGAACTCGCCATAGCGGATCGGCAAGTCGCGATAGCTGTGCAGGCCCTGGTTGAACACCTGCACATGGCCCGGGCAGTTCATCGGCTTGACCGCGTAGGTGCGGTTCTCCGACTCGCTGAAGAACATGTTTTCCTTGTAGTTGTCCCAGTGGCCGGACTTCTTCCACAGGGCAACGTCGAGGATCTGCGGGCAGCGTACTTCCTGGTAGCCGCTGTCGCGGTAGACCTTGCGCATGTACTGCTCGACCACCTGCCAGATGGCCCAGCCCTTCGGATGCCAGAACACCAGGCCCGGCGCCTCTTCCTGCAGGTGGAACAGCTCCTGCTGCTTGCCGATCTTGCGGTGGTCGCGCTTCTCGGCCTCCTCGATGCGCTGGATGTAGGCCTCCAGCTGCTTCTTGTCGGCCCAGGCCGTGCCGTAGATGCGCTGCAGCTGCTCGTTCTTGGCGTCGCCGCGCCAGTAGGCGCCGGAAATGCGGGTCAGCTTGAACGCCTTCAGGAAGCGCGTGTTCGGCACGTGCGGACCGCGGCACATGTCGACGTATTCCTGGTGGTAGTACAGGCCCATCGCCGTGACATCCGGGCCCATGTCGTCGATCAGGCGCAGCTTGTAGTCCTCGCCACGGGCCTTGAACACCTCGACGACCTCGGCGCGCGGCGTCATCTTCTTGATGACGTCGTAGTCCTGCGCGATCAGTTCCTGCATGCGTTGTTCGATCGCCGCCAGATCCTCGGGCGTGAACGGGCGCTCGCTGTGGATGTCGTAGTAGAAGCCTTCGGCGATGACCGGGCCGATGACCATCTTCGCGTCCGGATACAGCTGCTTCACCGCGTGGCCGACCAGGTGCGCGGCCGAGTGGCGAATGATCTCGACGCCCTCCTCGTCCTTCGGCGTGATGATGCGCAGCGCGGCGTCGTGGTCGATGACGTCGCTGGCATCGACCAGCACGCCGTCGACCGCACCGGCCACGGTAGCCTTGGCCAGCCCGGCGCCGATGGACTGGGCCACCTGCATGACGGAAACGGGGTTCTCGAACTCGCGGCGGCTGCCGTCGGTGAGCGTGATGGTGATCATCGGAGGCGTGGACTCGATCTGGATGACGCCGGCGCAGGAGCGGCCGGGCGGGAGTGCGGACATGAAAAAAGCGCCACGAGGGCGCCTACGGGATGCGGTGCCTCGGGCAAAAACAGGTTCAGGCGATGGTAGTGCTCATGTCGCACGCTCGGCCGGCGTTTCCGCGGGCCACCTCGTGATGCGGATGGCGCGAAGGGAAGGCCCCGTGGTTCCGGAATCCACGCTGTGGAAGCGTGGTGGGCGGTACAGGGTTCGAACCTGTGACCCCTACCATGTCAAGGTAGTGCTCTACCGCTGAGCTAACCGCCCGGTCTGCCCTTTGCAGGGGCGCGAATTCTAGCCCGGAAGCGGGGTCGTCGACAACCGGGCAAGGATTTCTTCGGCTCAGCCGCCCAGGCTGGCCTCCTTCAGCCGCTGGATCTGGTCGCGCAGGCGCGCGGCATCCTCGAATTCCAGGTCGCGGGCGTGCTGGTACATCTGCTGTTCCAGCGTCTTGATCTTGGCCACCGCCTTCGCCGGATCCATCACGCCGTACTCGGCCGACTCCTCGGCCACGCGACGCACCTTGCCCCGCCCGGCCTTGCCATCGTTGGCGGCCTCGCTGCGCGCGCCCTCCAGGATGTCGACGATGGGACGGGCCACGGACTTCGGTGTGATGCCGTGCTCCAGGTTGTATTCCACCTGTTTCTCGCGGCGCCGTCCGGTTTCATCGATCGCCGCCTGCATCGAGCGGGTCATCCTGTCGGCATAGAGGATCGCCTTGCCGCGCAGGTTGCGCGCCGCCCGGCCGATGGTCTGGATCAGCGAGCCGGTGGAACGCAGGAAGCCCTCCTTGTCCGCGTCGAGGATCGCCACCAGCGACACTTCCGGCATGTCCAGGCCCTCGCGCAGCAGATTGATGCCGACCAGCACGTCGAACTTGCCAAGCCGCAGGTCGCGGATGATCTCCACGCGCTCGACGGTATCGACGTCCGAGTGCAGGTAGCGCACCTTGATGCCGTGCTCGCCCAGGTACTCGGTCAGGTTCTCGGCCATGCGCTTGGTCAGCGTGGTGACCAGCACACGATCGCCCCACGACACCCGCTCGTTGATCTGCGACAGCAGGTCGTCCACCTGCGTGCCGACCGGGCGGATCTCGACTTCCGGATCGATCAGGCCGGTGGGACGCACCACCAGCTCGACGATCTCGCCGGCGGACTCGCGCAGTTCGTACGGTCCAGGCGTTGCGGAGACGTAGATGCTGCGGGGCGAACGCGCTTCCCATTCCTCGAAGCGCAACGGCCGGTTGTCCAGCGCCGATGGCAGTCGGAAACCGAACTCCACCAGCGTTTCCTTGCGCGAGCGGTCGCCCTTGTACATGGCGCCGATCTGGGGAATGGTCACGTGGGATTCGTCGATCACCAGCAGCGCATCCGCCGGCAGGTAGTCGAACAGCGTCGGCGGCGGCTCGCCCGGCGCCTTGCCGGTCAGGTGGCGCGAGTAGTTCTCGATGCCCGAACAGAAGCCGACCTCGGCCATCATTTCCACGTCGAACTGGGTCCGCTGCGCCAGCCGCTGCGCCTCCACCAGCTTGTTCTGCGCGTACAGCTGCTCCAGCCGATCCTTCAGCTCCACCTTGATCGTGTCGATGGCAGCCAGCACGCGCTCGCGGGTGGTGGCGTAGTGGGTCTTGGGATAGACGGTGTAACGCTGCAGCTTGCGCAGCGACTCGCCGGTGAGCGGATCGAACAGGCTCAGGCCCTCGACCTCGCCATCGAACAGCTCGATGCGCACGGCCTCGGCATCGCTTTCCGCCGGATGCACGTCGATGATCTCGCCGCGCACGCGGAAGGTGCCGCGCTGCAGCTCGTATTCATTGCGCGTGTACTGCAACTGGGTCAGGTGGCGGATCAGTTCGCGCTGGTCGATGCGCTCACCCAGTGACAGGATCAGCCGCAGCGACAGGTAGTCTTCCGGCGCACCGAGGCCGTAGATCGCGGATACCGTAGCGACCACCAGCGCATCCGGGCGCGACAGCAGGGTCTTGGTCGCCGCCAGCCGCATCTGCTCGATGTGCTCGTTGATCGAACTGTCCTTCTCGATGAAGGTGTCGCTCGACGGCACGTAGGCTTCGGGCTGGTAGTAGTCGTAGTAGCTGACGAAATATTCGACCGCGTTGTGCGGGAAAAAAGCCTTGAATTCGCCATACAGCTGCGCCGCCAGCGTCTTGTTGGGCGCCATGACCAGGGTCGGCTTCTGCACCCGCTGCACCACGTTGGCGATGGTGTAGGTCTTGCCGGAACCCGTCACGCCCAGCAGCGTCTGTTTCGCCAGGCCGGCCTCGAAATTCTCCACGAGCTTCTCGATGGCCCGCGGCTGGTCGCCGGCCGGGGAGTAAGGGGAAACGAGCTGGAAACGGTCGGTCATGGCGCACACCTGAGACAAGCGAACGAGTATAGCGATGGGCGCGTGACAGGGACCGAGGCGAATTCCTACACGCGGACAGGTCCAGACCTGATGGCGAGAAAAGCAAACGGCCGCGAACCTGATCGCGCCCATTTCACAAGGAACTGTCGATGGCAAGGATGCCTTCGTCTCCCCGTCAGGGGAGTCATATCCAACGCGCCGCACCCTTGCGTGGCTTCACGCTGGTGGAAACCGCGGTAACCCTGTCCGTCCTGGCACTCATGGTCGCCATAGGCCTGCCGTCGATGCGGGAGTTCCGGGCACGCCAGCAGGCCGGTGCGATAGCGAATCTGCTGGTGTCCCACTTCGCCTCGGCCCGGATGACCGCCATCAGCCACAACGTCCCGGTCATGGTCTGCCCCAGCGATGGTGCCGGCACATGCCGCCAGGGCACCGACTGGGGAGGACACTGGCTGTCGTTCCGCGACCCGGATGGAAACCGCCAGCCCGACGACGGCGACGACATCTACCGGAACGACACCGTGCCGGACAACCCGAGTATCCGCGTAGTGTCCACACAGGGCCGCCGGCATGTCCGCTATCAGCCGACCGGCATGAGCTACGGCACCAACCTGACCATCCGGATCTGCTACGACGGCCGCGTGGCCACCAGCGTCATACTGAACAACACGGGCCGCGCGCGCACCGTGCGCGGCAGCCTGACCACACCGTGTTGATTCCCGCACCGCACCCCCCGGCTCCGCACGCCCTACCCGGCCTTCATGTCCCGAGGCTTGTTCCCGCCGGAATCGCTGGCTACAATACGCGCCCCGCCCGAATAGCTCAGCCGGTTAGAGCACTTGACTGTTAATCAGGGGGTCGTTGGTTCGAGTCCAACTTCGGGCGCCAGATCGAAAAAAGCCGCATCCTTGGATGCGGCTTTTTTTATTGCCCTTCTCGCCCATTGCGCCAGGAAGAGATTCTGCCCTCTGCGAAGGCTCTCGGCGCTTTGGTCAGTCGCACGCGTGCCTATCGCAGTAACACATGCTCAGGCACTTTATACTCTTCACCAACAGCCATCCGTGGCAGGTAAGCGATTGCCGGCTTGATCGATTGACAGGGTACCGCAGCGGTCATCCGCCTGGCTGCCCTGCGGCGTAGCGGTCAGCAAAAAAGCCCTGGCCTCCAGGCTGGAGGTAACGGGTTCGACCCTGTAGAACCTGCTCACGTCCGCATCGCAGGTAAAGACCTCCGGAGTGCCGTCAGCGTTGTACGCCAGTCGCGTGGTGTAGAAGCGCTCCATCTGCTGCGCCGCCTGCAAGAGGCAGGCGGTGCCACCTGCGCGACGACCCTTGCGCACATGCTCGAGGTAGCTGGGCAGGGCGATCGAGGCGAGGATGCCGATGATCGCCACCACTACCATCAGTTCGATCAGGGTGAAACCAGCCAGCGCACGGGGCGCGGCCTTGGCGGAAACCATCATCTGTCCGTTCTCCATGTGTCAGTCCCTGCGGATCTCACGCCACGAGGCGCGGTCCCAACGCGGCGCCGCCGTACGCACCGTATTCAATCCGGCGCCACCGCTGCCACCGACCCCCAGCAGACCACGCAACAGATTCGGCAAGGTCGGCATGCCGTTGCCCAGGTTCACCGAGCCCACCGGCAGGTTGCCGGTCACCGCCGTGTCCTCGGTAATCCCGTCACCATTGAGGTCGAAATACGAGAGGCTGCCACTGGTACCAGTGAAAGCATCCAGTGCGTTGATATAGCCGGTGCCGCTGGAACTGCAGGCACCGCCCGAGGGGATGATGCTGGCGGTAAGCAGGAAACGGCCTGCCAACTGCGCGTCCTGCACGATCCTCTCGCCGCCGACCGGCAAATCGAGATACCACCCCTTCGACGCGGGAGGCAATGTTGCGCGCGGCTCAAAAGCGCGCACATTGCCTTCCGTCACCTGTACGGCGCGCTCGGTCAGATCGTCACGCGTGCGGGTCGCATTCTCGTCGATGAAACCGTACATGCTCTGCACGTCGGTGCTTCCGGGCTGCGCGTCTTCGGCGGTCAGGTAGCGACCGGTACCGAAGAAGACCCAGCGCTTCCGGGTCAGCGGATGGACACCCACCGCCACACCGCCGGTGATGGGCTGCGCCTTGCCGTCAGCGTCCTGCGCCGTGAACAGGCGCGTGGCGGTCCAGTCTGTCGGCGTAGCCGAGGTCAGGTCGAACTTCCAGACGTTGCCTTGCATGTCGCCGGCATAGACATAGGCCAGCGTCCTGCCGTCGATGCCATAGATGCCCGTCGCCGAAGACAGGCCGTTGGGCACGAGCACGCTTCCAACGCCGGTATCGATTTCACGAATCACGGCGCCTGTGTTCATGTCCAGAACGATGAGCACGGCGCGCTCGTTGTTGCTGTTCGGCCCATTGGCAACCACCGCGGCCGCCCTGCGCGTGCCGGCATTCACATTGGCCAGCAGCGGCTTGCTGAGGACAAGACCCATGTTGCTGCCAGGCGTGTCCGCGCGCTCCCACTTGAAGTTGGTCGCCGCCATCGCTGCGGGACTAGTGACATCCAGCGCATACAGCCCCTTGCCGCCACGCCCCAGGCTTCCCACCAAGATGTTCGTGCTGGCGGAGGTCAAGGTGCGCGGACTGACCGCGATGGGGCCATCCACGAAGTACCGGTGCGCGTAGTCGCCACGGCTCAACGTGGACAACAGTCCCCAATTGATGATGTTGGGGATGTAGGCGAACAACTCCTCGCCATTACTCGCGTTGAAAGCATGCAGCATGCCGTCATTGGCGCCTACGTAAAGCGTATTGGTGTCCGCGACATAAGCGGGCGAGGAATTGATAATGTCGCCCAGCAGGCCGGTACGTCTGCGCAGGTGGGGTGCCTCGTTGCCTTCCAGACTCGTGTCGCCCTTGATGTAGTCGACATTCCGCGCGCCGGTCACCGGATAGTTGAACGTGTCGCCGGTTCGAGCGAGCACTGCCGTCTGGGTCGTGGTGGGGAACGTACGCCCCGTGCCACCTTCGGAGGTGAAGACCTTGCGGGTGCTCCAGTCCCCGATGCTCGCATTCCACATTTCCGCGCCATCCGACGCCCTGCTGGCCCTCAGGCCGCCCTTCCAGCTGCCCTGCTCGTAGCTGGCGTTGAACACCAGCGTGCTGGCCTCCGGCGATACGGAGGTGGACACGACGTTGGAATAGGAACTGCTGCGCCGTTCGATCTCGGTCAAGGCATCCTGCAACGCCTTGGTGAACCTGTCCGAATCGTTGGCCAGCACGTAGCGGCCACGCCCGTTCACCGCCGCATGCCACAGATCGTCGATGCTGCTGGCGGTATTGTTGACGGAGATCGGCCAGCTCTTGGTACCCGCCGTGATGGCCGGCAGGTCGTTTTCAGGATCCAGGCTGCCCGCCGCACCCAGCGACACAGAGAAGGTCACCATATGCTGGTGACTGGCGGGGTCGTCGATCGACGCCGGGACGTTGTTCACCATGTCCTCGCGCAAATCGGTCTTCCAGTAATACATGGCGATATCGGCCAGCGTGTCGGCCTGGTTATCGCCCTTGTACGGCAGGGGGAAGGTACCATCCTGCTCGCCGACCTTCTCATTTACGCCCGTGTAATCGTAAGCCGCATTATCGTTGTCGTTACGGTAGCCATCGGTGGTCAGGATCATGTAGCTCTGACGGCAGCTGAATTGCTCCACCGGCGCACCAGGACCCCAAGGCCCCGTGGCCGTATGGTCAGTCTTGAAGTAATTGCCCGCGTTCCATATTGCGGAGCGCAACGGCGTGGAGCCGGAGCCATTTTCGGAATACAGTCGCTGGAACCACGCAGTACGATTGTTGTCGGCGCCCGTGGTGCCGTTGGGATCGTCGAACAAGCCTTGGTTGCGCGTGACCGGAATGGGTTTGGCGCGCGACAAGGGATGGGTATTCCATCTGCCGCCCGTTGGCCACACACCGCCACCAGGAATGACCGTATTGCTCTGAGACATGTCGTTCCAGATATTCCGGTAGCCGACACGATAATTCGAGCCGATCTGCGAGAACGCACGCCCCGCGCCCGACTTGGCGACCTTGAAACGGGTCCGGTGGTAGGAATACCAGGTCGCGAAGTTGGTCCGCTCGTCAGCCGCCGAACGACCCGCAGGTCTCGTTGCGCTGGTGGGCGTGGCTGCGGTGCAGTTCGTCCAACGTGTGCCGACGCATCCATCTTCGTTGCTGGTGTAATACGTGATCGTCAGGCTGGCGCCGATGAAGCCTGTCGCCACCCTGCCCCGCAAGCCGAGGTGGATCACCGTTCCTGCAGCCGGGTTGCTTATCGACCTTGTCTTGGTCGCGCCAGACCCCGTGTTCCTATTCTCATAGTCTGTCGTGGTGGGCTCAGCTCCATACCGGTAATAGAGCTCTGCATTTGAGCCTGTCACCGTGATCGTGACGTTTACCGTATTGGCCGGGACCGTGAACGTCGGGAATCCCGTGACCATCGTCTGAGCCAATCCTCCGGTCAGACCCGTCTGGGGATAGCCTGGCACCGGATACCCACCCGACCATTCGGAGCGTTCCACCGTGCCATTGGTCAGAATCTGATAACGCCAGTAGTTGGCGACATTGCCGAAGGTGGTGGCATCGCCGGTATTCTTCGGCACATAGTAGGTCTGTGTTGCACCCGACAGATTGATGGTGCCGGTATCGAAGGGCGGCACCAGCGCAACATGGGAATACGCGGCGGTGTATGACATACCGCCCGTCATCTCAGAACCGTCGGGGTTCACCCACGGCCGGTAGTCCTTGAACGGGTTGTAGTAGATCGTGTTGCGCGTGTAAGCCTGCCTTGCGATGTTGAGACCGCTGACACTGGGAACACTGTCAGGCATGTAGTCCCACTGCATGGAGCCGGAATTGTCCAGCACCATCAGGATATTCGGCGGTATCCGCGCGCCGGTGGTCATCGGCTCAGGCGGAATCGTGACGCCGGCATTGACCGGGAGCGCCAGCAATGTGACCAGAAAGGCAGCCGGCGCGCTCCACCAGGGGCGGTGAGCGGCATGTTGACGACGCGGATGCAGGGAAGAAGGAGTGTTCATGGCTCATCCGGGATGCGGCTGATGACGGTGGCTTGCACGAGCACGTCGGCGCGGCCTGCGGAACGGCTGCGCGCGGTCACGCGGTACAAGGGGTTGGCGCAGTTGAGGGTGGAACCGGAGGTGGTATCGCAACCACCAGGCTGGCCCGGCCCGGTACCGACGTACTCGATCCAGTACTCGGGATTCTCCGCGACCATCCGGTTGTCGTAGCTATCGTCCGGCACCTGGCGCCATACCGGCACGGAGCCGCTGGGACAGATGCTGTCAGACGCGCAGTCAGCCGCGGTGGGAATCCGGCGGTCCCAGTCTCCCGCACCAAGCACCTGGTCCTGCGCGAAACGAAGCGCGCCCTCGGCCGCCTGGAAAGCGACACTGCGGTCACGCAGATTGGCGGCCATGCGCTCCTGCATGGCGGAGCTGCGCATGATGGCCAAGCCCAGGATAGCCGTCACCACCAGCAGGACCAGCACCACGATCAGGGCGATACCCTGCTGATCGCGCCCGGTTTTTGCGGAATGGGTAAGAGAGGATTTCATAGCGTGCGTCCCCGCAGGCTGACGACGTTGGATACCTGCCGCGTCAGGGCGCGGCCATCGACGTCCGCGCCCTGCAGCGTCATGTTGATCCGCACGGCGACCACATCGTCGCCCGGCGTATCGGTGTAGTCGGCTTCGCCACGCTGGCGATAGCTGAAGTCGATGTCCTGCACGCCATCGACCACTTCCTCTGCCGCACCATCGAAGCGCGACATATAAAGGGAGCTGCCTCCTCCGCGACCATTCTCCTGTACGAACCACTGCACGTCGCGGAAACGTGCCAAGACGACCGACGGCAGCAACGCGGCATCGGTCACCGGGTAGTCCGGCAATCCGTCGAAACTGACCGTCATTCCCGTCACACCGGTGGCGGCGACCACGTGGGTACGACTGCTGTTGCACAACATGATGAGGTTGCCAACGGAAAACGCATCGGAGGCCGCGTCGAGCTCCCCGTCATCCAGCGTAACGGAACTGGAAGTCGTGCTCTCCACCCGGTAGGCAGTATCGTCGCCGGAAAACACCCGCAACGACGTGGCATCACCCTGGATAGGCGAGGTGCTGAACTGGGCGGCCTCCGCATTGCCGCCCACGATCTCCGAATACCGTGAACAGGCGCTGCCTCCGGCCGCGCGGATATCGCGTGACATCAATTCGAAAGCGATGCGGGCGTTTTCCTGGATGCGGTTCAAACCTTCATTCGAACGATAGGTCGCCTGATTGGATTGCAGGATCGCAAAGGCAGCGCCGGTGACCAGCAGGCCCAGCACCAAGGCCACCATCAGTTCGATCAGGCTGAAGCCGGCGGCAGGACGGCGCGATGTCATATGGTCGTCCTCGTCACCACTTGCCGCTCGTTGCCGCCGCCGGCACGCGAGTCATCCCACTGAATGGTGATGACGCAGGCCTCGGGGCAGCCTCTGATCTCGCCACAGGTGGTTGTGTCGGCATCGTTATTGGCGATGTTGTTCTTCAGGTCGGTGATCCAGGTCTGCAGATCACTTCCGGCCACATCGCTGCCCGCCACCGCGGTACACACCATGGCGTCGGTGTTGTAGGCCGCTGCGTTGGCGCGATTGGCGCGTATGGCGTCGAGGATGGCGTTGGTCTGCATGACCGCCTGGCTGGTTTCAAGCGAACTCTGTCCGCCTCGCAGGGCAACGGATTGCATGGCAGCCACGCCGAGCAGGCCGATGCTCAACACCACCACGGCCACCAGCACTTCGATCAGGCTGATGCCACGCACCGAGCGCGGGCCGTGCGATGAGCTGCGACGCACACCTGCACCACTGCTGGAACATTGATTCATGAGCAAATACCTCCGCCGTCGGCCCGTTCGGTCCTGACATGTCCCGCCACACTGATCGTTATCACCCGCTGGTTGTCGGCTGGACGGGTGGTCGGAATACAGACGGTCAGTACCTCCGCCGCTGGAATCAGGCCGGCCGAATTGAACGTGATGCCGGCCACTGGCCCGGCAAGCTGCACATTGCCTGGGAACAATCCGCCGCGCACGACGTCCTCGCCAGCGTCAAGGTTGTTGTTACCGACGATGGCCCAGCCACCCCACTCGGCACCGTTCGAGCAGGTCGTGCCATCGGTACTGCGACACAGGCGCACAGGCGCATTGCGCCGGATGGCCTCCGCACGCGCCAACTGCGCGGCAGCGGTCAGTTCGCCAGCCGTGCTGGAAAGACGGTTGGAATTCATCAACGCGACCATCGACGGCGCGGCGATGGCCGAGAGGATGGCGATCACCGCGATGGTCACCATCAGCTCGATCAGCGTGAAGCCACGCTGGCGCTGCCTGCGCAATGCGCCGCCGGCATCGCTCGGGTGTGAGACGGACATACCCTTCCCCTTGTTGACGGCTTACCCTAGCCTCAACCCCGGACACCGACCAGCTCTTCCCGAATGAACGGCACGATTCGCCGCCTCAATGGCGAGTTTGGGCCGGTGACCACCCCGCCTGCGGCCACAACCGCCCTCCTTCCCTCCGATCCACGCCTTACGACATGGCCACTCCGTCCCCCGTGTTGAGTCCCCTCGACACCCTCTGGCAGGCCCGAACCCTGGTGTGGGTGCTATTGGCTGGGGAGGCACTGGCCGCGATCCTGGCGATCACCCCGGGCCGAGAAGGCGATCGCCTGACCTACTTCGGCGTAGCCTCGCTCGCAATCCAGTGGATCGTGTTGACCTCGCTGGGCTTGCTGTATCTGCTGCGCCTGCGGCTTTCTCGGACCAGCCCGCCTTTCGTCGCTCAGGTCGGTCTTGGCGCGCTGCTGGCCAGCACTTGGATCGTGCTGCTGGCCGGCTGGCTGGCGCTGCGGGACCTCATGCCGCCGCCCGAAGGCGGCTGGTTGACGCTTTCGCTGCGCATCACTGCCATTGCCCTGATCATGGGCGCGCTGGGGTTGGGGGCATTCCAAGCGCAGTGGCGAGCGAGGCAGTTGGCGGTGGCGGCCGAGCACGCCAAGCTGCAGGCCCTGCAGGCGCGTATCCAGCCGCATTTCCTCTTCAATACGCTCAACACCGGCATTTCACTGCTGCATGCGAAGCCAGACCTGGCGGAGCAGTTGCTGCTGGACCTGTCGGACCTGTTCCGGGCAGCGCTGTCACAGCGTGATTCCATCCCGCTGAAGGAGGATCTGTCGCTGGCGCGCCGCTATCTGGAAATCGAGCAGCTTCGCCTGGGAGACCGCCTCAGCCTGCAGTGGGAGGTTCCCGATGAGCTTCCGGCGCTGCAGGTCCCTACGCTGTCCATCCAGCCGCTGGCGGAGAACGCCATTCGCCATGGCATCGAACCTTCGACATCCGGCGGCGAAGTCAGCATCCGCGTCGGAATAGCCGGCAGCTACCTGCAGATATCCGTGACCAACACCTTGCCTCCCGCATCGGCGCGGCCCGCCCCGGGCCACCAGGTCGGCCTGAGTTCGGTGCGGGCGCGCATCCACGCGGCGACCCAGGGCGACGGACGCGTGGACACGCAAACTGCAGACGGCGTCTACTCCGCCGTCATCCACCTGCCCCTCGATTCGTCGCGCTAGCGCATGCCTCAGGTCACCACGCGATAGCAGGGCCTGTATTCGCCCGCGATCTTCATCCGGCGCTGCTCGACGAAAGCGCGCAGCAATTCGTCCAGCGCCTGCATCATCGCGGCATCGCCATGGATCTCGAACGGACCGAATTCCTCGATGCGGCGCATGCCGTCTTCCTTGACGTTGCCGGCAACGATGCCGGAGAACGCGCGGCGCAGGTCTGCGGCGAGATCATGCACGGCGCGTCCCGGGCGCAGCTGCAACGCCGCCATCGCTTCATGCGACGGAATGAACGGCTGCTGGTAGTCCTCCGGAATCTGGATGGCCCAGTTGAAGAAGAACGAATCCTTGTGCTCGATCCGGTTCTCCCGCACGCGGCGGATGCCGGCGCCCATCTTCTTGGCCACCGCCACCGGGTCGCCGATGATGATCTCGTAGCGTTCGGCCGCGGCGTCGCCCAGCGTCAGGCGGATGAAGCGGTCGATCTGTTCGAAGTAAGGCGCCGCGATGGTCGGCCCCGTCAGGATCAGCGGGAACGGCAGGTGCGCGTTGTCCGGATGCAGCAGGATGCCGAGCAGGTACAGGATCTCTTCCGCCGTACCCACGCCACCCGGGAACACGATGATGCCGTGGCCGATGCGGACGAAGGCCTCCAGGCGCTTCTCGATATCCGGCATGATGACCAGGTGGTTGACGATCGGGTTCGGCGACTCGGCCGCGATGATGCCCGGCTCGGTCACGCCGATGTAGCGCGTCTTCGCACGGCGCTGCTTGGCATGCGCAATGGTCGCGCCCTTCATCGGCCCCTTCATCGCGCCCGGGCCGCAGCCCGTGCAGATGTCCAGGCCACGCAGGCCCAGCTCGTAGCCGACCTGCTTGGTATAGAGGTACTCGTCGCGCGAGATCGAATGACCACCCCAGCACACGACCAGGTTGGGATCGCTGGGCTTGAGGATGCGTGCGTTGCGCAGCAGGCCGAACACCGCATTGGTGATGCCGGCGGACGATTCCAGGTCGGCCGCGTATTCCGGACCGAGTTCGATGGCGGTGTATGCCAGGTCGCGCACCACCGCGAACAGCAGCTCCGCGATGCCGCGGATGATCTCGCCATCGACGAAGGCCATCGCAGGCGCGTTGATCAGGTCGATGCGCACGCCGCGGTCCTGTTGCAGGACCTGGATGTCGAAGCCGGGGTAGAGATCGCGCGCCGCGCGCGGATCGTCGGACGCGCTGCCGCTGGTCAGCACGGCCAGCGCGCAACGGCGCAGCAGTTCGTGCATGCCGCCGCTGGACGCATCACGCAGGCGCGCCACTTCGGCGCGGGAAAGTACGTCCAGGCCACCGCGCGGGTAGATCCGCGCGTCCTGCACCGGCAACGCCCTCGATGCCGTTTGATTCATGGGAATTCCTGTCATTCATTCGTCAGAGGCGGGACTTTAGCGCAGTCGCGGAGGCAAGAGGAGTCCGGCCAAAAGAAAACGGCCGGGTTGCCCCGGCCGTTCCTACGGTACTGGCACCGAGTCCCTTGGATCAGAACTCGTAGCGGAACGTCACCTGCGCCGCCCAGCGCGATACACCTGTATTCACACCGTCGCCGTTGACTTCCTGGACCTGGAAATCCTGCGCACCAGTGAAGTGGTAGGCGTACTTGCCTTCCGAACCCGCAGGGCATACACCGCTGTTGATGGAGGCGATGTTGCAGATGCCCGCGAAATTGGCCACGGCCAGATTGGAGTTGAAGCCAGCGTCCTCGATAAGGCCCCACTTCTTGTTCAACAGATTGCCGACGTTCATAACGTCCAGTGTCAGCGACGACTTGTGTCCCTTCCAAAAGCCCGGAAGTTCCTGGCTGACGCGCAGGTCGAAACTGTTGGTCCAACCGGCGCGGAACTCGTTGGCAGGCGCGTAGCTGCCGGCATACCGCTGGAGCTCCGGATGCTTGGCGAGCCACTCGAAGAACGCTGCCTCCTGCTGTGCACCGGTAGTGGTGACGCCATTCTGGGTGAGGTTGGTGAACACCACGTCTCCTGGACCCTTCGGCACGTAGAACAGGTCGTTGAACGTGCGGCTGTCGCCATTGGCGTCGTTCCAGAAGACGTAGCTGAATGGACGGCCGCTACGGCCTTCATAGAACACGGAGGCCGTAGTCGCGTAGTCGCCGAAGAACGCCTTCTTGAAGGTCAGGGCTCCGCTGATGCGGTCCTTGATGGCATAGCGCGAATTGACCAGCGCGTCCTCGTTGGCGTTGAACATCGGGTTGTTGTTCCAGTTCGACGTGTTCTGCGAGCTGGTCAATGGGCTGACTTCCTTGGCCGCCGTGTAGGTGTAGCCCACCATCCACGACCAGTTTTCGGCCATGGGTTTCTCGAGGCTCACGGTGAACTGCTGGCTGTGCCCCTTGTCGGTGTTGCGCAGCAGCATGACGTCACCCACATAAGAGCGACGATTGAAGCGCTGCGTACCACCCGTCGCGGAGCTAAGGCTGGTCAACCAGCGCGCCGCATCCAGACCGTTGTTGTTCCAGTACATGACGCGGCCATCCGGACCCACGGTGCTGTTCGGCGCACCCAGATCCAGGCGTTCCAGGTAGATCGCGTCCTTGACCTTGGTCAACAGCAACTCCGCAGAAGCAACCAGGCCGTACCAGGGCAGTTCGTGGTCGAACGCCAGGTTCGCCTTCCAGACGGACGGCTGGTCCAGGTCGGGATGGATGATGTCCACGTTCTGACGCGGCGTACCTGTCGCGAAGTTGGTGGGCTGATTGTCCGGATCCGGGCTGAAGATCGGACCGATGCCGGTGCTGTTGCGGATCGAGTATTCGACGTACTGGCGACCGGTGTTCTGGTAAGCGCCGGACAGCCACACATTCGGGGCCGCACCCATGAACAGACCCACGCCACCACGCAACTGGGTGGGGCGATCACTGTCGAACGTGTAGTTGAATCCGAAGCGCGGCTGCCACAGGATGCCGTCGATTAGCTGGCGATTGTTGTAGCCGAACCCTCCGAAGTTGCAGCCAACAGGGCCAGTGCCGGCCGGATTTGGCGCCGAGGAGATGCACTCGTTGTAGATCGGCTCGCTACCGAAGGACGGCTTGTCGCCGCGCACGCCGAACAGCAGGCTCAGGTTGTAGTTGACCGCCCACGTGTCCTGCGCGAAGAAGCCGGTGTTCTTGATGGTGAACTCCGCGGGGATGTCGGCGTAGCTACCACCCGGTAGCGGGGCGCGATAGTCGTATTCGCTGGGATTGCCGGAGATGAAGTTCGCCAAGCTGGTGAAACGATAGTAGCCGTTCTGGTTGCGGCCGTAATAGTTGAAGATGTCGTTCTCGGCGTAGTCGACGCCGAACTTGAAGGTGTGGTCGCCTACGAACCAGTTGCCTGCGAAGAACAGACTGTTCTCCTTGGTCTTGATCACGTTGACGTGACGGTTCTGCTCTGTACCCAGAAGCACCTGATTGTTGCCGAAGTCGATGCGGATGTGTGGCAGGCGCGAGGTGGGTTCGGCGATCGCGTCGTACTCGCGGCGCGACACCTTCACTTCCGTGGAGAAATTTTCGGACCAGTCACTGAACAACTGGGCGACAGTGCTCTCGAAGGTCTTGTTCTGGTTGTACCAGTGCGAGCTCAGCGAGATGGCGCTATTCCAACTGCTTGGCGGCAGCTTGGCGACATCCTGAGTCAATTTGCTGTAACGGATGTTGGCGCGATGGTTGTCGCTGATGTTCCAGTCCAGCTTGACCGCGTACTCCTCGATATCGGTATCGAGCGATTCGGCGCCGAGCAGCGAGCCGGCATCGAAGCCCCACGTCTGCGCGGCGGTCTGGATGGCGGCGATGTTGGCATCGGTGATCTGACCACGGCCGTAGGGCGTATTCTCCAGATCCGGTCCCGGCGCACCACGCTTGAACTTCTCATAATTGGCGAAGAAGAACAGCTTGTCCTTTACCAGCGGACCACCCAGCGTGAAACCGTAGGTCTCTTCCTTGTTGAAACCGGTGAACGGGTTGCCATTGCGGTCGTCGCCGACCATGTCGTCGCTGCGGTACACGCCGTACAGCGAACCGTGGAACTCGTTGGTGCCCGACTTGGTAACGGCATTGACGACCGCACCGGTTCCGCCGGTGGTCGTGACGTCGTAGTTGGCCAGATCGATCTTAACTTCCTCGATGGCGTCGATAGACACCGGCTGACGCTCCGTCGGCAGGTTGTTCGACTCCAGACCGAACGGATCGTTGGTGCTCACACCGTCAATGCGGATCGCGTTGTAGCGGGTGTTCTGACCACCGGCCGAGATCGCGCCGTCCGCCTTGCTGATCTGCGACACGCGCGGATCCATTCGCATGATGTCCTGGATGTTGCGACCAATCGACGGCGCGGCGGCGATCGCCTCGCGCGATACGGTTGTACCCGTGCCCATCTTGGTGGAACTGAATACGTCCGACCCGCCAGAGAATCCGACCGCCGTGACGGTCTCCAGCGTCGTCATGTCACCCGCCAGAGCGGCGTTGACAGTATTCACCTGGTTGAGGTTCAGGAAGACGCCATCTTCGGTCTTGGTGCCCGATCCGGCCTTGGTCACGACGATCTGGTAAGGACCGCCCACGCGCAGGCCGCGCGCGTTGTAACGGCCGCTGCCGTCGGTGGTGGCGCGGCTGACCGTGCCGGATTCGACGTGGGTGATGGTCACCTCGGCGCCGGCGACGGGCTGGCCGCCATTGTCGGTGACTAGGCCGCCCACACCAGCCGACGTGCTCTGCGCGAAGGCGGGAGCGGCGGCGAGCGCGACGACGAGGCCAAGGCTGAGCTTGGACAGGCGAAGACGACGGGTTTGGTTCATCGGATAAACCTCAGGTACGGGAGTGATGTGGCGAAGCTGGCTGACGGACGTGCGCGGAAGCGACCCGGAAGGTCGTTTCGAAAGGCGTGCTAGGGGTTCCCATGGCCCACGCGACGTCCGCGGAGGTTAATAACAGGTTAACACGATAGGACCAATTTGTGACCGCGGCATGACAAAATTTCCGCAGTGCAGCACAGCCTGGAGGTCACCGACGCGGAAGTCCTTGCACGACGATCCAGCCGCCCCGCGGCCCGTCCCGTTCGGTCAGATATTGGGCGGCGCGAGCTTCAGGTACGTACCGATGCCGTCCAGCACCATTTGCACGGAAATGGCGACCAGAAGCATGCCCATTAGCCGCTCGATCGCGGTCAGTACGCGCCGGCCCAGCCACTTGTAGAGGACCGTGGCCGAGAAGAGGATGACCGCCGTGGCACTCCACGCCAGCAGCAGCGCCAGGCTCCAGTCGCCCAGGCGGGAAGGGTCGTTGCTGCCCATCAGCATGACCGCCGCCATGCCTGACGGTCCGGCCACCAGCGGGATGGCCAGCGGCACGATGAAAGGCTCGCCGCCCGGCATCTCGCCCATCAAGCCCTCCGGCCGCGGGAAGATCATCCGCACACCGATCAGGAACAACACGATGCCGCCGGCGATGGCCACGGACTCCTGCCGCAGGTGCATCATTTCCAGGGCGTACTTGCCGCCCCAGAGGAACAGCATCAGCACCGCCAATGCGATCAGCAGCTCGCGCACCACCACGATGCGCTGGCGACGCGGCGCCAGTGGCTTGAGCACGCTGAGGAACACCGGGATGTTGCCCAGCGGGTCCAGGATCAGGAACAGCAGCAAGGCCGCCGACAGCACCGTCATGCCCGCACCTTCCATATCTGCCCCCTGTGCGTGGCGCCCGCAGATGACAGCAGGGTGACACAGGCCGCCGCATAGTCGGCGGCTTCGCGTGCCAGGGTATCGGTATCGTCGGCGTAGGCCCGCGAACGCAACCCGGTACGCATCGGCCCCGGCTGCAGTGCGGAAACCCGCACGCTGCTGGCGGCCACCTCGGCGTGCAGCATGCCTACCAGCGAGGTGAGCCCGTGCTGCGCAACGCCATAGGCGCCCCAGTAGGCCTGCCCGACCCGCGCAAGGTCGTCGACGCTGAAGACCAACGCCGCGTCGTCCGATTGCTTGAGCAGCGGCAGGCAGGCCTGCGAAAGCCACCATGGCGCGGTGAGATTGACGTGCACGACGCGCGCGAATGCGGCCGGGTCGGTATGTTCGAGCGGCGTCAGCCCCTTGAACTCGGCCGCGCAGTGCAGCACGCCGTCCAGGCGGCCCAGTTCGGCATGCAGGCGATCGACGAGCTCGGCGTAGTCGTCCGGCGTGGCGCCCTCGAGGTCGAGCGGATACAGCAGCGGCTCGGCACCGACCTTCGCGACCGCGTCGTACACCCGGTTCAACTTCGGCACCTTGCGGCCCAGCAGCACGACGGTCGCGCCCGCCTCCGCGCAGGCGACTGCGGCGGCACTGCCAAGGCCGCCATGCGCACCGCTGACCAGGACGACGCGCTGGTCCAGCACGCGCGGGGCGCGCATCGGCAGTCCGACCAGGCTCACGGCGCGAACGCCTCCGCCACGATGCGCTGGAGTTCGCCGGACTCATGCAGTTCCAGCGTGATGTCGCAGCCGCCGATCAGCTCGCCGTTGATGAAAAGCTGCGGGAACGTCGGCCAGTTGGAGAAACGCGGCAGGTTGGCGCGGATCTCCGGCTCTTCCAGCACGTTGATGGTGTAGAGATGTTCGGCGCCCGCTTCGCGCAATGCCTGCATGGCCCGACTGGAGAAACCACACATCGGGAACTGCGGCGTGCCCTTCATGAAAAGGACGATCGGGTGGCCATCCACTTCGGCCTGGATGCGTTCCATCACCGGCATGCTGATTTCTCCTTCCTTGACGGTTTGACAACCACCGTCGGGTACACTTTCGGTCCGTTCCGCCGGCCACGCCTGCGGATTGCATAGTGTAAGCCTTTGCATCGCCCGCCGATGCCGGCATACCCCTTTGACCCGCCTAGCGTAAGGAACCAAGCCATGGCCATCGAACTGCCCCCCCTGCCCTACGACCGCACCGCACTGGAACCGCACATCTCCGGTGAAACCATCGACTTCCACTACGGCAAGCACCACAAGACCTACGTCGACAACCTCAACAAGCTGATCGAAGGCACCGAGTTCGCCGACGCGTCGCTGGAAGAGATCGTGCGCAAGTCGCAGGGCGGCATGTTCAACAATGCCGCGCAGGTCTGGAACCACACCTTCTACTGGAACTGCCTGAAGCCCAATGGCGGCGGTGAGCCGACCGGCAAGCTGGGCGAACTGATCAACAAGGCCTTCGGCGATTTCGCCAAGTTCAAGGAAGAGTTCACCAAGACCGCCATCGGCACCTTCGGCTCCGGCTGGGGCTGGCTGGTGCAGCGCCCGGACGGTTCGCTGGCCCTGGCCAGCACCTCCAACGCCGCCACCCCGCTGACCGGCGAGGACAAGCCGCTGCTGACCATCGACGTGTGGGAACACGCCTACTACATCGACTACCGCAACGCCCGCCCGAAGTACGTGGAATCGTTCTGGGCGCTGGTGAACTGGGACTTCGTGGCCGGCAACCTGCGCTGAGCAACGTCCTCCGCGTCATAGTGAAACGGCCGGGGAAACCCGGCCGTTTTCTTTTCCCTGCCCTTTCCGCGTCAACCGGACAGGCGGGCCACCACTGGCGCCACCTGCGATTGCCGTCCCAGCGCGCCGCCCACGCGCGCCAACGCGTTCGCCAGCGGCGATGCATCGTCCGCGCGCAGCGTGGCGTGGCCGACCTTGCGACCGGCCCGCGGCTCCTTGCCATAGTCGTGCCAGTGACCGCCGGTCTCGTGCAGCACGGCGGCCGCATCCGGCATCTCGCCGATCCAGTTGAGCATGCAGGCGTGGCCGAGCACGCGCGTGTCGCCCAGCGGCAGGCCAAGTACCGCACGCAGGTGGTTCTGGAACTGGGACGTTTCCGCGCCTTCGATCGTCCAGTGCCCGGAGTTGTGCACGCGCGGCGCCATTTCGTTGGCAAGCAGTTCGCCGTCCCGATAGAACAGCTCCAGTGCGAACACGCCCACGTAGTCGAGCGCCTCGGCCAGGCGGCGTGCATGCGCACATGCCGCGTCGGCCAGCGCGGCGTCGGCACGTGCCGGCGCCAGGCTCGCGGACAGGACACCGTCGACATGCCAGTTCTCGGTCAACGGCCACGTGCGGAACTCGCCATCGCGACCGCGCACGGCGACCACCGAGAGTTCCCGCTCGAACGGGATGAAGGCCTCGACGATCAGGCCGACGCTGGTCGCCTGGGCGCCCAGCGCCTGCCATGCCGCGTCGACATCCGCCGGCGACTTGATGCGGAACTGGCCCTTGCCGTCGTAACCCAGGCGACGCGTCTTGAGGATGCACGTGCCGCCCAGCCGTGCGACTTCGGTGCGCAGCGCGTCGATGCTGTTCACGTCGGCGAATGCGCCGACCGGGATGCCGAGGTCGCGGAACAACGTCTTCTCGACCAGGCGATCCTGCGCCACGGCCAGCGCGCGCGGATTCGGGAACACGGGAACGCGCTGCGAAAGCCATTCCGCACTTTCCGCCGGCACGTTCTCGAAATCGAACGTGGCCACGTCGACCTTCGATGCAAACTCCGCCAGCGCCGCCTCGTCGCGGTAGTCGCCCACCAGCAGCGGCGCGAACTGGCCCGCGCAGGCGTCCGGCGCCGTGTCCATCACCAGGAAGCGGAGACCCAGCGGCGCTCCCGACAGCGCCAGCATGCGCGCGAGTTGTCCCCCGCCAAGAATGCCGACCGTGGTCATAGCGGCTGGCGGGGATCGTCGTGCGCCATCACGTCATCGGTCTGGCGCGTGCGGAAGGCATCGAGCGCAGCGCCGATCGCCGGATACTCCGGCGCCAGCAGCGCCGCAGCGAACAGGCCGGCATTGGCGGCGCCCGCATTGCCGATCGCGAACGTCGCCACCGGGATGCCGGCGGGCATCTGCACGATGGACAGCAGCGAGTCCATGCCATTGAGCGCCTTGGACTGCACCGGCACGCCGAGCACCGGTACCGCCGTCTTTGCGGCGAGCATGCCAGGCAGGTGGGCGGCGCCACCCGCGCCCGCGATGATCGCGCGCAGTCCGCGCGAGGACGCTGCATCTGCGTACGAGAACAACACATCGGGCGTTCGATGCGCCGACACGACTTTCACTTCGTACGGAACGCCCAGCGCGTCCAGTTTCTGCGCGGCATGCTGCATGGTCTCCCAGTCGGATCGGGAACCCATCACGATGCCCACCACGGGGCTGGAAACGCTGGCGGTCATGGCCGTCCTCGGTCGCAAAGACGTATTCTACCCTCCTGACCGAACCGCTGATCGAGTCCCCCATATGGACCGCAAACTGCTCGACCTCCTGTGCTGCCCCACCACCCGCCAACCGCTCGCCGCGCTCGACGCGCGCGGACTGGAGGCGCTGAACCGTGCGATCGCTGCCGGCGATATCAAACGCGCCGATGACACCGCGCAGACCGAAGCGCTGCGCGAGGCCCTGGTCACGCACGACCGCAAGACCGTCTATCGCGTCGAGGATGGCATCCCGGTGCTGCTCGCCGAGGAAGCGATCGCCACCGCGCAGGCCGCCGACTTCCCTGTCCGATGAGCCCGCGTCCGACACCGCCGCCGGTTGACGTCATCGAGGCGGACGTCGCACGCGCATTGGCCGAGGATGTGGGTGCCGGCGACGTGACCGCGGCGCTGTTGCCCGACGCGCCGGACATCGCCTACCTGCTGTGCAAGGAAGACGCCGTGATCGCCGGGCGACCATGGTTCGATGCCTGCCATCGCGCGCTCGATCCGGACGTGCGGATCGACTGGCGCGTGCAGGACGGTGATCGCGTGTCCGCCGGCACTGTGTTGGCCACCCTGGCCGGCCGATCGCGTGCGCTGGTCACGGCCGAGCGCTCGTCGTTGAACTTCCTGCAGACGCTGTCAGGCACCGCCACCGTCACGGCCGAGTATGTCGATGCCGTTCGCGGCACCGGCTGCACCATCCTGGACACGCGCAAGACGCTGCCCGGAATGCGGCTGGCGCAGAAATACGCCGTCCGTTGCGGTGGCGGACAGAACCATCGCATCGGCCTGTACGACGCCGTGATGCTGAAGGAAAACCACGTGCGCGCCGCCGGCTCGCTGGCAGCCGCCATCCGTGCGGCACGCGCCTCGCAACCGTCGCTGCCCCTCATCGTCGAAGTGGAAACCCTCGCACAGCTGGACGAGGCCCTCGCGGAAGGCTGCGAACGCATCCTGATCGACGACTTCGACGTGGATACGCGCCGTGAAGCCGTGCGCCGTGCGAAGGCGACACCGTACGGCGGCCGCATCCCGCTCGAAGTCTCCGGCAGCGTGGACCTGACGACATTGCGCGGCATCGCGGAGGACGGCGTGGACTTCGTGTCGATCGGTGGGCTGACCAAGCACGTACGCGCCATCGATCTCTCGATGAAACTCGGCCCTGTGCCATGAGGAACGCATGTCGCCGTTGAGCGCCCTCCTCTGGCTGATCGCGGGCGGGGCGGCGTTCGCCTACTGGAACGCCGCACGCGCCGCCGCCGAACGCGCCGGCGTGCTGGGCCGCAATGCCTGCAAGGCGGCGGGCGTCATCTGGCTGGACCAGAGCGTACATGCCAATGGCCTGCGCCTGCGCCGTGGCGAGGACGGCTGGCTGGGATTCGAACGCAGCTTCCGCTTCGAGTACTCGCACGACGGCATCGACCGCCACGTCGGACGGATCGTGCTGAGGAAAGGACAACTGGTGTCGTTCGTCGGTCCGGTCGCGCCTTCGGTGACGCCGATCGACCTGCAATGACGCATCCCGCATCGCCCGTGCGGTGATGCGTCCACTGCCGGCGGCTTACTTCACCACGCGCAGGAACGGCGGACGCTTGCCTGCGGGCGGCGGGGCATCGTCGTCGGGCGGCGTGTCCTGCGAAGACGCGGCCTCTCCGTCATCGCCACCGGCATCGGTGTCGTGCGGCACGTCGTCGGGCAGCGCCATGCCCTGCCCCGTCTCGCGCGAATAGATCGCCAGCACCGCACTGACCGGCACGTGGACCGCATGGCTGACGCCACCGAAGCGGGCGGTGAAGCTGACGGCGTCGTTGTCGATCATCAGCCGCACCACCGCGCGCTCGGCGATGTTCAGCACCACCTTGCCTTCCTTGACCGCGCTGGCCGGCACCTGCACGCCAGCCTGGGTGGCATCCACCAGCAGGTGCGGCGTCATGCCGTTGTCGGCGATCCATTCGTTCAACGCCCGCAACAGGTAAGGGCGATGGCTGGTCATGCGGGAAGAGGCTTCGGTCATTTCACTTCTCGACGGTCGGTCGCGGCACGGTATCGCGGCCGATCCGGCCCTGATCCGCCACCGTCAGGTCGGGATCTCGCGCAGCTTCTTTTCCGCATCCGTCAGGCTGCGCAGGAAACCGGGGTGGCGGAAAATGCGGTTGCCATAGTCGTCGATCGCCTTGCCGTCCTTCGGCAGCGGCACGTCCAGCGACGGCAGGCGCCAGATGATCGGCGCCATCGCGCAGTCGGCCAGGCTCATTTCGGGATTGAGGAAGAACTTGCTCGCCTTGAACAGCGGCACCGAGGCGGTCAGCAGTTCCTTCAGCCGCTTGCGGCCGGCTTCGGCCTGCTGCTTGTTGCCCAGCTGGATGGCCTGCACCTGCGGCACCCAGTCGTGCTCGATGCGCAGCATGGCCAGGCGCAGGCGCGCACGCGACAGCGGATCGACCGGCATCAGCGGCGGATGCGGATAGCGCTCGTCCAGGTATTCGCTGACCACCGAGGCGGCATACAGCACCAGGTCGCGCTCCACCAGCGTGGGCACGGAATGGTAGGGATTCAGATCGATGAGGTCTTCGGGCGGATTCTGCGGATCCACCGGCACCAGGTCGTAGCTCACGCCCTTCGCGGCGAGCACCAGCCGCACGCGGTGGCAGAGCACGTCATCGGTGGAGGAAAACAACGTCAGTGTATTGCGCATACGTGGACTCGCAGCCATTCACGGCTCTCCGACGATCGGAATCCGCCGATCGCACCGACGCCGCCAGCCCCTTGCTGACGGTCGCCACGGTCCCTGAGTGTGCAATCCCCGCCGGAAAAAGCCAAGCAGCCCCCGCCCGGCTTTTCCCCTGCCGGAGCAGGCCTTCCGGCCTGCCTCCGTGGCGTCGGACGCGACGCCTTTTAGTGGACGTCCTTCCAGTACTCCTGCTTCAGCAGGTAGGCCAGGAACGTCAGCGCCGACAGGAACAGGATCACCCACACGCCGATGCTCTGGCGCTTCAGGGCCGCCGGCTCGCCGACATACTCCAGGAAGTTGGTGATGTCGCGCGCGGTCTGGTCGAACTGCTGCGCATTCTGGCGACCGGCCTGCGTGACCTTGAGGCTTTCCACGTGGCGCTCGCCGGTGGTCGCGTCGGCCTGGCCGTACTCCGCGTGCTGCATGCCCTGCAGCTCCCACAGCGGGTTGGGCATGGAGGCGTTGGGGAACAGCTTGTTGTTCCAGCCCAGCGGACGCGACTCGTCGAGGTAGAACGACTTGAGGTAGGTGTAGATCCAGTCGCTGCCACGCACGCGCGAGATGACGCTCAGGTCCGGCGGCATCTTGCCGAACCACTTGGTGGCCGGGTCGTGCGGCATCGACACCTGGATCTGCTCGCCGAACTTGGCGCCGGTGAAGTTGAGGTTCTTCATCACCTCGTCCTCGGTCAGCCCCAGGTCCTCGGCCATGCGCGAATAGCGCATGTACTTCAGCGAGTGGCAGCCGGCGCAGTAGTTCATGTACAGCTGCGCGCCGCGCTGCAGGGAGGCGCGGTCGCCCAGGTCGTTGCCGGCCTGCAGCTTCTCGCCGCCGCCGGCGGCGAACACGGAGAACGAAATCAGCAACCCGCTGGCGAAGACAGCTAGGCGAGAGGCGAAAATCTTAGTCATGCGTCGTCACCCGCTCGGGCACTGGCTTGGTCTTGTCGATCTTGGTCCAGATCGGCATGGTCAGGAAGAACAGGAAGTAGAACGCGGTCAGGAAGCGGCCGATGATCGTTTCCACCGGATCCGTACCTGGGCCGGCGCCGATCTTGCCCAGCCAGACGAAGCAGACGGCGAACAGGCCCAGCAGCACCTTCGACAGCACGCCGCGGTAGCGGTAGGACTTCACCTTCGCACGGTCCAGCCACGGCACCAAGAACAGGATCGCGATCGCACCGAACATCACCAGCACGCCGCCCAGCTTGTCCGGCACCACGCGTAACATGGCGTAGTAGGGCGTGTAGTACCACACCGGCTTGATGTGCTCCGGCGTGACCAGGCGGTTGGCCTCGGTGAAGTTGTCGTGCTCCAGGAACCAGCCGCCCATCGCCGGCGCGAAGAAGATGATGAAGGCCGCCAGGATCAGGAAGCCACCGACGTAGAAGCCGTCCTTCACCGTGTAGTACGGATGGAACGGCACGCCATCGGCCGGCGCGGTCGGCGACCAGCGGTTGCCCTTCGGCCCCTTCTTGATCTCGACGCCGTCGGGGTTGTTCGAACCGACCTCATGCAACGCGAAGATGTGCAGGACGACCAGCAGCAGCAGCACCAGCGGCAGTGCGATCACGTGCAGCGCGAAGAAGCGGTTCAGCGTGGCGTCGCTGGGCAGGTAGTCGCCCATGATCCACTCGGTCAGGCCGTTGCCGATCACCGGGATGGCGCCGAACAGCGAGATGATGACCTTGGCGCCCCAGAACGACATCTGGCCCCACGGCAGCACGTAGCCCAGGAAGGCTTCGGCCATCAGCACCAGGTAGATCAGCATGCCGAGGATCCACACCAGCTCGCGCGGCTTCTGGTACGAGCCGTACATCAGGCCGCGGAACATGTGGATGTAGACGACGATGAAGAACAGCGAGGCGCCGGTGCTGTGCATGTAGCGGATCAGCCAGCCCCACTCCACGTCGCGCATGATGTATTCGACCGAGGCGAAGGCTTCCGCCGCGCTCGGCTTGAAGTGCATCGTCAGGAAGATGCCGGTCAGGATCTGGTTGACCAGCACCACGATCGACAGCACGCCGAAGATGTACCAGATGTTGAAGTTCTTGGGCGCGTAGTACTCGCTCATGTGCTTGCGGTACACGGGCATGAAGCCCGGTGCGCGCGCATTGAACCAGTCCATGACGCCATCGGCGGTACGGGTAATGATGTTCGCCATGGCTTACGCGCCCCCTTGCGGATCGAGGCCGATCACGATGGTGTTGTCGTCCTGGTAGAAATGCGGCGGCACCACCAGGTTGGTCGGCGCAGGCACACCCTGGAACACGCGGCCAGCCATGTCGAAGCGCGACTTGTGGCAGGGGCAGAAGTAGCCGCCCTTCCAGTCCGGGTCGTACGGCTCCGGCTTGATCTCGGCAGCCATTTCCGGCGAGCAGCCCAGATGGGTGCACAGACCCACCAGCACGGAGATCTCCGGCTTCAGCGAGCGCAATTCACCCGTGATGTAGGACGGCTGCTGGTCCTTGTTGGCCGACTGCGGATCGCGCAGGTGGCTGTCCAGGGTCGGCAACGCATCCAGGATCGCCTTGGAACGCTTGACGATCCAGATCGGCTGGCCGCGCCATTCCAGGATCAGGCGCTGACCTTCCTGCAGGCCGGTAAGGTCGGCGGTCACCGGAGCACCGGCCAGCTTGGCCCGTGCACTCGGATTCCACGACTTGATAAAAGGTACTGCTGCAATACCGGCACCCACTGCACCCACCACCGCGGTGGTTGCAGTCAGGAACCGGCGTCGGCCTGTATTCACAGGCCCATTGACCCCATCGATGGCCATCCGGCACTCCGCAAAACAATAGGTAGCTGAAAAGGCTGCCAAGGCCACACCCCAGACACGGGGGAGGCCGCAAAAGACGTCGAAGTGTAACGGATGGCTTAATGGGCCGACAATCTGCCGCTGCCGCCGGCCTGAGCATCCAGCCTGCCCGGAAGGGAAGGCCGAAGCCGCGCAATCAAGGATTTACGGGAGTTTCGGTCGCTCCGGACCTGGCCCTGACGGGCCGATACTGTTGGCGCTCGCCTTGCCCGCGGACGGAGATATCGACGTTGGCGCAAAGGCCTGCGCCGCATTTCACCAGGTCGGCCCGGCCGATCCTGGCGCCCAGATCAGCCTCGACGCTGTGCTGGCGCGCCTCGCGCCCCATATGCCATGCCCAGAGCGAGGTCCCCAGTAGCAGGAATACTCCCCCGACGCCCAGCCAGACCAGGCTCACCCGGGCGAACGTACGTTGCGAACGCGCAAGACTCTCCAACTGCCTTTCAGCCTGTTCGCCTGACTGGATCATCCGCTTGGCGGCTTGATCGATGCCTTGCTTGGCATCCTCAAGGGGCAGCCCAAGGGCATCGCCGATCGACTGCCGGCCCAGACTCGCGAGCGTGCGCATCACATCCTGGGCGAGTCGCTGCCCGCCCTCACCCACCTCACGCGCACCTGCCAGCAGCAATTCGTGGGCCTGACTGATACGTTCCCGCATCTGCTCGTGCTCCTGCCGCTGGATTTCCAGCATGCGCGCCATCTGCGCGAGTTGCCGCTTCTGTGTGTCCACCACCTCCAGCAGCACGTCCCGGGTCTGTCGCCACTCCTGCGCTTCCATACGCTCCTCCCTTTCCTCATGCGCCCCGTGCGAGAGCAGGTTGCGTGTCCTGCGTCATGGCAGGGCTTGTCGTCACTTCTCGGGCCGCAGCTTCCAGAGCGCGCTCGAAAGCCAGCGATTCCCTGCCTTGCCGATCGAGCTCCTGCACCTGCGGTTGCGAGCCGTACTCGTGGGTGGCGAACCTGCGAGTTGCAAGGTCGCCACGCTCGCTGGTGGCAAAGAAGCGCTCCAGGTATGCGTCCTCCGCCGTCTCAGGGATCCGTGATGCCTGGGGACGGTCACGCGGGTACTCCGGCGGTCCATGTGGGCGCTGAGCAGGCGGACGACGCTCTTCGTCAGGAATCTCGGGGCGCCGGGGATTGGGCGCTTCGCGCTGCGGGGCCTGATCGCGCTGCACCTCTACCCGGACATCGCGGAACAGCCCGGTGGTGGTGTCGGTCAGGACGTATTGCCAGCGGTCCTGATGACCGGCAAACGCCTTGTCCATGAACCCATGAAAGCGCGCCGGATGAAGCGTCTGGCAGGCGGCGGAATCCGTATTGAATGAGGACCCGATGTGGACTTTCATCGATCTGTTGAGAGCGTCTACGCCTCCGATGTCAGCCGCCGTGAAGTAGCCGTCTCCGTTGGTATCCCTTCTCACTTGCCCTTGTCCCTGCGCGACGGCCGCGTCACTAGGCCGCAAAGAGCGATGCCTCGGCTCCTCACCTCCATGCCAGGCGCGAATCATCTCGTAAGTGCCGGCCTCCAATCGCCCAAGATCCCGTATGCCGTCACCGTTCCGATCAACGCCTTCGATTTTCCGCGGCCGCGTCACACTTTCGAATCTCGGTGAAGCTGCGCTGACAGGTGACGGTCGCATTGAATCCGCATAGGGCCGAGTCCCATCGCTACCCGCATGATGATCATACTGCGCCGTAGGCTCAGTGTTGGCCAGGTCCGCGATATACAGGCTCCGCTCGCCAGTCGCGTTACGGTGTAGCGCGACCATATGATCGTCGTATACGCCAGTGCCCGCGTTGCGACCGTCATGGGACGCCAGGGTGGAGTTCTCCTGACGCAAGCCGAGCAGCACGCTGTGATCGTTGCGACGCAATGCATCAAAGGCCGCCTGATTGCCACGTGCCTCCACGATGCTGGCATAAACATCGAATTGTTGGGTCGGCGAAAGATTGGTCAACTCGTTTGGCACGTTTGGATCGGTACTCCAGCTGAACACCGGCATGCGCGGCGCGGCCAAGGCATCGCCGAGGCGGTCCAGCGTCTCCGCATGCTCGGGCACTCCCGCTCGCCGCATTCCGGCAAGCGCGTCACGTGCCCCCACCGCAACGTAGCGATCCAGCGCCTCTTGGACCACGGGACGCTCGCCTTGCCGTTCCTGCGCCAGCAGAAGCAAGGCCTCCGCATGCCGCCCTTGCTGCAACCCCGTGATCACCCGATCGGCGCTGGCGCGGATGTCGATGTCCGTCCCGTTGGCAATGTGCGGATTCGTCATGGCGTCCCCGGCGCTGGCCACTCTGTGTCGTAGTCAAGGAATGGATCATCCCGATAGCGCCTTGCCAGCGCACCATCACAGCCGAAATCCGGCCGTGAAAGACTGCACTTCGGCCTTGGCCAAAGTGCATCCGAGACGCGATCTCGCAGAACAAATCGCTCACCATTCCAGACTACAAAGCCGAAATGGGCGGTAAGCCGACCCCAGCCCGGGTACCTCTTGGCGTGCGTCGGCGGAAACTCCTCACCATCGACCGATGTCGCGTACCAGCGAAACACAGGCGCATACGTCAACTTCGTACTGTCGAGAACAAGACCATGCTTCGAGTACTGGTAGCGCTCGCGTCTGGGAATCTTGGGCTTCGGCAGCAGTAGCACCGTGACATCCTGAAGCACTCCATCCGCGCGCCTGCGATACAAACGATGGTCCCTGAACGTAAGCGGACAATCTCCCGCCTCCAACTCATCGTATCCGCCATCGAACTCGAGTCGATTGCGTGCCTCTTCATCCATGCAGATGTAAGGCCCCTCCACGAAGTACACCGTGTCGGCGGGCATTTTCCCCTCGAACGAGCGAATGACGAAGGAGGTTCCACCTGCCTCGACATGCACCATGAAGTCCGGCTGCCGACCGAATCCAGGCAACGCAAGGTAGTGCTGTGCTTGGCGCAGATACTTGACGCGCACGTCCGCTGGCAGATGGATATCCGCCACGGGAATGTCCCGCACCACCTCCGCCAGCGCGCGCGGCATCAGCCCGAAGCAAGGGCGATGCAGGCCGGCGAATCCCATCTCCCCCTCACGATCGTGCTGCACACCGGGGCATCGCTCAGCTCCCAACTGAAGCTCGGCCACGTAAGGGCGCCACGGATTGGATGCCGGCAAAGCGCCACTGGGCAACATCGACAGATCCAACGCGGGATCGAGGGTGACTGAGGGCGGCTGTGCCAGAACCCTCGCCCCACTACACCCTGCCGCCAGCCCCAAGACGAAACAGACACACGCGCTTCGGCGCGCCAACGTTCCTGCACAGGCTCGCGCACCTGCTCTCCACCATTCGAGCCTTCGCTGGATCTCCATGCGACCTCCCTGTCGATGCCACAGCGCCGGACACGCCGCTGTGCGATGCATCCTGCATCGCAAGCAATCCGGCTCGCAATTAACATTTTTGAGGCGCAATGACCGCGCGCGCCCGCGCGGCAAAGCCGCGCGGGCGCCACTTATGCCGATGTCGTGATTGAAGAGGAAGCGCGCAATCAAGAAGCGGGCAATCAGCCCGCACGCCGCGGCTCAGCGCGCGGCAACCACCTGGCGGTAACGGTCGGCGAGTACGGCGACGCGTTCGACGTAGCGCTGGGTTTCCTTGTACGGCGGCACGCCGCCGTGGCGGTCCACTGCGCCCTCACCGGCGTTGTAGCCGGCGGCGGCCAGGGTCAGGTTGCCGTTGAAGCGCTTGAGCAGCCAGGACAGGTACTGCGCGCCGCCGCGGATGTTCTGGCCGGCGTTGTAGGAATCGGTCACGCCGAAGCGGCGCGCCGTGGCCGGCATCAGCTGCATCAGACCCTGCGCGCCGGCGTGCGACAGCGCCAGCGGGTTGTAGGACGACTCGGCGTGCATGATCGCGCGCAGGATCGACTCCTCCACGCCGAACTCGCGCGACGCCGCCGCGATCTCGGCCTGGTAGGCGGAGGTATTGAGGCGCAGCCGACCGAAATCGACGCTCGGATTGCCGCAGGCGAAGCAGGTTTCGATATAGCTGTACTTGATGGTGCGCAGGCTGGCGACCTGGGTGCCGCCCTGCGGGCGGGCACTGGTGTAGTGGCGCACGCCGTCCTTGATATAGGAGTAGACCTGACCGCTGACCACGCGGCGCGGACCGGTCGCGGCGGGCGCAGGTGCCGGGACGGCAGCCGGCACGATGGCGCCGGCCGAATCCGACAGGGCGGGCGTGGTGGCCGCCCCAAGGGCAGGCGAGGACGCCTCGGCGGGACGGGACACGGAGGCGACCTGCGCCGGACGGCTGCGGTCGGGGGTGTAGCGGCTGACGATCTCGCAGCTGGAACCGCTGACGCGCTTGCTGACATAGGCCGGCACACCGTCCGCGCCGGTGCACTTGTACAGCGTGCCCGCGCTGGCCGGCAGTGCGGTCAACGCGGCCAGCACGGCCAGAAGCGTCAGAGTCCCCCTCATGCCGCGCAGTGTCCCGAATTCCCTGATGATTGCCAAGTCCTTGTCCAACAAAGGTTTCCTCCAATCTGTGCGGCCGGTCGGAGTTCGACGCATCGGCCCCACGGCGGCCCGCGGGGGGCCTGATACCCCGTATCAACGCCATCCGGCCCCGCGTCCGGCCGCCGGGTGAGCGCGTAAACTACGCGCCCCCTGCCCGCCCACCCGACTGGATTAAGCGCCATGACCGGGACGCAAGCCCCCGAACTGCCGACCTCGGCCGGCCCTGCCATGACCGACCCCGCCCTCGTTCCCCTGCCCGTCGGCCGCCCCCGTGCGCCGGACCAGGTGCGAGGCAAGCTGTACATAAAGACCCACGGGTGCCAGATGAACGAGTACGACTCGGCCAAGATGGCCGACGTGCTCGCCGCCTCCGACGGCCTTGAACTGACCGACAACCCCGAAGAAGCCGACGTGGTGCTGGTCAACACCTGCTCCATCCGCGAGAAGGCGCAGGAGAAAGTGTTCAGCCAGCTCGGCCGCTGGAAGGCACTGAAGGCCGGCGGCCGCGACGTCATCATCGGCGTCGGCGGCTGCGTGGCGTCGCAGGAAGGCGAAGCGATCGTCAAGCGCGCCCCTTACGTCGACCTGGTGTTCGGCCCGCAGACCCTGCACCGCCTGCCGGAGCTGATCCGCGCCCGCCGCGAGCAGAACCGGCCGCAGGTCGACATCAGCTTCCCCGAGATCGAGAAGTTCGACCGCCTGCCCGAACCCCGCGCCGAAGGCCCGTCGGCGTTCGTGTCGATCATGGAAGGCTGCTCGAAGTACTGCTCGTTCTGCGTGGTGCCGTATACGCGCGGCACCGAAGTCAGCCGGCCGTTCGAGGACGTGCTGGTGGAAGTGGCGCAACTCGCCGCCCAGGGCGTGCGCGAGATCAACCTGCTGGGCCAGAACGTCAACGCCTACCGCGGCCGCTACGCGTCTGATGAAAGCGGGGGCGACGGCGAAGTCGCGGACCTCGGCCTGCTGATCCGCACCATCGCCGAGATCGACGGCATCGGCCGCATCCGCTTCACCACCTCGCATCCGCTGGAATTCAGCGACTCGCTGGTGGACGCCTACCGCGACGTGCCGCAGCTGGCCAACTTCCTGCACCTGCCCGTGCAGGCGGGCAGCGACCGCGTGCTGTCGGCGATGAAGCGCGGCTACACCGCGCTGGAGTTCAAGCAGAAGATCCGCAAGCTGCGTGCGGTGCGGCCCGATATCTCGATCAGCTCGGACTTCATCGTCGGCTTCCCCGGCGAGACCGATGCCGATTTCGACAAGACGATGAAGCTGATCGAGGACGTCGGCTTCGATCAGAGCTTCAGCTTCATCTACTCGCGCCGCCCCGGCACGCCCGCCGCGGACCTCGAGGACGACACGTCCGACGCGGTGAAGCATGCGCGCCTGGATCGCCTGCAGCAGCACATCAGCGCCCATGCCGCCGGCATCTCGCAGCGCATGGTCGGCACGGTGCAGTCGGTGCTGGTGGAAGGGCCGTCGAAGAAGAATCCGAACGAGCTGACCGGCAAGACCGAGAACATGCGTCCGGTGAATTTCCCCGGGCATCCGCGGCTGGTCGGCCAGTTCGTCGACGTGGTGATCACCGAGGCATTGTCGAATTCACTGCGCGGCCGCGTCGCTGGCACCGACTGAGGATAGCTAGCCGACGGCGGGCAACGGCACGCCGTCGCGCTCGTTGTCCCAGATCATGTGGAGGATCTTCCAGCCGTCCCCGCCCTGGTAGAGCTGGATGCTGTTGATGCCGCGCCGCTCCGGCACGGCATCGCCGGGCGCGGTGCGCGCCTCGTACGCGCTCCAGACGTGGGCGATGTTGCCGAACACGCGGATTTCCCGCCCGGTCTCGACCTCGAAGAAATCCACGTTCGCCAGCAGTTCGTCCGCATTGGCGCGGTACTCGGCCAGCGTGAAGGACAGCCGCCACGGCTTGCCGGCCGCATCGACACCGGTGCGGACCTGCCGGCAGTCCGGATGGAAGACCGCGTCCTGCGTGGACCAGTCCCGCGGACCCGCCGGACCGGAGATCATGGCGTACATGGCATCCACCACCGCACCGATCGCAGCTTCGTCCATCGCTCGCCCCATCGTCCGGATTGATGCCCCAGCGTATCAGTCCAACCGCTTGCGGAAGCGCAGGATCGCCGCCGTCATCATCACCGTGGTGAAGGCGAGCAGCGCCAACACATCGGCCCACAGTTCCCACAGGCTGGCGCCGCGCAGCATCACGCCACGGATCAGCCGCAGGAAGTGGGTCAGCGGCAGCGCTTCGGCAATCCACTGCACGGCCTGCGGCATGCCCGCGAACGGGAACATGAAGCCCGACAGCAGGATCGAGGGCAGGAAGATGAAGAACGTCATCTGCATGGCCTGGAACTGCGACTGCGCGCGCGTGGAGATCAACAGGCCCAGCGTCAGGTTGGCGACGATCAGCAGGCAGGCCGCCAGGTAGACATGCAGCAGGCTGCCACCCAGCGGCACCTGGAACAGCCACATGCCGAGCGCCAGCACCACCGTCGTCTGCACCAGCCCGATGGCGACATAGGGCAGTACCTTGCCGATCATCAGTTCGGCGCTGCTGACCGGCGTGGCGATCAGCAGCTCCATGTTGCCGCGCTCGCGTTCGCGCACGATGGCCACGCCGGTGAACAGCACCATGGTCATGGTCAGGATCACCCCGATCAGGCCCGGCACGATGTTCACCGCCGAGCGCCGTTGCGGGTTGTAGAAACCGACCACGCTGATGGTCCGCGTCGCCAGCGGCGTGCTGCTGCCGTCCAGCGGCATCTGCGCCAGCTGCGCGGCGGCGCTCTGCACGGCGTTGTCGCTGCCGTCGACGAAAATCTGCACCGCTTCGCGGCCTTCGGCGCGACGCCGCGCGTAGTCCGGCGGGATGACGATACCGAGGCTGATCTCGCCGCGCCGGATGGCTTCCACCAGTTCCTGCGGCGTCGCCGCTTCCCGTACCGGCTTCACCACGCCGGTGGCGACGATGTCCATCACCAGCGCGCGCGATGCCGACGTACGTGCCTGGTCGGCGATGCCGGCGGACAGATCGCGCAGGTTGGTGTTGATCGCATAGCCGAACAGCAGCAGCTGCATCACCGGGATGCCGACGATCATCGCCAGGGTGATGCGATCGCGGCGCATCTGCCGCAGTTCCTTCACCATCACGGCCATCAGGCGGCGCAGCTTCATGCCGCCTCCTCGCGAGCCGGCTGGCCACGCGTGGCGGACACGAAGACATCCTCGAGGTTGGCCTGCGAGGCGGACACGTCCGCTTCGATGCCTGCGGCGCGCAGGCCCTGCGTGATGCGCCCGGCGGCGTCGCCGTTCTCCGCCAGCAACACGCGCAGCACGTTGCCGATCTGCGCGACGCTGATCACGCCGGGCAGGCCGACCAGGACCTTCTGCGCCTGCCGCGGCTGCTTGGCCGCCACGACCAGCGTGCGTCCGGCCAGTTCACCGGTCAGGGTTTCGGGCGTACCGTCCGCGACCAGCACGCCGCGGTCGAGGATCGCGATGCGATGGCAACGCTCGGCCTCGTCCATGTAGTGGGTGGACACCAGCAGCGTGGTGCCGGCATCGGCCAGTTCGAACAGCTTTTCCCAGAAGTCGCGACGCGACTCCGGATCGACCGCGCTGGTGGGTTCGTCGAGGAACAGCAGTTCCGGTTCGTGGATTACCGCGCCTGCCAGCGCCAGCCGCTGCTTCTGCCCGCCGCTCATCGTGCCAGCCAGTTGCTTCTGACGGTCCCGGAAGTGGTACTGCTCGACCAGTTCGTCGATGCGCCGCTTCGCCTGCGCCCGCGGGATGTCCTGCACGGCGGCGAGGAACTCCAGGTTCTCGCGCACCGTCAGGTCCTCGAACAGCGAGAACTTCTGGGTCATGTAGCCGATGCGCGTGCGCAGCTGCTCCGCCTGCTCGGGAATGCGCAGGCCCAGCACATCGATCTCGCCCGCCGTCGGTGTCAACAGGCCGCACAGCATGCGGATGGTGGTGGACTTGCCGGAGCCGTTCGGACCGAGGAAGCCGTAGACGTTGCGCTTCGGGACGTCCAGATCGACGGCATTGACGGCGACCAGCGCGCCGAAGCGCTTGGTCAGTCCGCGCACGCGGATCGCGAGGCTGTCGTCATTCGTCGCCATCGGACACCACCTGCAGCGGCGCACCGACCGGCAGGTCGGCCGCTTCACTGCCCAGGCTGATCTCGGCCAGATAGCTGAGCCGCGCCGCGTCCTGGCCGGTCAGCGCGAAGTACGGGGTGAAGCTGGGTTCGCTGCGGATCATCCGCACTTGGCCGCCGTACGTCTTGTCCTGCCCGTCCAGCCGCACCTGCACCGCGTCGCCGACCTTGAGCCGATTGCGCAGCGCCTGTGGCAGGTAGACACGCGCATACGGGGCTTCACCGACCAGCAGCACCGCCAGTGGCGCACCCATGGCAGGCTGGTCACCCAGCTTGTACGGCAGGCTGTCGATGCGGCCCGCACGCGGCGCAACGACATTGAGCTTGTCCAGCGTCACGGCCTGCACGCTGGCCTGCGCGTCGGCGGAAGCGACGGCCGCCTCGCCCTGCGCGACCTGCTCGCTGCGCGTGCCGCGCTCCAGTTCCAGCAGCGCCGCTTGCGCCAGTCGCACCTGCGCCTGCGCACTCTGCGATGCCGCGCGCGCGCGATCCACCTCGGACGCGGCGACCAGTTGCTGGCGCCCCAGCGGCTGCAGGCGTGCGTAATAGGCATCGGCATCGCGCGCCTGTGCCTGCGCGGCGGCCAGGCTGGCGCGCGCCTGCGCGATGTCCTCGCTGCGCGGACCGGCGCGCAGTTCCGCCAACGCCTCGCGGCTCTGCGTCGCCTGCGCCTGCGCGGCGGCCAGCTGCGACTGCGTGCGCGTGAGTTCCAGTTGGAGCAAGGGGGCGCCAGCAGCGACCTGCTGGCCTTCGCGCACGTCGATGCGCACGATCTTCTCCGCGACCGGCGACGGCAGCGTCACCCGGTCCCATTCCAGCGTACCCAGCGCCCGCGGCGCCTCGGCCTTGCAGCCGGCCAGCAGGAACATTGCGGCCGCAAGGGCTGCACCCGTCAGTTCATTCCGCATGGTCCAGCTCCAGTCCTCGGTCCAGCAGCACCAGCGTGTGCCGGCGCAGGTCGTTGAAGTCGATGTCGTCGGCGCCGAACAGCTGGCGCCAGATCGGCGCGCTCGCCATCGGGAACATGGTCAGCCCGATCAGCGACACCATCAGCAGCCGCGGATCGAGGTCCGGATTGAGCTGGCCTGCCTGCTGCGCGGCCGCAAAGCGCCCCGCCATCATCTTCGGCAGCATCGGGCCGACCTGCTTGATCATCATCTCGCGCAGCGCGCCGCCTTCGCAGAGGATTTCGCGCACCCACAGCGTCGGCAACCAGGGATGCTGCGCGACCACGCCGCCGATGCCGTGCACGAAGCCTGCGACCAGCGCGGCGACATCGCCTTCGCCTGCCTGCATCACCGGCGCACGCATCTGCGCCACCACCGGCAGCAGGCGCTCGGCCACCACCGCCTGCTGCAGCTGCGCCTTGTCGCCGAAGTAGTAATGCACCAGCGCCGGCGTGACATGGGCTTCGCTGGCGATGTCGCGCAGCGAGCTTGCGGCGATGCCCTTCCTGACGAAGCAGGCAAGCGCGGCATCGAGCAGCGTGGCGCGCAGGTCGGCGGACTCCGCGGTCGGGCGACGGCCGCGCGCACGCTTGCGCGGCGTGGCGGATGGCTTCTTTGCGGAGGGGGGCGTGGAGGATCGCGGCCGATCCACGGTGGCGGATCTGGAGGTCTTCATGTGCTTATTTAATTTATGAATTAATTAAATTTCAAGACCGCTCCGACGAACGGGCCGGCTGTTCCCTGCCACAGGCCCGGGTTACGCTGCTCGCCCGCCTTGTGCTGCCAGGAATCGCCGCCATTTCCTTCGATAGCCCGCGCGTGTGGGTGTTCACTCTGGAAGCCCGTCCGCTGCCCGACAGCCCCGATTTCGCCGAAGCCGGTGGCGCCTTCGTCACCTGCTACCTGCAACCCGGCTTCGCCGCGGATCCGATGCGACGCGCGGTCGAGTTCGTCCGCGAACAGGGGTGGGAGGTCATCGCGGTGGAGGACGAGCCATTGCAGATCGAACGCCACGACGCGCCCGAAGGCGAACACTTCGACCAGGCCCTCGTCGATGACGAGGTCTACGTTTTCCACCAGTGGCCGGTCGACGACGCGGACGACCAGACCCGCCATTGATTTCACGCAACGAGTCCCTGCCCCGCCCCATGACTGCCCCCAGCCAACACGAATTCACCCTGCAGCCCGAGAACGTCGAGCGCCTCGCCAACCTGGCCGGGCCGTTCGACGCGCACCTGCGCCAGATCGAACTGCGCCTGGGCGTGGAGATCGCCAACCGCGGCGCCATCTTCCGCGTCACCGGGCCTGAGAAGTCCGCCGCCGCCGCGGAGAAGCTGCTGCACGCGCTGTATGAGGAAACCGCCAGCGAGACCTTCGACAGCGAAGCCATCCACCTGCGCCTGAACGCGGCCAACGTCGACCGCATCGCCGATGCGGACTACCAGCCGCAGGATGTCGCCATCAAGGTCAAGCGCGGCACCGTGCGCGGCCGTGGCGCCAACCAGGCGAAGTACCTGCATGCCATCGCCACCCACGACATCAATTTCGGCATCGGCCCGGCCGGCACCGGCAAGACCTTCCTCGCCGTCGCCAGCGCGGTCGAGGCGCTGAACGAATCACGCGTGCAGCGCCTGATCCTGGTGCGCCCGGCGGTGGAGGCCGGCGAGAAGCTCGGCTTCCTGCCCGGCGACCTGACCCAGAAGGTCGATCCCTACCTGCGCCCGCTGTACGACGCGTTGTACGAAATGCTGGGCGTGGAAAAGGTGGTCAAGCTGCTGGAGAAGAACGTCATCGAGATCGCACCGCTGGCCTACATGCGCGGGCGCACGCTCAACGATGCCTTCGTCATCCTCGACGAAGCGCAGAACACCACCATCGAACAGATGAAGATGTTCCTGACGCGCATCGGCTACGGCAGCACCGCCGTCGTCACCGGTGACCTGACCCAGATCGACCTGCCCAAGCACCAGAAATCGGGCCTCAAGGACGCGCTGGAGGTACTGCGCGGCGTGGACGGCATCTCGTTCAATTTCTTCACCAGCCGAGACGTGGTGCGTCATCCGCTGGTGGCAAAGATCGTGCGGGCTTACGATGCGCGTGACGGCAAGGATCCGGAAACGGAGTCCGGCACCGTCTGATTCCCCTACGCTGACCACACCCCATGACCCAAGGTCCTGTCCGTCTCGAAGTCGCCGTGAACTACGCGCTGCCGCGTGCCGGCATTCCGTCCGCGGTGAGCTTCCGCAAGTGGGTGGCCGCAGCGCTGAAGGGCCGCATCCGCGAAGCGGATCTCGCCATCCGCATCGTCGACAGCAAGGAAGGTCGCGCGCTCAACCGGCATTACCGTGGCCGCGACTACGCGACCAACGTGCTCAGCTTCCCGGCCGAGATGGCCGAGGGCGTCAAGTTGCCGAAGGGCGTGAAGATGCCGCTGCTCGGCGACCTGGTGATCTGTGCGCCGGTGGTCGCGCGCGAGGCGAAGGAACAGAAGAAGCCGCTGGCGTCGCACTACGCGCACATGACGGTGCACGGTGCCCTGCACCTGCTCGGCTGGGACCACGAAGACGACAAGGAAGCCGAATGCATGGAACAGCTGGAACGCGAAATCCTGGCCGACCTCGGCATCGCCGACCCGTATGCGGACGAGTGACGGCATGTTGAAGTGGTTGCTGCTCGCACCGTGCCTGGCGCTCGCCGTGTCGTGGAATGCGGCCGCCCAGGAGGCTCCGGCCGACCTGGCCACCCTGATCGAATGCCGTGGCGACATCGCCGGGTTCACCGCGCTCGCGCCGGCACTGGAAAGCCCGCTCACCGCTGCCGTGCTGGGCTGGGAACCGCTGCCGCAGGCGAACATGTTCATGAGCGAATACCGGCTGGCGACGCCGATCCGCGTCTTTGGCCATGACAGCGACCACATCGCCTTTTCCGGCAGCAGCATCATGGCGCTGCTCGACCTGCCCGACCCGCGCCCGCTGGCCAGGCAACTGGACCTCGAGACCGCCATCGATACACCGGCCAAGGCGATGTTCGGCAAGGAACTGCACCGCGAGGAAATCCGCGACGCGGACTCCGGCAAGGTCCTGATCGAGTCGATCGTGCTGAACGTCAGCAACGTGTCCTCGCATCCCGGCAAGACGCTGGTGGGCTGCACCTACAGCCTGGACCTGCCGGAAGAGGACGACGGAACCGGGGACGAGGACGCACCGCCCCAGGGCGCCGCTCCGCCTGCGTCCGGCACCCAACCGGGTTAGACTGGCCGCCACGCCCCCCGCAGGGCGCACATTCCCCCGAGATGTCAGAAGACGACAGTACCCTCGCGCCGGAAGGCTCCGACAAACCGTCGGAGAAACGGCGCACCTGGCTGGACCGCCTCAGTTCGGCGTTCTCCGGCGAACCCAGCACACGCGACGACCTGGTGGCCATCCTGCGCGACGCGCAGTCCGACGGCCTGATCGCGGGCGACACCCTCAAGATGATGGAAGGCGCCATTGCGGTCGCCGACCTCACCGTGGGCGACGTCATGGTGCCGCGCGCGCAGATGGTCTCGCTGCCGGTGGAGGCGCGCTTCCTCGACCTGATGAGGGACGTGGTGGAATCCGGCCACTCCCGCTTCCCGGTGCACGGCGAGAACAAGGACGAGATCCTCGGCATCCTGCTGGCCAAGGACCTGCTGCGCGGCGTCGTCGCCGACAACGGGCCGGGCAGCGTGCGCGAACTGCTGCGGCCGGCGGTACTGATTCCGGAATCGAAGAAGCTCAACCTGCTGCTGAAGGAATTCCGGCTGTCGCGCAACCACATGGCGATCGTCGTCGACGAATACGGCGGCGTGGCCGGCCTGGTCACCATCGAGGACGTGCTGGAGCAGATCGTCGGCGAGATCGACGACGAGCACGACGAGGCCGAGGACGGCGCGGCGCTGATCGCGGCGCAGGCCGACGGCCAGTTTGTGGTCGATGCGCTGACGCCGATCGCCGACTTCAACGACCGTTTCGGCGCCGACTTCCTCGACGACGAGTACGACACCGTCGGCGGTCTGATCACCGCGGCCATCGGCCACCTGCCGGAAACCGGCGAGGAACTGACGCTGGGCCGCTTCATGTTCCGCGTCGCCCGCGCCGATGCCCGCCGCGTGCACGCCTTCCACGTCGGAGTGCTGGCCGATGCGTAACGCGGCCGCGCGCCTGGCACTGCTGGGCGTGCTGTGGCTGCTGGCGTCGGCGGCATGGGCGGCGCCGCGGATCGGCGTGGCGACGATGGCGCCGGGCGAGGTCTTCTTCGAGCGCTTCGGCCACAACGCGATCGTCGTGGTCGATCCCGCCAGCGGCGATGCGATCTCGTACAACTTCGGCTTCTTCGATCCGGGCGAAGCGGACTTCGTCGGCAACTTCGCCCTCGGCCACATGATGTATTACCTGGTCGCACTGCCGTTCGAACAGGACCTGATGCAGTACCGCGACAGCGGGCGCGGCGTGTCGCTGCAGTGGCTGGACATCGAGCCAGCGCAGGCGCAAGCCCTGGCGGACGCCTTGGCCGAGCGGGCCAAGCCCGAGAACGCGCGCTACCGCTACGACTACTTCACCTCCAACTGTTCGACGCAGGTGCGCGACGCGCTGGATGCCGCGCTCGGCGGCAGGCTGAAGTCTCAGCTCGCGGGCCGCTCGCGCGGCAACACGTTCCGCAGCGAGGCGGTGCGCCTGGCATCACCGGCGACATGGATGTGGCTGGGCTTCGACCTGGGCCTCGGCCCGAATGCCGACAAGCCGATGTCGCGCTGGGAAGAGGCCTACGTGCCGATGCGGCTGGCCGACAGCCTGCGTGAAGCCAAGAACGCGGCCGGACGCCCGCTGGTGCAGTCCGACATGCAGTTGCTGCCGCACCGCATTGCCGCCGAACCTGCGGAAACGCCGCGCCGCTGGCTGCCGTGGCTGGGTGCCGGTGTACTGATCGCCATCGCCATCGTACTGGCCGGCCGGCGCTGGCCGCGTGCGATCACGGCCATCGCGTTGCCATTCTGGCTGGTCTGCTTCATCGGCGGCGCGCTGCTGGTCTATCTGTGGGGCTTCACCGAGCACTGGGCCGCATGGGCCAACCGCAATCTGTTGCTGCTGAACCCGCTGTGCGTGCTGCTGATTCCCGGCGCAATCGCCGTGTTGCGCCGCCGCACGCCGCCGGTGTGGTTCGGATGGCTGCTGGTGGCCATTGCGGTGGGCGCGCTGGTAGCGTGGTTCCTGCACTGGCTGCCGTTACGCCTGCAATACAACCAGACCTGGATCGCCCTGCTGCTGCCGATCCACTTGGCGCTTGCATACGTATTCATGCCGCGACGCTTGTCGCACTGAGCCACGCCACGCACGATGCGGCCCTCTGCCTATCGCGAGGGTCGCATGCTCCGTTTCCTCTCCACGCTGGTCGTGTTCGCCGTCGCCGCATCGGCGCATGCCGGACCCGGCCCACGCGTCGCCTCGCCTGACGGCTCCATCGTCGTCGAGCTGTCCACCGACAACGATGGCCGTCCCGCCTACGCGGTTTCGCGCAAGGGCCAACCGGTCATCACCCCGTCGCGCCTGGGCTTCCTGCTGCTGGATGCGCCGAAGTTCGAACGCAACATCGAGATCGTGCAGCCGCGCACGCGCAGCTTCGACGAGACCTGGGAGCAGCCCTGGGGCGAGCGCCGCTTCATCCGCAACCACTACAACGAACTGACCGTCACGCTGAAGGAAAAGGCCAAGCCGTTCCGCCAGTTCGACGTGGTGTTCCGCGTGTTCGACGACGGCGTCGGTTTCCGCTACCGCTTCCCGAAGCAGGCCGGCCTGGAGCAGGTGAAGATCGGCGAGGAACTGACCGAGTTCTCGCTGGCGCGCGATGCGACGGCGTGGTGGATCCCGGCCGGCGAATGGAACCGCGAGGAGTACCTGTACCACCGCACGCCGGTGCAGCAAGTCGGCGACGCGCAGACGCCGATCACCTTCAAGTTCGAAGACGGCACCCATCTGTCCATCCATGAGGCCGCACTGGTCGACTACAGCGGCATGAACCTGACCCGCGTCGAGGACCGCCGCCTGAAGGCAGACCTGACGCCGGGCATCGGCGAAGGCAAGGTGGTGCGTGCGGCGCCGTTCGATACGCCGTGGCGCACGCTGCTGCTGAGCGACGACGCGGCCGGCCTGGCGATGTCCGCGTTGACGCTGAACCTCAACGAGCCGAATGCACTGGGCGACGTGTCGTGGGTGAAGCCGATGAAGTACGTCGGCGTGTGGTGGGAAATGCACCTGGACCTGAAGAGCTGGGCCTCCGGCCCGAAGCACGGCGCCACCAACGAGAACGTCCGCAAGCACATCGACTTCGCCGCCAAGCACGGCTTCGGCGGCGTGCTGGTCGAGGGCTGGAACGTGGGCTGGGACGGCGACTGGTTCGGCAACGGCGAGGACTTCAGCTTCACCAAGTCGTATCCGGATTTCGACCTGCCCGCGCTGGCGGCCTATGCGAAATCCAAGGGCGTGGTGCTGATCGGCCACCACGAGACCTCGGGCAACGCCGCGCACTACGAGACGCAGTTGGGCGACGCCTTCGACCTGTACCAGCGCGTCGGCGTGCCGGCGGTGAAGACCGGCTATGTCGCCGATGCCAGCCAGGCCAAGGTCACCGGCACCGACGGCAAGCGCCACTACGCGTGGCACGAAGGGCAGGACATGGCCCGCCACCACATGAAGGTCGTGACCGAAGCGGCCAAGCGCCATATCTCCGTCAACCCGCACGAACCGATCAAGGACAGCGGCCTGCGCCGCACCTATCCGAACTGGATCACCCGCGAGGGTGCGCGCGGCATGGAGTTCAGCGCGTGGGGGCAGCCCGGCAATCCGCCCGAGCACGAAGCCAACCTGGTGTTCACCCGCCTGCTGGCCGGCCCGATGGACTACACACCCGGCATCTTCGGCATGAAGACGCGCTCCACCGACGGCATCGCCACCACCTGGGCCAAGCAACTGTCGCTGTACGTGGCGATCTACAGCCCGCTGCAGATGGCGGCCGACCTGCTGGAGAACTACGAGAAGAACCCGGTGCCGTTCCAGTTCATCAAGGACGTGCCGGTCGACTGGGACGACACCCGCGTGCTGAACGGCGAAGTCGGCGACTACGTCACCATCGCCCGCAAGGAGCGTGGCGGCGACAACTGGTATCTCGGTTCGCTGACCGACGAGGATGGCCGCACCCTGAGCGTGCCCCTGACCTTCCTCGACGAGGGCCGCCGCTACACCGCGCAGATCTACCGCGACGGCGACAAGGCCAACTGGAAGACCGCGCCGCAGGACATCGTGATCGAGGAGCGCAGCGTTACCCGTGGCGATACCCTGACGCTAACGCTGGCGCCGGGTGGCGGCCAGGCGATCCGGTTCGTGGCGCAATGACGATGCGGCTTTCTGTAGGAGCGACGTGAGTCGCGACCGCAGAAATGGAACAACCAGGCGAACTGACGCAGCACGGATCCTGAGGAAGCGCCGATGCGCCTTCCACAGGATCCGTGCGTGACGGGCCATCAAGGCTTGTCATTGTCGTGGTCGCGACTCACGTCGCTCCTACAGGAGAGGCGCGGGCTTGTCGGATGCGGCCCCGTGGCGCACGATTCCCGCCATGAATGATCTCGCCGCCGTCGATACCAAGCCCGCGCTGCCGCAGTGCGTGATCAACTGCGTGGTCTACGACAAGGATGGCAAGCGGCGCGATATCGGCCTGGACGAGATCAGCGATGTGCTCGCCGTCGACGACGGCAGCTTCATCTGGGTGGGTCTGTACGAGCCGGCCGACGCGATCCTGGAGAAGCTGCAGGAGGAGTTCTGCCTGCACGACCTCGCCGTCGAGGACGCGCAGAACGCGCATCAGCGTCCGAAGCTGGAGGCCTACGGCAACTCGCTGTTCGTGGCGGTGCATACGGCGCAGGTGGTGGACGACCGCATCAAGTTCGGCGAGACGCATGCCTTCCTCGGTCCGCGCTATCTGGTGACGGTCCGCCATGGCGCCTCGCTGTCGTACGCGCCGGTGCGCGAACGCGTGCAGCGCGAGCCGGACCTGCTGGCACTCGGGCCGTCGTACGGGCTGTATGCGGTGCTGGACTACATCGTCGACAACTACCGGCCGATCATCGACCAGTTCAAGCGGACCCTGGACACGCTGGAGAAGGACATCTTCGCCGACACCTACCGGCGGGTGACGGTGGTGAAGCTGTACGAGCTGAAGCGCGAACTCACCCAGATGCGGCTCGCGGTCGCGCCGCTGCAGGACGTGCTGGCGCAACTGACGCGCTCGCAGAGCGCGCTGATCCCCGAGGAAGTGCGGCTGTACTTCCGCGACGTGCAGGACCACGTGCTGCGCGTCAACGAATACACCGACACGATGCGCGAGATGCTGACCACCGCGCTCAGCGTCAACCTGTCGCTGGTGACGCTGGCGCAGGGCGAGATCGTCAAGCGCCTGGGTGCCTGGGCCGCCCTGCTCGCCGCGCCCACGCTGATCACCAGCTGGTACGGCATGAACTTCGAGCACATGCCTGAACTGGGCGGACGCTTCGCCTACCCGATGCTGATCGCCGGCGTGGCACTGGCCTGCTTCGGCCTGTACCGGCTGTTCAAGCGCGCGCGCTGGCTCTGACGCCAGTACGCCGGCGGACTGCGACCAAAGTCGAAGGCTGAATCCGGCATTACGGATTGACCGGCCTCCTGCATGGGGTGACCCTTGGCACGACTTGCCGGAGGGTTCCCGAATGAACGGTTTTTCCAAGATCGGCTGGGCCGCGCTCGCGCTGCTCGGTGCGGTATGCCTGGGCGTGGTGGCGCTGCGTCAGGGCGAACAGATCAGTGCGTTGTGGATCGTCGTGGCGGCGGTGTCCATCTACCTGGTCGCCTACCGCTACTACAGCCTGTACATCGCGAAGAACGTGATGGGGCTGGACCCCACTCGGGCCACGCCGGCGCACCTGAACAACGACGGCCTGGACTACGTGCCCACCAACAAGCACGTGCTGTTCGGCCATCACTTCGCCGCCATTGCCGGCGCCGGCCCGCTGGTCGGCCCGGTACTGGCCGCACAGATGGGCTACCTGCCCGGCATGCTGTGGCTGATCGCCGGCGTGGTGCTGGCGGGCGCGGTGCAGGACTTCATGGTCCTGTTCATCTCCAGCCGCCGCAATGGCCGCTCGCTCGGCGACCTGGTGCGCGAGGAAATGGGCCAGGTGGCCGGCACCATCGCGCTGTTCGGTGCCTTCCTGATCATGATCATCATCCTGGCGGTGCTGGCGATGATCGTGGTGAAGGCGCTGGCGGAAAGTCCGTGGGGCATGTTCACGGTGATCGCCACGATGCCCATCGCGATCTTCATGGGCATCTACATGCGCTACATCCGCCCGGGCAAGATCGGCGAGATCTCGGTGGTCGGCATCGTCCTGCTGCTGCTCGCCATCTGGTTCGGCGGCAAGGTCGGCGCGCACCCCACCTGGGGCCCGGCCTTCACCTTCACCGGCACCCAGATCACCTGGATGCTGATCGGCTACGGCTTCGTCGCGGCCGTGCTGCCCGTGTGGCTGCTGCTGGCACCGCGCGATTACCTGTCGACCTTCCTCAAGATCGGCGTGATCGTGGCGCTGGCCATCGGCATCGTCATCGCCAGCCCGGAGGTGACCTCGCTGAAGATGCCGGCCTTCACCCAATTCGCCAGCACCGGCGATGGCCCGGTCTGGAAGGGCGGCCTGTTCCCGTTCCTGTTCATCACCATCGCCTGCGGCGCCGTGTCGGGCTTCCACGCGCTGATCAGCTCGGGCACCACGCCCAAGCTGCTGGCCAATGAGACCCATGCCCGCTACATCGGTTACGGCGGCATGCTTATGGAATCGTTCGTCGCCATCATGGCGCTGGTCGCGGCCTCGATCATCGAGCCGGGCGTGTACTTCGCCATGAACAGCCCCGCAGCCGCCATCGGCACGACCGCGGTCGACGTGGCCGCCAAGGTCAGCAGCTGGGGCTTCGTGGTGACGCCGGAAATGCTGGAGCAGACGGCTCACAACATCGGTGAGCACACCATCATCTCGCGTGCCGGTGGCGCTCCCACGCTGGCGGTCGGCATCGCGGTGATCCTGCACGACGCCCTGCCCGGCGGCGACGCGATGATGGCGTTCTGGTACCACTTCGCCATCCTGTTCGAAGCGCTGTTCATCCTGACCGCGGTGGATGCGGGCACGCGTGCCGGCCGCTTCATGCTGCAGGACCTGCTGGGCAACTTCATTCCGCCGCTGCGCAGGACGGATTCCTGGGGCGCGAACGTCATCGGTACCGCCGGCTGCGTCGCCCTGTGGGGGTACTTCCTCTACCAGGGCGTGGTGGATCCGCTGGGCGGCATTAACACCCTGTGGCCGCTGTTCGGCATCGCCAACCAGATGCTTGCGGGCATCGCGCTGATGCTATGCACGGTGGTGCTGTTCAAGATGAAGCGCGACCGCTACGCCTGGGTCACCGTCGTGCCGGCGATCTGGTTGCTGATCTGCACGACCTACGCGGGCCTGATCAAGATCTTCGACAGCAACCCGGCAGTCGGCTTCGTCGCACAGGCCAAGAAGTACCAGGCGTCCATCGTCGACGGCCAGCTGCTCGGCGCGGCCAAGAGCATGAGCCAGATGCACCAGGTGGTGATCAACAGCTACGTCAACACCGCGTTGACGGTGCTGTTCCTTTTCGTGGTGTTCAGCGTGCTGTTCTACGCGGTCAAGGCGATCCTCAAGGCCCGCCGCAGCAGCGAACGCACCGACCGCGAGTCGCCGTATGTCGCACTGACGGAAGAACAGCAGAAGGTGTGGCTGTAAGCCATGGGTACGGAACTCGTCCCGCTCTCGCACTTCGCCACGCACAAGCGTGTGTGGCGGAGGCTGGTACAGACGGCACGGCTGTGCTGCGGCGTGCCGGACTACGACAACTACGTCCGGCACATCCTGGAGAAGCATCCCGACCGCGAGCCGATGGACTACAAGACGTTCTTCCGGGAACGTCAGGAAGCGCGGTTCGGCGGCAAGAGCGGGTTCCGCTGTTGCTGACCGGAACCGGTCAGGTACAACAGAAAGGGCGAAGCCATCGGCTTCGCCCTTTTTTTATCGTCCTCCTGTAGGAGTGGTGTCGGCATGCCGACACCGGTAAGTCGCGACGTTGATGTTTCCGGTCGCGACTTACGTCGCTCCTACAGAAGAGCTTGCATCAGCCCTGCCCCGCCATCCCGCGCAGCACTACGCCGACGACATACGCCGCCACGGTGCCGGTCGCATAGCCCAGCGCACCCAGCAACGCGCCGACCGGCGCCAGCGAGGGATGGAACACCGCCGCCACCACCGGCGCCGAAGCCGGGCCGCCGATGTTGCTCTGCGATCCCATGGCGAAATAGAAGAACGGCACCCGCAACAGCCTGCCGACCAGTGCCAGCAGCACGATGTGGACGATGATCCAGATCAGGCCCAGCGCCAGCAGCCAGGGCTTGCTGGCCAGCGAGCCGATATCCATCTGCATCCCGATGCAGGCGATGAGGATGTACAGGAACAGGGTGCCGATCTTCGAGGCGCCGGCGCCATCCAGCGTGCGCGCGCGGGTCAGGCTCAGGCCCAGGCCGATGAGCGTCGACAGCACCACCACCCACACGAACGGCTCGTGCAGGCTGACCTGCCGCGCCCAGGACACGTTCTGCGCGAACCACGCCGAGGCCGGCCCCGCGATGGCATGGCACAGGCCTACCGTGCCGAAGGCGATGCCGATGATCACCATCAGGTCGGTCAGCGACGGGATCCGCTCGTGCTGCTTCTGGTAGCTGGCCAGCCGCTCCTGCAGCGCCTCGATCGCGCGCGTGTCCGCACCGGTGCGCGCGTCGATCGCCGACGCCCGGTTGGCGAGGAAGATCAGCACCGCCATCCACACATAGCCCACGCCCACGTCCACGACCACGAACTGGCCGAAGGTGGTCTCGTCGACCGCGAAGATCTCCTTCATCGCCAGCATGTTCGCGCCGCCACCGATCCAGCTGCCGGCCAGGGCCGCCATGCCGCCCCAGGTATCGCCGGCGACGGTGGCCGGGTGCAGCAGGCTCATGATCCAGAAGGCGACGAACGCGCCAAGCATGATGCTGACCGAAGCGGCCGCGTACATCGCCAGCAGCTTCGGCCCCAACCGCAGCACGCCCCGCAGGTCGATGGTCAGCGTGAGCAGCACCAGCGCGGCCGGCAACAGCACGCGGCTGGCCACCGGGTTGTAGAGCGCGCTCGCACTGCCATCGATCAGGCCGACGCTGTTGTAGATACCCGGGATGAAATAGCACAGCAGCAGCGCCGGCACCCAGGTGAAGAACTTCTTCCAGAACGGCGTGGGGCCGCTGGACAACCAGAACACCAGGCCCAGCGTGGCGGCGATGAGGCCGAACAGCACGATGTCGTTCTGGATCACCGCCGTCGAAACGGCGTCGGAAGGCGTGGCCATGCAAGAAATCCCGCTGGTTCGAGTTCGCCGCGGGAAGAGAGGTCCGGCGATGCGCGGCGCACCGCCAGACCACAGGCCACCGGGCTACTGCCCGGCCATCAACCGAAGGATCTGGCCCAGGCCATAGGCGATCACGGTGCCCGTGGCATAACCCACGGTGCCGAGCAGCACGCCTACCGGCGCCAGGCTCGGATGGAACGCCGCCGCGACCACGGGCGCGGATGCGGCGGCGCCGATGTTGCCCTGCGAACCGACCGCGAAATAGAACAGCGGCGCGCGCACCAGCTTGGCGGCCACCCAGATCACCAGGATGTGGGTGAGCATCCAGATCAGGCCGATGGCGAGCAACTCGGGGCGGCTGGCCAGCTTCAGGAAGTCCATCTGCATGCCGATGCAGGCGATCAGGAAATACAGGAACACCGTTCCCAGTCGCGAGGCACCCGCATTCTCCAGTTGCCTCGCCCGCGTCGCGCTCAATCCCAAGCCCGAGAGCGTGGACAGCACGATGACCCATACGAACGACGAGTCCAGGCTGAACTGCGCCGCGTTGGCCACGTTGGCAGCGAACCACGCCGCCAGCGGCGTGGCAATCGCATGCGCCAGCCCGACGATGCCGAACGCGACGCCGATAATGACCATCAGGTCGGAGAGGCTGGGAATCCGGGAATTGGCCGCTTCGTAAGCCGCAATGCGCGCCTGCATCTCGTCCAGCGCCTTGGTGTCGGCACCGCTACGGGCGTCGATCTGGGGTGCCCGGTTGGCCAGGAACAGCAACGTGGCCATCCAGGTGCTGGCGATGGCCACGTCGACCACAGCGAACTGACCGAACAGCGTGGCGTCGACCGCATAGACCTCGCGGATGGCGACCATGTTGGCGCCGCCGCCGATCCAGCTGCCGGACAGTGCCGCCATGCCCTTCCAGGTATCGCCGGCCACCGCCGGCGGGTGCAGCCATTCCATCAGCTGGAACGACACGATGGCGCCCAGCACGATACCGAGCGTGCCCGCACAGAACACGAACAGCAGCTTGGGGCCGAGCTTCGCTATGCCTTTCAGGTCGACCGACAGGGTGAGCAGCACCAGCGCCGCCGGCAGCAGCACGCGGCTGGCCACCGGGTTGTAGAGGCTGTTGTTCTCGCCGTCGATCAGGCCGACCGTGTTGTACAGCGCCGGGACGAAATAGCACAGCAGCAACGCTGGCACCCAGGTGAAGAATTTCTTCCAGAACGGTGTCGGGCCGCTTGAGAGCCAGAAAATCAGTCCCAGCGTACCGGCGATCAGGCCGAACAGGACGATGTCGTTGGTGATGAGTGCGGGATCGGCAGGCGTAGTGGATTCGATCGCCATCGGCGGGTATCTCCGTCGGGTTCAGGAAAGAGGGCCGGCACCCGCCGGCCCTCCCGATGGCTCAACGGCCGATGTGCTGCTTCAGCCAGGCGTTGACGGTGTCGTGCCACAGGATGCTGTTCTGCGGCTTGAGCACCCAGTGGTTCTCGTCGGGGAAGTACAGCAGCTTCGACTCGATGCCCTTGCGCTGCAGCGCGGTGAACGTGGAAAGGCCCTGGTCCACCGGCACGCGGTAGTCCTTCTCGCCCTGCACCACCAGCATCGGCACGCGCCACTTGGCGACATGGTTGACCGGGTTGTACTTCTCGTAGTTCTTCGGCGCATCGAACGGCGTGCCGCCGTTCTCCCACTCGGTGAACCACAGCTCTTCGGTCACGTAGCCCATCGAGCGGGTGTCGAACACGCCGTCGTGGTTGACCAGGCACTTCCACGGCTCGTTCCAGTTGCCCGCGATCCAGTTGATCATGTAGCCGCCGTAGCTGGCGCCCAGCGCGCAAGCATTCTCGCCGTCGAGGAACGTGTACTTCTTCTGCGCCGCCGCCCAGCCCTTCTGCAGGTCTTCCAGCGGGCGGTCGCCCCAGTGCTGGCTGATCGCATCGGTGAACGCCTGACCGTAGCCGGTGGAACCGTGGAAATCGATCATCACCACCGCATAGCCCTGGCCCGCATAGGTTTGCGGATTCCAGCGATAGCTCCATCCATCGCCGAAGCTGCCCTGCGGGCCGCCATGGATCAGGAACGCGACCGGGTACTGCTTGCCTTCCACGTAGTCGTGCGGCTTGACCACGTAGCCGTGCACGGTCTCGTTGTTCCAGCCCTTGAAGTTGAACTGCTCGTAGTCGCCGAACTTCACGTCCGCCAGCACGTCGCCGGCGCTGGGCGTGATCGCGCGCAGCGGTGCGCCGCCGAGGCTGGTGGTGAACAGCTGGTCGCCGCTCTTCAGCGTGTTGCGGGTCAGCGCGAGCGTGTCGCCGGCGATATCGAAGGCCGAGACGCTGCCCTCGCCCACCACCTGCTTGACCGCACCGCTGGCGATGTCGACGGCGAACAGCGGATGTTGGCCGACATGTTGCGCGCTGGTATAGATCGTGGCGCCGTCCTGCGACAGCACGATGCCATCGGCGGAGCGATCCCACTCCGGTGCGATCTCGCGGACTTTCCCGTTGTCCAAGTCCATCGACATCAAGCCGTAGCGGTCGGCTTCGAAACCCGGGCGCTTCATCGCGCGGTAGAACAACGTCTTGCCATCGGCGCTGAAGACCGGCCCGGTGTCCCAGGCGGGATTGGACGCCGTCAGGTTCACCGGCGCGCTGCTGCCGTCGGCGGCGATCTGGTACAGGTCGAAGTTGGTCGACCAGGCTTCACCCTTGCCGGCCACACGGACAGCAGCGACGACCGAGGCGCCATCCGGCGACCAGGTGTACTCGTCATTGCCACCGAACGGCTTGGACGGCGCGTCGCCATCCAGCGTATCCGTCAGCGAGGTCGCACTGGCGACGGGCTTGCCTTTGGCTGTCGGCAGCGCGGCGACGAACAGGCGACTGCGGCGGCCGTCCGACCACGTGTCCCAGTGGCGCACGAACAGGCCGTCGTAGACCACGCCGGTGCTCTTCTTCGCGGCGGTGTCGTCCAGCTGCTTCTTCGTGCAGGCGAAGTCGGCCTTGCAGTCGGCGAAGGTGTCCGTGCTGAACAGCACGCGCGCACCGTCCGGCGAGAGCTTGTAGCTGGCCACGTCCAGCGCGAAGTCGGTCAGCTGGCGCGGTGTGCCGCCGGCGACCGGCAGCGCGTACAGCTGCTGCGTGCCGGACTTGGCGCTGAGGAAATAGACGGTCTTGCCATCCGGGGAGAACGAGGGCGAATTGACGCTCCAGCCTTCCGGGGTCAGCCGCTTCGGCGGTGCCAGGTCGCGCGTCAGCAGGTTGCGGATCCACAGGCTGCTGCTGGCTTTCACCACGTCGGCATCGACGACGCGCTTGGCGAACACCACGGTGCTGCCATCCGGCGACAGCGTGGGCGACGACACACGGTCCAGCTTCTGCAGATCGCGCACGTCCAGGCCGCGGGCGGCGGCCAGCGACGGCAGCGCCGCCAGCAGGCAAAGGGGCAACAGGGCGGATTTCAGCTTCATCCGGGGCTCCGGCAACAGGGAAACCCCGATGGTAGGCGCTAAGCGCGCCGCGGCGCAAAGGCGTCAGGTCACGTCTTTGCGCCGTGTGTCAGTTCACTTGGGGCCTGGCTCGACCTCGCCCGGCGCCTTCGACTTGGCGCCGGTGCGGTAGAGCAGCCAGCCGACGATGGCCAGCACCACCAGGCCGACGATCTCGCCCTGCTGGAAGGCCTCCGGCAGCACCAGCACGTCGCGGTCCTTGGTGGCATAGATGGCAACGCCCACCGCGATGCCCATCAGCGCCTCGCCGGTGATCAGGCCGGCGGCGAACAGCGTGCCCGGACGATGGATGCGATCGCGCGCCTCTTCGTCCTTGGTCCCCACCATGCCGTGGCGCTTCTCCACCAGGTAGGCCAGCAGGCCGCCCAGGAAGATCGGCACCATCAGCTCCAGCGGCAGGTAGATGCCGATGGCCGCAGCGAGTACCGGCACGCGGAAGCTGCTGCCCTTGGCTTTGAGCGCTTCATCGATGGCGATGATGACCGCGCCGATCACCGCACCGATGCCGATGATGCCCCACGGCAGCTCACCGCCGAACAGACCCTTGGCGACGGACGCCATCAGCGTGGCCTGTGGCGCCGAAAGCGGATTGGGATGCTCGGCCGTGGGTGCGCCGATACCGTAGGCCTCGGACAGGATGTTCAGCACCGGCGCCATGATCAGCGCGCAGGAGAACGCGCCGATGCCGAGCATCAGCTGCTGCTTCCACGGCGTTGCACCCACGATGTACCCCGCCTTGAGATCCTGCAGGTTGTCGCCGCCCACCGCGGCGGCGCAACACACCACCGCGCCGATCATGATCGCGGCCACCGCGCCCAGCGGTGCGCCGCCGGCACCGACTGCCATGCGTCCACTCTCGCCGAGCAGCAACAGCAGCACGACCGAAGCGAACAGGATGGTGGCGATGGTGATTCCCGACACCGGGTTGTTGGACGAGCCGACCAGGCCGGCGAGATACGCGGACACCGACACGAACAGGAAGCCGGCGACGATCATGATGATCGCCATCGGAATGCTGACATGCCACATGCCGACGATGGCCTGGTACAGCAGCAGCAGCGGCAACACGAAGATGACCAGCGCCACCAGCATCCATTTCATCGGCAAGTCGCGGTCGGTTTCGGCCACTTCGGAGCCGCCCGAACCCGCGCGCGCGGCGGCGATGCCGCTCTTCACGCCCGACAGCAGCGACTTGCGCAGCGAGAACAGCGTCCACACGCCACCGATCAGCATGGCGCCCACACCGAGGTAACGGATCTTGGCCGACCAGATGGCGCCGGCGATGTCCTCCGCACCTGCACCGGCGATGCTCTGCGCCAGGGCCGGATCCGTCCCCATGAAGAACATGTGGTACAGCGGGATGGCGATATGCCAGGACAGGATGCTGCCCGACAGCACCACGATGCCGATGTTCAGGCCGACGATGTAGCCCACGCCGAGCAGCGCCGGCGACAGGTTGGTGCCCAGGTAGCCGAGGTACTTGCCGAAGAAACCCGCGCCTGCGGCGGTATCCGGGATCAGGCGCATGCCGCTGTACGCGGCGACCTTCAATACGGCGCCGATGGCGGCGGAGAAGGCCAGGATCTTCAGGCCCGGACCGGGATTCTCGCCGGCCTTGAGCACTTCGGCCGCGGCCTTGCCCTCGGGGAACGGCAGCGGCTCCTCGACGATCATCGAGCGGCGCAGCGGGACCGAGAACAGAACGCCCAGCAGGCCGCCGAGGCCGGCGATGGCCAGCACCCACGAATACTGGAAGTCCTGCCAGTAGCCCAGGATGATCAGCGCGGGGATGGTGAAGATGACGCCCGCCGCGATCGAGGAACCGGCCGACGCGCCGGTCTGCACGATGTTGTTCTCCAGGATGGTGCCGCCGCCGAGCAGGCGCAGCACGCCCATCGAGACGACGGCCGCCGGAATGGCGGTGGCCACGGTCAGGCCGGCGAACAGACCCAGGTAGGCGTTGGCGGCCGACAGCACGACGGCCAGCACGATGGCCAGCACGACGGCACGGAAGGTAAGTTGCGGGGTCTCCGGCGGAGTCATTGCGTGTTCCCGAAAGGCGGAAAGCGGACACGCTAGCGTCCGCTGCCCGGCAAGTCCAGCTGCCGCAGGGCCTCCCGGACCGGCCGCTATACTCGCCACGGATTTTCCTTGCCCGGAGCGGTGCTTGAGCGTTCTTTCCCCCGCCGTTCCCGGCCGCGACGACTTCCTCGGCCACCCCAAGGGTGTCTACGTCTGCTTCTTCACCGAGATGTGGGAGCGCTTCTCCTTCTACGGGATGAAGGCGCTGCTGCTGCTCTACCTGACCAAATACCACCTGTTCGCCGATGGCGCCGGCTATGACCTGATCGGCGCCTACGGCGGCCTGGTCTACTGCATCCCGGTGATCGGCGGCCTGCTGGCCGACCGCTGGCTGGGCATGCGCAAGGCCGTGGTCTTCGGTGGGCTGCTGCTGGTTGCCGGCCACGCGGGCATGGCACTCGAGGGCGTGGCCGCGGTGTCCGACGGCGGCGTGGTGACGCGCGATGAAGGTGCGCTGCGCACCATGTACCTGTCGCTGGCGCTGATCGTCATGGGCGTGGGCTTCCTGAAACCGAACATCACCGGCATCGTCGGCCGCCTGTACCCGCCGGACGATCCGCGCCGCGATGGCGGCTTCAGCCTGTTCTATGCCGGCATCAACCTCGGCGCTCTGCTGGCCTCGCTGGTGTGCGGTTACCTGGGCGAAACGCTGGGCTGGAAGTACGGGTTCGGCGCGGCCGGCATCGGCATGCTGCTGGGCTTGGCGATGTTCCTATGGGGCCAGCGCTACCTGCAGGGTCACGCGGAACCGCCATCGCCGGCGATGTTGCGCACGCCATGGCTCGGCGTACCCCGTGAATGGGCCATCTATCTGGGCGCATTGCTGGGCGTGCTGCCCGTCGCCTGGCTGATGTGGGCCGCAGCGAACGGTGCGTTCGCGCTGGGCGGCGAGTTGTCGCTGGCGCTGGTGCTGATGCTCGTCGTGCTGATGCTGGTACTCGGCTGGTTCACCTGGTTCATCACCACGCAATGCACCGCGACGCAGCGGCGGCAGATGCTCGCGCTGATGGCGATGATCTTCATGTGCCTGGTGTTCTTCACCCTGTACGAGCAGACCTATGGCTCGTGGGTGATGTTCACCGACCGCCTGCTGACCAAGGACCTGTTCCCGTCGCTGGTGCATGCGCCAGGCGTCCTGGTGTGGTCGGACGGCCTGTTGGAGAACGCGCGTCTGTTTGTCGGCACGGCACCGTGGTCAACCTGGGGTTTGCTGGCAATGCCGATCGCCTTCGTCATCGCCGTGCGGGCCAGCGAACGTCATGCAGGCTCGCCGCTTCCTCGAACCATATTCCTGGCGACCGCCACCGTCATGGTGCTGCTGGTCCTGCGCGACTCGGTCGTGCTGCCGCAGACGGCCGGCTCGCTGACCTATCTCGGCGCACTGTTCCTGGTAGTGCTGGCACCCGTCTTCGCGTGGCTGTGGGCCGCGCTCGCCAGGCGTGGACGTGATCCCCCCAAACCGCTGAAGGGCGCGCTGGGTCTCGTGTTCGGCGGTCTGTCGTTCGTGCCACTCGCGCTCGCCGCGCAGCAGGTCGGCGACACCGGCGTGATGGCCAGCGTGTGGTGGCTGGTGCTGGCCTACCTGCTGCTGGAGGTCGGCGAGATGTGCCTGGCACCGGTCAGCCTCGCCGCCGTCACCGAACTGTCGGTGCCGCGCGTGGTCGGCCTGATGATGGGCATGTGGCTGCTCGCCACCGCGTTTTCGGAAACGCTGGCCGCGCAGTTCGGCAAGCTGGCCGCGCTCGATGTACCGGAAGGTGGAACCTGGGATCTCGCACAGGCCGCTGCCGGCTATGCCGACCTGTTCTGGCTGATGATGTGGATCGGACTGGGATGCGGCGCGATCGCGCTGGCGGCCTCTCCCCTGCTGAAGCGGATGATGCGCCGCGCATGAAAAGCAACGGCGCCCGAAGGCGCCGTTGCGGGATTGCACATCCGAAGACCGGCGCTACTTCGCAGTCGCGCCGCCGAGATGCCTGCTGAAGAACGCGAGCAGCTTCGTGTAGTACGCCTTCTGGTGCTCCAGCTTGTAGAAGCCGTGCCCCTCGGTCTTGTAGTACAGCGTCTCAACCGGAATGCCCGCTGCCTTGAGGCGACGCTCCATCAGCTCGGTGTGCTGGACCGGCGTGCGTTTGTCCCAAGGGCTAGCGCGACGCCATCTGGTCCAGCACGTGGTCCAGCCCTGTCTGCCAGCCCGGCATCGGCTCACCCAGCACGGACTCGAGCCTGGCCACCTCCATGCGCGAATACGCGGGGCGCTGTGCACGCGTCGGAAAGTCCGCGGTCGTGATCGGCGTGACGCGTGGTGCCCGCGCCAGCAGTCCGCGCGCGGCAGCACCGGTGACGATGGCCTCGGCGAAGCCATGCCAGGAGGTGGCGCCGGAGGCGGTCAGATGCAGCGTGCCCCGTGCCTGTTCATGGGTGCCGAGCAGGCGAGCGGTCGTATCGGCGATCAGGTAGGCGGGCGTTGGCGTGCCGACCTGGTCGGCCACCACGCGCAGCTCATCCCGTTCCGCCCCCAAGCGCACCATGGTGCGCAGGAAGTTGTGTCCGCGCGCACCGTACACCCATGCCGTCCGGAGGATCAGGTGGTCGCCTCCCGCTGCTCGCACCGCCTCTTCGCCAGCCAGCTTGCTGGCCCCGTAGACCCCCAATGGCGCGGTGGCATCGTCTTCACGATAAGGGCGCGTCCCCTGCCCGTCGAACACGTAGTCGGTCGAGTAGTGCACCAGCGGAATACCGAGCGACGCGCAGGCTTTCGCCAGCACACCCGGGGCTTCCGCGTTCGCCCGGAACGCGGCAGCCTCATCGTCTTCGGCCTTGTCCACGGCCGTGTACGCGGCAGCATTGACGACCAGCGTGGGCGCGATGCGCTCCACCAGCGCGGCAAGGGTTGCGGGTTGGTCGAAGTCTGCGATCTCGCAACGCTCGCCGTCCGGCAGTTCGCCGGATCGCGTCGTCGCCACCAGATTCCCCCGCGATGCAAGGCTGCGCCTGAGCTCATGGCCGACCTGGCCATTGGCCCCCAGCAGCAGGATGGTCATGGCATGAACACCGGCAACCGATCGAGCGGAACATCCGCCAGCAGGGGAGCCGCTTCATCCTTCCCGGACAGTTGAGGGGCGCTGACCGGCCAGTCGACGCCGATGGCGGGATCATCCCAGCGGACCCCCGCGTCGGCGACCTTGTCATAGACGGCAGTACAGAGATAGCTGAATACTGCGCGCTCCGAGACGACCGCAAAGCCATGCGCGAATCCCTCGGGAATCCAGAGCTGGCGCTTGTTCCCGGCGCTCAGCATCACCGCTTCCCACTGACCGAACGTGGGCGACCCGCGGCGGATGTCGACGGCGACGTCATAGACTTCGCCCTCGAGCACGCTGACCAGCTTGCCCTGCGGGTTCGGCCACTGGTAATGCAGGCCGCGCAGCACGCCACGGGACGACGAAGACACGTTGCTCTGGACGAACGTCGTCGGCAATCCGCGCTCACCGAAACGTTCGGCGTTCCAGGTTTCGAAGAAGAAGCCGCGCTCGTCACCGAACACCGCGGGCTCGATGACGACGCAGCCCGGCAGCCTGGTTTCAATCACCTTCATCGCACGACACCCCGTGCGACCAGCGACAACAGATATTGACCGTATCCGTTCTTGGCCAGCGGTGCCGCTAGCTTCTCCACTTGGGCGGCATCAATCCAGTCGTTGCCAAAGGCGATTTCTTCGGGACAGCAGACGCGCAATCCCTGCCGAGCCTCGATGGTCTCGATGAAGTTCGAGGCTTCGAGCAGCGACTGGTGCGTACCCGTATCGAGCCACGCATGCCCGCGACCCAAGGGCTGCAGGTGCAGGCTCCCCGCATCGAGATATAGCCGATTGAGGTCGGTGATCTCCAGTTCTCCACGCGGCGAAGGCTTCAGTGACGCAGCGTAATCGCTTGCTCGACCGTCGTAGAAATACAGGCCGGTAACGGCGTAGTTGGAGCGCGGCACAAGCGGCTTCTCTTCGATGCCGACCACCCGTCCGCTTCCGTCGAACTCCGCCACGCCATAACGTTCCGGGTCGTTGACCCAGTATCCGAACACGGTAGCGCCCTCGGCCTGCGCATCGGCCTTCCGCAACATGTCGGTGAAACCATGCCCGTAAAAGATGTTGTCGCCCAGCACCAGGCAACTGGGCTTCCCACCCACGAAATCCCGCCCGATCAGGTACGCCTGCGCCAATCCATCCGGGCTCGGCTGCACCGCGTACTGGATATCCATGCCCCACTGTGACCCATCGCCGAGCAACGCCTTGAAGAGGGCCTGCTCGTGCGGGGTATTGATCACCAGCACTTCACGGATGCCGGCCAGCATCAGCACGCTGAGCGGGTAGTAGATCATCGGTTTGTCGTAGACAGGCAGCAGTTGCTTGCTGATGGCCTGTGTCAACGGATAAAGACGGGTACCGGAGCCGCCCGCGAGGATGATGCCCTTGCGTGTCGTCATAAGTCTTGCCAACTCCTCAGGCTGCAGTGCCGATACGTTCCAGGCGATAGCTGCCATCCAGGACGCGCTTCACCCAGTCCTGGTTGGACAGGTACCACTCGACCGTTTCGGCAATACCCTTCTCGAAGCTGTACGCCGGCTCCCAACCCAGCTCGTCGCGCAGCTTGGAGGCGTCGATCGCGTAGCGGCGATCATGCCCCGGCCGATCAGCGACGAAGGTGATCTGGCTGCTACGCGGCAGTCCGTCGTCGCGGGGCACGCGCGCGTCAAGCAACGCACAGATCGTGTGCACGACCTCGATATTCTGCATTTCGGCATTGCCGCCGACGTTGTACGTTTCACCGATACGGCCCTTCTCGAGGACCCTGCGGATCGCGCTGCAGTGATCGCCGACGAACAGCCAATCACGGATATTCTTGCCGTCGCCGTACACCGGCAGGGGTTCACCCGCCAGTGCGCGCGCGATGATCAGGGGTATCAGCTTCTCGGGGAAGTGATACGGACCGTAGTTGTTGGAGCAGTTGGTCGTCAGGACCGGCAACCCATACGTGTGGTGGAACGCACGGACCAAGTGATCCGACGCCGCCTTCGATGCCGAGTAGGGCGAATTGGGGGCGTACGGCGTGGTCTCCGTGAATTTGCCCGTGTCTCCGAGGGAGCCGTAGACCTCGTCGGTGGACACATGCAGGAAACGGAACCGCTCGCGGCGCTCACCTTCCAGCGCCTTCCAGTAGTCGCGCGCCGATTCCAGCAAACCCAGCGTGCCGACCACATTGGTCTGGATGAACGCACCGGGACCGTCAATGGATCGGTCGACATGGCTTTCCGCGGCAAAGTTCACTACGGCATCGGGCTGATGCTCAGCGAGAAGCCGTGCCACGAGCTCGCGATCCCCTATGTCCCCTTGCACGAAGACATGTGAGGCGCTGTCCTGGATGGATGCCAACGTATCCAGATTGCCGGCGTACGTCAGCGCGTCGAGATTGATCACCTTGACGCCGCTCGCAACCGCGCGCAGCACAAAATTACCACCGATGAAACCGGCGCCGCCGGTCACAAGCCAAGTCGGCATGTATTGCTCCTTCTGAAATTAATCCTAACCACGCCAGATTCGAGTCAAATCGCTACTACGGACCGATGGCGGATCAGAACGGAATATCGTCATCCGCGAAGTCATCCATCGGCGCCGGCTGCGAGGCTGGCGCTGGCGCCTGGCGACGCTGCCCGCCGCCACCACCGCCCTGGTTGCCGTAATCCTGTCGCGGCGCGCGGGCCGGGCGGTCGCCGCCACTGGAGCCACCTCCGCCACCTTCGCGGCCGCCCAGCATCTGCATCTCGTCGGCGATGATGTCGGTGGAATATTTCTCCTGCCCGTCCTGGCCGGTGTACTTGTCGTAGCGGATCGAGCCCTCGACGTACACCGAGCTGCCCTTGCGCAGGTACTCGCCAGCGATCTCGCCGAGCTTGCCGAAGAACACCACGCGGTGCCATTCGGTGCGCTCCTGCTGGTTGCCGTCCTTGTCCTTGCGCACGCTGGTCGTGGCCAGGCTGATCCGGGTGATCGCCATGCCGCCTTGGGTATAGCGGGTTTCGGGGTCGTTGCCGAGGTTGCCGACCAGGATGACTTTATTGATGCCGCGGGCCATATCGATATCCGTTCAGGGATGCCCGCCGAGCGCGGGCATAGACCATGGGAGTATACCCGCCGGGCCTCCGCCATCGGCCCCAAGCCGGCTCACATGTAGGGTATTGCCGCGCCCAGCGCCTATAATTCAGGGACTTCCCGGCCCCTTGTCCCATGCCTGTCGTCGAATCCTCCCGCCCCGCCCTGGCCCTGCCCGGGATCCAGTCGCTCGCCACCCCCGACATGGCGGCGGTCGACGCCCTGATCCGGGCCAGGCTGGCCTCGGACGTCGTGCTGATCAACCAGATCGCCGACCACATCATTTCCGCCGGCGGCAAGCGCCTTCGACCGATGCTGGTGGTGTTGGCCGGCCAGGCCTGCGGCCCGACCACGCAGGACCACCACCAGCTTGCGGCCATCGTCGAATTCATCCACACCTCCACCCTGCTGCATGACGACGTGGTGGACGAATCCGACCTGCGCCGCGGCCGCAGCACCGCCAATGCGCTATGGGGCAACGCGCCCAGCGTGCTGGTCGGCGACTTCCTGTATTCGCGCAGCTTCCAGCTGATGGTGGAACTGGACCGCATGGACGTGATGCGCCTGCTGGCGGACACCACCAATCGCATCGCCGAAGGCGAAGTGCTGCAGCTGCTGCATGTCCACAATCCGGATACCGACGAAGCCGCCTACCTGCGCGTGATCGAGCGCAAGACGGCCGTCCTGTTCGCCGCCGGCACGCAGCTGGGCGCGCTGGCATCGGACGCCGGTCGGGACATCCAGAAAAAGCTCTACGACTACGGCATGGCGCTGGGCTACGCCTTCCAGATCGCCGACGACGTGCTCGATTACACCGCCGATGCCAACGCGCTGGGCAAGAACCTGGGCGACGACCTGGCCGAAGGCAAGGCGACCCTGCCGCTGATCCACGCGATCCGCCACTCCGATGCCGCAACGGCGGACCGCCTGCGCACCATCGTGCAGGAAGGCGAGGCGGATGCCATGCCTGAGGTCCTCGCCGCCATCCACGCGACCGGCGGCCTGGCGTACAGCCGAGAACGCGCGCATGCCTACGCCACCCTGGCCGAGCAGGCCCTCGATGGCCTGCCCGAATCCGATGCGCTGGCCGCACTGCGCGGCCTGGCGCGCTACGCGGTAGAGCGCGGGCACTGACCCGCGCGACGCGTCACTTCGCGAACATGTCCCCGAAGAAATCCGCCATCATCCGGTAAGCGCGTTTGGCCGAGCGCTCGTGGTAGACGCAACCCGGCGGATTCTGTGCGTCGGACTCGGCGAAGCAATGCACCGCGCCGCTGAAGTTGACGAACTGCCAGTCCGCTCCCGCCTTGCGCATCTCGTCCTGGAAAGCGGTGATTTCCGTTGCCGAGACATAGGTATCGTCGCCGCCGTTGAGCACCAGGACGGGCGCCTTCACTGCGCCCGTTGCGGGCAGATCGGTGGCCAGTCCGCCATGCAGGCTGACCACGCCGGACAGCGCATCGCCCGCGCGCACGAGTTCCAGGACCGTGCTGCCGCCGAAGCAATAGCCGAACGCGCCGATCCGCGCGTGATCCACCAGCGTGGCCGGTTGCTGCTTCAGCACCTCGACCGCCTTCTGCACGCGTGCACGCAGTTTCGGGCGGTCGGCACGCATCGCCGTGGCGACCGGGCCGGCCTCGGCGTCGGTCTTCGGACGGATGCCCTTGCCGTAAACATCGGCGACCAGCACCACATAGTCGTCGCCGGCGACGAGGTGCGCCTTCTCGATGGCGGCGTCGTTGACGCCTTTCCAGTTGGGTACCATCACCAGCCCCGGGCGTGGCTTCGTCACGCTGTCGTCGTAGACGAGGTAGCCCGAGAAGGTATCGCTGCCGATCTTCCACTCGACCGGCTTGGCGACGGGTGCCGCGAACAGCGCGGGCGACCACAGCAGGGACAGCAGGCAGGGCATTAACAGGCTGCGCATGGCAGGCTCCTCGTGGGGGATCTGCCGAGTGTAAGACCGGATGCTTGCGATGGCGTCGACGGCAAGTGACGTCAGGCGATGCCGAGGCCGGGAATCGCCGTGATGGCGTCCGGATCGAAACCCGCCAGTTCAGCGAAATGACGGCCGCGCGCCACGTAGTCCTTGTATTGGCCGAAGCTGGGCGCTCCTGGCGACAACAGGACAACGCCCTCGCCCCCCAGGGCGGCACGCGCAGCCTTCACCGCCGACGGCAACGTCTCTGCGGCGATCAGTGCGAAACCCGCTTCCTGCGCCACCGGCGCCAGCAACTCGTGGATGCGAGGTCCGTTGGCGCCCATCGTGACGATGGCATGCGGCGCATGCACCCGCATCCGTGCCGCGAAATCCGACCAGTCCACGCCACGGTCGTGGCCGCCGACCAGCAGCGCGATGCGCCGTCCCGTGAAGCAGTCGAGCGCCGCCAGCGTGGCATGCGGCGTGGTGCTGATGGAGTCGTTGACCCAGATGATGCCGTCGCGCGCGCCCATCGACTGCAGCCGGTTCGGCAGCGGCCGGAACGACTGCGCATGCGCCGCCAACGGCAGCGCATCGATGCCCGTTGCTTCCAGCGCGGCCAGCACCGCGCAGAGATTGCTGCGGTTGTGGCGGCCCGGCAACGGCAGCGGACGCGTATCCATCACGAATACGTCGCCGCGATAGAGATCATCCCCGCGCAGGTGCCAGCCATCCGCGCGGTTGAACCAGCGTAGCTCGCTGCGCGGCAGGTCGAGGGCAGCCAGCCGCGGATCAGCCGCATTGAGCACGGCGATGCGCGGATGCGCCTCCGTGACCAGCTTCAGCTTGTCCTCGATGTAGCGCGCCTCGCTGCCGTGCCAGTCCAGGTGCTCGGGAAACAGGTTCAGCACCACTGCCACATCGGGCCGTGCACCGCTCGTCGCGACATCGCCGGTCTGGTAGCTCGACAGTTCGATGGCCCACGCGTTCGGCGCCGGCTGCGGATCCAGCACTTCCAGCAGCGGCACGCCGATATTGCCGACCAATGCCGTGCGACGACCCGACGCGCGCAGCAGATGCGCGAGCAGCGATGTCGTCGTGCTCTTTCCCTTGGTGCCGGTCACGCAGAACGTATGCGGAACGACACCGTCGTCGCCCGCATGTTCGGCGAACCACAGCCCGGTGCCACCGATGAAGCGCGTGCCCGATGCAGCAGCGGACAGCGCCGCAGGGCTGTTGGGGCTGATGCCCGGCGACTTGATGACGATCTCGAACGCCGACAACCGCTCGCCGGTCACTAGCGTTTCAATGAAGAGATGCGCATCGCCCAGCGCAGCGGCGTCGACCGCTTCGGTCTCGCTGCAGAACAGCGTCAGCGGCAGCGAAGCGAGACGCGAACGGACTGCGTGATGCGCGGCACGGCCTTCACGACCCCAGCCCCACAGGGCGACACGCCTGCCCTCAAGCTGCGAAATTCGCACGCAGGCGCTCCCACAGCGCGGCGGGAATCCGGTGCTCGCCGGCGATCTCGAGCAGCGGCGCCACCGCCAGCTCCGCCGCGTCGAGCTGCGGGCGGATCTCGTGGTTGAAGCGCGCGACGATCGCGTCCTCGCGCCATTCCGGCCGGTCTCCGAGCGTCGCCATCGCCGCGCGCGATTCCTGGCCTTCGCCGACGCATTCGAACGGCTTGTGGTCCTGGTACTCCAGCAGCGCGTCGAAGCCTGCCGTCTGGTTCATGTCATCCAGCAGGTTGCGGCCGAAGATGCCGACCAGGCGCGGCTTGGGCATGAATGGCGCCAGCGCGAGGAACACGAAGTGGCACTTCGGACACACGCCGCACCAGCGGTTGGTCGGGCGTTCGCCGAGCAGGTGGAAGTTGCGGTTGCAGCTGGAGAAATGCGCGTCGTAGTGGTCGGTGCGCGCGAACTGCCGCGCCACCGCCAGTTCCGACAGCGGACGCAGCAGCGAGTAGTAATGCAGGTCGGCAGCGACATGCGACTGCACGTACTCGCCGAACGCCTGCTCGAAGGCCCAGCCCTTCGACCACTGGTGGTTCACCTCGCCAGTGCCGGGGATCATGCTGCCGTAACTGGCCGAGCGCTCGTTGGAAAACACCACCTGGTCAACGCCGTGCAGCAGCGCGGCCAGCACCATGATGGCCGAATTGATCGCGGTGACCGGGATATGCCCGTTCCACGCACCCTGGCGGTTGTACTCGAACAACTCCGGCGCCAGCGCGCGGCCGATGTTGAGCGTCGGCAGGCCGGTGCGCGCGGCGCAGGCGGCGATCAGCTGCGAACCGCCGATCCACGTCACCGTCTGGTCAACGCCGGCACCACGCAACGCCTCGATGCTGACCAGCGAATCCTTGCCGCCGCCGATGGCGACCAGCGCATGCGCACCCAGCCCTGTGGCGGATGCGGCCGGCTGCGGCGGCGCACCGACCGGGAAGCGCACGCGACCGTGCAGGCTCAGACCATTGCGGTAGGCGAACTCGCCCAGCCCGTGCACGTAGACCTGTTCCAGCAGCACCGCCGTCGCTGCATCGATGGCATATCCGTCGATGCGGATCTCGTTCGGCACCGCCGCCTTGTAGTAGCTGACGCCGGTGATCAGGTGCAGCAACCGCACCGCCTGTTCGACCGCCTGCGCCCGAGTGGCGTCGAGGGTGAAAGGCGCGCCGGGAATCGTGACGGTTTCCGTCAGCTCCGGGCCTTCATCGAAGGCGTACACCAGCCGCGCGACACCCGTTTCCGCCTCGAAGGAACAGCGGACGAAACGGAAGGTGCGGATGGTGGATTTGTCGAAGTTCGTCATGCGTGATCCGTGGAAGGAACGGCCTGGCGCCGCAGGTAGCGCCGGCAGGCGAAGTATTCAAGGATGAAAGCGGGCGCGGCGCCGAACACGAGTGCGGCCAGCGAGCCATAGAAAATGATGACGGGCAACCACGCCAGGGTTTCCCGTGGATTGCCGGGACTCGCGGCAGCCAACTGGTCGATGGCCAGGGCGACCAGCGCCCAGACAACGAGCGCCACCGGGAACAGCAGGAACACCAGCAGCAAGGTGCGCAGCGTCATGCCACCTGCCTTCCAGTGCCGGCCAGTCGACAAGGCGCGTGCATGCCAGCGGGTGGCGAACCATGCACCCATGCCTGCCGACAGCAGCGCTGCGGGCGCGATGCGCAGCGCGGATGCCACGTCACGCATACCGGCTTGACGCTCCGCGCCCAGCAGCAGCGCGACGCCGACCGTCAGCACCGTCGCGACCAGCAGGCTGGATCCGATGAATTCAGCCCGTGGCGACATCGCCGGATACTCCTTCGATCACGTCTTCCGCCGGCAGGCCACGCAGGTTGTAGTGGCTCGCCATCACGAAGCCGTACGCGCCGGCATCGGAGAACAGCAGCACATCGCCTTCCGCCGTCGCCGAGGACAGCTTGCGGCGCTTGCCGAAGATGTCGCTCGACTCGCAGATGGGGCCGACCACATCGAACGGTTCCTGCGCCGTGTCGTCCAACCGCGACAGGTTGGCCACGTCGTGCCAGGCGTCGTACAGCGCGGGGCGGATCAGCGTATGCATGCCGGCATCGCTGCCGACGCGGCGGATGCCGAGCTTCTCGACCACTTGCGTGACCTGCGCCAGCAGCACACCCGACTCCGCCACCAGGTAACGCCCGGGTTCGATCACCAGCTGGTATGCCGGATAGGCCGCCTTGATCGCAGCCAGGCCTTCGCCCCATGCCACCAGATCGAACGGTTCGTCGCCTTCCGCATACGGAATCGGCAGGCCGCCGCCGATGTCGATGGTCTCGATGGTGCCGATCTGGTCGGCCAGTCCGCCCAGCTCGTCGGCGATCTGGTTCCAGTGCTGCGGACTTTCCACGCCACTGCCCAGATGGGCGTGCAGGCCTACGATGCGCACATCCAGCGTGCGCGCGGCCGCGAGGAACTCATCCAGCTTGGCCAGCGGCAGCCCGAACTTCGAACTCTTGCCGCCGGTCTTCACCTTGTCGTGGTGGCCATCGCCGCGCCCCAGGTCCACGCGCAGCCACAGGCGGCGGCCACGGAACACCTCCGGCCACCGCTGCAATGCTTCGACGTTGTCGAGGGTGACGTTGATGCCACGCTCCAGCGCGAAGGCGTATTCGGCGCGCGGCGCGAAACTCGGCGTGAACAGCACGCGCTCCATCGGCAGCGACGGCGCCACCGCGAACACGTGCTCCAGTTCGCCTCGCGACACGCATTCCAGGCCGAAGCCCTCGTCCACCAGCGCGCGCAGGATGTCCGGGTGGGAGTTGGCCTTGATCGCGAAGAAACGGCGGTTGACGGCCGCAATGCCCGCCAACGCCCGGGCACGGGCACGCACCACGTCGACGTCATACACGTAGCGCGGCGTACCGGCCTGCGCCAGCGACAGCAGCCGTTCGCGGGCATGCGCAGCGTTCCACCAGCGCACGCCGCGATGACGCACGGCACCGTTGATCTCGCGCCAGCTGGGGCCGAACACGCTGGTTTCGTCGGCCGGCATCGCACCGCTGTCGATCAGCGCCTCGTGCAGCAGCGGCAGCATGCCATCGGCGTCGGCCTCGTCGATGACGAAGGTCAGGTTCAGGTCGTTCGACGACTGCGAGATCAGGTGCACGCGCTCGCGGCCGAACATCGCCCAGACGTCGGACAGCTTGTGCAGCAGCGAGCGCATGCCGCGGCCGACCAGGGTGATCGCCGTGCACGGCGCGATCACCTTGACCCGGCAGATCTCCGCCAGGTCGGCCGACAGCGCGGCCAGCACGTCGGTATTCACCAGGTTCTCGCTGGGATCCAGCGACACGGTGACATTGGTCTCCGACGAACCGATCAGGTCCACCGACAGGCCATGCTTCTTGAAACGCGCGAACACGTCGGCCAGGAAGCCGACCTGCTGCCACATGCCGATGCCTTCCATCGACACCAGCACGATGCCGTTGCGGCGGCTGACGGCCTTCACGCCGGGCACGGTCAGTGCGGTGCCATCGATGGTGGTACCGGGCAGTTCGGGGCGCTCGGTGTCGAGGATCGCCATCGCCACGCCCGCGTCGCGGCAGGGCTTGATGGAACGCGGATGCAGCACCTTGGCGCCGGTGGTCGCGATTTCCTGCGCTTCGTAATAGTCCAGGCGCGTCAGCAGGCGCGCGTCGGGCACTTCACGCGGGTTGGCGCTGAACATGCCGGGCACGTCGGTCCAGATTTCCACGCGCTGCGCACCGAGCAGCGCACCGAAATAGGCGGCCGAGGTATCCGAACCACCGCGGCCGAGGATGGCGGTGCCGCCGTCCGCATGGCGCGAGATGAAGCCCTGCGTCAGCAGCATCCGGCTCGCCTGGCCGGCGAACGCGCGGCGCCAGTCCTGGTCGGGCGCGGTGTTGCACGACACCGACAGCCGCTGCGCCCACGGACTCTGGTTGGGCAGGAAGTTGGCCTGCAGCCAGTGGCGCGCATCGACCCAGCCGAAGTCCAGGCCCTGCGCGCGCAGGTAGGCGACACCGATCGTCGAGGACAGCAGTTCGCCCTGCCCCAGCACCTCGGCCTGCCAATCCAGCGAGCGGGTGGCCGCTCGCGGATCGGCCAGCAGGTTGCGGAGCGCAGTGAGACGGTCGCCCAGCACCGTATCCGGATCGAGTTCCAGTTCGGCGATGAATTCGCGATGCCGTTGCTCCAGCGTCGCCACGCGCTCGGCGCTGTCCGCGGCGCCGTCGGCGATCGCGGTCAGCTCATTGGTCACGCCGGACAGTGCCGAGACCACCACGAGGATGCGGGCGTCGCTCTCCTCCGCGCGTTTCTTCGCCAGCGTGCCGATCGTGTTCCAGCGATGGCGACGCGACACCGAGGTGCCGCCGAACTTGAGGACGATCCAACGATCGGACGCGGGGGTGGCAGAGGGCATGGATAGGTTGGCGAGGTATGCCCGAACCCTTCGGGCGTGAGCCGTCGATTCTAGCCCAAGCTCCCGGACACGACCGGACCGTACCGCTTGCAACGAACACCCGACCGTCCTGCCGGAGGAGCGAGGGCCGGCGAGACCCGCCGTCACCGGTCCACGACTTGGTAAGCTGCGCGGCCCCCACGCAACAACATCCCCATGACCCTCCGCCGCTACGTCCAGCTGGACGTCTTCGCCGATCGCCCCGGCGCCGGCAACCCGTTGGCCGTCGTGCTCGATGCCGCCGGCCTGGATGACGCCGCCATGCAGGCCATCGCCCGCTGGACGCGCCTGCCGGAAACCACCTTCGTGTTCGCCCCCACGCAGCCGGGCGCGAGCTATGCCGTGCGCATGTTCAGTCCACGCCGCGAAGTGCCGTTCGCCGGACATCCGAGCGTCGGCACGGCGCATGTCGTGCTCGGTGCCGGTCTCGCCACGCCGGTCGACGACCTGCTGATGCAGGAAGGCGCGGTTGGCGTACTGCCGCTGCGCGTGGAGGGCGAAGGCATCGACCGCACCATCGCCGTTCGCACGCCACGCGCCCACGTGGTGAAGATCGGCGATCCGGCCGAAGACAACGTGTTGCGCGCCGCCCTCGCCTGCCTGCCGGCCGGTGAATTGCCGACCGCGCTGATGGATGGCGGTCGCCGCTGGTGGCTGGCCGAGGTACGCGACGAAGCCGCCCTGCGTGGCGCCACACCGGACTGGGACGCCATCAGCGCGCTCGCCAAGGCCACCGACAGCATGGGCGTGTGCGCCTACGCACGCACGCCGGGCCAGGAGTACGACCTGGCGGTACGCGCTTTCGTGGGTGCACCTGCTGCCTTCGAGGATGCCGCGTCCGGCGCCGCCAACGCCACGCTGGCCGCCTGGCTGGCCTCGCGCGACGCGCTGCCCGGTCGCGACGGCCGCTATATCGTCAGCCAGGGCCGCGAAGTCGGCTACGACGCACGCCTTCAACTGCGCGTGGACGATGCGGGCGACGTCTGGTCTGGCGGCCATGTGCGCACCATCGTGACCGGTGAGATCGACTGGTAGCGGCATCCGGTTTTTTGTAGGAGCGACGTAAGTCGCGACCGCGGACCCTCTCTGCTGCAGACTCATGGGACAAGCGCATGCAGTTCAGCCCTGTCCCGGATGCGTTCGACTGCACGGTCGCGACTTACGTCGCTCCTACAGAAGCCAGAGATCTACTTCGCCTGGTAGACCGGCTCGCCGTCCACCCAGGTCGAGCGGACATGCAGGTCATCGAGCTGTTCGCCGGGAATCGCCAGCGGATCCTCGTCGAGGATGACGAAATCCGCGCGCAGACCAGGCGCGAGCCGGCCCACCGCTTTCTCGTCGTGCCCTGCCCATGCGGCATCCGCGGTGAATCCGCGCAATGCCTCGGCAGCGCTCAGCCGCTGGTCCGGCATCCACCCGCCGTCGGGGTGATCCTTGCCGTCCTGCCTTGTCACCGCTGCATGCAGCCCGCGACGCGGATCGACCGATTCCACCGGAAAATCCGAGCCGAGTGCCAGCTTCACGCCACTGGCCTGCAAACGCTGCCAGGCGTAGGCGCCGGTGATGCGCACCGGTCCAAGCCGGTCTTGCGCCCATGGCATGTCCGAGGTCGCATGCGTCGGCTGCATCGAGGCGATCACGCCAAGCGCGGCGAAGCGCGGGAACTCTTCAGGCGCCACCACCTGCGCGTGTTCGATGCGCCAGCGGTGGTCGGTCTTCGCGGTATCGCCCAGCACGCGCTGATACGCATCCATCACCAGACGGTTGCCGCGGTCGCCGATCGCATGCGTCGCCACCTGTACCTTGCAGTCGCGCGCCTTGCGCATGGCGGCCTCCAGCGCCGTCGGCTCGGTCACCAGCAGGCCACGGTTGCCGGGATCGTCGCTGTAGTCCTCCAGCAGCGCGGCACCGCGACTACCCAGCGCGCCGTCGGCATAAAGTTTGACACCGCGCATCTGCAGGCGGCCGCCAGCATGGCGGTACGGCCCCTGCGCGCACAGGTCGGCCAGCGCGGCGCCATCGCCGTCGGCATAGGCGTCGATGCGCAGCGGCAGGCGATCTTCGTCGGCGAACTGCTTCATCAGTGCCAGGTCCTCGCGCGACACGCCCATGTCGTGCACGCCGGTCAGGCCGTTGCGCACGGCGGCCTGCGTCGCCTTCTCCAGCGCCTGCCGACGGTAGGTCGCATCGGGCGCCGGTACCACGGCGTTGACCAGCGACATCGCCGCGTCGACGAATACACCGCTCGGCCTGCCATCGACGCGCTCGATGCGTCCACCTTCCGGCTGCCAGTCGCCATCCAGTGGGCGTGTGGCCTTCGCCGTCACCGCACGCAGGGCCGCGCTGTTGGCCCAGCCGGCATGGCCGTCGACGCGCTCGAGCCAGACGGGACGATCGGGGAACGCAGCGTCGAGATCGGCAGCGGTCGGGAAGGTCTTTTCCGGCCAGTCGTTCTGGTCCCAGCCGCCGCCCAGCAACCAGGCGTCCGGCGGCAGTTGCTTCTCGAAGGCGCGCAGGCGCGCGATCACGTCGGCCTTGTCCTGCGCATCCACCAGGTCCGCACGCATCAGCGCGTAGCCCAGGCCCATGACGTGGCCGTGCGCATCGATCAGGCCGGGAATCACCGTCTTGCCGGCGGCGTCGATACGTGTCGCATCCGGATAGCGTGCCTGCAATTCGCCGGCGCTACCGACCGCGAGAATGCGCCCCTGCGCATCCCACGCCATCGCGTCCGCCACCGGTCGTGCGGGATCGGAGGTATGCACGCGTGCCGCCGTGATCACCTGCACCTGCGCCTGCACGGCACCCGCACACACCAGCAACCCGCCCATTCCCCAAGCCAGACGCCGCATGCCGCACTCCTGCGTTGATCCAGCGCAGGACTATGCGCGGTGGCGCGCATGACGGCAACGCCCACAAAAAAGGGGCCTTGCGGCCCCTCGTCGCGGCACTTCCCCGGCTACCGCCCAGGGCTCCCGCCAAACGCGGACCTCATTCGGGACGTACGTCCACGCGCACGCGCATGCGGTCGCCGGGGTGATGGTCGGTGCGGGTACGGTAGGTGCGGCCACCGTATTCATAGGTCACGTCATAGCCGGAGACGCGCCCGTCGCCGTAATAGTCGTCACCATACCGACCATCGTTCACCGGCACCGGATCACAGACGCGCACCCGGCCACGCTGCACCTGGCGGTTGCGCTGGGAGTTGTCGTAGACCGACCGCCCCGCCATGCCGCCGACCATCGAGCCGACCGCGGTACCGACATAACGGCCACTGCCGTCGCCGACCTTGCTGCCGAGCACCGCACCGGCAATGCCGCCGATCACCGTCGCCACCGTGCGGCCGGCTTCCGTGCCGCCATTGGACACGCGGCGCTCGCCGTAGCGGTCCTGCCCGTAGGCACCGCGATAGTCGCCATTGTCGTACACGTCGCCGTAGCCGCGATTGCCGTAGGCGTCCTCGCGATAACCGTCGCGGGCATAGACATCGTCTGCATCGCGGTAGTAGCACTGCTGCGACGTCGTGCTTCGCATATCGCGATAGCCGCCATCGATGACGGGATCCACGCGCACCACGCGCGCATAGTCGTAATAGGGTTCGTCGCCGTACCGGTCGGACGTGCCGTAGTGCCGCGAGGACTGCGCGGATGCCACGCCGGTAACCAGCAGGCCCACGGCCACCACGGCGGCGGAAAGACGCTTCATGTCGGGTACTCCCCACGCCGGAGTGGCGTGGGCGCATGCTCGGCCCCGCCGGGTGAAATCGGGCTGAACTCAGTCCGCAGGCCCGGCACGGTTTAGCCATTCGACAGCTTGTGCGGCGATGCCGGACGCATGCAGGTCCAGCAACGGCCCGACGTGGGACGGAGAAACCGTTTGCAGCACATCGGAGTCCCAGGCGGCCGACATCGCCACTGGAACCGCCGACGGGATGTCGTCATCCGCCCGGGACAGCACGAACAGCACCGGACACGCCGGGCGTGCGGCATCGGTACCGGCGTACGCATGGCGCAGCACGGCACCGGATTCATCGCGCCAGTGGCGGAAGGCGAACAAGGCCGTCGCTTCGTCGGTATCCGGCAGTGCGCGGCGTGTGCCATCGAGGCGCGCATGCCGCTGCCAGCGCACGATGTCCGGCCAGGCACGCGGCACGAGCGACGAATGCCAGGGCGCGGGCGGCAGCGGATTCACCAGCACCACCGCATCGGCCGCGTCCGCGACATGGAGCGCCAGAAGCCCGCCCAGGCTGGCACCGACCACCACGCGCGGTCGCGGCAACGCGAGCAGCGCCTCGCGAGCTTGCCGTACATAATCATCGAAAACGGTGGACGCGAGTCCCGCGGCCACCGGTTGCAGATCGGGCGCGACAGCCGCGATACCGGCCGCCTCGAATACGCCCCGCCACACATTCCATTCCCAGCCGCCGCCACCGGCGCCATGCACCAGCAGCGCGGCCCGGATTCCCGTCAAAGCAGCGTTGCCTCCAGCGATACCGGCACCGACAGCGCGCGCGAAATCACGCAACCCGCCTTGGCCTGCTGGGCGATCTCCTCGAACTGCGCCGCGCTGATGCCCGGCACGCTGGCCGACACGGTCAGCTTGATCGCGGTGACCGTCGGTCCCGGATCCATCCCCGGCTCCATCGTCGCCTCGGCGCGCGTCTGCAGCCTGTCCGCGGTGAAGCCGGCCTTGCCCAGCACCGCCGACAGCGCCATGGTGAAGCAGCCGGCATGCGCCGCCGCCAGCAGTTCTTCCGGGTTGGTGCCCTTCTCGTCGCCGAAGCGTGTCTTGAAGGAATAGTTCTGTCCTTCGAACAGGCCGCTCTGCGGCGTGCTCAAGGTGCCTTTGCCGGACTGCAGATCGCCGCTCCACACCGCATCCGCATAACGCTTCAAAGCCATGGTCGTGCTCCATCGGGTCAAGGGATGCGCAGGGTACACCCGCGGATGTTCACGGCATGTACCGCAGTGCGGCTTGACCCCGCCCGGACGCATGCCGATGCTGGCCGTCCGCCATGACCGCCCGCCGAGCGCCACGCTCACGGGATGCGCTCAGCCCGGACAGCCATGACGGCCCTTCGACCCCAACCCTCGGGAGGAACGGCCTCATGTCGTACAGCACACAACAGATCCGCAACGTGGCCCTGGCGGGCCACCCCGGCGCCGGCAAAACAACCTTGTTCGAAGCCCTGCTGCATGCCGGCGGCGCCCTCCAGGTGGCAGGCACCATCGAGCGCGGCACCACCGTGTCGGACCACGATCCGATCGAAAAGACCCGCGGCCATTCCATCGACACCGCCATCGCCAGCACCGATCACGGCGGCATGCACGTCAACCTGATCGACACGCCCGGCTATCCGGAATTCCGCGGCCCCGCGCTGTCGGCGTTCTCCGCCGTGGAAACCGCACTGATCGTCGTCGATGCCGACACCGGCGTGGCCCATGGCACGCGCCGCCTGATGGAGCGTGCCCGCGAACGCGGCCTGTGCCGCGCCATCGTCATCAACAAGATCGACAACGAAAGCGCCGATGCGGCCGGCGTGCTGGCGGCGCTGCGCGAGGAATTCGGCGCGGAAGTGCTGCCGCTCAACCTGCCCGCACAGGGCGGCAAGGCCGTGATCGACTGCTTCTGGCAATCGACCGGCGACTCGGATCTCGGGGCGGTCGCGGACTGGCACCAGAAGATCATCGACCAGGTGGTCGAGGTCAACGAGACCGCGATGGCGCACTACCTGGACCTCGGCGAAGGCGGCCTGTCCGGCGACGAGTTGCACGATGCGTTCGAGCAGTGCCTGCGCGAAGGACATCTGGTGCCGGTGTGCTTCGCCTCCGCGCGCACCGGCGTCGGCGTGAAGGAACTGCTGGACGTGGCCGAGCGCCTGTTCCCGAATCCCGCCGAAGCGAATCCGCCGCCCTTCGTGAAGTCCAACGGCAGCGGTACGCAACCGATCGAGGCCGTTCCCGACCCGCGCGCGCACGTCATCGCCGACGTCTTCAAGATCGTCAACGACCCCTTCGTCGGCAAGCTCGGCATCTTCCGCGTCTACCAGGGCACGCTGAAGAAGGACACGCAACTGTTCGTCGACGACGGCAAGAAGCCGTTCAAGGTCGGCCACCTGTTCAAACTCAAGGGCAAGGACCATGTGGAGGTCGACCAGGCCATCCCCGGCGACATCGCCGCCGTGGCCAAGGTCGACGACCTGCACTTCGATGCGGTGCTGCACGACAGCCACGACGAGGACCATATCCACCTGGCGCCGGTGTCCTTCCCGAAACCGATGTTCGGGCTGGCGATCGAGGCCGCCAGCAAGGGGCAGGAGCAGAAGCTGTCCATCGCCCTGCAGAAGCTGGCCGAAGAGGATCCTGCCTTCGTCGTCGAACACCAGCCCGAGCTGAACGAAACCGTCATCCGCGGGCTGTCCGACCTGCACCTGCGGGTGATGCTGGAGCGGCTGAAGGAACGGCATGGGGTGGAAGTGAAGACGCGACCGCCGCGCATCGCCTACCGCGAGACCATCGGCGCCAGGGCGGAGGGCCACCATCGCCACAAGAAGCAGACCGGCGGCGCGGGACAGTTCGGTGAAGTGTCCCTGCGCATCGAACCGCTGCCGCGCGGCAGTGGGTTCGAATTCGTCGACGAAGTGAAGGGCGGCACCATTCCGGGCCAGTTCCTGCCGGCGGTGGAGAAAGGCGTGCGGCAGGTGCTGGGGAGCGGCGCGGTGGCCGGCTATCCGTTGCAGGACATCCGGGTGGTCGTCCACGACGGCAAGCACCATGCGGTGGACAGCAAGGAAGTCGCCTTCGTCGCTGCCGGCAAGAAAGCCTTCCTCGACGCCATCGCCAAGGCGCGGCCGCAGGTGCTGGAGCCGGTGGTCGACCTGGAAGTCACGGTGCCCGAAACGCAGGTGGGCGACATCACCGGCAGCCTGGCCGGCAAGCGCGCACGCATCAACGGCACCGATGCCGCGCGCGGCGAGATCGTGGTGAAGGCGCAGGTGCCGCTGGCGGAGCTGGAAGGCTACGCGGCGGAACTGAAGTCGATGACCGCCGGCCAGGGCCGCTACCGCCTGGATTTCAGCCACTACGAACCCGTGCCGCCCGGCGTGCAGCAGAAACTGGTGGAGGCGTACAAGCCGCGGCACGAGGACGATTGAGCGTCGCAGGGGTGCGGCATCCGGTCGCGGCCGACCGTGGCGGATACCGCTTGCCGCACGTGCACGCGAGGTGATTTCGTCATGCCGACAGGCGATTTCCGACGCGCGGCGACGGAAAAACGGGAAAAAAGCGAAAAAAAAGGCATTTCAGGGGCTTCCTGCTCTTGGCGCCGCCAGTTCTTTGCCCTACATTTCGCTTGCCGATGCGATCGGCCCGATTACCCAACCACTCGACAGTAGAGACAGGACACATGGCAAAGAGCACCAAGAAGGCCGCGCCGAAGAAGGCCGCCAAGAAAGCTGCACCGAAGGCCGCCGCCAAGCCGGCCGCGCCGAAGCCGATCAAGGAAGCGCTGAGCAAGTCGGGCCTCGTCGCCCACATCGCCGAAGCCACCGCCGTTGCCGCCAAGGACGTCCGCGCCGTGCTGGCCTCGCTGGAAAGCGCCGTGCACGCCTCCGTCAACAAGAAGGGCGCTGGCGCCTTCACGCTGCCGGGCCTGCTGAAGATCACGGCCGTCAATGTGCCGGCCAAGCCGAAGCGCAAGGGCATCAACCCGTTCACCAAGGAAGAGCAGTGGTTCGCCGCCAAGCCGGCCACGGTGAAGGTCAAGGTCCGTCCGCTGAAGAAGCTGAAGGACGCCGCAGCCTGATCGCTGCGCACCTCGCGTGACCCGAACGGGACGGCCATGCCGTCCCGTTTTTTTTGGCGTGCCATCGGTCACTATTGCGAACCGCCAGGCGCGCCCGCAGATAGTCCTTCATCCCCTACGCAAGGTGCGCCACGCATGAAGATCCAGGGCTTCCTCGACCATCTGCTGAAATCCTCCAGCGGCACCGGCAGTGTGCTCAATGCCGATTTCGGCAAGGGCGCGATCAGCGGTGGCGCGCTCGGCCTGCTGCTGGGCAAGCACAAGACCACGCGCAAGTTGGCCACGTACGGGGGCCTGGCCGCGATCGGCGTGATGGCCTACCGCGCCTATGGCGAGTACAGGCAGCAACAGGGCGGATTCGCCGCCGGCGCCACGCCGCAGACCGTCGACCGCCTGCCGCCGCCGCAGGCCGAGTTGCACAGCCAGGCCATCCTCAAGGCGCTGGTCGCTGCGGCGAAGGCCGACGGCCACATCGATGCACGCGAGCGTGAGGTGATCGAAGGCGAATTCTCCCGCGTCGGCACCGATGCCGACCTGCAGCAGTGGATGCATGCCGAACTGGAGAAGCCACTGGACCCGGCCGAAGTCGCGCGCGCCGGCAGCACGCCCGAGATCGCCTCCGAAATGTACCTGGCCAGCCTGCTGGTGGCCGATGAACAGAACTTCATGGAACGGGCCTACCTGGACGAACTGGCGAAGCAGCTGAAGCTGGACCCCGCGCTGAAAGCACGGCTGGAAAGCCAACTGCCGCAGTCGCAGGCCTGATCCGCGCGATGCGAGCGGCCGCCCTCCGCCTGCGACGCCTGGCGTGGTCGCTGCTGTGGCTGGCGGTACTCGTCGTACTGCTCGCCTGGGCGTGTGGCCAGCCTTTCATGGCGTCCGCACGCATGTTGTGGGATATCTCACGCGCACCACCGCCGCTCGCACTTCCAGTGCCCGTGCAAGGTGTGCGTGCGCGGCAGATCGCGGACACGTTCGGCGCGCCACGCGGCACCGACCGCACGCACCAGGGCGTGGACATCTTCGCCAAGCGCGGCACGCCGGTCGTCAGCGCCACGCGCGGGCTGGTGGTCTCCGTGCGCGAGGGCGGCCTCGGTGGCAGGCAGGTGTGGGTCCTCGGCCCGGGCCGAGAGCGGCATTACTACGCGCACCTCGACGACTGGGCGGCTGCGCTGGCGACCGGGCAGGTGGTGCAGCCAGGCCACGTCCTGGGCTTCGTCGGCACGACCGGCAATGCGCGGGGCACGCCACCGCATCTGCACTACGGAATCTATGGTCGTGATGGCGCCCACGACCCGCTGCCGCTGTTCAAGGCCGGCGCGATCCGCTGACTGAACCGCGGCGACGTTCGACGGAACAGTCCATCGCGGCGACGGACCTCGTCCACTCCATCGCGCGCGCCTATCTTGAGGGCATCCCCCAACCGCTTCCGCGCCTGCCGCCATGCCCAACGACACCCACCGCTACCGCATCACGGTCACGCCGATCGAGCGCGACGGCCTGCCCTGCAGCGGCCGCTGCACCATCGAGTTCGAACACGCCTGTCACGACGACTGGATGCGCATCCTCGAGAACGTCCAGCGCCAGCGCGGGTTCAGCGGCGACGAGCGTGCCGCGCTGGTCATCGGCACCCAGTTGCTGGGCGGGCTGATGGTCGACCATCGCAAGGACACCGACGATGTGTTCGCGCCGTTGCGGCCGCACATGGACACCTTCATGGCGGCACTGAAGGAACGCGGGCGCGCCGCCAGCTGACACCACGATCGAGCTTTCGCAGGCTGGCGCGATGAAAGCACGCCACCCCGACGACGCCCGGGACCTCGAAGACATCCCCAACGTCGGCCCGTCCACCGCCAGCGACCTGCGCGGCATCGGCATCGTCCAGCCGCATCAGCTCGTCGGCCAGGATCCGCATGCGCTCTATCGGCGCGTCAACGCCGCCACCGGCCAGCGCCACGACCCCTGCCTCTGCGATTGCTTCATTGCCGCCGTGCGCTTCATGGAAGGCGGTGGACCGGCGCCATGGTGGCACTGCACCGCAGAGCGCAAGCAGCGCTGGCACGACGATCCGTCGCTCCCCGGTTAGCCGTCGGACAGGCACCGCCCGCTATGGTGCGGCGATCCGTCACGGAGCCTTCCATGCGCACCCGCCGCCGCTTCCTGGTCGTCGCCCTCGCCACCACCGCCACGCTCGCCCTTGCCGGCTGCGAAACGCTCAACACGGTCACCGGCCTGTTCGGCAACCAGATCAACTTCACCCAGCCGCAACTGCAGCGCTACCTCAACCAGAGTTTCCCGCGCGAGTTCGACAAGCTCGGTGGACTGGTGTCCGCCACACTGACCAATCCGCGCCTGAGCATGCCGTCGAACGACGACCGCCTGCGCCTGGACTTCGACATCGGCGTCAGTGCGCTGGGCGCACGCGACGTGAGCCGCGGTCATTTCGCGCTCGCCAGCCGCCTGCGCTACGACCCTGCCACGCGCGGCCTGCACCTGGACAACCCGGAGATCCTGTCGGTCGACGTGCCGGGATCGGGTTCGCTGATGTCCGGCGGCACGCGCCAGCTGGTCAACACGGTGCTGGCCGAGTACGCACGCAGCGAACCGGTCTACCGCATCGACAACGACATCCTGCAACGCCTGCCGGCCAGCAAGCGGATCGGCAGCACGCAGATCGAGAACGGCCGCGTGGTCATCCACCTGCAATGAGGCAATCCCCGATGAAATCCCTGTTCTCCCGACTCGCCCTGCTCGCCCTGGTGTCGCTGCCGCCGATGGCCTTCGCCGATGCCGGCAACGTGCTGCGCTTCAATGCCACCCAGCTGCAAGCCGCGGCCGGCAGCGGCTTCCCGGTGGAACATGCGCTGCTGGAAGGCTTCGCATCGATCACGCTGAGCGATCCGCAGGTGCGCATCCCGGTGCCGGGCGAACGGCTGAACCTGCGGATGAACTACGCCGTGGTGCTGGCCAACGGCGATCGCCTGGAGAACGGCAACGTGGTGGTCAGCAGCGGCCTGCGCTACGACCCCGGCACGCGCGGCCTGCACCTGGTGGACCCGGTGCTGGAACACATCGGGACCGGCGCAGCCGGGCGTGGCCTGCCCGGCGGTTCGCGCGAGGCACTGCAGGACCTGATCCGCGAGTACGCCAACACGCGCCCCCTGTACCGGCTGACCGATGATGACCTGGCGCAGGTGCCGGGTACGCTGGCCGCCGACGCGGTGCGCATCGACGACGGCCAGGTGGTGATCACGCTGCAACCCGCCGTCACTCGCTGAAACCGCCCCGTCAGATCTCGAAGCGGTAGCTCAGCTTGACCACGAGTTGCTCGTCGTCGCGCAGCCGGAAGCTGTCCTGCAGCAGGTCGTCCATGCCGTCGGTGCCGGTGCGCCGCTCGTAACCGCCGCGGGCATAGACCACGTACAGGTAGGACAGCGGTGCGAGTTCGTAGCGGTAGCGCACCTGGAAACCCAGGTTGCGCACGCTGAAGTCTTCCACCGTATCGGACGCGGCCAGCGCATGGCCCAGCGGATCGAAGCGCCACGCATCCTGCACGCGCGCATCGAGGGCGATCGCCTGCATCTTCACCCGCAGTTCGTGGCGGTCCGACATCACCCAGTCCACGCCCGCATCCAGGCTGACCTGCCGGCGCTGGAAGCCGCCCACCAGGTTCTCGCGCTGCCAGACCAGCCAGTCTGGCGTGTACAGCGCGTAGAAGCCGCCGTAGAGACTGAAGGCATCGTTGATGAAGTACGTCCCGGTGTAACCGCCTCCGCCGCCCAGCTTGCGGTTGCCCGCCAGGCCCCCGCTGACGATCTCCATTTCCGTCTCGTGCGCCCAGTCGCCCTGGCGTGGCCGCTCGTACTCGAAATAGGTGTTGAAGTTCGACGGCAGCCTCACCACGCCGTTGCCGCGCAGCAGCGTGTCGGTCAGGCCGGCGCTGTTGACGTTGATCTGCGCGTACTCGTAGCTGCCGTTGCGCAGCTGCCCTTCGCGGCTCACGCGGAACTGGTCGTTGAGCTTGTCGCCGTGGTTGTTGTGGCTGCTGCTGACACGCCAGCGCCAGTCCTTCGACGAATAGCGCGAGTCGTCCGGCAGGCCAGTGAAACGCTTGCGTACTTCCCAGTGCAGGTAGTTGGTGCTGTTGCGCGACAGATAGCCGAAATCGTTGAGCTGCAGGTCGTTGCCGAAGTGCATGGCAATCCACTGCTGGCGCCATCCCCCGTCCATCTCGTAATCGGCCCACACGGTGGCGCCGACATCGTCGACCTCGCCGCCTGCCTGTTCGATGCGGCTGGCGAGCAGGCGCGTGCGCACGTTCCAGCGTGCGGTGGGCCGCCAGTTGTGGTCCACGCCCAGCACGGTGGCGTCGCGGTCGCGCCATGGATCGTCCACGCGGGTCAGCATGGCGCCGAGGTTCTGCTTGTCGAAATCGCGCACCACGCGCAACGCGTGGTAGCGGCGACCGGTGGCGCCATTCTCGTCGGCGGAAAACAGGCCGTAGTTCACCTGGCCCAGGCTGCCGTTCAACTTCACCGCCGCGGTGATGTCGCCGGTGCTGCCGACGCGCCGCGTATACAGCTGCTGGCTGTCGTCCGACGGCGTGGTCAGTTCGAAGATGCCCTGGTTCTCGGTGAAGAAGGGGCGCTTGTCGCTGATGAAGGTCTCGGTGGCGCTGAAGTTGACCACCAGGTCGTCGGCCTCGACCTGACCGAAGTCGGGCTTCACGGTCGCAGTCAGCTGGAAGCGTCCGTTCGGCTTCCAGAACAGGTCGGCGCCGGCATTGAAGTCCCCGCGCCCGCCGACGTTGTCGTACAACCCCGACACATAGGGCGTGATGGCGAGCAGCGACTGGTCGTAGCGTGGCACCGTGACCGGCGCGAAGTCGGAGAGGAAGCGCGGGCGCTCGAAGCTCGCCTGCGGCCACGCCATGCGTTCGCCGGTGGCGCCGATGACGCGCGCCAGGAAGACCTTCAGGGTGCGCTGGCCATCGGTGCCGTCTCGCATCGGCGCGGTATGCCACGGAATCAGCAGTTCCACCGACCAGCCCTGCTCGTCCTCGCTGACGGCGTGGCGCCACTGCCCGTCCCAGTCGTTGCTGAACCGGTTTTCGTTGGTGATGATCTCGTCGGAGATGCCGCCGGTGGAACTGACGGTGAAGGCATAGCCGGTGCGGCCGTCGCCGTCGAAGTCGATGAAGGCGTTGACGCGGTCGACCTGTGCGTCGAAGTCGCGCTGCACCTTCTGCCGCGTGCGCGGCACGCTGGCCGGATGCGTGGCGCGGAAAGCGATGGCCAGACCATCCGGCGTGGCCAGGATCCAGGCCTCGGTCGGCAGCGAGCCTGGTTCGCCGGTCAGCGGCTGGGTCTTGCGGAAGTCGGTGATGTGGCGCGCGTCCTGCCATTCGGCAGGATCGATGCGGCCATCGATCTCGACGGCAAAGGCAGTACACGGCAGGGCCAGCGCGAGCAGGCCGGTGAAACGGGAGAGGGTCATGGCAGGCGGGTGGTGGTCCGGTGCGCGCAAAGTAGCGGCGGAAGGCACGGGCCACACCTGCCTTCGGTCATTTCAACCTTCTGGCTTCCTGTGGCATCCGTGCCTGGAGAACGACGCGCCGGAAGCTCAGCGGCCTTTCTTGGGTTGCAGCATCGTTCCGGTGCACTTCTTGCTGCCGCAACGGCAGGCCCAGATCTTCTTCAGGCGGGCGGTATGCGGCTCGGCCAGCACGATGCCGTAGTTGTAGGTCAGTTCCTCGCCGGGCTTGATCGCGCGGATCGTCTCGATGAACACCTTGTCCTTCTTGCGGTTCTTGCCGTCGTGCTCTTCGATGACGGCTTCGCAGTTCGGATCGCAGCTGTGGTTGATCCAGCGCGCCTTGTTGCCCTTGTGATTCGCGTCGATGACGTAGTCGTCGTTGAGCGTGAACAGGAAGGTATGGCCCGAGTCGGCGTCGCCGGTGTCGTCCTCGTCCACTTCGTCGTGGGTGCGGCGCTTGCCCTTGTATTCCACCACGCGCTCGCCCTTCTCGATCGGGGCGATGGCGAACACGCCGTTGCCGTGGATGTCGGATTGACGGGCTTCGATCTTGCGGGGCATGCGGCATCCAGAGGGGAAGTGGAGGCGGGATTCTCGCCGATGCCAGCGGGATTCCCAAATCCGCGGGCTGCATCGCGGCCCCCGCACGGTGGCCGGTTGCTGCGGGACGGTGCGTTCAAAGCCGCAATCCCCCGTGCAGAGCCTTCGCCATGCAGCCGACGCGTTCCTTGCCGCTCATCGCCTTGACGCTGGTGCTGGCTGCCTGCCAGTCCGAGACCCCTCGCACGGTGGCGCCGCTGCCCGCGCCGACGGCCTCCAACGCCGACCTGCTGGCACGCGGCGAATACCTGATGCGCATCAGCGGCTGCAACGACTGCCACACGCCCGGGTACGGGGAGTCGGGCGGCACCCTGGCCAAGGACGCGTGGCTGACGGGTTCGCCGATGGGCTTCCATGGCCCGTGGGGCACCACGTACGCCAGCAACCTGCGCCTGCGCATGCAACAGCTGACCGAAGCGCAGTGGCTGGAATACAGCGCCACCCTGCGTACGCGACCGATGATGCCGGACTTCGCCGTGCGCGCCATGAGCGAAGACGACCGCCGCGCGATCTACCGCTTCGTGCATGCGCTGGGACCGGCGGGCCAGCCGGCACCCGAGGCGCTGCCACCAGGCAAGACCCCGCCCGCGCCCTACTTCAACATGGTGCTGCCGGCGGTCCCCGAAGCGCCGGTCGCGAAATGAGCGACCGGGCCGGATTCACCACGGGAAACCGCGGCCGTTGAGCATCCAGACCAGACCGAACGCCAGGCCGAACACGGTCCAGAACAGGCCGCCCAGGCCGCGGAACAGCTTGACCGCCAGATAGATGCCGCCCGCCGCCAGCAATACGCGCCACAGGAAGCGTTGGTCGACACCGTGGCCGGCGGAAGTGGATTCGGTGTGCGCGTGGGAGGTGTTCATGGCGAATGCCTTGGGGTCGCTGACCGTCCGGGAGTGGACGCAGCCCATCTTCCGGATCGCGGCGGGGCGGCATCAGTCGCAGCCGTCAGCCATCGCGGGTGACATTCGTCAGCCGCATCGACGCGGCTGAACGGGGAAATCCCCGCGGGTTTGAGCCGGACAGAACAAAAGCGTACAATTTCGGTACGTTTTCCGGACCACCCCCTCCCCGATGCTCCGTGTCACCAAACTCACCGACTACGCCACCGTGGTCCTGACCGTGCTCGCCGCCCGTCCGGGCGAGGTGCTCAGCGCATCCGACCTGGCCGAGCACTCCGGCCTGGAGACGCCCACCGTCAGCAAGGTGCTCAAGCCGCTGGCCCAGGCCGGACTGGTGGAAGGCCTGCGTGGCGTGCACGGCGGCTACCGCCTGAGCCGCGACGCCGCCGAGATCAGCCTGGTGGAGATCGTCGAGGCCATGGAAGGTCCGCTGGCGATGACCGAGTGCAGCCAGAGCGAAAGCCAGTGCGGCATCGCGCAGAAATGCGGTGCGCGCGCCAACTGGCGGCTGATCAACGACGTGGTGTCCGATGCCCTGCGAGGCTTCACGCTGGCGCAGATGATCGCTCCACCCCCCTCTTCCGACGACGTGCGCAGGCGACCCATCGCCGTGCAGGTCGCGACCCGCTGAACCGTAGGCAGCCCGATGGCCACCGAGAACGCTGAAATCCTGGAACAGCTGGGACGTCGCTACGACGCCGGCTTCATCACCGACATCGAATCCGATTCGCTGCCGCCCGGCCTGGACGAGGACGTGGTGCGCGCCCTGTCCGCCAAGAAGGACGAGCCGGAATGGATGACCGAATGGCGCCTGGCGGCCTACCGCCACTGGCTGACCATGCCGGTACCGCACTGGGCCAAGCTGAAGATCGCGCCGATCGACTTCCAGGCCATCAGCTACTACTCCGCGCCGAAGGCCAAGTACGCCTCGCTGGATGAAGTGCCGCAGGAACTGCTGGACACCTACGACAAGCTGGGCGTACCGCTGCACGAGCGCGCCAAGCTGGCCGGCGTGGCGGTAGACGCCGTGTTCGATTCGGTGTCCGTCGGCACGACGTTCCGCAAGGAACTGGCCGAGAAGGGCATCGTGTTCTGCTCGATGAGCGAGGCCGTCAAGGAGCACCCGGAACTGGTCAAGCAGTACCTTGGCAGCGTGGTGCCGGTCGGCGACAACTACTTCGCCGCGCTGAACTCGGCGGTGTTCTCCGACGGCAGCTTCGTGTTCATTCCCAAGGGCGTGCGCTGCCCGATGGAGCTGAGCACCTACTTCCGCATCAACGCCGGCCACACCGGACAGTTCGAGCGCACGCTGATCATCTGCGAAGACAAGGCGTCGGTGTCCTACCTCGAAGGCTGCACCGCGCCGATGCGCGACGAGAACCAGCTGCATGCCGCCGTGGTGGAACTGGTGGCGCTGGAAGATGCCGACATCAAGTACAGCACCGTGCAGAACTGGTACCCCGGCGACGAGGAAGGCCGTGGCGGCATCTACAACTTCGTCACCAAGCGCGCCGAATGCCGTGGCGCCCGCAGCAAGGTGGTGTGGACGCAGGTTGAAACCGGCTCGGCGATCACCTGGAAGTATCCGTCCTGCGTGCTGCTCGGCGACGACTCCGTGGGCGAGTTCCACTCGGTCGCGCTGACCCACCATCGCCAGCAGGCCGATACCGGCACCAAGATGATCCACATCGGCAAGCGCACCAAGTCGAAGATCGTCAGCAAGGGCATCAGCGCCGGCCGTGGCCAGAACACCTATCGCGGCCTGGTGAAGGTGGACCGCAATGCCGATGGCGCGCGCAACCACACGCAGTGCGACAGCCTGCTGATCGGCAAGCAGTGCGGCGCCCACACCTTCCCCTACATCGAGGTGAAGAACCCGACGGCGACGCTGGAGCACGAGGCCACCACCTCGAAGATCAGCGACGACCAGATGTTCTATTGCCGCGCGCGCGGCATCGGCCAGGAAGACGCCGTCAGCATGATCGTCGACGGCTTTTGCAAGCAGGTCTTCCGCGAACTGCCGATGGAATTCGCGGTGGAAGCCAAGAAACTGCTGGAAGTGTCGCTGGAAGGCAGCGTCGGCTGACGAAACCAAACCCCTCCCCCGCCTGCGGGGGAAGGTGCCCGAAGGGCGGATGGGGGCGGACGTACCGTGATGCCCCCACCCCAGCCCTCCCCCGCAAGCGGAGGAGGGAGCAGATCAACGAATCGGAACGAACATGCTGAAGATCGACAACCTCCACGCCAGCGTCGCCGGCAAGGACATCCTGAAAGGCCTCTCGCTGGACGTGAAGCCCGGTGAAGTGCACGCCATCATGGGCCCCAACGGCGCCGGCAAGTCCACGCTGGGCAATATCCTGGCCGGTCGCGAAGGCTACGAAGTCACCGCCGGCAGCGTCGAATTCGATGGCAAGCCGCTGCTGGACCTGGCGCCGGAAGAGCGCGCTGCCGCCGGTGTGTTCCTGGCGTTCCAGTATCCGGTCGAAATTCCCGGCGTGAACAACACCTACTTCCTGCGCGCCGCACTGAATGCCCAGCGCAAGGCGCGTGGCGAGCCGGAACTGGATTCGATGCAGTTCCTCAAACTGGTGCGCGAGAAGCTGGCCGTGCTGCACCTGAAGGACGAGTTGCTGCACCGTGGCGTCAACGAAGGCTTCAGCGGCGGCGAGAAGAAGCGCAACGAGATCTTCCAGCTCGCCGTGCTGGAGCCGAAGCTGGCGATCCTCGACGAAACCGACAGCGGCCTCGACATCGATGCGCTGAAGAACGTCGCCGACGGCGTCAACGCGCTGCGCTCGCCGGAGCGCGCCTTCCTCGTCATCACCCACTACCAGCGTCTGCTGGACTACATCAAGCCCGACGTGGTGCATGTGCTGGCCGGCGGACGCATCGTCGAGAGCGGCGGCCCCGAACTGGCGCTGGAGCTGGAAGAGCACGGCTATGCATGGATCAAGGACCGTGTCGCGCCGGAGCCGGCAGCGTGAGTCCGACCATCGCCCTGCGCGCTTACCGCCGTCATCCCGGCGCAAGCCGGGACCCAGCGACTTTATCGACTGGGTTCCGGATGCACTACGGGCAAAGGCACTGGGTCCCGGCCTGCGCCGGGATGACGCCCATCTTCTTCTCCGTGACAGCATGAACATCTTGCTCGATTCACTGGCTTCCACCTTCCACGGCGATGCCGCACGTCGCACCGTGCTTGATGAAGCGCTGCGTGATGGCCTGCCAGGCCCGCGCACCGAGGCCTGGAAGTACACCTCGCTGCGGCAGCTGGAGCGTCGCAGCTTCGCCGCCGTCGACGCGCTACCGTTATTGGACCCGATGCTGCTGGCGGACATTCCCGCGCCGCGCGCGGTCTTCGTCAACGGCCGCTACTCGGTGGCGCTGTCGCTGACGACCGACCTGCCGGATGGCGTCAGCCTGCAGTTGCTGTCGGAGGCGCTCGCCGAAGGCGGCGATGCGGCGCGCTTCCTGCAGCGCCGTTTCGAGCGCACGGACGAAGTGTTTGCGCGCCTCAACGCTGCTCTGGCGACCGAAGGCGTATTGCTGCGCGCCGAACCGGGCATGCGCAGCGACCGGCCGCTGCATCTGGTGTTCATCGGCACCGGCGATGGCGTGGATCGCGCCTGGCACCTGCGCAACCTGATCGAACTGCGTGCCGGTGCCGCACTGACGGTGGTCGAACACCATCTGGCCATCGACGGCCACGCCCACTTCATCAACGCCCTCAGCCATGTGCACCTGGCCAAGGATGCACGCCTGACGCACGCCCGCATCGAGTCCGACAGCGAACGCGCCACCACGCTGCTGCGTACCGATGCCGTGCTGGCACGCGACAGCGAATACCGTCGCGTGGACCTGGAGCTCGGCGGCGCCCTGTCCCGTCACGAGCTCAACGTCCGGCTTGAAGGCGACAACGCACGCCTGGTGGCCAACGGCGTCTTGCTTGCGCATGGCCGTCGCCATGTCGACACACGGCTCGGCATCGACCACATCGGGCGGGACACCGCCTGTGAGCTGACGTGGCGTGGCCTGGGTGCGGACCGCGGTCGTGCCGTCTTCCACGGTGGCATCCTGATCCGTGAAGGCGCGGACGGTACCGATGCGGCGCTGTCGAACAAGAACCTGCTGCTGTCGGCCAACGCGGAGATCGATACGCAGCCGGTGCTGGAGATCCATGCCGACGAAGTGAAGGCGGCGCACGGCGCCACCGTCGGCCAGCTGGAAACCAATGCGCTGTTCTACCTGCGCTCGCGCGGCCTGCCGCAGGCGGAAGCGCAACAGTTGCTGACCGCCGCGTTCTGCCGCGAACCGCTGTCCGCCATCGAGGACACCGGCCTGCGCGACCTGCTGGTCGCGCGCGTGGACGCCGCGCTCGCGACGCTGGGCGTCGCATGAAGCACGAAGCCGGCGCCTCGGCGGGCGCGGATGCCGCCATCGACTGGAATCGCGTGCGCGCCGACTTCCCGTTGTTGACGCGGCAGGTCAACGGCAAGCCGCTGGTCTATCTGGACAGCGCGAACACGGGGCAGAAACCGGCGTCGGTCATCCAGGCCGTGGATGATTTCTACCGCCTGCACAACGCCAACGTCAGCCGCGCCGTGCACACGCTGGGCACCGAGGCGACCGAGGCGTACGAAGGCGCGCGCAGGCAGCTGGCGCGCTTCCTCAACGTGCGGCCGGACGAACTGGTGCTGTGCAGCGGCACGACCTTCGCGATCAACCTGGTGGCGTATTCGTGGGCGCTGCCGCGGTTGAAGGCTGGCGACACGATCCTCGTGTCGCGCATGGAGCACCACGCCAACATCGTGCCCTGGCAACTGGTCGCGCAGCGCACGGGTGCCACGATCAAGGTCGCCGAGATCCACGAAGACGGCACCCTCGACCTGGATGCGCTGCATGCAGCGATGAGCGGCGACGTGAAGTTGCTGGCCATCACCCATACCTCGAACGTGCTGGGTACGGTGAACCCGGTGCGCGAGATCTGCCGCGAGGCACGCAAGCGCGGCATCGTCACTGTGGTGGATGGCTCGCAGGCCGTGCCGCACCGTACCGTCGACATCGCGGCGATCGGCTGCGACTTTTACGCGCTGACCGGCCACAAGATGTGCGGCCCCACCGGCACCGGCGCGCTGTGGGCGCGCAGGGAACACCTGCAGGCCATGCCGCCTTTCATCGGCGGCGGCGAAATGATCAAGGAAGTCAGCTTCGACGGCACCGTGTTCAACGACGCGCCGCACAAGTTCGAGGCCGGTACGCCGAACATCGCCGGCTTCATCGGCCTGGGCGCCGCCGTGGACTACCTAAGCGCATTGGGCATGGCGAACGTGGAGGCACGCGAAGCCGAACTGCTCGCGCATGCCACCGAAGAACTCGACCGGATCGACGGCCTGCGCGTCTTCGGCCGCGCGCCGGACAAGGCGGCGGTCATCTCGTTCCTGATCGAAGGCGCGCATGCGCACGACCTGGCGACGCTGCTGGACCTGGAAGGTGTCGCCGTCCGTTCCGGCCAGCACTGCGCCCATCCGCTGCTGCAGTTCTACGGCGTGGCAGCGACCCTGCGCGCCTCGTTCGCGTTCTACAACACGCATGAGGAAGTGGAGCGCTTCGTCGCCGCCCTGAAGAAGGCCCGCAGCCTGCTGGCCTGACGCAGCGTCCACGCCAATCCGGTTTTCCGTAAAATCGCGGCATGAGCACACTCGCCTTCCGCGCCGCCACGGCCGACGACATCCCCTCCCTGGTCGAACTGGTGACGTCCGCATACCGCGGCGATGTCAGCAAGCAGGGGTGGACCACCGAAGCCGACATGCTGGACGGCCAGCGTATCGATGCCGACGTCCTCCGTCGCGACATCGACCGTCCCGGCAGCCGCATCCTGCTTATCGAGCGCGATGGCGTGCTGGTCGCGTGCGCCCATGTTGCAGAAGAGGAAGGTGCCGGCTACTTCGGCATGTTCGCGGTCCGGCCCGACCTGCAGGGCGGTGGCGTCGGCAAGGCCGCGTTGACCGAGGCGGAACGCGTCGCCCGGGAAGAATGGCGACTGCCGGCCATGCGGATGACCGTGATCGACATCCGCGACGAACTGATCGCGTTCTACGAGCGTCGCGGCTACGCCCGGACCGGCATCAAGAAGCCGTTCCCCTATGGCGACAAGCGCTACGGCATCCCCAAGCGGGACGACCTGTGTTTCGAAGTGCTGGAAAAATCGCTGTCGGGAGTCTCCCCGTGAGCGGGGCATGGACCTTCGTCTGCGCCACCGGCGAACTGCTGCCCGGTGAAATGAAGACCGTGTTCGATGAAGTCACCGGCACGCCCATCGTCGTCTTCAACCACGACGGCAGCCTGTTTGCGCTGGAAGACAAGTGCAGCCACGAGGATTTCGAGTTGTCCTCGGGCAGCTTCGACGCGGGCGAGGCCAGCATTGAGTGCGTCCTGCATGGCGCCCGTTTCGATGTCCGCGACGGCCGCGCCCTGTGCGCGCCTGCGTATTCGCCCGTGGCGAAGTTTCCGACCAAGCACGAGCACGGCGGGATCTGGACCCGCGATGACCGGGAGTAGGCGGTTCGAGCCGACTCGCCTGCGTCGGATGCGCGTGTGAATTCTTTGTTGTAATCGCGAATAATTCTCATTATTCTGGCGCCCCGCCTGCGACGCCCTGTCGCAGCCTCACGCCCAGAGCCCCTTGGCCCCTCAGCCCTCCATCCGCCTCCGGATCGCCACACGCCTGTTGCTGGCGATGGCGTTGCTGGTGATGGGTGTCGCGACGGTCGCAGGCAAGAACCCCGCCGGGTCGGGACATTCAGCCCCGCCACTATCCGCAGCATTGACGGCGATCGACGCGCCAAGCCAGGCCGACGACAACGCTGCCCCCTGCCTGATGGCGCCGCCGACCCCGCTTATCCACGAGCCCGGCTTGGCCGCCAGCGAAACCGAACCCGGGACCTCGCTGGGTGGCTATCGCATCCGGGCCGCCGGGCTGGCGCCATGCCAGCCAAGGCCCTTCCACGGGCCTGTCCGCGCCGCACGCCGCACCGCACCGCTGGGTCGCGGCCCCCCGCGCCAGGCCTGAGAACCCGCACGCCGCTGACGCGCGCGACCACGTTCCGCGATCCGTTCTGCCCGCCACTGTCGTCGTTCGACGGCAGCCGCGCCAGAGATCGTTCCCTTATCCCCCGCCAGCCATCGCCAACGGGTGCTTCCATCACCTTGAGGATGCTCATGAACCTTCGTTATTCCCCGCTTGCCGCCGCATTGATGCTGGCGATCAGCACTCCAGTACTTGCCGCGCCCACCGGCGACGCGCCCGCCGAAGCCGGGGGCCAGGCCAAACAGCTCGATACCGTCGAAGTCCACGGCGAGCGCGTGCGCAAGGCCAGTTCGCCGAAATACACCGAGGCACTGGTCGACACGCCACAGACGATCACCGTGGTCACCAGCGAAGTCATGGCGCAGCAGAACCTGCTCGGCCTGCGCGACGTGCTCAGCACACTGCCCGGCATCACCTTCGGCGCCGGCGAAGGCGGCGGCGGTTATGGGGACAGCATCAACCTCCGCGGCTTCACCGCCAGCAGCGACATCACCACCGACGGCGTACGCGACAGCGCGCAATACACGCGTACCGACAATTTCAACCTGGACGCCATCGAACTCATCAATGGCGCCAACTCGGCCATGTCCGGCGCAGGTTCGGTCGGCGGCAACATCAACCTCGTCAGCAAGTCCGCCCGCGAAGGCGCGTTCCAGACCTATACGGTCGGCGCCGGCACGGACGGCTACGGGCGTGCGACCGCCGACAGCAATTTTTCTCTCGACAACGGGGTTGCCGTGCGCCTCAATGCGATGGCGCACCAGAACGACGCACCGGGCCGGGACTTCGAAGAGTTCAAGCGCTGGGGCTTCGCGCCTTCCGTGGCCTTCGGCATCGGCTCGGACACCCGGCTGACGCTGAGCTATTTCCACCAGCACGATGAGAATCTGCCGCAGTACGGCGTGCCGTACTACATGAACGCGTTCAACAAGGGTCCGCTGCCCGGCGTGGATACCAGCAACTACTACGGCTACCACAACATCGACACGCAGGAGATCGATGTGGACATGGTGACCGGCTTGCTTGAGCGCGATTTCGGCAGCGCGACCACCTTGCGCAGCCTCGCCCGCTTCCAGAAGGTCGATCAACTCTCGGTGGTGGACGCCACCCAGGGCACATGGTGCCTGGCAAACGGCATCAATCCCGCCACCGGCGCAACATGCACGCCCGCAGGCACTTACCAACCAAGCGGCCCGCGCGGCTACTCGCGCGATACGAGCAATGCGATCGCCATCAGCCAGACCGACCTCACCACCCGTTTCAGCACGGGCGCGGTAGAGCATGCATTGATTACCGGCGTGTCCTTCTCGCGCGAAACGTTTGATCTGGATGTCGGCAGCCTGCTGCGCACGTCCGCCGGTGTTCCCGCGACGCTGCCGAGGATGGATCTCCACAATCCCGACTCGACCTGGACCGGCCCGGTCAACTACACCCTGACCGGTCGAACGGAGGGCACGTTGAGCAATCAGGCGGTCTACATGTTCGACACGCTGAAGTTCGGTGAGCGCGTATCGCTGAACCTCGGCGCGCGTTATGAACACAACGAAGGCGATACGGCCACGTGGAACATCAAGCTGTACACCGCGCCTACGACAGGCAATCCGAATCCTGACAACAGCGGCATCGGGAATGTCCTGGGCAAGGGAACCACGTTCCGGAACGAAGACGACCTTTTCTCTTACCGTGCCGGCCTGGTGTTCAAGCCCACAGACAACAGCTCGATCTATCTGTCGTACGCCAATGCCAAGACGCCCTCCAAGGCGTCGGTCAACGGCGCCTGCACCGTACAGACCTGCGATGTGGATCCGGAAACTGCGGTGAACATCGAGCTGGGTACCAAGTGGGATCTGCTGGACAACCACCTGGCGCTGACAGCAGCACTGTTCCGCAATGAGCGACAGAACTACAAGGTCGCCGATCCCATCAACCCTCTGAATCCTTCTGGCGAACAGCAACTGGACGGCAAAGCGCGCGTGCAAGGGCTGGCTCTGGGCATCGCCGGCAACATCACGCGCGAGTGGTCGGTCTTCGCCAACTACACCTATCTGGACAGCGAAGTCCTCAACGGCGTATCGGACTACTGCGCCGCCAATCCCAACAACCACCTGCTCAATGGCGCTCCAGTCAACGTGGACAACGTGAACTGCGCCAACAGCACCCACTTCCCGGATCCTCTCAAGGGCAATCCGTTGACGGCTACACCCGAGCACTCGGCCAATCTGTGGACGACCTATCAACTGGGAAGCTGGACGCTCGGCTATGGCGTCACTTACCTCGGTGAGATCCATCTCAACAACAACGTCCTGCCGACCACCAGCCCGATCACCAACACCACGCCGGCAGTGCTGTACAAGTCGCCCGACTACGTGACCCACCGCGCCATGGTCGGTTACCAGCTCAACCGCCGGATCGGACTGCAGTTGAACGTCAACAACCTGTTCGACAAGGAGTACTACACGCGCATCCGCAACAACGGCTGGGCGACGCCCGGCGATGAGCGCTCTGCCGTGCTGACCGCGACGTTCAAGTTCTGATCCGCATGATGCCGTAGTCCCTATGCGCCCCGCCCGTGCAGAATGGGCGGGGCGTTCCTGTTGCGAGGTGGACCGATATGCTGCTGGCGATTCCCGATGTCCTCACTCCCGCCCAGGTCGCGCAGGCGCGGGCCGCGCTCGACGCCGCCAACTGGGCCGACGGTCGCATCACCGCCGGCTATCAGTCGGCGAAAGCCAAGGACAATGCGCAACTGCCCGAAGACGCTCCTGCGGCACGCGAGATCGGCGCACTGGTACTGGATGCACTGGCACGCAACAGCACGTTCTTTTCGGCCGCCCTGCCCAGACGCATCTATCCGCCGCTGTTCAACCGGTACGGCGGAGGCCAGTCCTTCGGCTACCACGTCGACAACGCCATCCGCTACGACCGCAGCCGTGGCGGCGTGGATCCGGTACGCACCGATCTGTCGGCCACCCTCTTCCTCAGCGCCCCCGACGAGTACGACGGCGGCGAACTGATCATCGAGGACACCTTCGGCACGCAGAGCGTGAAGTTGCCGGCCGGCCACATGGTGCTCTATCCCGGCACCAGCCTGCACAAGGTCACGCCGGTGACGCGAGGCGCGCGTGTCGCCTCGTTCTTCTGGATGCAGAGCATGGTGCGCGACGACAGCCAGCGCCGGCTGATGTTCGAGCTGGACGTATCCATCCGCCGACTGACCCAGGACGTTCCGGAGCATCCTGCGCTGGTGCAGCTCACCGGCGTGTACCACAACCTTCTCAGGCAATGGACGGAGGTCTGACGACCTCGCAAATAGGACTCATCCCTGTTTGCACTTGATAAGTATTCTCAACTACAATGGTCCCGTTCAGCGGCCGCCAAGGCCGCTCCGGGGATCGACGTGCGCCACCCTTCGACCATTGTCTGCCCTCATGAACGTGCGCCGATTCGCGCACGTGCAGGGTGGCGCGTGGCGGTCTGGACGGTATTCCTGTGCGCCCTGGTGATGGTGGTGTCTGTCGCCGCGCTACGGCGAGGCGGCGATCAACAGGATGCGGAGACCTTCGCCGGCAGCGGCGTCCAGCAGCTGACTGAGGACGATCCTCCGCAGCCGCCAACGCATCACCTATCGCCGGCCAAGAAGCCCCGCGTGAAAGCCTTGCTGGTCCGGACGGCACCAGTTGCAGATCCCGCACGACCGCTGGCCTTCCATCTCCGCAACACGGGCAAGGCGCCGCCGACGCTGTACGTGCCGCTGCCTGACGACTCAATGTCGGGCATGCGTCGCGAAGACTCCCTCTTGCGCCTGCATCCGGGCCAGGCACCTCCGCGCGTCGCCTGACGTCCGTGTCCGGCGCATTGCCGGACGCCTTCCGCTGATCCCGTTCGTGCAAGCGCCGATGCTTGCACCACGCCTTCCGTTTCTCCCCCTTCCGTGAATCCCATGACCCAGACCCGCTTCTCCGGGCGAGGCCGCCTGCGCCTGCGCCGCCATCGCCTTGCCATCGCCTTGCTCGCCCTTACCTCGGCCCCTGTCTTCGCGCAGGTGTCGCCGAATGGTGCGGCCGATGCCACCGATTTCGACACCGTGGTCGTGACCGCGGCCGGCTTCGAGCAGAAGATCACCGATGCGCCCGCCAGCATCAGCGTGATCACGCGCGAAGAACTGGCCAAGCGACCGTACATGACGTTGCTCGACGCGGTGCGCGACCTGGAGGGCGTCGACGTCGGCGAGACACGCGACAAGACCGGCCAGGGCACCATCTCCATGCGTGGCATGGGATCGGACTACACGCTGATCCTGGTCAACGGCAAGCGCCAGAACAACCACGGCGACATCTACCCGAACAACTTCGGCGGCAACCAGTTCAACCACATTCCGCCACTGGATGCGATCGAACGCATCGAAGTGATCCGGGGACCTGCCTCAACGCTCTACGGCGCGGATGCCATGGGGGGCGTGATCAACGTCATCACCAAGCGCAACCTGGACAACTGGAGCGGCTCGATCACGCTCGGCCGCACCATCGAAACCGACGACCAGTTCGGCGACGACGCCACCGTGGATGTCTATGTCACGGGGCCTCTCGTCGCGGGCACCCTGAACTTCAGCGCGCGCGGCAGCTGGTACGAACGCGACGCCTCCAACCCCGTGTATGCCCCGGCGACGGATCCATCCGGCGTGACGCATACCCGTGTGCTGGGCTTCGGCGTTGGCGGCAAGACCGTCGACAACACCAACAAGGCCGGCGGTTTCAGTCTGGAATGGATGCCTGCCGACAATCAGAGCCTGACCCTGGACTACGACACCTCCAGGCAGGAGTACGACAACAGCACGAAGATCAACGATGCCGGTGTGGAGGAGTACCCGGTCGGCACCGTGGACAGCATCGCCAGCATCTGGATGGCAGGCAATGCATGCCTGGGCGCGGCCGGGGCCAATGCAGCCGCATGCCGCGCCAATGGCGGCACGTGGGGCCGCCGCGCCAACCCGCGCGTGGGCTATGGCCCCACGCAGGAGTTCACCCGCGAAAGCTGGTCGTTGACGCATGAAGGCAAGTGGTCTTTCGGCAACAGCCTGGTCTCGCTGGCCCACATCGCCACCAACAACGATGGCCGCACGCTGCCGTTCACGGTGAGCGAGCGCGAGCAACTGCTGGCGATGTTCGACGGCACGGGCCAGTACGCCGGCATGAGCCTGGCCGACCGTCGTGCGCTGGCGGAATCCACCTTCCTGCCACGTCCCAAGCGCACGCTGGAAAGCCGCCAGTACACGCTGGATGCCAAGCTCGACCTGCCTTGGCAGTGGCGCGGCGAACACACATCCGTGGTCGGTGCGCAGGTGATCCGCGGCGAACTGGAGGACGGCGTCTTCGGCATGGAGGCCGGTACGCCCAGCGCGGTGCAGGAGCACAACATGCACTCGGTGTTCGCCGAGGACACCTGGTATGTGATCAAGCCCCTGGCGGTCACCGCCGGCGTGCGCTACGACGACCATGACGTGTTCGGCGACCAGATCAGTCCGCGCCTCTACGGCGTCTACACCGTGAATGAACAGTGGACCGTGAAGGGCGGCATCAGCACCGGCTTCAAGACACCCAAGACCACCCAGCTGTACAACGGCATCACCGGCTTCGGCGGGCAGGGCACCACGCCGTTGTTCGGCAATCCGGACCTGCAGCCGGAAACCAGCACCAGCACCGAACTTGCCGTGTACTGGCAGCATCCGGACGGGCACAACTTCAATGCGACCGTGTTCCGCAACGAGTTCGACGACAAGCTCTCCACCGAAGCCTGCGGCATCGGCCTGGCGCTGGCGTGCCCGACCGGCGAGTACGCCGACATCGGGTACGTCGCCGGCAACGTACCCGTCAACATCGATGAAGCCGTCGTGCAGGGTGCGGAACTGGCGGGACGCTGGGAGATCAGCGACCGCTTCGGCTTCCGCGCCAACTACACCTACACCGACAGCGAGCAGAAGAGCGGCCCGTCACGGGGCCAGCCGCTGGGCAACAGCGCCAAGCACATGGCGAATGCCACGCTGGACTGGGCGGCAACGGACAGGTTCAACGTGTTCCTGACGGCCGAAGTGCGTTCCAAGCGCTATCGCGGCGTGGATGCGACCACGGGTGAGCACCTGTACTGGAAGGATTACGAGGTGTTCCACCTGGGCGCGTCGTACAAGGCCACCGACTGGCTCACGATCAACGCGCGCATCAACAACCTGCTGGACCGCGACTTCACCAGCTACCGGACGACGTTCGCCGACAACGGGGACGGTACGTGGACGCCGACCTCGCTCGACGACTACAACAACAAGGACAAGGCCCGGAACGTGTGGCTGAGCTTCAACGTCAACTTCTGATGCCGACAGGCGTTTCCCTCCCTCGCGGGAGGGGAACACCCCCCCCTCAATTGAGAGCCATTCTCATTCGTGATGTAATGGCGAACCGCTCCACCCTGCGTCGAGACCGCCGTTGTCCTCTTCCGCCTCTCCTGCGATCCAGCAACAACGCCGCGGCTTCTGGCTGCGCACGCTGCATCAGTGGCACTGGATCAGTTCGGCGGTCTGCCTGATCGGCATGCTGCTGTTCGCGATCACGGGAATCACGCTGAACCACGCGTCGAAGATCGAGGCCAAGCCCGCCGTCAGCAACCTCACGGCCACGCTGCCGGCTGGCGTGCTGGCGGCCCTGGGCGATCGCCAGGAAGGCAATGCGCCGCTGCCTCCCACCGTGGTCGGCTGGCTGGAGGGCGAACTGTCCGTTTCGATCGGTCGGCGTGAAGCGGAGTGGTCGGACATGGAGGTCTATCTCTCGATGCCCGGGCCGGGTACCGATGCGTGGTTGAACATCGATCGGGAGACGGGCGCGGTCGAGTACGAACGCACCGAGCGCGGCTGGATTTCCTACTTCAACGATCTGCACAAGGGCCGCAATGCCGGCCCGGCATGGGGATGGTTCCTCGACATCTTCGCCGTGGCCTGCCTGGTGTTCTGCATCACCGGCCTGTTCCTGCTCTACCTGCACGGACGGCAGCGCCGCATGACCTGGCCGATGGTCGGCCTGGGCCTGCTGGTGCCGCTGCTGATCGCGCTGCTTTTCATCCACTGACTCCCTCCCCCATCCGGAACCTCGCATGTCGAAGATCGCCGTCCACACCACGCTGACCATCGCGCTCAGCGGCCTGCTGGCCACGCCGGCCTACGCCGCCACGCTGGACATCAATGTCGAGATCCCCAAGCTCGACGTGGCCGAGTACCACCGCCCCTACGTCGCGGTGTGGATCGAAGGCGCCGACCAGAAGGTCGCCGCCAACCTCTCCGTCTGGTACCAGCAGACCAGCAACTCCGAAGGCCATGGCACCAAGTGGCTGCCCGACCTGCGCCAGTGGTGGCGAAAGTCCGGACGCTCGCTGCAGGTACCGGTGGATGGCATCACCGGCCCGACCAAGCCCACCGGCAAGCATGCGCTGAGCTTCACCGACAAGCAGCATCTGGCGAAGCTGGCGCCGGGCGACTACACGCTGGTCGTCGAAGCCGCGCGTGAAGTGGGTGGGCGTGAGCTGCTGAAGATCCCCTTCACCTGGCCCGCCAAGGGCGCGCCGCAATCGGGCAAGACGCAGGGCAGCACCGAACTCGGTGCCGTCACGCTGACCGTCAAACCCTGATCCCCTTCCACGTACCGAGCTGGAGATTCCGATGAAGCGTTCCCTTGCCGTGGCCATCGCCCTGGCCTCCGTCATTCCCGCCACCGCGCTGGCGCACAAGGCATGGCTGCAGCCGTCGCAGACCGTCATCGCCGGCGCCCATCCGTGGATCACCGTGGATGCCGCCGTGTCCAACGACCTTTTCTACTTCAACCACGTGCCGCTGCGTACCGAAGGCCTGGTCATCACCGCGCCGGATGGCAGCACCGTCGACGCCCAGAACGTGGCCACCGGCAAGTACCGCACCGTGTTCGACGTCGAACTGACGCAGCAGGGCACCTACCGCATCGCCACGGTCAACAAGGGCCTGACGGTTCGCTGGGACGGCGCCGACGGCAAGCCGGGCGGCCTGCGTGGCGCGAAGCCGGAGGACCTGGCGACCAAGGTGCCGAAGGATGCGAAGAATCTCCAGGTCTCGCAGTCGATCGGCCGCGTCGAAACCTTCGTGACCAACGGCTCGCCGAACGACACCGCGCTGAAGGCGACGGGCGAAGGCATCGAGCTGCTGCCGGTCACCCACCCGAACGACCTGTTCGCCGGCGAAGCCGCCACGTTCAAGCTGCTCGTGGACGGCAAGCCTGCGGCGGGCCTGGAGTTCGAGATCACCCGCGGCGGTACGCGCTATCGCAACGCCCAGGAAGAGATCAAGGTCACCACCGATGCCGCTGGCCAGTTCAGCGTGACCTGGCCCGAAGCCGGCATGTACTGGCTGGAAACCGGCACGCAGGACGGGAAGACCACGGTCCCGCAGGCCAAGCAGCGTCGGCTGAGCTACGTCGCCACGCTGGAAGTGCTGCCCCAGTAAGGCAGCCTCGTGCCGCCGGGCGCCTGTCCGGCGGCGTGCACCGCACATGAACATCTCCCTCTCTTCGCCTCCTGCATTCGCGGCGCCCGTGCATGCGTTGCACGGGAAGACCATGGGCACGACCTGGTCCGTCCAGTACACCCATGCGACCCGCATCGACGCGCATGCCTTGCACGATGCCGTGCAAGCGCGCCTCGACCAGGTGGTCGCGCAGATGAGTACGTGGGAGGCGGACGCGGACATCATGCGTTTCAACCGCTGCGCGGCGGGGGACTGGTTCGCGCTGAAGGACGATGTCCTGCGGGTGCTCACGGCAGCACTCGACATCGCATCCGCCAGCGAAGGGACATTCGATCCCACCGTGTCGCCGCTGGTGGCGGCATGGGGCTTCGGCGCGCATGCCGCCCACCGGGGCCGGCCGGCCGAGGTGTACCTGGTCGAGGCGCGTTCGCGCGTGGGCTGGCAGCACCTGCGGTTCGATCCAGCACAGCGTCGCATCCGCCAGCCGGGCGGCGTGATGCTGGACCTTTCGGCGATCGCCAAGGGCTACGGAGTGGATGTCGTCGCCGACCTGCTGCGCCGTCGTGGCATCCACGCCGCCCTGGTCGAGGTCGGGGGAGAACTCTACGGCCATGGCCGCAAGGGCGACGGACAGCCGTGGCGCGTCCTCGTGGAATCCTCGCCGGACGAGGAGGCCGACAGCGAAGCACTGGAGCCGCGCGTGCTGGCGCTCGATGGCGTGGCCGTCGCTACCTCCGGTGACCGCTGGCATGCCTATGCGCAGGATGGACGACGCTATTCGCACACGATCGATCCGCGCAGCGGCGAGCCGGTCACCGATGCCGCCGCCGCAGTCACCGTGGTGGCCTCCGATGCCATGCATGCCGATGCCTGGGCCACCGCGCTCACCGTCATGGGTACCGTCGCCGGTCATGCGTTCGCCGTTCGCAACGGGCTGGCTGCGCGCTTCCTGCAACGCACCGCCGACGGCTTGCGGGAAACGATGACGCCTGCCTTCGAAGCGCACCTGGCGGCATGAGCACTTCGCCCACCGCCCCGCCCCGCAGTATCGCCCCCGCAATAGGCAACGCCTGCGTCATGCTGCTGCTCGCCGCATGCGCAGGGTGGTTCGCCGGCCTGCACGAAGGCGATTGGTGGCAGGCGACGCCATCGGCGATGCGGGGCTACGCCGCCATCATCGCGGTACTGGCCTACGCCGGACTCGTGGCCGCATTCCTGCATCGCGCACGCGTGCGCGAACAGGCGACGCAACCGACGGCACTCGTCGAACCGGATGCGGTGTGGGTGGTGCATGCCAGCCAGACCGGCTTCGCGATGGAACTGGCCGACATGACCGCCGCGTCGCTCCGGCACAGTGGCGTGACGGTGCAGCGCGCGGGGCTGGAGCACCTGGATGCGGCGCGGCTTCAAGGCATTGCGCGTGTCCTGTTCGTGGTCAGCACCACCGGCGAGGGTGACCCGCCCGACCCTGTGCTTGGTTTCGTTCGCCAGGTCATGTCGAAGCCACTGTCACTGGCCAATCTGCAATATGCCGTGCTTGCATTGGGCGACCGCGAATACACGCAGTTCTGCGCCTTCGGGCACCGGCTGGATGACTGGTTGCGGCGCCAGAACGCGCGTTCGCTGTTCGATCTGGTGGAAGTCGACAATGCGGACGACAGTGCCTTGCGCCACTGGCAACACCACATCGGGCAACTCGGCAACGGCGACGAGGCGCCGGACTGGTCGGCGCCTCGTTACGCGTCGTGGTGTCTGCGCGAACGGCGGGAGCTGAATCCGGGAAGCCTGGGCGGCCCCGTCTTCCATCTCGCGCTTGAACCCACCGACGACACCCTGCCCCACTGGACCGCGGGCGACATCGCCGAAATCGGGCCGCGGCATGCCGAAGGGTTCGTCGCGGATTGCCTGCATCGCCTCGGCATGGCCGGCGATGTGCAGGTCCACTGGCATGGCGAAGCGCAGGCACTCGCAACCGTGCTGGCATGCAGCCACTGGCCTGACCTGACTTCAACATCGGGATTCGCGGACGCGCAGGCGCTGGCGGACGCATGCACGCCGCTTCCGCATCGCGAATACTCGATCGCCTCGCTCCCCTCCGATGGCGCACTGCATCTGCTGGTGCGGTTGATGCGACGCACGGATGGCACGCCGGGCCTGGGCAGCGGCTGGCTTTGCACGCATGCACGACCTGGAGATTCCATCGCCCTGCGTATCCGACCCAACCCCAATTTCCACCCGCCTGCCGCCGAAACGCCGATGATCCTGATCGGCAACGGTACGGGCCTCGCCGGTTTGCGCGCCCATCTCAAGACCAGAACGCAAGCAGGAGCTACGCACAACTGGCTGCTGTTCGGCGAGCGCCAGCGTACGCATGATTTCTTCCATGCCGATGAACTGCTCGCCTGGCAGGCCCAAGGAACGCTTGAGCACCTCGACCTGGCGTTTTCCCGGGATGGCGGCGAACTCCGCTACGTCCAGCACGCCTTGCTCGCACAGGCCGACCGGCTGCGGCAATGGATCGAACGCGGGGCCGCAATATATGTCTGCGGCAGCCTGGCCGGCATGGCTCCCGACGTGGATGCCGCGCTCCGCAGCATCCTTGGCGATGAACGCGTCGAGGAACTGCGCGGCAACGGCCGCTATCGCCGCGACGTCTACTGAAACGGAACCGTCAGCCGGCGACATCCTCGATGCGGATGACCAGCAGCTCGCCCCCGCCCTGGAGCGCATGACGCGTGCGCGCATCTCCGGGCATCAGCAGGGCGGTGTCGCCACTCCAGAGATGGCCAAGGCCGCTGGCCGCATCGAATACCGCCTGTCCGGCAATCAGATGGACAACCCAGTGCACGCCCGGCTCGGTAAAGAAGAGCATCGGACCCACCAGCGGACGATGCAGCAACTCCGTGCGGACACGGTCGCGCCGCCACATCAGGTTGAAATCGTGCGTCATGCCGTCGACCAGTTCACCCGTGACGACCTCCTCGCCGGCAAAGCGCAGACGATCGTGCGGCGGCATCAGTTCGACCACGCGCCCGTCGCCGAACTTCAGGCGCAGGCCATTCCCACCAAGCAACACCAGTTCACGGTCGATGCCGGCAAACGAGGAAAACGCCGCGTCGCGCTCGATTTCAGCGATCGACAGCCGCCAGTCCCATGTCTCGTTGTCCGGCACCCGCACGATCTCGCGCGTCCAACCGAGACCATTCTTCCAGCGCTCCCGCCGGTACTCGTTTGCGGGAATGAGGCGCGACGATGCGGGCATGGGGTGGACCTGTCGGGACGCGGCGCGATTCTAGCCCGTCCGCCGTGAGGCGAGCTGCGGGGCGCAGAAACGACATCGCCCGGACGCGCATCCTGCACGCCCGGGCGATGTCCACCTCCGTGTCGGCATCCTGCCAGCAGCAGGCCCTCCTGCCTGCTCCCGACCTTTGCGCGTCCTGCGCGGTGTGGATACGTCCTTGTCGGCTTCCTGCCTGTCTCCCCTGGCATCCTGCCCCTGTACCCGGCGTCCCACGTCCTGTGGAGGCGCCCGGCACGGGATTCGATCAGCGTCGCGCCACCGGCTTGGCGGGCGTCGCTGCGGCAGCCGCCGGCTTTCCTGCCGGCTTGCCCGCCGGTGCGGTGCCGGTGCGCAGTTCGATGCGGTCGCGGTTCTGCTCGATGGTGCTCAGGCCGATGCCCTTCACCATCGCCAGTTCCTCGGCGCTCTTGAACGGCCCGTTGGCCTTGCGGTACTCGATGATGGCGGCGGCCTTGGCCGGCCCCACGCCGATAAGCACGCGATCCAGCGCGGCCGCATCGGCGGTGTTGATGTTGACCTTCTCCGCGGCCATCGCCTGCACGGCGAACAGCAGCGACAGGGCGGCGGCAAACACGATGTGGATGAACGACTTCATGACGACTCTCCTTGTGGCATTGGACTCTCCATGCATGAGGGATGCGTCGCGGCATCCTTCATGTTTCCGCACATGGCCCTTGGCCTGCGACGGTAGGGAAAGTGTCCAACTCCGACAGGGAGCAAGGTATCGCCCGTACGCGGGAGAATCTGCCCGTAAACGCCGCGAGTGTTTGTAGGAAAAGTCCTACCCCTGTCCAGGGCGTAGAATGACGGCCTGTCTTTCAGTGCCCGGAGTTGCCATGGATACCGCCAAAGTCGACCGCTACGTTGCAGAGAAGTGGGATGACGACATCGTTCCGCAACTGGTCGAATACATCCGCATCCCGAACAAGTCGCCGATGTTCGACAAGGACTGGGTGGCCAACGGCTACATGGAGCAGGCCGTGCAGCTGATGGAGCGCTGGGCGAAGGCGCAGTCCGTGCCCGGCATGCAGGTGGAGGTGGTGCGCCTGGAGGGCCGCACGCCGTTGATCCTCATCGAAATCCCGGCCAGCGGCCCGGAGACCGGCGCCGACACCGTGCTGCTGTACGGCCACCTGGACAAACAGCCTGAGATGACCGGCTGGGACGACGACCTCGGCCCGTGGGTGCCGGTGATCAAGGGCGACAAGCTGTATGGCCGCGGCGGCGCCGACGACGGTTACGCGATCTTCGGTTCGCTGGCCGCCATCCAGGCGTTGCAGCAGCAGGGCGTGCCGCATGCGCGCTGCGTGGTGCTGATCGAGGCCTGTGAGGAATCCGGCAGCTACGACCTGCCCGCCTACGTGGACCATCTGGCCGACCGCATCGGCAAGCCGTCGCTGGTGGTCTGCCTGGATTCGGGTTGCGGCAACTACGAGCAGTTGTGGTGCACCACCTCGCTGCGTGGCCTGGCCGGCGGCAACTTCACCGTCAAGGTGCTGGAGGAAGGTGTGCACTCGGGCGACGCGTCCGGCGTTGTGCCTTCGAGCTTCCGCCTGCTGCGTCAGCTGCTGTCGCGACTGGAGGACGAACAGACCGGCCGCATCCTGCCGGATGGCCTGCAGGCCGAGATTCCCGACGCCCGGCTGGCGCAGGCGAAGGAAGCGGCGCGCGTGCTGGATACGGCGGTGTTCGACAAGTTCCCGTTCCTGCCCGGCATGACGCCGATGGCGGAAGACCTGGCCGAACTGGTGCTCAACCGCACCTGGCGCCCGGCGCTGTCGGTGACCGGCGTGGATGGCATGCCGCCACTGTCGTCCGCCGGCAACGTGCTGCGCCCGTACACCTCGGTGAAGCTGTCGCTGCGGCTGCCGCCGACGCTGGAAGGCAAGCAGGCCGGCCAGCTGTTGAAGGACCTGCTGGAACAGGACCCGCCGAACGGCGCGCAGGTCAGCCTGGATCTGGAGAAGGCCAGCACCGGCTGGAATGCACCGGCGATGTCGCCGTGGCTGGAAAACGCTATCGACGCGTCCAGCCGCGAGTTCTTCGGCAAGCCGGCGATGTACATGGGCGAAGGCGGCACCATTCCCTTCATGGGCATGCTGGGCGAGAAGTTCCCCGGTGCGCAGTTCATGATCACCGGCGTGCTGGGTCCGCATTCCAACGCGCACGGCCCGAACGAGTTCCTGCACATCCCGATGGGCAAGAAAGTCACCGCCTGCGTCGCGCGCGTGATCGCCGAACACCACGCCGCCAGCGTGCGTGGCGAGACCACGGGCGTGGCCGCGGTGGCGGGTGGCGAACAGCACGGCGATCACGGCTGCTGCTGATGCCAGTGCGCCGGTTGAACCGCGATGGAGGCCGGGGCGACCCGGCCTTCTTCGGTTCCGGCCTCATGCTCACAACGGCTCATGAAGGTCTAGCGTACTTGTGGGAGCGACGCAAGTCGCGATGGAGCCGTCACTGGAAAGCTCATCGCGACTTGCGTCGCTCCCACAACGTCCGGATCCGGTCTCCCCACCTCTGCCTGCCGCTGCCCCACTCCGCTGACAGCTGGGTTACGCTGCGCATCGCCCCACATCCTCATAACCGGAGCGTTTCAATGGAACAGATCTTTGGCGGCGGCATCCTCTGGACCTTGCTGATCGGCTTCCTGGCCGGCCTGCTCGCACGGGCGATCAAGCCCGGCAACGACAAGCTCGGCTTCTTCATGACCATCGTGCTCGGCATTCTGGGCGCGCTGCTGGCGCGCTTCGTCGGCGTCCAGCTTGGCTGGTACGGTCCCGGCGAACCGGCGGGCTTCATCGCCGCCGTCGTCGGCGCCATCGTGCTGCTGGTGATCTATGCGATGGTCCGGAAGAAGCGCTGACGCCCATGTGCGGCAACGCGATCGAATGCCCCCGCATGGGGGCATTCTTTTTTCTCCACCACCGTCCGGGAGCTTCGTACCCATGGCCCTGTTTCGCCCGATCCTCGCCATGTCCTGCCTGCTGGCAGCCCCTGCAGCGGCGTCATCGCCCCTCGACGGCGCATGGCGCCTTGCGTCGGGCAGCTTCGTCGACGAACAAGGTCAGGAAAAGGACTACGGCAGCCTGAAGCTGCAGGGCACCAAGCTGCTGGCGGATGGCCACTTTTCCTTCACCACCTCGCAGGACGGGCGCTTCTGGGCGGGTGGCTCGGGGACGTTCACGGCCGACGCCGACACGTATGTGGAGACGCCACGCATGGCGTCCTACCCGGTGACCGAGGGCGGCAGCTACCGCTTCCGCTACACGCTCGAAGGCGATACCTGGACGCTGGAACGCCATGAAGACGGCAAGCGCGTCGAGCGCGAAGTCTGGCGCCGCGTGACGTCCACGCCCTGACCGCAGGCCGCCTTACTGGCTGCGGCCGTAGACGTCCTCGAAGCGCACGATGTCGTCTTCGCCCAGATAGCTGCCGGACTGCACTTCGATCAGCTCGAGCGGCACCTTGCCTGGATTCTCGAGGCGGTGCTTCACGCCCAGCGGGATGTAGGTGCTTTCGTTCTCCGACAGCAGCAGCGTCTCGTCGCCGCGCGTCACCTTGGCGGTGCCGCTGACCACGATCCAGTGCTCGGCGCGGTGATGGTGCATCTGCAGGCTGAGCGCCGCGCCCGGCTTGACCTTGATGCGCTTCACCTGATGCCGGCTGCCGTTGTCGACCGAGTCGTAACTGCCCCACGGACGATGCACTTCGCGATGCAGGACGGCCTGGCTCCGCTGCTCCTGCTTCAGGCGTGCGACCACCTGCTTGACCTCCTGCACCCTGTCCTTGCGCGCGACCAGCACGGCATCGTCGGTTTCGACCACCACGATGTCGTCGACGCCCACCAGCGCGACCAGGCGCTGCGCGTAGGCATAGCTGTTGCGGCTGTCGACGGCGATCACGTCGCCATGGTGCGCATTGCCGTCGGCATCGCGCTCCGCGACATCCCACAGCGCCGACCAGCTGCCGACGTCGTTCCAGCCGATGTCGACCGGCAGCACCATCGCGTGGCCGGTCTTCTCGAAGACCGCGTAGTCGATGGAATCGGAGGGACAGGCCGCGAAGGCGTCCTTGTCCAGCCGGATGAAATCGCCGTCGTGCCGCGCGGTTGCGTGCGCTGCCCGCACCGCTTCGACGATGTCGGGACGGAAGCGTGCGAGTTCCTCGAGATACCGGCTGGCACGGAACAGGAACATGCCGCTGTTCCAGTAATAGCCGCCGGCATCGAGGTAGGACTGCGCAGTGGCGGCATCGGGCTTTTCGACGAAGCGGGAGACCTTGCGCAGGCCTTCACCGACGTCCGCCTGGATGTAGCCGAAGCCCGTTTCCGGCGCATCGGGCACGATGCCGAAGGTGACCAGCGCACCGGCCTCCGCCGCCGCCGACGCCTCATGTACCGCGCGCCGGAACCCGGCGTCGTCGCGGACCACGTGGTCGGAAGGCAGCACCAGCAGCAACGGATCCGCACCATCCGCCATCGCCTGCAACGCCGCAGCGGCGATCGCCGGGGCGGTATTGCGTCCGACCGGCTCTAGCAGGATGGCCGGTTCCGGCGCGCCGACCTGGCGCAGTTGTTCGGCGACCAGGAAGCGGTGTTCCTCGTTCGCGACCACGAGGGGAGCGAGATCGGCGATGGCCGCGACACGACGCCACGTCGCCTGCACCATCGTGTCGTCGCCGGCCAGCGGCAGGAACTGCTTCGGATAAGCCTCGCGCGACAGCGGCCACAGGCGCGTGCCGGAGCCACCGGAGAGCAGCACGGGTTGGAGTTTGGCCATGCAAGCCTCGCAAGTCGGTAGGGCGCCAGTTTACCCTGTAGGCCTTTGTCGCCTGTGTGTGGTCGCCCCTGCATGAACCCTACGATTCAGGACCCTTCCGGGCGCGGTGCCCAGCGCCTGGAATGGGCGCGCGGCGCGCTCGGCGACCCCTATGCGCAGCTCGAACGCGCCTCGATGGATGCCGGCTACCGCAGCTACTGGCGCAGCCTGGGCGACGGGCCAGGCCGGATCGTGATGGACTCGCCGCCCGGTCTGGAGGACGTCCGGCCGTGGCTGGCGATGCGCGAATTGCTGATGGGCGGCGACGTGCGCGTCCCGGAAGTCCTGGCCATCGACGTCGACCTCGGCTTCCTGCTGCTGGAGGATCTCGGCGGTCCGACGCTCGCGCACGTGATCAGCGAGGACAACGCCGACACCTGGTTCGACGCCGCCATCGAACAGCTGCTGCGCCTGCAGGCCATCGCGCCTCCGGACGGCATGGGCGAGTTCGGCGAGGCGCTGCTGCAGCGCGATGCCGGCTTGTTCGACGAATGGTTCCTGCGCCGTCATCTCGGCCTGACGCTGGACTGTGGCGAGACCGACGGACTGGAACTGGCGCAGCGCCGCCTGATGGACAACGCGCTGACGCAGGCGCGCGTGCTGACGCACCGCGATTTCATGCCGCGCAACCTGATGCCGGTGACGCCCGGCCCGGCCGTGCTCGATTTCCAGGACTGCGTGCGTGGACCCGTGGCCTACGATGCGATGAGCCTGTTCAAGGACGCGTTCCTGAGCTGGCCGATCGAACGCGTGGATGGGTGGCTGGCCCGTTACCACGCGCGCGCCACGCGTGCCGGCGTACCGGTACCCGAACTCAAGGTCTTCCTGCGCGATGCCGACTGGATGGGCATCCAGCGGCACCTGAAGATCCTCGGCATCTTCTCGCGCCTGCACTACCGCGACGGCAAGACCCGCTATCTGCCCGACGTGCCGCGCTTCATCCGCTACCTGGACGAGGTGCTGCCGCGGTATCCGGAACTGGCCGGCCTGCGCACCCTGCTCGACGCCCGCGTCAAGCCCGTGCTGCATGCCCGCGGTGAAATCGCATGAAGGCCCTCATTTTCGCGGCGGGCCTCGGCGAGCGCATGCGCCCGCTGACCGACCACACGCCCAAGCCGCTGATCGAGGCGGGCGGCAAGCCGTTGATCGTCTGGCATCTGGAAAAACTCGCGGCGCTGGGCGTGGAAGACGTCGTGGTCAACACCAGCTGGCTGGCCGACCGTTTTCCTGCCGTGCTCGGCGACGGCGCGCGCTGGGGCCTGCGACTGCACTACCTGCACGAAGGCGATACGCCGCTTGAAACCGGCGGCGGCATGCTCAACGCGCGCCCGGTCCTCGGCGAGGCGCCGTTCCTGCTGGTGAACGGCGACATCTGGACCGACTTCGATTTCGCCCGACTGCCACGTGAGCCGGCGGGACTGGCGCATCTTGTGATGATCGATCCACCCGGCTATGCCACGAACGGAGACTTCGCCCTGGATGACGCCGGCAACGTCCGCAAGGAAGGCAAGAATCGTCTGACCTACGCCGGCATCGGTGTTTACAGGGCCGCGCTGCTGGATGATTGGCGAAACCATGTAGACGACCACGCGGGCATCACCGCCAATGGAAAGCCGCGCTTCCGTCTTGCCCCGATCCTGCGAGCGCACATGGATGGGGACAGCATCCGCGGCGAACGTCATGCGGGGCGCTGGACCGACGTCGGCACGCCGCAACGGCTGGCCGAACTGGAAACGAGGCTGCGCGGCGGCCTGACTTAGTGGCGCGCTGACGACATTCCGAGGAGAGCATCGCTCTTCGGTCCGCCCTGGAAGCACGTCTCTGGCACGACCCGCGCTTACAGCACCTGCCGCAGGAACGGCACGGTGATCCTGCGCTGGGCCGCGAGCGACGCGCGATCCAGCCGGTCCAACAGTGCGACGAGCGCGCCCAGGTCGCGGTCGGTGCGCGTCAGCAGCCAGTCCAGCGCGGCATCCTCCAGCACCAGGCCGCGCCGCTGCGCGCGATCGCGCAACACATCGCGGCGGCCTTCATCGTCGAGCGGATCCAGCGTGAAGCGCAGGCACTGTTGCAGGCGCGAACGCAGGTCGGGCAGCACCAGGCCGATGACGTCGGGAATGCCGCGCGCGGTGTACAGCACGTTCAATCCCGAAGTCCTGGCGCGATTGTGGAAGTCGAACAGCGCGACTTCGTCCTCGCGGGCACCCGCGATCGCGTCCAGTCCATCCAGCGCGACGACGTCATGGCCTTCCAGCGCATCGAGCGCATCGCGCACGCGTCCTGCCGCCGCCGTCAGCGGCAGGTAGGCGGCGCGCCTTCCCTGTTGCTCGGCCGCCGCACACACCGCAAGCGCGAGATGCGTCTTGCCGGTCCTGGACGCACCGGACAGGTACACCCAGTCCGCGCCTGTCGTCGCGGCCAGCGCCGACAACGCCGGCAAGGCGCCTTCGGGGGGCGCGATGAAACTGTCGAAGCGCTGGTCCGGCGGATACCGCAGCGCCAGCGGCAACTGCGGACCCAGGCCCGCGCCCTGCTCGTCGCGGCTCACGGCGTATCGGAATCGGCGCGAGGCGATGCCTGTTCGAGGCTGCCCTTGTCGAGGTAGGAATCCAGCACGATCGACGGCCGATCACCGGCATACAGGCGGCTCTGCGTGTAGCGCTCGTGCGCGAACCGCAGCAGCACGTTGGCGATCGCGGCGATCGGCAAGGCCAGCAGCATGCCGAGAAAACCGAACAATTGTCCGCCCGCCATGATGGCGAAGATCACCGCCACCGGGTGCAGGCCGATGCGGTCGCCGACGATGCGCGGCGTCAGCACATAGCCTTCCAGCATCTGGCCGATCACGAACACGCCCATCACCAGTGCCACCAGCGACCAGTCGCCGCCGGATTGCACGAGTGCCGCGATCACGCCGAGCACGATGCCCGTCGCGGTACCCAGGTACGGGACGAAGCTGATCAGGCCTGCGATGATGCCGACCAGCAGACCGACCTTCAGGCCGACGACCGACAGGCCGATGGCGTAGATCGCGCCCAGCGCCAGCATCACCAGGAACTGACCGCGCAGGAACGCCCCGAGGACTTCGTTCGATTCCAGCGCCAGCCGCGTGACGGTGGCGATGTGGTCGCGCGGCACCAGCGCCGCGATGCGTTCGACCAGGACGTCCCAGTCGCGCAGGAAGTAGAACGTCAGGATCGGCAGCAACACCAGGTTGGCGACCCACGCCATCACGGCGAAGCCCGAACGCGAGAAATAGCCGAACAGCGTGGCGGCCACGCCACCGGCCTGCTGCCAGTGGCTCCGTACCCATTCGGTCAGGCGGTCGGGATCGAGCCACGCGACCAGTTCCAGCCCGGTGCGTCGCTCCACCCACGGCAATGCCGTCTGCACGAACCAGTCGCGATAGGCCGGCAACGACTCGATCACCGTGACCACCTGCCGCTCGATCATCGGCACCAGCAGTACCAGCGCGAGCGTCAGCAACAGCAGCATCAGCGTGAACACCAGCACCACGGCGGTGGTGCGCGAACGACCGCTGCGCTCCAGCCGATCCACCCACGGATCGCCCAGCCAGCCCAGCAGTGCGGCGCACACGAACGGCGTCAGCACCGGCGCCAGCAGCCAGATGAGCCAGCCGACGATCAGTGCGATCAGCAGCCATTGCCATCGGCGGGCCAGCGTGCCGGCTGGCGTGGAAGAAAGGTCCATGCAGCGTCCTTGTGTCAGCGCATCTGGTAGGCGGGCGGCTCGCCTTCACCGCCGGTGAAGGGAGCCTCGTCACCCATGGTGCGACGGAAGCCCGCCAGGCCCGAGACCAGTTCCAGATCGAGTTCCAGCACGTCGCCGCTGGCGCGCACCGGGGTGATGCGACGGACCACGGCCATCTTCTGCAGGTGGCCGGTGAGGCGCAGGTAATCGTCGGTGGTGCGGATACCGGTGAACAGCACGCGGTAGGTGCCGGCCGGGCCTGCACTGCCGCGCTTGCCGTATCGCTTCACCAGGGCATCGGCGGTGCCGTCGGCACCGGACGCCATCGCGCGGCGCGCATCGGCGTCGGTCACCGACCACTTCGCCAGCACCTTGCCGGCATCGACGAACACCCAGTCCACCGTCCAGCCGCCCTTGGCATCGCGGTACAGCTTGCCGATGAGCTGCATCGGCGGGCTGTACCGCGCCGATGCCCGCGCGACCGCAGCCGTGTCCTGGCGCCAGATGGCGCCGACCAGCGCCTGCTCCGCCGCGCCGCCGGCCGGCAGGCCCAGGCCATAACCGCGTTCAATCGCGCGGTTGAGCAGCGGTCGCGCGGCATTGGACTGCGGCAATCCGACCAGGCGCGGCCCGCTGCCATCGTTGATCGCCAGCCAGACCACCGGCTTGGGACGCGGCTGCGGCCACACCGGCAGGCCAAGTGCGCCGGCCAGCCCGTTGACCTGGTCTTCGTCGAAGCGCACCACCAGCGTGGTGCGGAACGTCGGCGCGCCGGTGGCCGACGTGCCCTGGTCCTGGCGGTAGTCGTAGCCGTCCACGTAGTCCTTGGCATTGCGCAGTTCCGCGCCGACGCCCGGACGCGACATCGCGGAACGGTCGCCCGACAGCTTGCCGAGCACGGTGCCCAGCGCGCGCGCGAAGCCGCCCTGGCGCTCCGCCTCGCCCTGGCCGTTGACCGGCACTTCCGCCTGGTACAGCCCGCGCGCGGACACCGCGTCGCCTTCCGTGCGCAGGCCGGACTGCGCCTGCACGGCGGGTGTCGTGGTCAGTGCCGCCACCAGCAGTGCGGTGGCGAGTGCGATACCTGGGATCCGGCGCATCGAGCGTCCTTGAGCTCTACAGACCCGGCGAATTGTTGCCCGAATGACCCGATACCGCCAACGGCACCCGTTCAGGACGGTCGCTCGGCGCGCCGATTCCTTTAAAATCACGCCTCTTGCCCCGCCGACGACCGCCCGTGACCCAGCCGACGCCTTCCGCCCCCACCCCGATGACCTATCGCGACGCGGGTGTCGACATCGACGCCGGCAACGAACTGGTCGAACGCATCAAGCCGCTGGTGAAGCGCAGCTTCCGGCCGGAAGTGATGGGTGGACTGGGCGGCTTCGGCGCGCTGTTCGATCTGTCGGGCAAGTACCGCGAGCCGGTGCTGGTCTCCGGCACCGACGGCGTGGGCACCAAGCTGAAGCTGGCCCAGCAGCTGGGCCGCCACGACACCATCGGCATCGACCTGGTCGCCATGTGCGTCAACGACGTGCTGGTGCAGGGTGCCGAGCCGCTGTTTTTCCTCGACTACTTCGCCACCGGCAAGCTGGACGTGGACACCACGGTCGCCGTGGTCGGCGGCATCGCCAAGGGCTGCGAGCTGTCCGGCTGCGCACTGATCGGGGGCGAAACCGCCGAGATGCCCGACATGTACGGCCCGGGCGAATACGACCTGGCCGGCTTCTGCGTGGCGGCGGTGGAGAAATCCCGCCTGCTGGACGGCGCCAAGGTCCGTGCCGGCGACGTGCTGGTCGGCATCGCCTCCAGTGGCCCGCATTCCAATGGCTATTCGCTGGTGCGGCGCATCTACGACCGCGCCGGCCGGCCGGCCGATCTCGATGTGGGCGGCGTGAAGTTGGCCGATGCGCTGATGGCGCCGACCACGCTGTACGTGAAGCCGATCCTGGAACTGCTGCAGGCGCACGACCTGCATGGCATGGCCCATATCACCGGCGGTGGCCTGACCGAAAACATCATCCGCGTCATCCCGGAAGGCCTGGGCCTGCAGATCGACGCCAGCGCGTGGACGCTGCCGCCGGTGTTCGACTGGCTGCAGCGCGAAGGCGCCGTGGCGGACGCCGAGATGTGGCGCACCTTCAACTGCGGCATCGGCTTCGTGCTGGTGGTCGCGCCCGACCAGCTGGCCGCGGTGAAGTCCGACCTGGCCCGTCTGCAGCTGACCCATTGGCAGATCGGCGAAGTCGTCACCGCCAGCGGCGGCGAACGCGTCCGCATCGGCTGAGCGCGGCATGCCGCGCAGCAAGGCGATCGCCTTCGGGTTGACGCTGGCGGTGTTCGCCGCCAGCTGGATCGCGCCGCGCTGGCCGATCGAACAGGCCATGCACAGCAGCCTGACCGTGCTCGGCCTGGCCTGGCTGTGGTGGCATGACCGCCGCTGGCCGCTGCGGCCGGTGCACTTCGCACTGATCTGCGCCTTCATCGTCGCGCACTGCATCGGCGCGCGCTGGCTGTATTCCTACGTGCCCTACGACGCCTGGCTGCAGGCAGCGACCGGCTGGTCGCCGGCGGAGGCGTTCGGCTGGCAGCGCAACCACTTCGACCGTTTCATCCACCTGAGCTACGGCGTGTGCTTCACGCCCGCCGTCTGGCACTGGCTGCGCCAGCGCTGGCCGATGCTGTCGCCCGGGCAGGCCTTCGGGCTGGCGGTGATGCTGATCATGTGCACCAGCCTGGTGTACGAATGGCTGGAATGGGGCATCGCACTGACGATGTCCCCGGAGGCGGCCGAGTCGTACAACGGCCAGCAGGGCGATGGGTGGGACGCGCACGCCGACATGCTGCTTGCCACGCTCGGCGCGCTGCTGGCGTGGCCGCTGGCGCGTGCCGAACGGCGCGGGAGCATGGCATGACGGCGCGCATCGCCGTGCTGGCGTCCGGTCGCGGCAGCAATCTGCAGGCGATCCTGGATGCGATCCGCGAGGGCATGCTGGACGCGGAAGTCGTGGGCGTGTTCTCCGACAAGCCGACCGCGCCCGCCCTGCAGCAGGTACCACCGGCCCGGCGCTGGAGTGCGCGGCCTTCCGCATTTCCCGATCGCGCCGCCTACGAAACCGCACTGTCGGACGCAGTCGCCGCCGCCCGCCCGGACTGGGTGGTGTGCGCGGGCTACATGCGCATCCTTGGCGAGGCTTTCATCGCGCGCTTCCGCGGCCGCCTGCTCAATATCCACCCATCGCTGCTGCCCCGGTACCGTGGACTGCACACCCATGCCCGTGCCATCGAGGCGGGCGACAGCGAACACGGCGCCAGCGTCCATTTCGTGATTCCTGAATTGGATGCCGGCACGGTGATCGCCCAGGTAAGGGTGCCGATCCTGCCGGGCGATACCCCCGAAGCGCTGGCCGCGCGTCTGCTGCCGCGGGAGCACGCCCTGCTGCTGGCGGTGCTGGCGCTGGCGAGCACCGGCCAATTGGCTGAACAGGGCGACATCACGCTCTGTCACGGTCAGCCCCTATTAAATGCGCTGTCCCTAGATTCAGCCGACCGTTTGCTGCCCTGACCTTCGCGCGTCCCTTGATGCTTGCCCCTCTCCGCCCCCTGCTCCTCGGCCTGGTGCTTCTGGCCGGACCCACTGCGCCCGCGCTGGCGCTGGAGCCGTTCGTGGCCAGCTATCAGGCCTACAACGAAGGCAAGCTGGCCGGCAGCGCCAGCATGAAAGTCGCGCCGAAAAGCGGCGGGCAGTGGCAGATCGACCTGAACGTGAAGGGCACGCGCGGCTTCGCGCGGCTGGCCGGCCTGAACATCGAGCAGAGCACCGTCTTCGATGCAACAGGCGGGCAATTCCGTCCGCTCAGCCAGGCCACGGTCCGCCATGCGCTGTTCATGGGCAAGAAAATGGTCGGCACCTACGACTGGGGCAGCCACACGGCCCAGTGGCAGGGCGACATCAAGAAGAACCGCCGCGCCCCCCTGTCCCTGCAGCCCGGCGACATGAGCGCGCTGCTGATGAATCTGGCGGTGATCCGCGACGCAGCGCCGGGCAGGCGACTCGATTACCGCGTGGTGGACAACGGGCGTATCCGCGAGTACCAGTACGTCGTGTCGCCCGAACCCGAAACGGTGACCGTCGAGGACCTCAGCTACAGCGCCCTGCGCGTAAGCCGCGCCAATGGCGGCAACGACGAAACCATCTTCTGGGTCGCCGATGGCGTCCCCACTCCCGTGCGCATCCTGCAACGGGAGAACGGTCAGGACGGCGTGGATCTCCGCCTGGTCGAATACCAAGGAGCACCCTGACATGAAGAAGACCGCGTTCCCCACTCCACGCCTGCTGCTCGCCGCCGCGCTCCTGGCGGGTGCGAGCGTCCCCGCGCTCGCCGTCGAGGCATTCACGGCGCAATACAGCGCCAGCGCCCTGGGCATGGTTGGCGAAGGCCAGATGTCGGTGGCGCCGCAAGCCGGCAACCGCTGGCAGTACTCGCTGTCCGTGCGCAACCAGGCCGTCGATCTGAGCCAGAAGACCGTCTTCGACGTGCAGGAAGGACGCATGCGGCCGCTGAGCAGCAGCGACAGCTCGCGCCTGCTGATCAAGAAGAAGACCGTCAACACGGTCTACGACTGGGGCAAGGCGCAGGCCACGTGGAACGGCGACGTGAAGCCCGACCGCGCCGGCCCGGTGAAGCTGGCGGCGGGCGACCTGGATGCCCTGCTGGTCAACCTGGCCATCGTGCGCGACGTGGCCGCCGGCAAGCCGCTGACCTACCGGATGGTGGAGAACGGGCGCGCCAAGGCGATGACCTACCAGGTCGCCGGCAAGGAACGCATCACCATCGGCGGCAAATCCCAGGAAGCCACCAAGGTGGTCCGCACCGACGGCGACAGGCAGACCATCGTCTGGGTGGTGGCCGATGCGCCGGTGCCCGCACGCATCCTGCAGCGCGAGAAGGGACAGGACACCATCGACCTGACGCTCAAGTCCTGGCGCTGATCTTTCAAGGGAACTCCTGCAATGACAAGGACGTCCGCCCTGCCGGCGATCGCCGCCGCCATGCTGGCGGTGATCGCCGCGCCAGCCCACGCGCTGGAGCCGTTCACCGCCCGGTACGACGCCTCCTTCAAGGGCATTTCCGCAAGCGGCGCGATGTCGCTGTCGCAGCAGGGCAACCGCTGGACGTATTCGATGGGCATCCGCAACGCGATGGCCAACCTGAGCCAGGCCACCGTGTTCGAGGATGCCGCGGGTCGTTATCGGCCGCTGGGAGGCAGCGACCGTTCGACCTACCTGATGAAGACGCGGTCCGTCGTCACGCACTACAACTGGAAGGGCCTGCAGGCGCGCTGGACCGGTGACGTGAAACCGCAGCGGGCCGGTCCGGTGGCGATGCAGCCCGGCGACATGGACGCATTGCTGGTCAATCTGGCGCTCGTCCGCGACGTGGGTTTTGGCCGCACGTCGATGAACTACCGCCTGCTGGAGAACGGCAAGGCCAAGTCGATGACCTACCGCGTCGCCGGTCGCGAGAAGATCACGGTGGGTGGTCGTGCCCTGGACACGACGAAGGTCGTGCAGAGCGCGGGCGGGAAGCAGACCACCGCCTGGATCGCCGCCGGCGTGCCTGCGCCGGTGCGCATCGTGCAGCGCGAAGACGGCAGCGAGGTCTTCCGCCTGCAACTGACTTCCTGGCGTTGAGTCGGGAATGAAAAAGCCCGGCGAATGCCGGGCTTTTTCATTCCGCGTCGGGCTGGAACACCGTCTTGCAATCCATGCGGATGGTCCCGCTGCCATTGCGCCACGCGAAGGTGTTGCACTGGCGATTGCCGTCCTGCTTCTGTTCCACCACCACGGTGAAGATGGCCTGTGCGATCTCGCCCTGCGTCACCGTGCCGTCGCCGTTCCAGTCCATGTCGCGGGTGGTGATGCCGTGCGTGGCCGCCGAGCCGGTGTAGTGCAGCCAGGCCACCAGCACGAGCAGTGCCGCCACGATGCCCAGCAGGATCCTGCGGCGCAGCGGAAAGCGTGGACGGATCCCCGAAAGCGCGGGATCGGACTTCCTCACGACACGCGCCTGATCTTCGCGCCCAGGCCGCCCAGCTTCTCCTCGATGTTCTCGTAGCCGCGGTCGAGGTGGTAGATGCGGTCGATCGTGGTGTCCTCATTGGCCACCAGGCCGGCGAGGATCAGCGACGCCGACGCGCGCAGGTCGGTCGCCATCACCGGCGCACCACCCAGCCGCTCCACGCCCCGCACGATGGCGGTGTGGCCCTCGACCCGGATGTAGGCGCCCAGGCGCAGCAGTTCGTTGACGTGCATGAAGCGGTTTTCGAAGATCGTCTCGTTGATCACGCCCACGCCGTCGGCCACGCAGTTCAATGCCATGAACTGTGCCTGCATGTCGGTCGGGAACGCCGGGTACGGTGCGGTGGTCAGGCTGACCGCCTTCGGACGCTTGCCCTGCATGTCCAGCGTGATGCTGTCGGCGGTGGTCTCGATCTTCGCGCCGGCTTCGGTGAGCTTGTCGAGCACCGCTTCCAGGGTGTCGGGACGTGCATTGCGCGCGGTGACCTTGCCGCCGGTCATCGCCGCCGCGACCAGGAACGTGCCGGTCTCGATGCGGTCGGGCACCACCGAATGACGACCGCCACCCAGCCGCTCCACGCCGTGGATGACGATGCGCGAGGTACCCGCGCCTTCGATCTTCGCGCCCAGCGCGTTGAGGCATTCGGCCAGGTCGGTGACTTCGGGTTCCATCGCCGCGTTCTCCAGCACCGTGGTGCCTTCGGCCAGCGTGGCGGCGGCCATGACGTTCTCGGTGCCGGTCACGGTGACCATGTCGAACACGAAACGCGCGCCCTTCAGGCGTGCCGCACGCGCCTTGATGTAGCCGTTCTCGACGGTGATCTCCGCGCCCAGCGCCTGCAGGCCCTTGATGTGCTGGTCGACCGGGCGCGAACCGATCGCACAGCCGCCGGGCAGCGACACCACCGCAGCGCCGTGGCGCGCCACCAGCGGGCCGAGCACGAGGATCGAGGCGCGCATGGTCTTCACCAGCTCGTACGGCGCGACGAAACGGCTGACGGTGGTGGGATCGACGGTGATGCCGCGCCCCTTCGCCAGCGTGCCCTCGTCGATGGTGATGCCGGCGCCGAGTTCGCCCAGCAGCTTGATGGTGGTCACCACGTCGTGCAGGTGCGGCACGTTGGTGATCTCCACCGGCGCGTCCGCCAGCAGCGTCGCGCACAGGATGGGAAGCACGGCGTTCTTGGCGCCGGAGATGGTGACTTCGCCGTTGAGCGTGTTGCCACCGGTGACGATGATCTTCTGCATGGAAATCCGGAATGGAAGGACGGGTGGAGGGCGAGGCGGGAACCGGGCGGCCGTGAGGGAAGGCCTCAGCGCGCGGTGCCGGCCTCGTCGGGTGTGACGGTCTTCAGCTGCAATGCATGGATGGCGCCACCCATCAATTCGCCCAGCGTGGCGTACACCATGCGGTGCCGGGCCAGCGGCAGCTTGCCGCGGAAGGCGTCGGACACCACGGTCGCCTCGAAATGGACGCCATCGTCGCCCTGCACGTCGGCACGGGCGCCTGGCAGGCCGGATTCGATCAGTTTACGGATGGTTTCGGCGTCCAACGGGCTTTCCTAATAAAATACCCGGCCATTCTACCCGCCGGCGCCCCGTCCGCATGTCCCAGCCACTGCCCCTGACGCCGTCCGTGTCGCCCGCCAGCCTGGCGGCCAGCGGCCGTCGGGTCGTCGAGATCGAGGCGCGTGCGCTGGACGCGCTGGCAGCCCGTATCGACGACGCGTTTTCCGCCGCCTGCCAGGCCATCCTGGCCAGTCCCGGCCGCGTGGTCTGCACCGGCATGGGCAAGTCCGGGCACGTGGCCCGCAAGATCGCCGCGACGCTGGCCTCCACCGGCACGCCCGCGTTCTACGTGCATCCGGGCGAAGCCGGGCATGGCGACCTGGGCATGATCACCGACGCCGACGTGGTGCTGGCCTTGTCGTATTCGGGCGAGTCGGACGAAGTGCTGATGTTGTTGCCCGTCCTCAAGCGCCAGGGCAACACGGTCATCGGCATGACCGGGCGCCCCCAGTCCACCCTCGCCCGCGAAAGCGATGTCCACCTCGATGTCAGCGTTCCCGCCGAGGCGTGCCCGCTGGACCTGGCGCCGACCAGCAGCACCACCGCCTCGCTGGCGATGGGCGATGCACTGGCGGTGGCACTGCTGGACGCGCGCGGCTTCACCGCCGACGACTTCGCCCGCTCCCATCCTGCCGGCAGCCTCGGTCGCCGCCTGCTGCTGCACATCACCGATGTCATGCATGCCGGCGACGACGTGCCGCGCGTGCGGGTGGATGCGACCCTCAGCGACGCGCTGGTGGAAATGAGCCGCAAGCGCCTGGGCATGACCGCCGTGATCGATGCCGAAGGCCACCTGGCCGGGCTGTTCACCGACGGCGACCTGCGCCGCACGCTCGACAACCCCGCGCTGGATGTCCGCGCGGCCCGCATCGTCGATGTCATGACGCGCCAGCCCAAGACCATCCATGCCGACCAGTTGGCCGTCGAGGCCGCGCGCCTGATGGAGACCCACAAGATCAGCGGCCTGGTCGTCGTCGACGATGAGCAACGCCCGGTCGGCGCCCTCAACATTCACGACCTGTTGCGTGCCCGCGTGGTGTAACCCGCAAGGGTTCGCCGCCGTCCGCCCTTGCCGCACTCCCTTTCGGATCCCATCCTGTCCCCATGTCTCTCCGCCATCTCCACGACCTGACCGATGACGTGCTGGCCCGCGCCGCACGCATCCGGCTGGCCTGCTTCGACGTGGACGGCACGCTGACCGACGGCCGCTTGTACCTGGACGGCGAAGGCCGCGAACAGAAGGCCTTCCACGTGCAGGACGGCCAGGGCCTAGTGCTGCTGAAGCGCGCCGGCATCGAGGTGGCCTTTGTCACCGCACGCGGCGGAACCGTCGCGGTCGCCCGTGGCCGCGAGCTGGGCGTGCAGGTTTTCACCGGCGTCAAGGACAAGCTGGCCAAGGTGCGCGAACTCGGCGCCGGGCTGGGCATCGGACTGGAGGCGGTCGCCTTCATGGGCGACGACCTGCCCGACGTGCCGCCGTTCCGCGCCGTGGGCCTGGCCATCGCCCCGGCCGACGCCCACCCCTGGACGGCGCAGCACGCGCACTGGCGCACCCGGCGCTCCGGCGGCCAGGGCGCGGCGCGCGAGGCCTGCGACCTGTTGCTGGGGACGCAGGGGCATGCGCCCACGTTCGAAGGCGGGATGGCATGAGCTGGCGCACCACGCTGGGCCTGGTGTTGCTGCTCGCGGCCATCGTCAGCGGCTGGTCGGCCTGGAAGAACCGCGATGTCCCCCCGCCCAACCGGGTGGTCGCCGACCGCTCGGACTACGTGATGCGCGATTTCGAGATGATCGCCCTCAATGGCGAAGGTACCGAGGCCGTCGCGGTGCGGGCGCCGGAAATGGCGCGCAATCCGCAGGACGAGACGTACACCATCACCACCCCGCTGTTCCTGCTGCCTGAAGAGCAGGGCCGTTCGTGGGAGCTGCGCTCGAAGACCGGCTGGCTCAGTGCGAAAGGCGAGGAGTTGCGCCTGAAGGGCGACGTGCACGGCGTGTCGCCCGAAGGCAGCGCGCGCAAGGCGGAGTTCCGGACGGAGACGCTCAACGTCTTTCCCGATCGCGACCTCGCCCAGACCGACGACGTGGTGACCGTCACGCAGCCCGGCTCCAGACTGAGCGGGCGCGGTTTTGAGACGAACCTCAAGACCAAGGAATACACATTCAAATCCCAGGTGAGATCCATCTATGAACCGCGCTCTGCTCGCTAGTGCCGCACTGCTGCTCCTGCTGCCCGCCGCCGGCGCCGTGGCCAAGTCCACCGACCGCAACCAGGCGATGACCATCGATTCCGGCAGCCAGAACGGCAACATGGAAGGCAATGGCAAGACCTTGCTGGGCGGCGGCGTGGTGGTCACCCAGGGCTCGCTGGAGATCAAGTCCGCCGCGGCCGAGATCCACATGGCCGACGGCGAGATCTCGCGCTCCATCTTCACCGGCAAGCAGGTGAAGATGCGGCAGCAGATGGACGACGGTACCTGGATGGACGCGCAGGCCGACCGCGTCGAATACGACATGAAGACAGAAACCATCACCTTCATCGGCAACTACACGGTGAAGTCCGACCGCGGCTCCAACAGCGGCCAGCGCATGGTCTACAACACCAAGAGCGGCAACATGCAGAGCGGCGGCGACGGCACCCGCGTCCGCACCGTGATCCAGCCGAAAGCCGCGCAGCCGGCGCAGGGCAAGAACTGATGTTGACCGCGAAGGGACTGCGCAAGCGCTACAAGCAGCGCGAAGTCGTCGCCGACTTCGGCCTGACCCTGCAGCCGGGCGAAGTGGTCGGCCTGCTGGGTCCGAACGGTGCCGGCAAGACCACCTGCTTCTACATGATCGTCGGCCTGGTGGCCGCCGACGCCGGCAGCATCGAACTGGACGGCCAGGACATCACCGCGCAGCCCATGTACCAGCGCGCCAAGCTCGGCGTGGGCTACCTGCCGCAGGAGCCTTCGGTCTTCCGCAAGCTCAGCGTCGCCGACAACATCCGCCTGGTGCTGGAACTGCGCGAGGACCTGGACAAGGCCGGCATCGAGCGCGAACTGAGTTCGCTGATGGACGAACTGCAGGTGACCCATGTCGCCGACCAGCTCGGCGCCAGCCTGTCGGGTGGCGAGCGCCGGCGCGTGGAAATCGCACGTGCGCTGGCCGCGCGCCCGCGGCTGATGCTGCTGGACGAGCCGTTCGCCGGCGTCGATCCGATCTCGGTCGGCGAGATCCAGCGCATCGTCAAGCACCTCAAGGACCGCGGCATCGGCGTGCTTATCACCGACCACAACGTGCGCGAAACCTTGGGAATCTGCGACCGGGCGTATATCCTCAATGCCGGTAGCGTTCTGGCGCAGGGGGCCCCGGACGCGTTGCTGGCCAATCCGGACGTACGCCGGGTCTATCTGGGCGAAACCTTCCGCCTGTGATCCCCGTCGGCGGCGGTCGGCCGCCTCACGGGTTCCAAGGTCGGGAATGAAGCCACGCCTGCAGACATCGCTGGGACAGCATCTGGTCATGACGCCGCAGTTGCGTCAGGCCATCCGGCTGCTGCAGATGTCCACCGCCGAACTCGAGATCGAACTGACCGAGGCGGTTGAAACCAATCCGCTGCTCGACTGGAGCGAACCCGAGGAAGAACCCGCACAGGTCCGGGGCAACGACGACGATCAGCCGCCCGCCGAGCCGGTGCAGCAGGTCGAACAGGATGCTGGCGATGATCGCGACGACTGGTCGCCCGATGAGGGGCCGTGGACGTCGTCCGGCGGTGGCGGCTCGTTCGACGACGATGATGGCGGCAGTCCCGCGGAACGCGTGGCGGAGGCCGACACACTGCATGGCCATCTGCTGTGGCAACTCCATCTGTCCCACCTGTCCCCGCGCGACCGCCGCATCGGCGCCACCCTGATCGATGCGCTGGAAGACGACGGCTACCTTCGCGAACCGTTGGCGTCGATCGCCCAGGCGTTGCGCCCGGATGTCGAGGCGCAGGAGGACGAAATCCTCATCGTCCTGCGGCAGGTGCAACGTTTCGATCCGGTCGGTATCGCCGCCCGCACGCTGGGCGAATGCCTGCACCTGCAACTGGCCGTGCTGAGCGACGACACGCCCGGCAGGGCGCTGGCGCTGCAGATCGCCGACACCGCACTCGAGCGCCTTCCGCGCAGCGGCGTGGCGGGACTGGCGCAGGAAATGAAACGCCCCGTGGCCGAGATGGAGGAAGCCGTGCAGCTGCTGCGCACGCTCGACCCCAAGCCGGGCGCGCAGATCGGCGACCTGTCGCACGACACCTACGTGGTGCCCGACTGCGTCGTCTGGCGCCAACGCGGCATCTGGCGTGCGGCGTTGGCGGGCAACACGTTGCCGCGCATCACGATCCACCGCGGGTACGAACAGATGATCCGGCAGTGCGGCGACCGCGATGCCGGTTACCTCAAGACGCAGTTGCAGGAAGCCCGCTGGCTGCTCAAGAGCGTCGAGGCGCGCGGCGACACGCTGCTCAAGGTCATGCGCTGCCTGCTGCACCAGCAGGCGGGTTTCCTCGAGTTCGGCGAACAGGCGCTGCGACCGCTGACCCTGCGGGACGTGGCCGAAGAGGTTGGCCTTCACGAATCAACCGTGTCGCGCGCCATCGCCCGCAAGTACGTGCGGACACCACGCGGCACGCTGCCGATGCGCGCCTTCTTCGCGTCGGGCATCGATACCGACGGCGGCGGCGAGGCGTCGAGCACCGCCATCCAGGCGATGATCCGGCGGCTGGTCGACGGCGAGAACCCGCGCAAGCCGCTGTCCGACGCGAAGTTGGCCGACCTGCTCAAGGCGTCCGGCATTCCGGTGGCCCGCCGCACCGTCGCAAAGTACCGCGAGGCCCTCAACATCCTGTCCTCGCACGAACGCGTGCGCATCGCCTGAAGCGCCCACGCGTCGCACCTGTTCCGTGACTCCGTTCCGCACGCGCGAAACGCTTTTCTAACACCCCTGTCCTTCGCGCAAAAAAACACGCCGCAACGGTTGATAGTTGCCGCGGACGGGTCCATCTTGTCCTCGAAGGCATCGCCTTCCCTTGCAACCCGTAAAGGAGAATCGCCGGAACCCAGACCCCTGCCGCGTTGTCACATGACACGCTCTCCGCGCCAAGCGCGGTTCTACCGACCAGAAGGAGGCACACATGCGTATCGAGACTTACGGCCATGAAATCGAAGTCACTCCCGCCTTGCGCGAATACGTTGAAACCAAACTGAAGCGGTTGGAGCGCCACTTCGAGCAACCCTGCGAAGTCCGTACGCAACTGGGAACCCGCAAACCCGATTACCTTGCCGAGGCCACGGTCAACGTGTCCGGGCGCACCCTGCATGCCGATGCCGGCGCGCAGACGATGTATGCGGCCATCGACATCCTGGCCGACAAGCTCGACCGCCTGCTGGTCAAGCACAAGGAAAAACGCACCGACGTCCAGCGCCACAGCATGCGCGGCGAACTGATCGGTTGATACCGTGCGAAGGGCCGCTTCGCGATGCGGAGCGGCCCTTCGCACGTCAAGGCGACACCGGCGCGGCGCATGGCCGCCACGCCCCGCGGGTCGCGCACGTCGGACAGGGACATTACACTCGTACGCGCTGCATCCCGGGCGACGCAGCCGACGCAGCCGACGCTGCGTCGGCGCTCCTCGCACCCCGCCTGCGATGCCCTCCCTTCCCCGTCGGTTGCCTTCGCATGATGAACACCAGCATCACCGCCCGTGAACTGTTCGATCAGCAGAAGGACAAGCTGGCACTGCGCTGGCTGGCGGGACAGAAGGGCGAGAAGCGCGTGCTGGAATCCGGCGACACGGTCTCGCGCCGCCCGTCGCTGGCCGGTTACCTCAATGCGGTCTATCCCAACAAGGTGCAGATCCTCGGCACCGAAGAACTGACGTGGCTGGACTCGCTCGACTCGCGCCAGCGCTGGGAGACGATCGAGAAGATCGTGCAGGCGAAGCCGCTGGCACTGGTGATCAGCAAAAGCCAATCCTGCCCGGAAGACCTGCGCGAAGCCGCCAATGAGAACGACACCCCGCTGTGGGCATCGCCCAAGCGCGGCCACGAACTGCTCAACCACCTCTCCTACCACCTCGCACGCACGCTGGCCCCGCGAGTCACGCTGCATGGCGTCTTCATGGAGATCTACTCCATCGGCGTACTGATCACCGGCGAGGCCGGCTCCGGCAAGAGCGAACTGGCGCTGGAACTGCTGAGCCGCGGCCATCGCCTGGTCGCCGACGACGCACCCGAGTTCACCCAGATCGCGCCGGACGTGCTGGACGGCACCTGCCCCGAACTGCTGCAGGACCTGCTGGAGGTGCGCGGACTGGGCGTGCTGAACGTGCGCGAGATGTTCGGCGACACCGCGGTGAAGAAGAACAAGTACCTGCGCCTGATCGTGCACCTGACCCGGCCGATGACCGAACCCAATCCGCATGGCTACGAACGGCTGACCGGTGATTCCGGCACGCGCCACGTGCTGGACCTGGACGTGCCGCTGATCACCCTGCCCGTCATGCCGGGCCGCAACCTGGCCGTGCTGACCGAAGCCGCCACCCGCCTGCACATCCTGCGCACCAAGGGCATCGACCCGGCCGCGATGTTCATCGCCCGCCACAGCAACCTGCTCGAGCGCAGCACGCCATGACGCAGACGGGAGACGCACCGGCGCGAGAGGACAGCGGCATGGCCACGCCCGCCACGGTGGTGATCGTCAGCGGGCTGTCCGGTTCCGGCAAGTCGGTGGCGCTGAAGACCTTCGAAGACCTCGACTACTACTGCGTCGACAACCTGCCGGTGGACCTGCTGCCGTCGTTCGTCCGCAGCCTGGTGCGCGAGGACGAACTGCCGCCGAAGATCGCGGTGGGCATCGACGTGCGCAGCCGCCACAGCGACCTGTCCAAGCTGGCGCAATGGCGCGCGGCGCTGGCGCAGCTCGGGCTGGAAGGGCGGCTGATCTTCTTCGACGCCGACGACGAGGTACTGCTGCGGCGCTACTCCGACACGCGCCGCCGCCATCCGCTTGGCCATGGCGGCCTGTCGCTGCAGGAGGCGATCCGCCAGGAACGCACCATCGTCCAGCCGCTGCGCGACGAAGCCGACGTCGTCATCGACACCAGCCAGCTCAACGTGCACCAGCTGCGGCGCCGGATCATCGCCGAGTTCGCCTTCAACAAGGGCACGCAGCTCTCGCTGCTGTTCGAATCCTTCGCCTACAAGCGTGGCGTGCCGGCGGATGCGGACTTCGTGTTCGACGCCCGCGTGCTGCCCAACCCGCACTGGAACCCGGACCTGCGCCCCTACGCCGGTCGCGACCCGAAGGTGAGAGCCTTCCTGGATGCGCAGCCGGACGTGGCCGAGTACGTCGGCCAGGTCAGCGGCTTCCTCGACACCTGGTTGCCACGCCTGCGCGGTGAAACCCGCAGCTACGTGACCATCGCGTTCGGCTGCACCGGTGGCAAGCACCGCTCGGTCTACCTGGCCGAAACCCTCGCACGGCATGCCCGCGACCAGGGCTGGGAAGAGGTCGCCACCTTCCACCGCGAACTGGACTGAGCCGGCCCGCGCCTCCGGTCGGGGAAAGTGACCCGACCCCACCCGCTCCGTTCCACCGACGCGGCTTCCAGCGCGTCATGCCCGTCTGTTAACGTTCGGCATGGCCTGTGGCATTCTTCTTGTGACTCATCCTGGCGTAGGTGCGGCGATCCTGACCGTCGCCACCGCGCTGCTGCGGCAACTGCCCTTGAAGGCGGAGGCCTTCGAGGTGCCGTTCGATGCCGACCTGGACGTCCTGCTGCCGCAGGCGTCGGCGGCGCTTCGGCGTGTGGACGGCGGCGACGGGGTGCTGGTGCTGACGGATCTCTACGGCGCCAGCCCCAGCAACCTCGCCGGCAAGCTGGCCCGCCTGGGCACGCCGGTGCGCCGCGTCTCGGCGCTCAGCCTGCCCATGCTGCTGAGGGTGATGAACTATCCGGAACAGGGACTGGACGACCTGCCCGCCACGGCCGCGGCGGGCGCACGCAATGGAGTCATTCACGACGATGCTTGAACGCGAACTCATCATTTCCAACCGCCTCGGGCTGCATGCGCGGGCCACCGCCAAGCTGGTACAGACGCTGTCCGGTTTCCGCTGCAACGCCACGCTGGCGGCCAAGGGCCGTGAGGTGAATGCGAAAAGCATCATGGGCGTCATGCTGCTCGCCGCCGGCCAGGGCACCCCGGTCACCGTCCGCATCGAGGGCGAGGAGGAAGCCGCCGCCATGCAGGAAGTCGTCTCGCTGTTCGAGCGGCGGTTCGACGAGGAATCCTGATGCGGGCGCTGCTGCCGGGCCATGGGGCTTCGCGCGGCAGCGCGCTGGGACGCGCCCGGGTCCGGCTGCCGCACGTGCTGGAGGTCGCCGAGCAGCACATCCGCGCGGACCAGGTCGACGATGAGGTCACCCGGCTGCATGCCGCCGTCGATGCCACCCGCGGCGAGATGCACCGCTTGCGCACGCGCCTGCATGGCGCGCTGGCGAAGGAAGTCGGCGAGTTCCTCGACCTGCATGCCCTGCTGCTGGACGATCCCGAACTGCTGCATGGCCTCGACGAACTGATCCGCACCGGCCGCTACGCGGCCGACTACGCGCTGCGGTTGCAGCGCGACCGGCTCGCCGCCGTCTTCGATGGCATGGACGACGCGTACCTCAAGAGCCGCATGGACGACCTGGACCATGTGATCGGCCGTATCCATGCGCACCTGCACCAGCGCGCGCCCGACGCGCCCGCGGTGGCCGGCGAGATCCTGGTCAGCGACAACGTGGCGCCGTCGGAACTGGCGGAACTCCAGCAGCACGGCGTCGTCGCCGTGGTCACCGCCGCCGGCAGCACACTTTCGCACAGCGCCATCCTGGCGCGCAGCCTGCACCTGCCTTTGGTGGTGGGGAATGCGCAGGCACTGCAGAAGATCAACGATGGCGACGTGCTGCTGGTCGATGGCGCCACCGGCGTGGTCGTGGTCAATCCCGACCCGGACGACCTGCGCCGCTACCGCGAACGATTGCGCGACGCCGCACGCGAAGCCCGCGAGCTCGGCCGCCTGCGTTCCAAGCCCAGCCGCACCCGCGACGGCGTCGACATCGCCCTGTGGGCCAACGCGGAGTCGCTGGAGGACGTGGCGAACGCCCATACCCTCGGCGCCACCGGCGTGGGCCTGTACCGCACCGAATTCCTGTTCCTGCAGCAGCGCGAGCTGCCCAGCGAAGAGCAGCAGTTCCAGGTCTACCGCGACCTTGTGCTCGGCATGGGAGGGCGGCCGGTGACCATCCGCACCCTCGACCTGGGCGCCGACAAGGCGGACCGGGCCGGCCTGGTCGTCAGCGACGAGGACAACCCGGCGCTCGGCCTGCGTGGCGTGCGCCTGTCGCTGGCGCATGCGGGCGTGTTCGATACCCAACTGCGCGCCATCCTGCGCGCATCAGGTTATGGACCCGTGCGCATCCTGGTGCCGATGGTCAGCAGCCGCGAGGAAATCCTCGAGGTCCGTCGCCGGCTCCGGCGCGTCGCGCTGCAGTTGCGCAAGCAGGGGCACGAGATCGCCGGGCAGGTCGAACTCGGCGCGATGATCGAGGTGCCCGCCGCGGCGATCGCCCTGCACGGGTTCGTCGACGTGGTGGACTTCGTCTCCATCGGCACCAACGACCTGGTGCAGTACCTGCTGGCCGCGGACCGCAACAACGATGCGCTCGGCGAACTCTATTCGCCCTTCCACCCCGGCGTATTGCGCTTGCTCAGGCACGTGATCCGTACCGGCGCCGAGCACGGCATTCCCGTGGCGATGTGCGGCGAGATCGCCGGCGACGCCACCCTCGCGCCGATGCTGCTGGCACTGGGCCTGCGCGAATTCAGCCTGCATCCGGCCACGCTGCTGGAACTGCGCAAGGCGATCCGCGATGTGGATCTCGCCGCCCTGCAGGCACGCACCGAAAAGCTGCTGCAGGCACGCGACCGTGCCGGCATCGAGCGCTGGTTGAAGGCCGCTACCGCGAGCTGACCACCCACCCCCGGAGTGGAAGCCCGAGGTGGGAGCGACGTGAGTCGCGATGGGCCACCGGGAAAGCCTCATCGCGACTCACGTCGCTCCCACTGCACCTCCCCACTGCGCTTCCAGAGGGTGTCCATAACTCGCGGCCCGGGCGATAATGGCGCAATGAACACCTGATGCCCCGGTCGCATCCGCCTGACGGATCGGCCCCATTCCGGAGTACCGAATGGTCGAGACCATCCGCCACGACAAGACCGCACGTCAGTTGCGCCTGCTCTCCGACGCGCTCGACAGCGGTCGGCTGGGTCCCGTGCGCCGGCTGGTCAACACCTTGTCGCCTGCGGAGATCGGCAACCTGCTGGAATCGCTGCCGCCCGGCAAGCGCGAGGTCGTGTGGGGACTGGTCGATCCCGAGGACGACGGCGAGGTGCTGGTGCATGTCGGCGACGAAGTGCGCGAGAGCCTGCTGGCGGACATGGACACCGACGAGATCGTGGCCGCGGTCGAGGACCTCGACATCGACGATCTCGCGGACCTGGTCGAAGACCTGCCCGACACCGTCATCGACGAAGTCCTCAAGTCGATGGACCGGGAGAATCGCGAGCGCCTGGAGCAGGTGCTGTCGTACGCGGAGGACACCGCCGGCCGCCTGATGAACCCGGACGTGGTCACCGTGCGTGCCGACGTCAATGTCGACGTGGTGCTGCGCTACCTGCGCCTGCGCGGCGAACTGCCCGACCACACCGATCACCTTTACGTGGTCAGCCGCCGCCACCAGTACCTGGGCCGCGTGCCGCTGGCCGCGCTGGTCACGCACGAGGACACCACGCCGATCAACCGGCTGATCGACGACGAGCAGCCGGCCATCGACGTGGGCGAGAGCGCGCAGGAAGTGGCACGCCAGTTCTCCGACCACGACTGGGTGTCGGCACCGGTCGTGGACGACAACAACATCCTGCTCGGCCGCATCACCATCGACGACGTGGTCGACATCATCCGCGAGCAGGCCGAGCACCAGGCGCTGGGCGCCGCCGGCCTGGACGAGGACGAGGACCTGTTCTCGCCCGTCAAGCGTGCCGTGCGTGGCCGCGTGGTGTGGTTGGGCATCAACCTGTTCACCGCGTTCATGGCGGCGACGGTCATCGGCCAGTTCGAAGTGACGCTGGAGAAGATCGTTGCGCTGGCCGTGCTGATGCCCATCGTCGCCGGCATCGGCGGCAATGCGGCGGTGCAGGTGCTGACGCTGATGGTGCGCGGTCTGGCGCTGGGGCAAGTGGGTTCCAGCAATGCGCGCATCCTGCTGTGGAAGGAAATCCGCGTCGCGCTGATCAACGGCCTGCTGATCGGCGGCATCGTCGGCGTGATCGCATTCGCCTGGTTCCGCAATCCGCTGTTGTCGCTGGTGATCGCGCTCGCGCTGATCATCAACTTCTGCGCCGCCGCCACCGCCGGCGTGCTGCTGCCGCTGCTGCTGAAGCGCATGAACATCGACCCCGCCGTCGCCGGTACCGTCGTCGTCACCGCCGTGACCGACGTGATGGGCTTCTTCTGCTTCCTCGGCCTGGCCACGCTGATCCTGCTGCACTAGGCCGGCCACCATGGGGTGGAAACGAAACCGGGACCGCATGCGGTCCCGGTCAGGCCGTCAGGAAGACGGGCGCCGTCGCCCTACTCAGAAGCTGGCGCGCACGCCCAGGCGATAGAAGCGCACGTCCTCGTAGAACTCCGCTTCACCGACCAGCCCCCACGTCGGGGTCACGCGGTACTGGAGGCCCAGGTTGCCGATCATGGAATGGTCGACCACCAGGTTGTCGTCCACGCGCAGGTAACCCGCTTTCGCCCACAGCTCCAGACCGGACACCGGCCGGGCACGGATGCCCAGCATCAGCTTGCCGGCATACACGTGGTCGCTGCCGCTCAGGCTGTCGCCGCTGGCGGCATCGTCGTAATCCAGCTTGACGCCCAGCCGCACCAACGACAGCTCGCTGATGAAATCGGCGCGCGGCGACAGGGAAAGGCTCGCTCCCAGGCCCAGTTCGGTCTGGTCGATCGTGGCCTTCAGCCTCTCTGCATCGAGGCTCCAGGTTTCCGATACCTGGTCGTAACCACCAAACACGTACAGGTTGTCGGTCACTGCCACCGATCCCCGGATGTAGCCGCCGTCGACGCTTTCATCCACTTCGTAAAGATCCACGTCCGCGCGGCCGATGCCCGCTTCCACGTATGTATAGGCGGGTCCTTCGATCGTTTCCCGCTGCACCGCGGGCGTGTACTGCGGCGCCTGCGCGGCCGGCACTGCGGGTTGTCCCTGGGCGGGAGTCCCGGTCGACTCGGCGGTCGCCGCCTTCTGCCGCTCCCACCACGGAGAGCGCTGGGCGTCCGCATCGGACGACCACGCCAACGCGACCAACAGGGCTGCACAGGCGCAGCCGGTCCTGATATCCATCTTCATGTAGTAATTCCCCATTTTCTCGTGGTGATGCGCTCCACGCCTTGGGTCGTGCGACCTTGCCCGACCTTTCCCTGGCGTGGAGGCGTGATTCTAAGGGACGGGGCCGCCATGCGGCGCGGGGCGGCCTTTCCGGCAATACGCACGGCCCGACGGCATGAGCGCCGACATCGCCGATGCGGGCTTTCCTACGCATCGCAACGGCAGGTGCTGATTCCGGACGTCCCTCCACAGGCACGACGCTGGACACCCCTCGGCCCCACTGTCTGCCATGCGCCTGCTGCTCTTCCTCCTTCTCTGCTCGCTGGCCTGGCCTGGCCTGTCGGCGCCACTGCCCGATCCGATGCTGGCGACCACGTATCGCGAAGGTGTCCCCGTCGACGCCTTCCTGGTCAGCGAAAAGCTGGACGGCGTGCGCGCCCGTTGGGATGGCCGGGCACTGTGGACCCGCGGCGGCGCACGGATCGCGGCGCCGTCGGCCTTCACGCGCGGCTGGCCGATCGACCCGATGGAGGGTGAACTGTGGATCGCGCGTGGCCGCTTCGACGACGTCAGTGCCCTTGTCCGCCGCGTCGGCACCGATGCGCAGGCCTGGCGCGACGTGCGCTTCATGGTCTTCGACCTGCCGACGCATCCGGGACCGTTCGCCGAGCGCGTCGTACGCATGCGTTCCATGACCTCGGCCGCAGGCAACACGCACCTGCAGACGATTCCACAACGACGCTTCGATACCGCTGCGGCACTGGATGCGGAACTGGCCCGCGTGGTCGCCGCCGGGGGCGAAGGCCTGATGCTGCATCGACGCGACGCGTTCTATCGTGCGGGACGCAGCGAAGACCTGCTGAAGTACAAGCCGCATGAGGACGCGGAGGCGCAGGTCGTCGCGCACCTGCCCGGCAAGGGCAAGTACGCAGGCATGATGGGCGCACTGCAGGTGCGCACACCGGACGGGCGCAGCTTCCGCCTCGGCACCGGCTTCACCGACGCCCAACGGGCCAGGCCACCGCCACCCGGCACATGGCTGACCTATCGCTACAACGGCCTCACCTCGACCGGGCTGCCGCGCTTCGCCCGCTTCATGCGGATGCGCGACGAGATGCCACCTCCCGACCCGAAGCGCTGACGCGGTGGACCGGCGCCACGGGGTATGCTGCCGCCCGTTACCCTTGGACCGCGACCGCCATGCGCTTTCTCGCCACCGCCTGCCTGGGCCTGCTGCTGATCCTGATGACCGCCTGCGCCACCACGTCCTCCATGAACCCGACCGGCGAGTTCGTCTCGCGTGAGGTCGCGCTGGAAGGCAAGACCTACCGTTACCAGGTGTTCGTGCCGGCCGCGCGCTTCCGCGGCGGCAAGCCGCCGGTGGTGCTGTTCCTCAACGGCTCCGGCGAGCGCGGCGACGATGGCGTGAAGCAGACGATGGCCGGCCTGGGACCGTACCTGCGCCAGCATGCCGATACGTTCCCGGGCGTGGTGGTGTTCCCGCAGGCGCCGGACGATACCGAATGGACCGAAGTCGCGGGGCCGATCGCCTTTGCGACGCTGGACGCGGCGATGCGCGAATTCAACGGCGATCCGGACCGCGTCTCACTGACCGGCATGTCGATGGGCGGCTACGGCACCTGGGAACTGGCATTGCAGCAACCCACCCGCTTCGCCGCGCTGGTGCCGGTCTGCGGTGGCATCACCGTGGACTGGACGGATGCGCGTCCGGGCCTGCGCGCGCACAGTGTCGGCAATGCCGCCGACCCGTTCGCCGCCACCGCGCAGCGGCTGAAAGACATCCCGGTGTGGATCTTCCATGGCGGCCAGGACAACGTGGTGCCGCCGTCGCAGTCGCGCCGCATGGGTGCCGCCCTGAAGGCCGCCGGCGCACGTGATGCGCGCTATACCGAATTCCCCGACGCCAACCACAACAGTTGGGATGCCACGTACGCTTACACGCCGATGTGGGACTGGCTGTTCGCGCAGAAGCGCGGGCACTGAGCCGTGGCCGAACTCGTCCCCGACTACTTCATCGCCGGCTGGCGCGAGCGCGAACTGGCCTGCGCCTGCGGCTGGCAGGGCGACAGCCGTGCGATGGCCATGGAACTGCATGACGCAGTCACCGATTACGCCTGCCCGCAGTGCGGCAACCTGCTGTTGATCGTGTCGCACCCGTCGCTGGACCAGGTCCGCGCCGCCGCCGCGACCGGCCACCAGGAGGCCGCGGCCCAGCTGGCCATCATCGAGGAAGCGCGCGTCCGCTTCCCGTCCGGCGCCGGCTGATACCACGCGGCCTGCGTCACGCTTCCCGCCTCCCACCACCCCGGCACGCCCGGCTTCCCTCAACCATCCCCCATCGCGGCCGATAACACGGCATCCCTGGTGGCCGACGGGCATCCGCCCATGGCCGTGAGAGCGACACGCGATGGCTGACGTGGCCGATGACAATTCCGGTATTGCTGGTGGCCTGCGGCGGCTGTGGCCGCGTCGCCGCGAGGCCGTCGCGCCCGCATCGCGCGAACTCGCCACGACCAAGACCTCGAGCCAGCGGCCGGCGATCAGCAGCGCGCAGCTGCAGGCATTGTTCGTGCACGCGGAGGAACCCGCCACCCTGCTGTCCGCCTTCGCCGACGGTGTCGCCGGCCTGCCCGGCGAACTGCACGGCATGGGAGAGCGGTTGCAGTCCGCGCACGCCGAAGGCGACTGGCCGCGTTACGGCCGCGCGCTGCGGCAGCTGATCGACAAATACATCCGCACGATCCAGGACGAACCACTGGCCGGCGAAGCCGAACAGCTCCGCGACCTGCTGCACCACCTGCTGGTCGGCGGCATGGAACACCTGCTGCGCGACGATGGCGCGCTGCTGCCCCAGGCACACGCGCTGGCGGACCGGGTGCGGCAGTGGCAGGCCAACCAGCCCATCGGCGACCTCGACACCGACCTGCGCGAGCTCTGCCTGCAGGTCGGGCAGCGCACGCACGAGGTGGACGACGCGCAAGAGCTGATGCGCAGCCTGTTCGACCTGCTGCTGGAGAACGTCGGCGAGCTGATCGAGGACGGCAGTTGGCTGCAGGACCAGATCGGCGCCGTGCGCCAGTTGCTCGCCGGTCCGCTCGACCGCACCGCGCTGGAGCAGACCCGCGCCGGCCTGCGCGAAGTCATCTACAAGCAGGGCCTGCTGAAGCAGGGCCTGGCCGAATCGAAGGCGTCGATGAAGGAGATGATGGTGACCTTCGTCGAGCGGCTCGATGGGATGGCCAGCAGCACCGGCGAATTCCACGACCGCATCAGCTTCCACGCGCAGGCCGTGCGCGACAGCCGCAGCATCGCCGAACTGGGCAAGCGGATGGAGGACATCCTGGAAGACACCGCGCAGGTGCAGGCGCAGGCGCTGCGTGCCCGCGACAGCCTGATGGAAGCGCGGCGCGAGGTGGAGGAAGCCGAACGGCGCGTGCAGGACCTCGAACAGGAACTGCAGTCGGTCTCCGAACTGGTGCGCGTGGACCAGCTGACCGAAGCGCTGAACCGCCGCGGCTTCGACGAACTGTTCAAGCGCGAATCGGTGCGTGCCCTGCGCAGCGGCCAGACGCTGAGCCTGGCGCTGCTGGACCTCGACGACTTCCGCCACATCAATGCCGCGCACGGACACCTCGGTGGCGACGCGGCGCTGTGCCACGTCGTGACGCTGGCGCGCGCCACCCTGCGTGCCACCGACGCGGTGGCGCGTTTCGGCGGCGAGGAATTCGTGCTGCTGCTGCCGGAAACCAGCTTCCTGGAAGCCATGGGCACGCTGGAGCGCCTGCGCGACCGGCTGGCGCACAAGCCGCTGGTCTACGACGGCCGCGGCATCCTGGTGACCTTCAGTGCCGGCGTGGCGCGCTGGCACCCGGGCGAATCGCAGGACGAACTGCTGGCCCGCGCCGACCGCGCCATGTACCAGGCCAAGCAGGCAGGCAAGGACCGCGTGATCGCCGCGCCGGAGTGACCCGCGGATGCGGGCGCGAAACGGCCTTGATCACACTCGCCTCGCAAAGAATGAACCCGCCATCCCGGCGCAGGCCGGGACCCAGCGACTTTATCCACCCCGACAAAGCGCCAAGGGCGCGGCTCGACTGAAGAACCACCGGCATTGGGTCCCGGCCTGGGCCTGGATGACGGTATCCGGATACTCGTCGCACATCGAGCAGACATCGCGTGCGCAACGTAACGACACCCCTCAGCCCAGCAGCATCTCCAGCACCGCCATGCGGATGGCGACACCGTTGCTGACCTGGCGCAGCACCAGCGACTGCGGGCCGTCGGCCACCTCGTCGGTGATTTCCACGCCGCGGTTGATCGGCCCGGGGTGCAGCACCACCGCATCCTTCGCGGCACGCGCCAGGCGCATGGCGGTGAGTCCGTAATCGCGGTGGTAGTCCTCGATCGACGCGACCAGCCCTTCTTCCATGCGCTCGCGCTGCAGGCGCAGCATCATCACCACGTCGACGCCGTCCAGCATCGCATCGAAGTCCTGCCCGACCTCGCAGCCCGCCAGAGTGCCGTCGTCCGGCAGCAGCGACTGCGGACCGCAGACGCGGATCTCGCCCGCACCCAGCGTCTTCAATGCATGCAGGTCCGAACGCGCCACGCGCGAGTGGTTCACATCGCCGACCATCAACACCTTCAGGCGCGAGAAGTCGGCTCCCTTGGCCTGGCGGATCGTCAGCACGTCCAGCAGCCCCTGGGTCGGGTGCGCGCTGCGGCCATCGCCGGCATTGATCAGCGCCGTGCCCTCGCCCGCCTCGGCGGCCAGCGCGGCGACCGCGCCGTCTTCCGCGTGGCGGACGATGAAACCGCGCACGCCCATCGCCTCCAGGTTGCGCAGCGTGTCGCGTGCGGTTTCGCCCTTGCGGGTGGACGAGGTGGAGGCATCGACATTCACCACGTCCGCCCCCAGCCGCTGCGCGGCGATGTGGAACGAACTGCGCGTACGCGTGGACGGTTCGAAGAAGAGCGTGCACACGGTGGTGCCGTCCAGCACCTGCCGCCGCGGCGTGCGCCCGAGCGCGGCGTCGCGGATCTGGCCGGCGCGATCGATCAGCCGGCACAGCGTCTCGCGCGGCAGGCCATCGAGGGTCAACAGGTGCTGCAGGCGTCCAGCCGAATCGAGTTGTGGGGTCATGGGGCGTCGTCGGGAAAGAATCAGGTCAGGAGAGTGGCGTCTTGCGGTGCGGCCAGCCAGCGCTCGATGATCACGGCGGCCGCCACGGCATCGAGCGCGGCAGCGTCGCGGCGGCGCTTGCGGCCTTCGGCACGGTCCAGCGCGAAGCGTTCCGCCGCCTCCACCGAACTGGTGCGTTCGTCCACCAGCACCACCGGCAACTGGTAGCGCGCACGCAGCTCGCGTGCGAAGGCATGGGCGCGCTTGCGAATCGGCTGGTCGCCGCCCTCCAATGTCATCGGGTCGCCGACCACCAGGCCATCGGGCTTCCACTCCGCGTGCAGCCTGTCGATCGCCGGCCAGTCGGGGCCATGGCCATGCACGTCGATCACCGCCAGCGCACGCGCGCCGGTGCCGAAGGCGCTGCCGACGGCGACGCCGATGCGGCGGGAACCCACGTCGAATCCCAGTACGGTGCCATCCAGCTTCATGACCAGTGCCTCCGTTCGATACGGGCCGCGCCATCCTGCGACGGCGGGCGTAGACGCGACGTCGGCGCGCGCGCACTCATGCGTGGCCGCTGTAATCCGTCAACCGGGTCATGTCGACGCCGATGCGCTGACCGGCCGCCTGCCAGCGCTGTTCCAGCGGCACGGTGAACAGCAGTTCGGCGTCCGCCGGTGCGGTCAGCCAGCTGTTCTCGCCCAGTTCGTATTCCAGTTGACCAGCACCCCAGCCTGCGCAGCCCAGCGCCACCACGACATTCGCCGGCCCCTCGCCTTCCGCCATCGCTTCGAGGATGTCGCGCGAGGTGGTCAGGTACAGGCCGCTGGCGACTTCCAGCGTGGATTCCCAGGCGCGGGCACTGTCGTGCAACACGAAGCCGCGCTCCGGGTGCACCGGTCCGCCCGCCAGCACGATCTGCTCGTCCAGCCGCGGATCGTGCGAGGCGAGGTTCATCTGCCGCAGCACCTCGCCCAGCGTGTATTCGGAGGGGCGGTTGACGACCACGCCCATGGCGCCTTCGTCGTCGTGCTGGCAGATCAGGGTGACGGCACGGGCGAAATTCGGATCGGACAGCGCCGGCGAGGCGATCAGCAGTTGGTTGGCCAGGGGCGTGGCGACATCGTGCATGGCCGCCATTCTAGCCCGCCGCCGCGCATGCCGCGCCTGCGCGGACACGTGCTGTCCGCAACACGCCCTAGAATCGGCCTCTCTTTTCAGGATATCCGCCCATGTCAGGCTATTGCGACATCGCTCCCGGCCATCCCCTGCACGGCCCCTACCACGACCGGGAGTACGGCTTCCCGCAACGCGACGAAGCCGTGCTGTTCGAACGCCTGCTGCTGGAGATCAACCAGGCCGGCCTGAGCTGGGAAACGATGCTGAAGAAGCGCGAGGGCTTCCGCACCGCCTACAGCGGCTTCGATGTGGACAAGGTCGCCCGGTACGGCGACAAGGACCGCACCCGCCTGCTCGCCGACCCCGGCATCATCCGCAACCGGTTGAAGGTCGAGGCCGCGATCCACAACGCGCAGGTGATCCAGCAACTTCGCAAGACGCACGGCAGCTTCGCCGCGTGGCTGGATGCGCACCATCCGCTGCCGAAGGCCGACTGGGTCAGGCTGTTCAAGAAGACCTTCCGCTTCACCGGCGGCGAGATCACCAACGAATTCCTGATGAGCCTGGGCTACCTGCCGGGCGCGCACCGCGCGGACTGCCCGGCCTTCAAGCGTGCATCGAAGCAGCGCCCGCCGTGGATGGCAGCCGCGGGGCATTGATCCGGCGCAATCCGCGCGCGCCACAATGGTCGTATGCTGCCGCGCCACCCTGCGGGCGATAATCGTCGTTTCGCCAAGCCGATGCCCCTCCCGATGCACGAAGACCGTATCCGCCACGCCGGCCTGCGCGGCCGCGTAATCAGCGCCGAGCACGCCGCCAGCCTCATCCAGCCCGGCGAGACCGTCGCCATGAGCGGCTTCACCGGCTCCGGCTATCCCAAGGCGGTGCCGCTGGCGTTGGCGACGCGCATCGAACAAGCCCACTCGGCCGGCCTGCCCTTCCAGATCAAGCTGATGACCGGTGCATCGACGGCTCCGGAGCTGGACGGCGCCCTCGCCAAGGCCGACGCCATCGCACTGCGCATGCCGTTCCAGAGTGATCCGGACGCACGCAAGCGCATCAACGAGGGCACGCTGGACTACATCGACATCCACTTGAGCCATGTCGCGCAGCACGTGTGGTTCGGCTTCTACGGCCCCATAGATACCGCGGTGATCGAGGTCTCCGCCATCCGCGAAGACGGCACGCTGGTGCCGTCCACCTCGGTCGGCAACAACAAGACGTGGCTGGACCTGGCGAAGAAGGTCATCGTCGAGGTCAACGACTGGCAGCCCGCCGACATCGAAGGGATGCACGACATCTACTACGGCACCGCGCTGCCGCCGCACCGCAAGCCGATCCCGCTGGAACATGTGCACGACCGCATCGGCGACACTGCGCTGCGCTGCGATCCGGACAAGATCGTCGCGGTCGTCCGCACGCACGGCCCCGACCGCAACAGTCCGTTCACGCCCATCGACGGCACCAGCGAGCGCATCGCCGGGCACCTGATCGACTTCCTGAAGCACGAAGTCGCGCTGGGCCGCCTGCCGCCGAACCTGCTGCCGCTGCAGTCCGGCGTCGGCAATATCCCCAACGCCGTGCTCGCGGGGCTGGCAAAAAGCGGCTTCCGTGGATTGACCGCATTCACCGAGGTGATCCAGGACGGCATGCTCGACCTGCTGCGCGACGGCGTGCTGGACGTGGCGTCATGCACGGGCTTCGCCCTCAGCCCCGAGGCGAATGAAGCGTTCAAGCGCGACATCGCCTTCTACCGCGAGCGCATCATCCTGCGCACGCAGGAAATGTCGAACCATCCGGAACTCGTGCGCCGCCTGGGCTGCATCGGCATGAACGGGATGATCGAGGCCGACCTCTACGGCAATGTCAATTCCACCCACGTGATGGGCAGCCGCATCCAGAACGGCATCGGCGGCTCGGGCGACTTCGCGCGCAACGGGTTCATGTCGGTGTTCCTGAGTCCCAGCACCGCCAAGGGCGGCAGCATTTCCGCACTGGTGCCGATGGTCAGCCATGTGGACCACACCGAACACGACGTTTCGGTCATCGTCACCGAACAGGGCCTGGCCGACCTGCGCGGCCTTACGCCAAAGCAGCGCGCCCGCCTGCTGATCGCCAACTGCGCGCATCCGGATTACCACGACGCGCTGCAGGATTATTTCGACCGCGCCCTGCACCACAGCTACGGCAAGCACACCCCGCACCTGCTGCCGGAAGCGCTGTCGTGGCACCAGCGCTGGCTGGACACCGGCAGCATGAAGGCCTGAACCAGCGCCTTTGCAGGATGGGTTGAGCCGAAGGCGATACCCATCATCGGCTGACTCGTCGGTTCTTCATGATGGGATCGCCTTCGGCTCAACCCATCCTGCGTTTCTATTCAGGCGCTGCGCTCGACCAGGCGCTGTCCCTTCATCGTTCCCAACACGCGCACGGCACGCGCCATGAACAACCCGCTGAAAAGTCCGTACGTTGCGGAAACCATGGCCACCGCCATCGTCGTGTCGAGGACGCCAGGCTTGATGGCATGGGCCACGGCCACCGCGTACTTGAAGAAGAAGATGCCCATCATCGGCGCCAGCGGCAGCCAACTGCCGGCCACCGTGAACTGCGCGGTCGCTGCGTCGTAGGACGCGGTGCGCGACGGTCCACGAGCGAGGCTGATGGCCACCACGGCACCCCACGCGCAGGCCCACGCGACCAGCGACGTGAGATGCGCATCGAAGGTCGACCACACCGAGTACAGCGACCAGCCCAGCATCGCGACCGGCAATAGGATCAGCCGGTTGCGCGAGACCTGCCGCGTCCTGCTCTGGACGTAACCCAGGTAGACCAGTCCGGAGAACAGGGCAAAGACCCAGAGCGGGGTGTGCGTGAGTATCTGCGTGATCACGGAGGGGTTCCTGGAATTCCGACACCATGCCGGGTCAGGAACATCTTCCGGCCGGTGTCGCGGGAACTTAGGTGCCGGAAGTCACCAGTTTGGCGTGCAGGAAGGCCTGAAGACTCCCCTCCTCCATCGCTTGTACTGTCCTACCTAGCGGATCGCCAGCATCAGGGCTGCGGACACCAGGACCACGACGCCCGCGAGAATAGTGGTGTGCCGTACCGTCCGGCGGCGCACCTCCCGCACTTCATACCTGGCCGGGACAAGCGGAAACAGCCGCGCAAGCAAGACGAACAATGCAATTACACCGACCGAAGACACCAGCAGACCGTATGCGCCGCCGTACAGGATGACCACGACCATTCCCACCAGAAGCAGCACCTCCGTGGCGACCGTAGCAAGAACCCCACTCCAGACCGACACATGGCTGGCCTTGTCGCAGCGACGGCAGATGGCAGGCCAGAACGGCGTCGCCGTGACCTTGCGCCACATGCTGATGCTCTTCTCGGCGCAATGCGGACACGCGTTCATTCAACGTCATCCAGGCCAAGTGTTTCCGTCCACTCCTTCGCGATGGCATCCGGCCCCCTGAGTTTCCATTCCCAAGCCTGCTGGACGGTCAGTTTGCGAACGCCACTGACCCCGAGATCGACGGTACGGGGCTGGGAACCGTCGATCAGGGATATCCCCCACGCAGCACCCTGCTCCACCCCGATGCATAGGCATGGATGGAAGAAGACGTCTTCGTAGATGTCTCCCGGCGAGATATCCTCATGACTAGGATCGAATGGCTTACTGGGCTTGTTCACTGCAATCCTTCGACACCTGAAAACTCCCACGAGACAGCAAGCAAGATTGCCTCGCCATCGACCTATTCTGGTGCGGCGGCAAAGCACGTTACCTCGAAGGCAAGGCGCTTATGTTCCATGACAGAGCAACTTGCTTCGATGGGAAGGCTCTACTGTGCCATGACGAGGCTATTTTGCTCGGCGTCGAGGCTTTCAGCCCAGCGCAGCAAGGCATTGAGAGTCGATGACAAGGCAACGAGCCTTGGCGTCGAGGCTATTTGCCTTGATGGCAGTGCCCGGCACGCCAGCCGCGACGCGACCTACGCTGCTTCTCAGCCAAAAAAAGGGGCGGTCGCCCGCCCCTTCCTGGTTGCAGCCGGGCATGCTGGATCAGCGGACTTCCGCGATCTCCACGCCATCCAGACCCTGCGCCAGCGTGCGGGCGTCGCCGCCCTGGGCCAGCTTGATGCGCAGGCGCACTTCGTTCTGCGAGTCGGCGAAGCGCAGCGCGTCCTCGTAGCTGATCTCGCCGGCCTGGTACAGCTCGAACAGGGCCTGGTCGAAGGTCTTCATGCCGAGGTTGGTGGACTCCTTCATCACTTCCTTCAGCTTGTGCACCTCGCCGTCGCGGATGTAGTCCTGCACCAGCGGCGTACCCAGCAGGATTTCCATCGCCACGCGGCGTGCCTTGCCGTCCGGGGTGGGAATCAACTGCTGCGCGACCACGCCCTTTAGGTTGAGCGACAGGTCCATCAGCAACTGCGTGCGGCGGTCTTCCGGGAAGAAGTTGATGATGCGGTCCATCGCCTGATTGGCGTTGTTGGCGTGCAGCGTGCACAACACCAGGTGGCCGGTTTCGGCGAAGGCGATGGCGTGGTCCATGCCCTCGCGGGTGCGCACCTCGCCGATCATGATGACGTCAGGCGCCTGGCGCAGCGTGTTCTTCAGCGCCGCTTCCCAGCTGTCGGTGTCGATGCCGACCTCGCGCTGGGTGATGATGCAGCCTTCGTGCTTGTGCACGAATTCGATCGGGTCCTCGATCGTGATGATGTGACCGGTCGAATTCTGGTTGCGGTAGCCGATCATCGCCGCCAGCGACGTCGACTTGCCGGTGCCGGTGGCGCCGACGAACAGGATGATGCCGCGCTTGGTCATCGCCAGCGTCTTGATGACCGGCGGCAGGTTCAGCTCCTCGATGGTCGGGATGCGCGTCTCGATGCGACGCAGCACCATGCCGACCTGGTTGCGCTGGTAGAAGCAGCTGACACGGAAGCGGCCCACGCCGGCCACGCCGATGGCGAAGTTGCACTCGTGGGTCTTTTCGAACTCCTCGCGCTGCGCCGGCGTCATCACGTTCAACACCAGGTCGCGCGACTGCTGCGAGGTCAGCGGCGTCTGCGTGATCGGCGAGATCTTGCCGTGCACCTTGATGGACGGCGGCATGCCGGACGTGATGAACAGGTCCGAGGCCTTCTGGTGCGCCATCAGCTTGAGAAAAGAGGTGAAATCGATACTGCTCATGGGTGGCTCCTGGAGGAGCCGTGATTCGTGATTCGTGAGCAGTGATTCGCAAGAACGGTTATCCGACCGCGTATTCACCCCACCACTTCATCGAACCCCGGCTTTTGAAAAAACACGAATCACGAATCACGAATCACGAATCACCACTCACAAGGCTATTCGAACAGCCGCTTTTCCTTCGCGTATTCCTTGGCCTGCTGGCGCGTGATCAGGCTGCGCTTCACCAGGTCCTGCAGGTGCTGGTCCAGCGTCATCATCCCGTAGTTCTGGCCGGTCTGGATGGCCGAGTACATCTGCGCCACCTTGTCCTCGCGGATCAGGTTGCGGATGGCCGGGGTGCCGACCATGATTTCCCAGGCGGCCGTACGGCCACCACCGATCTTCTTCAGCAGCGCCTGCGAGATGACGGCACGCAGCGACTCCGACAGCATCGAGCGGACCATCGGCTTTTCGCCAGCGGGAAACACGTCGATGATGCGGTCGATGGTCTTGGCCGCCGAGCTGGTATGCAGGGTGGCGAACACCAGGTGGCCGGTTTCCGCGGCGGTCAGCGCCAGGCGGATGGTTTCCAGATCGCGCAACTCGCCGACCAGGATGTAGTCGGGATCCTCGCGCAGCGCCGAGCGCAGGGCTTCGTTGAAGCCGTGCGTGTCGCGGTGCACTTCGCGCTGGTTGATCAGGCACTTCTGCGAGGTATGCACGAATTCGATCGGATCCTCGACGCTGAGGATGTGGCCGTATTCGTTCTTGTTGATGTGGTCGATCATCGCCGCCAGCGTGGTCGACTTGCCCGAGCCGGTCGGGCCGGTCACCAGGATCAGACCCTGCGGCTGCTGGATCAGTTCGCGGAACAGCGGCGGACAGCCCAGGTCTTCCAGCGTCAGCACTTCCGAGGGAATGGTGCGGAACACCGCACCCGCGCCGCGGTTCTGGTTGAACGCGTTGACGCGGAAGCGCGCCAGCGACGGGATCTCGAACGAGAAGTCGACCTCGAGGAACTCTTCGAAGTCGCGACGCTGCTTGTCCGACATGATGTCGTAAACCAGCGCGTGCACCTGCTTGTGGTCCAGCGCCGGAATGTTGATGCGGCGCACGTCGCCGTCCACGCGGATCATCGGCGGCAGGCCGGCCGAGAGGTGGAGGTCGGACGCTTTGTTCTTTACCGAAAACGCCAAGAGCTCGGCGATATCCATGACGCTGCTTCCCCAAGTTGCTGCGAACTGGAACCTTGATTCCCCGGAAGGCAGTATAGCGCCCTCGTCGTTTCCGCCAATGGCTGGATGAACATGCTCGCCGACACCCTCAGCGAGACCCTGCAACACCTTGAAAACGCAGCCAAAGACGCACATCGGCCAGCCCCCGCGCTGCTGGCCGTGTCGAAGCTGCAGCCGGCCGCGTCCATTGCCGCCCTGGCCCGCGCCGGCCAGCGCGCGTTCGGCGAGAACTACGTGCAGGAGGCGCAGGGAAAGATCGGCGAACTGGCCGGCATGGGACTGGAATGGCATCTCATCGGCCACCTGCAATCGAACAAGGCCGACATCGCCGCGCGCCTGTTCGACTGGGTCCAAACGGTAGACCGTCACAAATTGATCGGCGCGTTGTCACGGTATCGCCCGGCCGACCGGGCAGCGTTGAACGTGCTGATCCAGGTCAACATCGACGACGAGGCCAGCAAGCACGGCTGCGATCCGGACGAGATCCCCGCCCTGGCCGAGGCCATCGTGGCCGCCCCGCAGCTGCGCCTGCGCGGGCTGATGGCTATTCCGGCACCGCACCCGGACCCGGCCGCGCGTTCGGCCGCGTTCGGCCGCATGAAGACGCTGCAGGACGCCTTGGCCGAACAGCACCCGGGTATCGACACGCTGTCGATGGGCATGAGCGGCGATTTCGCCGAGGCCATCGCGCATGGTGCGACGATGGTCCGGATCGGCACAGCGCTGTTCGGCGCACGGCCGGCATGATGATTCCCTTTCCACGCGATCCACGAGACCACACGCCATGTCTTCCCCGCATTCGTCCCCCGTGTTGACGCATCCCCTGGCCTTCATCGGCGGCGGCAACATGGCGCGCAGCCTGATCGGCGGCCTGATCAAGCGCGGCGCCGACCCGTCGCGCATCCGCGTGGCCGAACCGGCGGAACCGCTGCGCGCGGCGCTGGCCGCGGACTTTGGCGTACAGGTCTTCGCAGAGGCGGGCGAAGCCGTGTACGGCGCCGACACCTGGCTGTTCGCGGTGAAGCCGCAGGTGATGCGCACGGTGTGCGAGGGCCTCGCACCGCGTGCGCAGGCGCAGCGCCCGCTCGCCGTTTCCATCGCTGCCGGCATCACCGGCGCACAGATGCAGCGCTGGCTGGGCGGCGGCGTGCCGGTGGTGCGCAGCATGCCGAACACGCCGGCCATGCTCGGTGCAGGCGTTACCGGCCTGCATGCCAGCGAAGAAGTCGATGCCGCCGGTCGCCAGCGCGCGGAACTGCTGTTGTCGGCCGCAGGCCCGACGGTGTGGATCGACAGCGAGGCGAAGATGGATGCGGTCACCGGCGTGTCCGGCAGCGGACCGGCCTATGTATTCCTGCTGGCCGAAGCGATGGAAGAAGCAGCGAAAGCCGAAGGCCTGCCCGCCGACGCAGCGCGCACGCTGGTGCTGCAGACCGTCCTCGGCGCGGCGCGCATGCTGACGGAAAGCGGCGAAGCGCCCGCCGAACTCCGACGCCGCGTCACCTCACCGAACGGCACCACGCAGGCCGCCATCGAAACGTTCCAGGCGGGCGGTTTCGAAGCCCTGGTCGCGAAGGCCGTGCATGCCGCCACCGAGCGCGGCGCCGAACTGTCGGCGGCGAACGGGTAGTACTCGCCTTCATTCCTGCCTCCACGGTCCCTGCCATGCGCCGCCCTTCCCTGCTGATCCTGCTCGCCCTCTCCTCGCTGCTGCCCGCCTGCTCCGGCGGCGAAGCGCCACGCGCAGCCGAGTTCATCCCGGCGGCACCGTCCGAAGCCGACTTCGGCACCCTGCGCGTGCGCTACAACGCGCTGCCCACGCTGTCGCTGAGCGAATCCGTGGCGAAGCAGTACGGCGTGCCGCGCGATGCCGGGACCGCGCTGGTACTGGTCGCGCTGCGCGAAGTCAGGGGCAACGAGGAAATCGATGCCGACGGCGAGGTGGCCGTCAGCGCGCATGACCTGTCCGGTGCGCGGCAAACCGTCACGCTGCGCAAGGTGGATGCGGGCGGCTACATGGACCACATCGGCGTTGCGCGCATCTCGCCGCGCGACTCCTACCGCTTCGAGGTGGTGGTGACGTCGGGTGGTCGCACGGAAACCGTGAAGTTCCAGCGGAATTTCTGAGGCGTCGCAACGCTGCGCTGTTGTGGGAGCGACGTAAGTCGCGATGAAGCACCGCGGCGGCCTATCGCGACTTACGTCGCTCCCACGGTGAAACGTGCTCAGCCACGCTTTGCGGACCACGCCCGGATGATCGCCGCGATCGCCTGCACGCCGTCGGTGAGCGCCGCCGGCCCGGGCTGCAGGATCAGTGGCGACTTGATTTCGTGCAGTTCGCCGTCGCGCACGGCGGGGATGGCGTGCCAGCCGGGACGCGCCGCGACGCGATCGGGACGGAACTTCTTGCCGCACCACGACCCCAGGATGATGTCGGGCGCACGGCGCACCACCTCGCTGCCGTCGGCGAGGATGCGGTGCTTCGCCAGCGATTCCTTCGCCATCTCCGGGAACACGTCGTCGCCGCCGGCAATGCCGACCAGCTCCGACACCCAGCGGATGCCGGTGATCTGCGGTTCGTCCCACTCCTCGAAGTAGACCGTCGGCCGGCGTGGCAGGCACGCCGCCTGCGCACGCACCTCGTCCAGCCCGCGCTGCAGCGTATCGGCGTAGTCGTTGGCACGCGCCGGCGCACCCACCAGTGCGCCGAGCCGCCGGACGTAGTCGACGATGCCCTCCACGCTGCGGTGGTTGCTGATCCACACTTCCACGCCCTGCCGGACCAGTTCGGCGGCGATGTCGGCCTGGATATCGGAGAAGCCGATGGCCAGGTCCGGCTGCAGCTTCAGGATCTCGCCGATCCTGGCACTGGTGAACGCACTGACTTTCGGCTTCTCCTTGCGCGCCTGCGGCGGACGCACGGTGAAGCCGCTGATGCCGACGATGCGGTCCTGCTCGCCAAGCGCGTACAGCGTTTCGGTCGGCTCCTCGGTCAGGCAGACGATGCGCTGCGGGCCGGTCCTCACGCTATGTATCCTGTGGGAGCGACGCAAGTCGCGAGCCTCTCGCGATACCCCAAGAGCTCGCGACTCAGGTCGCTCCCACGCGTGCTGCCGATGCGGTTCACGGAAACAGCATCCGCTTGCTCCACGCGCCGGCACTGTCGCACTCGTAACGCCAGCGTTCGTGCAGGCGGAACTGTGCGCCGTACCAGAACTCGATGGCGTCAGGCGCCACGCGATAGCCGCTCCAGCCATCGGGACGCGGCACATCGCCAACGGCGAAGCGCGCTTCCACTTCCGCCATGCGTGTTTCGAACGCCTCGCGCGAATCCAGTGTCTCCGACTGGATCGAGGCCCATGCCCCCAACTGGCTCTGGCGCGGACGCGAGGCGAAGTAGGCATCGGCCTCTGCGTCGCTGACCGGCGTCACCGCGCCTTCCACGCGCACCTGGATGCCGGCCTCGCGCAGGCTGCGCCACAGGAACAGCAGTGCGGCACGCGGGTTGTCGTGCAGTTCGCGGCCCTTCTGGCTGTGCGTGTGGGTATAGAAGACGAAGCCGCGCTCGTCGCAGGCCTTCAGCAGCACGGTGCGCGCGGAGGGACGGCCATCGGCCGTGGCGGTCGCGACCGTCATCGCATTCGGCTCGACTTCGGTGCCTGCCGCCTTCGCTTCACCGAACAGGGTGGCGAACGTGGACAGGGCTTCGGCATACAGGTCGGTCATGGCGTCGCCAGGCAGCGCCCGCGCATCGGGCATGCGCTATTGTCGCGCGATGGCGCAGGCAACGCATCCCGCTGGCTTTCCCGACGTTCTCGTCGTCGACGCGCTGGCCGCGTCACGCAACATGCCGGTGCGCACGCCAGTCTTCGCCATCAGCGGCCTGCAGGGCAGCGGCAAATCGACGCTGGCCGCGCAGATCGCCGCACGGGCCGAAGCCGATGGCCTGCGCGTCGCCGTGCTGTCGCTGGACGACCTGTACCTGACCCGCGGCCAGCGCCGGCAGCTCGCCGACGAGGTGCATCCGCTGCTCGCCACGCGCGGACCGCCCGGCACGCACGACGTGGCGCTTGGCTGCCGCGTGCTGGACGCATTGAAGACGGGCCAGAACGTCGCGCTGCCGCGCTTCGACAAACTGGCCGACGACCGGGTGGAAGACGCGGCGTGGGTCCGCGTGCAGGAACGTGTCGACCTGGTGCTGTTCGAAGGCTGGTGCGTGGGCGCGACACCCGAGGCGGATGACGCGCTGGCCTCCCCCATCAACGCACTGGAGCGCGAAGAAGATGCGGACGGTCGCTGGCGGCGCCATTGCAACGAGGCGCTGCACCGCGACTACCCCGCACTGTGGTCCCGCCTCGATGCGCTCTGGTTCCTGCAACCGCCGGGCTTCGACATCGTGCGCACGTGGCGCTGGCAGCAGGAACAGGCGATGGTGGCGCGCGATCCCGCCCGCCACGGCATGGACCGGGTGCAGCTGGAGCGCTTCATCCAGCACTACGAGCGCACCAGCCGGCACCTGTTGGCGACGCTGCCGGCGACAGCGGATCGGGTGATCCGGCTGGATGAGGCGCGCAGACCTGTCGCTGCATAGATGCAGGTTGTGGGAGCGACGTAAGTCGCGATGAAGGTGCCGGATGGCGTCATCGCGACTTACGTCGCTCCCACACCTATCTATCCCACACCTGCCTACCCCACGCCTGTCCCTTGCCTCACTCCACCACGAAGCTGATCCGCAGGTTGACGCGCCATTCCTGCACGTTGCCACCGTCGTCGGTGACCACCTTGATCTCGTTGACCCAGGCACCCTTGATGTTCTTGACGGTTTCGGAGGTCTTCTTCAGGCCGACCTTGACGGCATCTTCCATGCTGGTCTTCGACGATGCGTTGACTTCGATGATCTTGGCGACGGACATGGCGCACTCCTGTTCGGTTGCCCGGCACGACGCCGGACGGCCACCGTAGTCCCGCCGGTGTTAAGTCCGCGCCACGCGCGCAGTTGGGCGGTGTAGCATCTGCACATCATGAATCCGGCCCACAACCTGATCCTGGTCGGCCCCACCGGGGCCGGCAAGACTTCCATCGGCAAGCGCGTCGCCGAGCGCTTCGGGCTGGTGTTCGTGGACGCGGACCAGGCCATCGTCGACCGCACCGGCGCCAGCATCGCCACGCTGTTCGAGCATGTGGGCGAAGCCGGCTTCCGCGAGCGTGAGAAGGCCACCCTGAACGAACTGCTGGCCGGCCATGGCCAACTGGTCTCGACCGGCGGCGGCGCCGTGCTGGACGCCGACAATCGGATACAGATGAAACAACGCGGCTACGTGGTCTACCTGCAGGTCAGCGTGGAAGCGCAGCTGAAGCGCGTCGGCCGTTGCACCAACCGCCCGCTACTGCAACGGCCGGACCGTGAGCAGGTGCTGCACGACATGGCGGCACTGCGCGAACCGCTGTACCGCGAGGTGGCCGACCTGACCCTCGACACCGACGGCCTGACGCCGCCCGAGGCGACGGCCCGCCTGACCCAGTTGCTGGCGCACCGCTGGCAGCCCATCGAAGAGAACGCATGAGCCACGCACGCACCGTCGATGTCGGCGGCGAAACCCCCTATTCCATCGCCATCGGCCCCGGCCTGCTGGCCGACGGCACCGCGCTGGCACAGCACGTGCGCGGCCGCCACGTGCTGCTGGTCAGCGATTCGATCGTCGCGCCACTGTATGCCGGCACGGTGCGCGAGGCCTTGCATGCCACGCGTCCGGACCTCGCCATCGGCACGTTCATCCTGCCGGCAGGCGAGGAATCGAAGACGCTTACGCACTTCGGCCACGCCATCGAGGCACTGGCGACCCTCGGCGCCACCCGCGACGCATGCGTGATCGCGCTGGGCGGCGGCGTGGTCGGCGACCTGGCCGGGTTCGCGGCAGCGTGCTGGATGCGCGGCGTGGACTGCGTGCAGGTGCCGACGACGCTGCTGTCGATGGTGGACTCGTCGGTGGGCGGCAAGACGGCCGTCGACATTCCGCAGGGCAAGAACCTGGTCGGCGCCTTCCACCCGCCGCGCGCGGTGTTCGCCGACACCAGCGCGCTGGCGACGCTGCCGCCACGCGAACTGCGCGCCGGCCTGGCGGAAGTCATCAAGTACGGCGCCATCCGCGACGCGCGCTTCTTCCAGTGGCTGGAACAGGAGCGCGTGGCGCTGCTGGCCATGGACGAAGAAGCGCTGGCCCTGGCCATCGCCGCCAGTTGCGAACACAAGGCCGAGATCGTCGCCCGCGATCCGCTGGAGAAGGGCGAGCGTGCCCTGCTCAACTTCGGCCACACCTTCGGCCACGCCATTGAGACCGAACAGGGCTATGGCGGCGTCGGCAACGACAACCTCAACCATGGCGAAGCCGTGGCGGTGGGCATGGTGCTGGCGGCGCGCCTCTCGGCCGACCTGGGGATGGCGTCCGCAGGCGACGCCGACCGCCTGGAACGCCTGCTGGCGGACTACGGCCTGCCGGTCCGCATTCCCGCCGGCCTGGTGCCGGACGCCCTGCTCGCCCGCATGCGCCTGGACAAGAAGAACATCGCCGGCCGCCTGCGGCTGGTGCTGTGGCGCGGCCTGGGCCAGGCCGAGGTGGTGCCGGACGTGGACGAGGCCCGCGTGCTGGCCGTGCTGTCCGCCTGACGACCCGTCCGGCTAAAATGCCGCCATGCGCGTCCTCCTCCAGCAACGCCCCGACGCGGGCGAAGCCCCCCGCTACGTCCAGCTGACCCTGCAGCCCGACCTGTTCGGCGGCTGGGAACTGCTGCGCGAAACCGGCCAGATCGGCGGTCGCGCCTCGCTGAAGCGCGAGCAGTACCTGCTGCAGGACGAGGCGAACGCCGCGTTCGAGAAGGCGCGCGACAGCCACCTCAAGCGTGGCTTCCAGCTGATGTTCGCCCGCGGCGCCGACGCGCCCAAGTAACCCCTTTCCGGATCTCCCGAATGACCGATTTGAAGAACGACCGCTTCCTGCGTGCCCTGCGCCGCGAACCCGTGGACCGCACGCCCGTGTGGCTGATGCGCCAGGCCGGCCGCTACCTGCCGGAGTACCGCGCCACGCGCAAGGAGGCCGGCAGCTTCCTCGGCATGGCGAAGAATCCGGAGGTGGCCTGCGAAGTGACCCTGCAGCCGCTGCGCCGTTTCGACCTGGACGCGGCGATCCTGTTCTCCGACATCCTGACCATCCCCGACGCGATGGGCCTGGGCCTGTATTTCGTCGAAGGCGAAGGCCCGAAGTTCGAGCGCACCGTGCGCAGCGCCGCCGATGCGGCGAAGCTGGGCGTGCCGGACATGGAAGCCGAACTGCGCTACGTGATGGACGCGGTGCGCGTGATCCGCCGCGAGCTGGACGGCAAGGTGCCGCTGATCGGCTTCTCCGGCAGCCCCTGGACGCTGGCCTGCTACATGGTGCAGGGCGGTGGCAGCAAGGATTTCGCGCTGATCAAGGCGATGGCGCTCAACGACCCGGACACGCTGCACCGGCTGCTGGCGGTCAACACCGACGCGGTGATCGCCTACCTCGCCGCGCAGCGCGCGGCCGGCGCGCAGGCGCTGCAGGTGTTCGATACCTGGGGCGGCGTGCTCTCGCCAGCGATGTACCGCGAGTTCTCCCTGCCCTACCTGCAGCGCATCGCGCAGGAACTTGATCGCGGCGAAGGCGCCGAGCGCACCCCGCTGATCCTGTTCGGCAAGGGTACGGCCGCCTACCTCGAAGAACTCGCCTCCAGTGGCGCAGATGGCGTGGGCGTGGACTGGCTGGTCGAACTGGGCGAGGCCGCGCGCCGCACGCAGGGCAAGGTGGCGCTGCAGGGCAATCTGGACCCGGCCACGCTGTACGGCTCGCCCGACGCGATCCGCCGCGAGGTGCGCCGCGCACTCGACAGCTACCGCGACGGCAATGGCGGCTCGCGCGAAGGCCATGTGTTCAACCTGGGCCACGGCATGTCGCCGGACATGAACCCCGATCACGTCGCCGTGCTGGTGGACGAAGTCCACGCCTACAGCGCACGCTGACGCACCCGTTCCACCCCGCCGGAGTGACGCAATGGAATGCCGCCACCTGCTCGCCCCCGCCGCCGCCGGCCTGTTGCTGGTGGCTGGCGCGCGCGTCCGCGCCGAGGAGGCCGGCGCCGCGCGGATCATGCACGTCACGGGCGGCGATTTTCCCGCGCTGGTGATGGTGGTGCCCGGCGCGCATGCCGCGCACGGCCTGGACGCGATGCCCGGCTGCGACCGCATCCGTGCACGCCGCGTGGATGAACTGCCTCCCGGATGGCGCACGCGCGCGGTGCGCGTCGAACTGGACTGCGATGACACCCTGGCGGACGACGCGCAGCAGACCCTCACGGCGGTGACCGCACACGCGGTGCTGCGCTCCGACCGCGTGCAACTGGCCGGCCAGCCGGTGGCCGAGGTGCGGCTGATGGATTCGCAGCGCTGGGGCGACCACCAGTACGTGCTGGCCGCGCCATTCGCCGTGGCAGGCCCTGCGGTCCGGCGCTTCGTGGAGGACATGTGCCTCGCGCGCACGCTGGCGGACGAATCCCCGGCCGCCGCATGCACCATGCTGGCGGCCGACGACGGTTTCTACCTGCCGGCCTCGGAAGCCGGCGGCATCTGGATCCATGCCGATCCGGATGACGCGTCGCGCACGCTGTATGTCGAAGCCTGGGCGGACTGAACCGGTGCGCGGACGTTGCCTGCTGGTCCTGCTGGCCTCTGCGTCGCTTGCGCACGCGGACGACGTCGCGCCGTTCGCCGGCCAGTACGGCCATGCCGCAACCCACGACGCGGACGAGGTCGTGTGGACGGTCGACGCCACCGCTGGACGCTGGCGCATCGTGCGCATGGCCGATGGCGAGGTCCACGACGCCCACCGCCTGCAGGCCCGTGGACGCGAGGCGTTCTGGACCCGCATGGGGTGGCCGGCCGACAGCAGCAGGGAGGCGGACTGCCTGACCTGGGGCGACAAGCCTGCCTCGCTGGAGAATCTGCTCGACGAGACGCCCCCCGCGTCCGTCGCACCCGACGAGGACCACGGCCCGGGTGTGTTGTGCCATGTGCCGCCGGCGACACGCATGCAGACCGGCTGGCTCGCCGACCATGCCAGCGACTGGTTCTACTACGACCCGATCGCCGGCGTGATGGAACTGCACCGCCTGCGCTGAGCGTGCCGACATCGTCCCTTCGCGGGCCGCTGCCGAGGATGCTCAGGGAGCCGTCCCGTCCGGCGGCGCACCGCGCTCGCGTTGCGATGCGATCGCCGCCGCCAGCATGTCGCCGGTGACCGGCTTGCGGACGAAGTCGTCGAAACCCGCCTGCCGCGCGAGCGGTTCGGCTTCGGCATCGGTGCGCGCGGTCAACGCGATCAAGGGCGTGGTCACGCCGTGCAGGCGCAGCTGGCGGGCCAGCGCCATGCCGTCGAGTCCCGGTAGGTCAAGATCGAGGAAGGCCACGTCGAAGACCGTCGTGACCACCTCGGCCAGGGCGGCCAGGCCATGCGGCGCGTGCGTCACCCGATGGCCGCGCGCGCGCAGCAGGCCGGCCACGACGTCGGCGACCGTGGCGTCGTCTTCGACCAGCAGGATGTGCAGCGACCCGACCTGCACGGGCGCCTGCGTCGCTTCCATCGGAGATGCCGCGCGTCCGGCGTCGCCCGCCACGGCCTGCAGCGCCGGCAGGTCGACGGAAAAACGCGTGCCCCTGCCCGGTGCGCTGTCGATGTCGATGCGGCCCCCCATCGCCATCGCCAGTTCCTGGCAGATCGCCAGTCCCAGTCCGCTGCCGCCGTAGCGCGCGGTCGTCTGCGCGCCGTCGGCCTGCTCGAAACGGCGGAACAGCCGCGCCTGCTGTTCCGCGTTGATGCCCGGCCCGGTATCGCCGACGATCAGCCGGACGCCCTGCGACGCCAGGGGCTGCACATGCAGCGAGACGTGGCCCGCCTCGGTGAACTTGATGGCGTTGCCCAGCAGGTTCAGCAGGATCTGCCGCAGCCGCAGCGGATCGCCACGTACGGTGCGCGGCACGCCGGCGGCGATGCCGTCGTGGAAGGCGAGTCCGCGCTTGCCCGCCACCGGCCCCATCAATGCCACGACATCGGCGATGAGCGCGTGCAGGTCGAATTCGACCTGCTGCAGTTCCAGCTTGCCCGCCTCGATCTTCGCCAGGTCGAGCGCATCGTTGATCAGGCGCAGCAGGTGGGTGCCCGCGCGCTGGATGGCATCGGCATAGCCTTTCTGCCGATCGTCCAGCGGGGTCGCCTGCAGCAGTTCGCTCATGCCCAGCACGCCGGTCATCGGCGTGCGGATCTCGTGGCCCAGCGTGGCCAGGAACCGGGTCTTCGCCAGCGAGGCCTGTTCGGCCAGTTCGCGCTTGTGCTCGGCCAGTTGCCACGCACTGCGGCGGCGCACGCGGCGGCGGTAGGCAGCGGCGACCGCCAGCAGCATCAGGACGCCGACGACGGCGAACAGCGCGAGGCCCCACGGGCTGCGCCACCACGGCGGCAACACGTGGGCGGACAACAGCAACTCGCGCGACGCGTTGCCGGCGGCGTCGTACGCCTGCACGCGCAACCGGTAGCGGCCCGGCGTGAGCGCGGAAAACACGCGCTCGCCACTCGCTCCCTGGTCGACCCAGCCCGTGTCGAAGCCCTCGAGCAGCGAGCGATAACGATTGCCCAGCGGATTCTCGTAGCTCAGCAGGCGCGTCCCGACCAGCAGTTCGTGGTCCCCGGGCTGCAGCACCAGCGGCTGGTCGATCCTCAGCGGTATCACATCGTCGCCACGGCTCACCTGCAGGCCGTCCAGCACCAGGTTGGGGACGACCGGCCTGGGATCGGGCAGTTGCGTGTCGAGCAGCGAGACCGAACCGTCCGCCGCCGTGGTCGCCAGCAGACCATCCCGCGTCATCAGCAGGCCCCGGTCGTTGAGCTCCTGGCTCAGCAGTCCTTCGCGCACGCCGAAGTTGCGCAGCAGCGTGCGCGAACCCTGCAGGTTGGGATCGATGCGGAACAGGCCGCGGCGCGTTCCCAGCCACACGCGCCGCTGCGGATCCACCGCCAGGCCGGTCGACTCGACCGCCGGCAATCCTTCCGCGGCACCGATGCGCCGCTCGCGCAGCCAACGATGGCCGTCGCGGCGCCAGGCTTCGACGCCGGACATGCGATGCAGCCAGAGGCGGTCGGCGTGTTCGAAGGCGAACGCATACACGCGCTCGGTCCCCATCGCGGCGACGGCGACGAAGCGCTCCGCCGCCGCATCCCAGACCATCATGCCCGCGGCCCCCCCCAGCCAGACGCTCCCGTCCGGCGCGACCACCAGCGCCTCGATGTCGGGCAGCCCGCTGCCGTCCTCCTGCTTGGCGATCGTATGCAGCACGCGGCCGGTCGCCAGTTCGCGCTGCTGCACGCCACCCATCTGCGAGACCAGCCACAGGGTGTCGTCCGGCGCCTCGACCAGCCAGTCGATCGAGGTGTTGTCGGGCACGGCGCCATCGCCGGCCTGACCCCACTGCTGCATCGCACCGGTAGTCGGATCCATGCGGATCAGGCCGCTGCGATGGCCGATCCACAGCAGGCCATGGCGGTCCTGCCGCAACGAGGTCAGCCGCAACTCGCCCAGCCGTGCGGCATGGTGCGGCAACGGCACGACGTGGCCGCTGCGCGTATCCAGCCGTTCGACCTTGCCCGTGCTGCTGGCGATCCAGACGCCGTCGGCACCGGCCTGCGACAGGCCGCGGTACAGGCCACCGCCCAATCCCTGCGCCGACGAAAACGCGGCGATGCGTCGCCAGTCCGAACGCAGGTAGGCCAGGCCCCGTGTCGGCACCGGCACCCACAGGCCACCATCCGGCAGCGCCAGCACCGTCTGCAGGACGCGGCCGATGCCCACGCTCTGCGCGTCGTAGTTGACCGGCGACGGCGCAAGATCGCCTTCCGTGCGCCACAGCCCGCCCTGGCTGGCCAGCCAGTACTCGCCCTGGCCGTCGCTGGTCATCGCGATCAGCGCGTTGGGCCGCGCGAACATCGGCGACCACGGCGGAGACACCCAGTGCCCGTCCGGCGACCAGCGGTGCACGCCATCGGAGGCGCCCACCCACATGGCATCCGCATCGGCCGTCACCGAGTAGATGATCAGGCCGTCGCCGGCCGGCAGCGCCAGGCGGCGCAGGCGACCGCCGTCGTAGCGGGCCAGCCCCCCCATGGTGCCGACCCACAGCACGCCCTTCGCATCGAAGGCCAGCGACAGCACGTTGTCCGACGGCAGGCCTTCGGTACCCGCTGCCGCCGCGGCGAAACGCGTGATGCCGCCATCGGCGGCGAGGCGATGCAGGCCGCCGCCGAAGGTGCCGAACCACACGTCGCCACCGCGACTGGTGATGGCGAACACATCATCGCTGCCCATGCGGGGATGATCGGCCATGCGGTAGTGGCGGAAGCCGCGGCGATCGGTATCCATCACACTGAGACCGCCATTCTCGGTCGCGACCCAGATCCGGTCGGACGCATCGATATGCAGCGCCTGCACGACATTGCCCGGCAGCGACGCGGGATCGAGCGGATCGTGCCGCCAGACCTTGAAGCTGACGCCGTCGTAGCGCGCCAGGCCATCCCAGGTCGCGATCCACAGGTGGCCCGCACGATCACGCGCAAGTGCGGGGATGGTGCTGGATGGCAGGCCATCGCCGGCGCCGAGCAGGCGGAAGCGCGGGATCTCGGGCACGGTGGCGAGCGCGGGCGCGCACACCAGGCAGCACAGCAGCACCAACCACCACGCACGCATCGCCATTCCTGCCCGCCCCTCGTTCCCTGGTCACCCCGCCGGGCATCGTCGCAACGGACCGTTGCACGCGCAAGCGGGGTATCTTCATGGGCCGGCCCCTAGAATCCGTCCCCATGCCCGGAACGACCACCCGCCGCCTGCTGATGCACAGCCTCTGCCTGCTGGCGCTGCTGCCCGTCACCGCGTTCGCCCGCGACACCCTGGCGGAGTACACGCTGGATCCCGTGCACACGCGCGTGATGTTCGCCATCTCGCATGCCGGGTTCTCGAACGCGCTCGGCACGGTCTCCGGCAGCACCGGCACGCTGGTGTTCGATCCCGACGACTGGAGCCGCGCGCGCGTCGACGTCCACGTGCCGATCGCGCGCGCCGACCTGGGCGATGCGGACTGGAACAAGGCCACGCTGGCGAAGTCGCTGCTGGATGCCGAAGGCCACCCGGAGGCGCGCTTCGTCTCCACGCGGGTGGAACCGGTCGATGCGACGCATGCGCGCGTGGTCGGCGATCTCAGCCTGCGCGGCGTGACGCGCGAGGTCGTGCTCGACGTGACCCTCAATGCCGCCAAGCGCCACCCGATGCCACCGTTCCGGCGCACGGTGGGGTTCTCCGCGACCACCACGCTCAGCCGCGCCGACTTCGGCATCACCGCCTGGAAATCGGTGATCGGCGACGCCGTCGAACTGCGGATCGAGGCCGAAGCCACCTACGGCGGCAAGGCCGGCGACGACGCGACCGACACGCCTCCTTCCTCCCCCGCTGCGGAGCCGACGCCGTGACACTGAAGAACACCGAGCATCACTGGGGCGCGGTCAGCCAGCTGTTCCACTGGACCATCGTCGTGCTGATCCTGGTGATGGCCTATCTCGGCCTGACCATGGGCGACCTGCCGAACGGGCCACGCAAGATCAATGTCTATGCGCTGCACAAGTCGATCGGCCTGACCATCCTGGCGCTGGTGGCGCTGCGCGTGCTGTGGCGCGTCTATGCCGGCGCGCCGGCACCGGTCGCCGGGACACCCACCTGGCAGCAACGCATCGCGTCGGTGACGCACGTGCTGCTCTACGCGCTGCTGTTCGCCATCCCGCTGTCGGGCTGGGTGCTGAACTCGGCCGCTGGCTATCCGCTGCAGTGGTTCAAGCTGTTCAACCTGCCTGCCATCACTGGCCGCAGTGACGGCGTGCACGACGCCGCCGAGGGTGCGCACGAACTGCTGTTCTGGGTTCTCGTGGCGCTGGTCCTTGCGCACGCGGGCGCTGCGTTCTACCACCACTTCTTCCAGGGCGATGCCACGCTGCGCCGCATGCTGCCGGGGCGACGCGCCACCGTTGCAGCGCCCGTCACCGCCCCTCTTCCCCCCACCCCGCAGGATTCCCCCGATGAAAACCCCTGACCGCGTGCGCCTGGCGCTTGCTTCCCTGCTGCTGGCCGTCGCCGGCCAGGCCACCGCCGCCGATTACGTGCAGGCGCCGGGTTCGACCCTGGTGTTCGCCAGCAACTACCAGGGCGAAACCTTCACCGGCAAGTTCGGTGGTTTCACCACCACGTTGAGTTTCGATCCGGCGCAGCTCGCCACCAGCAAGCTCGATGTCGCCATCCAGCTCGCCGGCACGCAGACCGGCAACGGCGACCGCGACGGCACCCTGGTGTCGGCCGACTTCTTCAACGTCGCCAAGTTCGCGCAGGCGCGCTACACCGCGACGAAGTTCCGGTCGCTGGGCGGCAACCAGTACGCGGCCGACGGCACGCTGTCGCTGCGCGGCGTCAGCAAGCCGGTGACGCTGACCTTCACCTGGACGCCGGGCGCGCAGCCGGTGCTGGCCGGCAAGGCGACGGTGAAGCGCCTGGACTTCGGCGTCGGCGGCGGCGACTGGGCCGATACCTCGACGATCCCGAACGAGGTCGCGATCAGCACCAAGGTCGTGTTCAAGACGAAGTGATCCGCGCGGGCTGGCAGGAACGCGACCCGGCCGCCTGCGCGGGTACGGAGAGGCGTCCCAGTCCGTAGACCAGGGCGCCAAGGACGTCTCCCTCGCGATGGTTCTCATGGCATGACAGACAGGCCGGGCGCGCGCGGATCGCACCCATCGCGCGTTCGCCGCGCGACGTACTTCGCACGACGAGTTCCCTGCCCGCCTGCAATGCCGCCAGCGCCTCGCGCTCCCACGCATGCAGTCCGCGCGTGGAGGCAGGAGACACGCGCAGTCCGGGATCGCCATCCGGGTGCTGGAAGCCCATGAAACTGGCGGTGTGGACCACCGGCGGATCGTGCCGGGCGACACCGACCAGTTCCACGTCGATCACGCAGCGCCCGTGTTCGTCCACGGCCTCGAACCAGGCATCGCGCATGCGCGCCATCATCGGGGTGATACGCATCTTGCCGAAGCCCCGGCTGTCCACGAAGGCATCGACGAACTCGCCGTGCATCCGGCGCAGCGCCGGATCGTCGTCGTGGACACCGCCTGCAGGCGCGACGGGCACGCCGGCACCGGCGACCATGAGCGTCAGCCACACGCCGCGCATCAATGCCATGGGAAACCCCCTCGACTGGAGGGGCCAAGCCTAGCGCGACCGTCCCATGCCCTGGCACGCCACCGTCCGTCCGTTCCGTCGACGGACAGCTTTACCGGTGCAGGAACACCGCCACCGCGCCCGCATCGAACGGCCAACCCAGCTCCGCACCGGTGTCGCTGCGATGCAGCACGGGTACGCGGATGCCGTAGCGCGCTTCCAGTGCGTCGTCTTCGTCGATGAAAACGCTTTCGAACTCGGGAATGCGCGCTTGCGCGAGCACTTCCAGCGCCTCGTCGCACAGATGACAGTCGTCGCGCTGGTACAGGATCAGGGGCATGGCGGTTGAGGAATGAAGGGTGCGGAACGTCTACGTGCTTAGAATAGCGGCCTTTCCGGAGTGGTTCGCAGCATGGCAGTCAGCACGTTCGACCTGTTCAAGATCGGCATCGGTCCCAGCTCATCGCACACGGTGGGTCCGATGCGGGCGGCGGCGCGCTTCGTGGCGCGCTGGCTGGTCGATGCGAACCGCCTGCAGGACGTGGTGCGCATCCGCGCCGAAGTCTTCGGCTCGCTGGCCCTGACCGGTCGCGGCCACGGCACCGACAAGGCCGTGCTGATGGGCCTGGAAGGGCACTACCCCAACGAGATCGACCCGGACCTCATCCCCCCGGCGCTGGAACGCATCCGCAAGGACAAGCGCATCC